>ERZ773008.1137-NODE-1137-length-19043-cov-2.767169_pt1 | contig 19043 bp, 17 predicted proteins | sample MGYA00580664_ERZ773008 | MGnify/ENA primary metagenome ERZ773008 (study PRJEB29015, sample SAMEA2738016) | human oral metagenome | biome: human oral; feature: human-associated habitat; material: dental | place: China | collected 2048 ... | reverse complement strand
GATTAAATTTCACGCTGGCGCCGGAATTGGCGCGATGAGTTTTGCGCGATCGTGCGGATTATTGCGACGATTGCGCGACTATATTTTACATTTTCGCGTTACGTAGGCGCGAGAATTAATACGATAGTTTCTGCGCGGGCGAGGCGATAGTCGCGATGGTTGCGCGATGATTTTATGAGAGCGCAACGATTTTTTAGCTTTGCTGATTTTGCGTTTATTAATTTGTTAATTTAGCGGCTCGCTGCGAGATAAAATTTAGCCCCAAAATAGGGCTAAATTTTAAAATTTCATCTTGCGCGCCCGAGCTGATTTTTGGCGCGCTACGTATGACGGCGCGACCGAGCAGGGCATTAAATTTTAAACCGCTAGGCTCGCCAAATCTGCGCGATCTGTTTTCGCCGCAAAATTTTATATCGCCAGCCCGCGCGTGCGGCACAAAATTTTAAAATTCTACTGAAATTTTAAAGCTTCCTTTTGCGGCGCAAATTTCAAGCCCGCGCCGTGTATAAATTTCAAAACCTCGCCGTATGTAAAACCCAAACCGCTCTTTAAATTTAGCCGAATTTCAAAATTTAATCATAAAAACGCTATCATCGGGGCAAAATTTTTAAGGTTGCAAAATGAGTTTGAGCTTGAAATTTCGCCCCAAAAGCCTAGAGCAGATCGTGGGGCAGGGCAAGATCGTAGCGATTTTTAAAAAATTCGTCGCCGCAGGCAGCATCCCACACAGTATATTTTTCGGCGCCGCAGGCAGTGGCAAAACGACGATGGCGCGCGTGATCGCAAGCGAGCTGAATTACGATTTTTACGAGCTTGACGCCACGAGCCTGAAGGTCGAGGATATCCGCAAAATTCTATCCTCGCACGCCGGCTCGCTCATCAAGCCGCTCATTTTCATCGATGAGATCCACCGCCTCAGCAAGACGCAGCAGGAGGTGCTGCTAATCCCGATGGAGAACTACGCCGCGATCATCATCGGCGCGACGACGGAAAATCCGCAGTTCGTGCTAAGTAGCGGCATCCGCTCGCGCTCGATGATCTTTGAGTTCGAACCGCTTAGCTACGAGGATTTGGAGGCGCTTTTGGCGCGGGTGCAGGGCGAGATCGGCTTTGAGATGGACGAGGAGGCGCGAAAATACCTGCTAAACTCCAGCAGCGGCGATGCAAGGAGTATGCTAAATCTGCTGGAATTTGCGCTTTTGGCAGACAGCGCCATTACGCTGGATACGCTTCGCACGCTGCGCGCAAATGCCGTGGCTGCAGGCGTTAGCAGCGACGATCTGCATTATGAGCTTGCTAGCGCGATGATCAAAAGCCTGCGCGGCAGCGACGCCGACGCCGCGCTGTATTACGTCGCGAGGCTGATAGATGCGGGCGAGAGCGCGGATTTTATCGCGCGCAGGATGGTGATCCTAGCTAGCGAGGATATCGGCAATGCCAATCCAAACGCCCTAAATATCGCGGTTAGTACGCTAACTGCCGTCAGCAAGATCGGCTACCCCGAAGCTCGCATTATCTTAGGGCAATGCGCGATCTATCTGGCGCACAGCCCCAAATCAAACGCCGCGTATTTGGGCATCAACGCCGCTTTGAAGTTCGTCCGCTCCGCTGCACCGCTACCTACGCCGCGCTATCTCATCAACTCGGACAAGCAGATCGCAGACTACAAATACCCGCACGACTTCGGTGGCTGGGTCGAGCAAGCCTATATGAGCGAGGCGGCGAAATTTTACGAAAGCAAGGGGATCGGCTTTGAAAAGACGCTGGATGAGTGGCTGGCGCGATTGCGCAAAGAAAAGATCGATATTAAGGAACGAGAATGAACTTCAGCAGCGTCCTAAAACTAATGAAGCAGCGCTACGGCGCGGATGGCGAGTATCTGTGGGATGAATATCCGAATTTTGCGGTTTTTCGTTACGCAGGAGGGAAGCGCAAGTGGTTTGCGCTTCTGATGCGCGGGCTTGCAAACGAAAAGCTCGGTCGCGCACTTCCTGGCTCAAGCGACGTGATAAATTTAAAAGTTTCGCCCGATTTGGCGGCAATTTTGCGTGACGAAAAAGGAATTTTTGCAGCCTATCATATGAATAAAAAGCACTGGATCAGCGTCTGCCTTGATGCGGTGCCGCACGAGCAGATCGAGGATCTAATCGAGCATAGCAGGGAGCTTACGAGGTAGAATTTGCGCCTGGGCTCGGTTTAAATTTGCGTGCGAAAGAGGCTAAATTTGAACCGAGAGCGCAAATTTTAACGGCTCACAGAGCTTAAATTTAAAAATATTCGCAAGGAGCGCGGATGAATGAGCAAAATTTGAAATATATCGCAAATTTAAAAGTGCAGGACGTGCCGTGGAGTAGGCTCACGACCGCTTACGGCAGGGCGAGCGAGTTTCCCAAAATTTTTGAGAAACTCGTGCGGGCAATCGAAGCTTGTGATGCGGCGCGCGGCTTGGGTGACGAGCAAAATTTAAAAAGCAAGCCCGGTTGCTGGCAAAATTCTATGGATGCAGCAAGATGCGGCGCGGCGCAAAATTCCATAAATTTAGCGCAAACGAGCGAGTCCAAATTTCAAAAGGCGGATAACGAGGCTGCGAAATTTAAAGCGGGCGGAGAGACGGAGCTTAAAACAGACGCGGCGAAGTGCGGCGAGGCGGAATTTAAGAGTGCCGATAGCGCGGCGATAAAATTTAAAGCGAGTGCGGCGAGTAAATTTAAAACGAGCGCGGCGGATAAGAGCTCGAATGCGAGCGAGCGGGATAAATTTGACGCCAAGGACCTTCAGGATGCGCTTAGTAAGATTTTTAACGAGATGGAGCATCAAAGTACGCTTTGGTACGCAACACCTTTTGCGCTGCTCTTTTTGGCGCGCATCTTTATGTATGCGCGCGCCGTGGCGGGCAAAAACGCGAATAAAAATAATCAAAACGCCGCGGCGGAAGAAATCGGCGGAAATAATCAGAACGCGGCGGATAGAAATGCGGATAAAAGCTGGCAAAATGATGCGGCAGGCTTTATCGCGGCTCGGCTCAGTGGATTTTTTGCGTTTATGATTGAGATTTGCGATGATGCCGATAAGATCTCGCACGCAGCGCCGCTGGCGAGCTTTTCGGATATGCTTGCGGAAAAATATCTGTGGCCGCAGAGCGATGAGAATGACGAGGAGCGCTGGGAGGAGCATTTTTACGACGATGAGCTATTTTACAGCCTCTATTTTTATTCGCGGGCTGTTTTGGATGCGACGGGAGTGGACTTTGCGCAGTTTAAGTCTAAGCCGGACCGGCGTTTTTAGGTGCATCGTTTGAGCGCTATGTTTAAGCCTCTTTCGCCGCCATGTTTAAATTTATCGCGGCGTGCTTTGGCGACGCTTTGTTTAAATTTAGACTTCAAAAAATTTTAAAATTCTTTAAAAATTTACGGCGTGCGGAATTTACAGATCGTCTTTTTAAATTTAAAATTTGATCGGCGGTATGCTTAATGCGCGGGCAATGCTTTTAAATTTAGATCGCCGCGAAGTTTCAAACCCGCTTGCAGCGCGGCTTTTTATGTGGTTTTAAAAAGATACCACTTCGGCGCAATTTTTTCTATCATTATAAACTCGCTAGGGCTCATTTGCGGCAGATCCGCTTCATCTTGCACTCGCAAAAAGCCCACGGAGTTATCGGTGATCCCACCGATGAGCAGCATAAATCTTTTACCCTCCGTCTCGGCGTGAGAGAGATGCAGGCTTTTGATCTCCGCCTTTGCGCGCTCGGACTCGCCGCTAGCGTAAAGCTCGTAAATTTTTTCAAATGCCGCTAGGTTTTGCTTACCGAACTCCATAAGCTCTTTATCGGGCGCTAAGATTAGCTTTAAATTTACGATGTCTGCATCGGTTCTTTGCTCAAACTCCCGTTTTTGCGCCTCGTTAAATTTTTCATATTCGCTTACGATAGCCTCAATAATGGCGGTTTGCGCCAAAACCCGCACGGCGTAGATTCCGTCCTCCTTAGTATAGACGTAAAGATCGAAGTGCTTCTCTTTAGAGCCCAAAAATACGTGAAAAATCTCGCTAAATTCGTCGCTGCGTCCAAGCGGAGCAACCGTGATTTCGCTATAGTTATCCGCCGCGTAGAATTTACGCTTTAAATAGCTTCTCATCTCGCCTTTAAAATAAAGATTTTTATCGAAGTTTGTGTCGCTAAACAGCGAGCGGACGAGCTCCTCATTGGGGCTGGCGTTTAGGCTTAACGCGCAGCTTGCACAAAGTATGAGCGAGGCAAAAATTTTTGAAAATCCCGCTGTTTTAAAAAATCTGAATAAGCTCAAAATTTAACCTTTTGAAATTTTATAAATTTAAAAAGTCCATAAATTCTAGAAATTTCAAAATTTTGCAAATTTTAAAACTACGTAAATTTCGCCTTTTATAGGCTCGCCATCTCTTCAGCGCGCGCGAGAAGTTGCTTTGCGCCTTTTTCGATAAAAACGCGCGCGAGCTCCGTGCCTACGCTTTGGTATTGCGATTTTTGCGCGATGATGTCTTGGCGTATGCTTTCGCTGCCGTCGGGTAGGCCCACGATCGCACTGATGTGGATATTTTCGCCCTCAAGGCGCGCGTTGATGCCGATCGGCACCTGGCAGCCGCCCTCTAAAACCCTGACGAAATCCCGCTCCACGGTCGTTTCGATGATAGCGCGCTCGTCTTTTAAAAATTCTATCGCGCGCAGGATTTGCGGCTCGTCCACCGCCTCGATGCCTAGCGCTCCTTGTCCCATCGCGGGGATCATCTGCGAGACTTCAAAGGGCGCTACGTGTCTCACTTCGGCGCGTAAATTTAATCGGTTGATGCCCGCCATCGCCAAGATGATCGCGTCAAATTCCCCGTCTTTGAGCTTTCGCAAGCGAGTTTGGACGTTGCCGCGCAAGGAGATAACCTCTAAATCGGGGCGCATGCTAAGCAGCTGCATCTTGCGGCGAAGGCTTGTGGTGCCGACTTTCGCGCCGCGGGGCAGCTCGTCAAATTTAGCGTATTTTTCGCTGATCATCGCATCGCGCACATCCTCGCGCGCGCAGATCGCTGCTAGCACGAGTCCTTGCGGAAATTCCACGGGCACATCCTTTAGACTATGCACGGCGATGTGTGCTTCGCCGCGAAGCATGCTCTCCTCAAGCTCCTTCGTAAAAAGCCCCTTGCCGCCAATCTTTGCAAGCGGCGTGTCTAAAATTTTATCGCCTTTGGTTTTCATGCTTTTTAGCTGCGCTTGGATGCCATGCGCTTCAAGCAGCGATGCGATGTGCTCGCTCTGCCACAGCGCAAGCACGCTGCCGCGAGTAGCGATGATCAAATTTTTCATTTTTCCTCTCCTATGCTTTTTCGAATCTCGATTTCGTTCTCTTCGATCACCTCAACGTCGATTACATCGTCGCTTGCGCGGCTGCGTCGCCAAAATTTTCGCTCTCTTTTTTCGGAATTTTCGCTGCTAGCGTTAAATTTAGGCACGTCGCTGGTGACGCAGTAAAATGACGCAGTGATTATGCAAACGCCCAAAATATCGCCGAAAATGCCCGGTGCAATGAGAAAAACGCCGCCTACGACGAAGCCCACGCCGCTTAAAATTTCTTTCGGCGAGATTTTCATTAGATTAAAAAAGCCCATCCACGAGCGGTTTGCTACGACGTATCCGCCCAAAATCGCGCTTATGACGATCTCCACCGCGTATGCCGCGAAGCCGTTTGCGCTTACGAAATAATAGGTCGTAAATGCCTCAATTATCAGATACGGAACGATCAAAAGCCTAAACATATTTTTCCTTGAATTATCGCTTTAAGCCGCGTCTCTTTAATGACGCTAAAATTTAATCGCGGATTTTAGCAAATTCCGTCTGAATTTTTAATGTATCGCAAAAGTCCCTCGCAGCCACGCTTGATATCTGCGTAGCAGCGCTCAAAATCGCGCGTGTAGTATGGATCGGCGATTTGTAGGTGTTCGGGATGGGTTAAATTTGAACCGGCGCCTTTTAAATTTAAGCCGGTTTGCTTTGCTGAGCCTTTAAAATTTCGCGCATCGCAGTCTGTAAAATTTCCCCTTCCAAATTCCAAAAGAAATTTTACCTTAGCCATATCCTTGCCGCGAAAAATTCGCCCCAGCGAGCGCATATTTTCATCATCCATGCAAAGTATGAGATCGTAGCGCTCGTAGTCTGCGGGCGTGACCTGCACGGCGCGATGCGCTACGAGCGGCACCTTTTGCTCTTTTAGCACGCGCTGCGTTTCGTAGTAGGGCGGCGAGCCGATCTCATCGGTGTGCGTCGCCGCAGAATCCACGCTCACGCACGCACTTAGGTCGCTTTGATTAATGAAATTTTGCATCACGGACTGCGCCATCGGCGAGCGACAGATGTTGCCGTGACAGACGAAAAGTAGCCTCACGCGCGCCTACTGCGTGATGATGTCGTAGTTTTTGGGGATTACGGGCTTGAAGATCGCCTCGTTTACCGGCGCGTTTTTGCGGACATTGCTTAGATTTATGACGACCTTATTGTCCATTTTGTCAGTATAGCTGATCTTGCTCGGCAAATCGCCCTTTAGCTCGATGAGATATTTCACGTCGTCGAAGCTCGCCTCATAAACGCCGTTTTTATTGGGTTTCGCGTTAGCTAAGATCGCCGTTAAATTCGGCGTTTCTTTGATATTCGTGATGATAGCCTGCTCGAGTTCAGGCTCGATTACGACGACCTTTGTGAAGCTAAAAAATATATTTTTTATCGTAGGGGTCTTGTAATGCCATACGGCGTGCTCTTTCGTGGCGCTAAAATCGCCGCCGTAGCTGATTTTCGCATCGTCGCTCTGCACGGTTTGCGAAAAATTTGCGCTCAGAGTGTTGAATTCTATCCCGCTTGCGAATGCAAAAATGCAGCTTGCCGCTAAAGAAATAAGAGTTTTTTTCATAAATTTGACCTTTATTTTTGAAAATTTGCGCGTATTATAGCCGTTTTTCTAGGATTTAATTAAATAGAAACTAAAAATATGTTAATATGCGCGGTTAAAATTTTAAAACTAAGGTTTGAGATGTTTAAAAAGGTCATCCACGGGATTTTCGGTACTAAAAACGATAGGATCGTCAAACAATACGCCAAGCGCGCAGCACAGATCAGTGCGCTTGAAGAAAACTACGCGGCGATGGACGATGCGACGCTTAAGGCGGAATTTGAAGCGTTAAGAGCGCAAGTTCGCGCGGGCGAAAAGAGCACGGATGACGTACTTAACGAAGTGTTTGCCATCGTGCGAGAGGCGGGCAAAAGAGTGCTAAATATGCGCCACTTCGACGTTCAGCTGATAGGCGGTTTGGTGCTAAACGACGGCGCGATTGCCGAGATGAAAACGGGCGAAGGAAAGACCCTCGTAGCGACTTTGGCGGTAGTGCTAAATGCGATGAGCGGCAAAGGCGTGCACGTCGTGACCGTAAACGACTACCTAGCTAAGCGCGATGCCGCGCAAATGGGCGAGCTATATGAATTTTTAGGGCTTAGTACCGGTGTGATCGTAGGCGGCGAATACGATGACGCCAAGCGCAAGGCTGCATACGCGTGCGACATCACCTACGGCACAAACAACGAGTTTGGCTTTGACTACCTGCGCGATAATATGAAATTTAGCGCGGATGAAAAGGTGCAGCGCGGGCATCATTTCGTAATCGTCGATGAAGTTGATAGTATTTTAATCGACGAAGCCAGGACGCCGCTAATCATCTCAGGTCCTACGAACCGCACTCTAGACGGCTACATCAAGGCAAATGAAGTAGCTCGCCAAATGATCCGCGGCGAGGCGCCAGCCGATCCGAAAGGCAAGGCGACGGGTGATTTTACCGTAGATGAGAAGAACCGCGCCGTTTTGATTACAGAGGCAGGAATCTCAAAAGCCGAGAAGCTTTTTGGCGTCGATAACCTCTATAGTCTCGAAAATGCCGTGCTTAGCCACTACCTTGATCAAGCGCTTAAAGCAAATTATCTATTTGAAAAGGATGTGCACTACGTCGTGCGCGACGGGCAGGTCATAATCGTGGATGAATTTACGGGTCGTCTTAGCGAGGGCCGCAGATTCAGCGAAGGCTTGCATCAGGCGCTTGAAGCCAAAGAGGGCGTGCAAATCCAAGAGGAGAGCCAAACTCTTGCCGACATTACTTTTCAAAACTACTTCCGCCTTTACGAAAAGCTCGCCGGTATGACGGGTACGGCGCAGACGGAGGCGACGGAATTTTCTCAAATTTACAAACTCGAAGTGGTCTCGATCCCTACGAACGTGCCGGTTATCAGAAAGGATCAAAACGATCTTATCTACAAAACCGAGCGCGAGAAATTTGACGCCGTCATAAACGAAATTAAACGGCTAAATTCCAAAGGTCAGCCCGTACTAGTGGGTACGGCGTCGATTGAAAAGAGTGAGAAGCTGCACGAGCTTTTGGTCAAAGAAAATATCGCGCACTCCGTACTAAACGCCAAAAATCACGAGCGCGAGGCGCAGATCATCAAAGACGCGGGCGTAAAGGGCGCAGTTACGATCGCTACGAATATGGCGGGACGCGGCGTGGATATCCGCATAGACGATGAAGTGCGTGCTTTGGGCGGGCTGTATATTTTAGGTACCGAACGCCACGAAAGCCGCCGCATCGATAACCAACTCCGCGGACGAAGCGGGCGACAGGGCGATCCGGGCGAGAGTAGATTTTTCTTGAGCTTGGAGGATAATCTGCTTAGAATTTTTGGCAGCGACAAGATTAAAAATATCATGGATCGCTTGGGTTTGAAAGACGGCGAGCATATCGAATCAGGCATGGTTTCGCGCGCAGTAGAGAACGCGCAGAAAAAGGTCGAGAGCTTGCATTTTGAAGCGCGTAAAAATATCCTAGAATACGACGACGTCGCAAACGAGCAGCGCAAGACGATCTATAAATATCGCAACGAGCTTTTGGATCCCGACTACGATCTGAAAGATAAAATCATCCAAAACCGCGAGGAGTACATCTCTAGCGTGCTTGAGGAGCTTGAAATTTTCGACGGCGCAAATATCAAAGAGGTCGATAAATTCCCGATCGTCGCCAAAATCGCTCAAGAAACGGGCGAGGTACTCGAAAATAGCGAGCTTGAGAAGGTCGATGATTTCAAAGAGCTGAAAGAAAAGATCATCGGCGCGCTTGCCGTTTCGTATGAAAACAAGATGGCGCCGATCGATCCGCAGCAGCGCAAAAGTATCGAAAAGATGCTTTATCTGCAGATCGTCGATCGCGACTGGCGGGAGCATCTGTATCAGATGGATATCCTAAAGGCAGGCATCGGACTTCGCGGCTACAACCACAAAGACCCGCTTACAGAGTATAAAAAGGAGAGCTACAATCTTTTTATGGAGCTTGTAATGCGCCTCAAATCCGACAGCATCCGCTTGCTGCATTCGATTCAGTTCAAATCACAGGAGGAGATCGAAGCCGAGCAGCGTGCGATGCAGGAGCGCATGGAGAGCTCAAACGCCAAAGAACTCGCCGCCGCAAGCACGAATGAAGCGCAGCTAAAGGGCGCAGAAGAGTTTGGCGACAAAAAGCCTAAGCGAAACGATCCTTGCCCTTGCGGCAGCGGCAAAAAATACAAAGACTGCCACGGCAAGGGCGGTCCTAAAAAAGGCGGCTTTGCGAGGTAGGCGCAGCGCTCGATCGTAAGTATCGTGCGATCAGTGATCTCGATTGCGAGTATTACGCGACCGGCGCTTTTTGATCTTGCTTTTGTATTTAGCGGATCGGTCGAGGGCGAGAGCGTCATAAAATTTTAAAGGGGCTCGATCGCGAGGCGGCACGGATGGAAATTTTAAAAGAGCTTGATTGTGAGGCCGCGCGGACGGTGAGCAAAGCTGCGCGATGGGGCGGAACTTTGGTTTTGAAATTTTAAAATTTCAAAGCGCACTTGGTGCCTTTGACTACTTGTTTTCTCAGCGCCGTTACGGTGCGCCGTGCGGCAAAACGCGAACGGCGCACGGTGCTTAAATTTAGTGCGCGGCTAAGATACAGCATTCATTTAAAATTTTAAATTTATGCGATACGGGCGAGCTTGTAAGCAAAGCTCACCTTTAAATTTTAAGAATTTCAAAATTCTAAAAAGTTTTAAATTTCTAAAATTTTAAAATTTTAAGGCGTTTGAAATTTTAAAATTTATAATTCGGGTTTAAAATTTCGAGGTTTTGGCAAGACGATATGTTTGATTTGCCGTATCGGATATCTTGGGGCGAATTTCATTGCGTATAAATAGATTTCGGCGCGATTTTAAATTTTCAAAATTCGCTGGAGCTTCTATATTTGACGCCGCAAAACCCGTTTTTGGAATTTTAAAATTCCAAAATACTTAAAATTTCACATATAATTTAGCGCTAAATTTTATGTGAAATTTTACAAGGACGGCTTTTTGGTAAAGTATTTATTATTCAAATATCTCAGATTCGACCGCTCTCAGCCCTTCATTACGCTTTCGGCGCTGCTTGCGTTCTTGGGCGTCGGCGTGGGGCTTACGGTGCTGATCGTCGCGATGGCGATAATGAACGGCTTTGATAAAGAATTCGAGCGCAAGCTCTTTACGATGAATTACCCGATCACGATCCACAGCCATTTTCGCGGCGGTATTTCAAAAGACGACGTGGAGGGACTGCGGGCGGACTTTCCCGATTTGATCTTTAGCCCGTATATTAGCTCGCAAGTCATCGCTAAAAGCGGCGAGAAGCTCGAGGGCGGGCTGATTTTCGGCGTAAATTTAAACGATGAAAAGCGCATCAACTCCGTCGTCGCAGCAGGCGCCAAAGACGCCAATCTAACGGACTACGGCATCATGATAGGGCGCGGGATCAAAGACGAGTTTATGCTAGATGAGGGCAGTAAGATCACGATGATCTTTACGAAGAGCGATCCGGGCGGCTTTGCGCTGATCCCTAAGATGAAGCGCTTTGATGTGCGCGCGGATTTCAGCTCCGGGCTGATCGCCTACGACAAGGCGTATTCCTACGCAGACGCAAGCGATCTAGCCAAAATTTTGGGCTACGACGAGGGGACATTCGACGGCGTGCATGTTTTTTCAAACGATCCGTTTAAGGACCTGGAGCGCATCAAAAAAAGCCTTCCTAGCGGTGCTAGCGCCGTGGGCTGGTGGCAGCAAAACGGCAATTTTTTCAGCGCCCTTGCGCTTGAAAAGCGCGCGCTTTTCATCGTGCTGATGCTAATAATCCTGGTCGCGAGCCTAAATATCGTAAGTTCGCTTCTGATGACCGTGATGAACCGCCGCCAAGAGATCGCGCTTTTACTTAGCCTGGGTGCCAGCAAAAAGGAGGTCAAAAGAACCTTTTTCGCGCTCGGAGCCACGATCGGCGGCGGCGGCATCATATTCGGGCTCATTTTGGGCTTATTCGGCGTGTGGCTGCTCGGAAGCTTCGACATCGTAAATCTGCCGGCCGACGTTTACGGAAGCTCGAAGCTGCCGATGGAGCTTTCGCTAGGCGATTTGGCGATGATTTTAATCGGCGCGGTGCTTATCGTGGCGCTTTCGTCATGGTATCCTGCCAAAAAAGCCACACAGATCGACGTTCTGCAAACACTGCGCAACGAGTAAGCGGCTTAGAAATCGCAGTTAAAATTTTATAAAATTTTAAAGAAATGAGCAAAATGAAAAATTTTATTTTATGTGTCGCTGCAGCAATGATACTAGCGGGCTGCCAAGCGCACAAACAAGAGCCTATGATGCAACCCACTCAAGGCTGCTCTATCGGTGGTTGTATGGATGCCGTAAGAAAGGCTCAACAGCGCCAAGGAATTCACCCTGTTATGAAATCTCAGCTCCGATAAGCTCCGTAAATTCATAGCTCAATCGACGGAATTTTGCTTAGCTTAAATTCCGCCGGTTTTAAATTTTGCTATCTTAAAATTCTATTTAACGTAAGATGTCATTAGTCTAAAGCTGCGGAATTTCATTTAAAAATCGCTTTAAAATTCCCGTAAAATCCGCGAAATAAATCTAAATTTTATAAATTTTAGGGTAACATTCCCTATTTCTCAAAAAGGCTTTAAATGACTTTAATCGACGGCAAAAGCATAAGCGCGAAGGTAAAAGAGGAGATCAAATCGGTCGCTTCAAACCTTGCCGCAAAGGGCGTAGAGCCCGCGCTGGCGGTGATTTTGGTAGGCGAGGACGCGGCTAGTAAGACCTATGTCGCGAGCAAGGAAAAAGCCTGCGCCGCCTGTGGGATCCGATCCGTAGCGCACCGCTTGAGCTCCGACGTGAGCGAGGCGGCGCTTTTAGAACTGATAGAAAATTTAAACGAAGACGAAAGCATTGACGGCATCTTGGTGCAGTTGCCGCTTCCAAAGCACATTGATACGAATAAAATTTTAGAAAAAATAAGCCCGCAAAAGGACGTGGACGGATTTAGTGCGATAAACGTAGGCAAGCTTACTAGCGGGCTTTCGGACGGTTTTGTGCCTTGCACTCCGCTTGGCGTGATGCGCCTGCTTGAGGAATACGGCGTGCAGATAGCGGGTAAAAACGCCGTCGTGCTGGGCCGCAGCAATATCGTCGGAAAGCCGATGGCGAGCCTGCTGCTAAATGCCGACGCCACCGTCACTATCGCTCATAGCAAGACGAAAGACTTAAAGCGGATTTGCGCAGACGCCGATATTTTGGTCGTGGCGGTCGGCAAGGCGCATTTTGTGGGCGCCGATATGGTAAAACAAGGCGCGGTAGTGATCGACGTGGGGATCAATCGCGGCGAGGACGGCAAGCTAAGGGGCGACGTCGATTTTGACGCGGTAGCGCCAAAATGCTCGTTCATCACGCCCGTGCCCGGAGGCGTGGGGCCGATGACGATTGCGATGCTTTTGAGCAATACGATAAAATCGGCGAAAAATCGCTTAAGACAAAGAGCCTAAATGAAAATACTAAGCAAAATTTATCACTTTTTATCAAGTTGGACGGGGACGGTCATCGTCGTTTTATTCGTCATTCTTTTTGTGGCGCAAGCCTTCGTGATCCCTAGTGGATCGATGCGCACTACGCTTTTGGAGGGTGATTTTTTATTCGTTAAAAAATTTAGCTACGGCATCCCGACCCCGCATATTCCCTTTGTGGAGTGGCAGGTGGCTCCTGATAGCGACGGAGATGGGCATATTATCCGAGGCGAGGGTCCGAAGCGCGGCGACATCGTGGTTTTCCGCTATCCTCTTAATGAAAAAATGCACTTTGTAAAGCGAAATTTTGCCGTAGGCGGCGACGAGGTGATATTTGATCTGAATAATTTCTACCTTCGTCCGCATGAAGGCGACGAGTTTATTGCCGCGAACTATGATGCCCGCGACATTGTGATTTTAGGTGGCGAAAAATATGTTAAAGAGCCGTATAAATTTAAGGGCATTCACTACGACCCTAATGCTAGAAACTCAATGCTAACAAATGTCAAAATCGCACTTGAGAAGGGTGAATTTTCTATGAAGCCCATTAGTTTAAGTGAAATTCCTCATAGCTTCGAAGCTGCGGGGATAAGCTTCAATGCCTTTTACATCAAAGTGCCGCAGGATGAGTATTTTATGATAGGCGATAATCGAAATAATTCCGCCGATAGCCGCTTCTGGGGTCCGGTACCTTATCGTCTGATCGTCGGCAAGCCGTGGTTTACATATTTTAGTATCGATGCCGATCGCAAGATCCGCTGGGAGCGAATCGGGCGCTTTGTCGATACCTTGCAAAACGATGAGAGCCTAATCTATGAGCAAAAATAAGGAGCGGCAATGCAAATAAATAAAATTTTCATAGCGAGCGATCATGCGGGCTTTCGTGCCAAAGAACAAGCTAAAAAAGCGCTCGCCGCTTTAGGTTACGAAGCGGTCGACCTTGGCACTCATAGTGCCGAAGCGAGCGTGGACTATCCCGATTTTGCGGACACGTTGGCGGATAAAATTTTAGCCGAATGTGAAGCCTGCGCGCGAAGTGAAAATTTTAAAGAAAACGACGGCATAAATTCCGCTGCAGCCGCGGAAAATTCCGAAGCGCGCGGTAACGAAAATTTTGTCGCAAGTATAAACGGCTGCGGAAATTTTAACGACGCCGTACAATGTAGCGAGAAAAATGAAAATTTTAACGCTGCCAAAAACACTAGTCGTCAAAATTTTAACGCTAGCGAAAGCATGACTATCAGCGTAAACGCAGCCGTAAGCTCGAATGTGAGCAAAGATAAAATTTTAAATTCCACCGACTACGGCATTTACGGCGTTTTGATTTGCGGTACGGGCATCGGTATCAGCATCGCCGCAAATCGCCACGCTCACATCCGCTGCGCGCTGTGTCATGACGCAACGAGCGCTAGATTAGCCAGAGAGCACAACGACGCCAACGTCCTAGCCTTCGGCGAGCGATTAATGGGCGCGCTGGTGATTGAAGATATGATTAGGGCATTTTTTAGTACCGATTTTGCGGGCGGTAGGCACATTAAGCGCGTTGCAAAGCTAGGCGCTTGCGGTAGTGCGAATTGCGCGCATGGATTTGATGGGGAGAATTCCATGCAGAACTCCGCTCAAAATTTTGCGGAACAAAACTGTAGCGCTAATTTAAACGGGCGGAATTCCAAATTAAGCTTCGGTGGTAAAAATCCTTCCGACAAAAATCCCATCGACACGGATTCCGCGTCAAATTTTGCGCGGAGCCTTAACGATAAAAATTCCTTTTTTACCGGCGAGAATTCCTTGATAAGCTTTTGCGGTGCACGTCATATAAATTTAGATTCGACGCACGCAAAGATAATCTTTAATGAGAAAAATCCGCTAGATAAAAATTCCACTAGCACAAATTCTACGTTGAATTTTACGCGTGAGAGTGTTTGTGAGAAAAATTTTGCTCAAAAAGCTAGCCGCAAAGATTTTGTCGGTTTGAACCCAGCAATTATAAATTTCAAGGCTACAAATTCCGTCTGCATGAGCGTTAAGCTAAAAAGCATGAATTGTGCTAGTACGGGTTTAAAAGATGCGAATTTTGCTATTACGAGCGTAAATTTAAAGGGAGCAAATCTTTCTAGTGCGTATTTTAGGAGCATAAATTCTGTCTATTTTAGCGCAACACTCGCTACTATGCGCTTTGCAAATCCAAATGAAGGAGGCGAGCAATGAGCGTAGCATTAGGCGTTTTAGCGCTATTTTTTGCAGCGCTACTTATTCTATCGATCCGAAAAAATTCTAAAATTTACGCCCTTCTTCGTAAAAGCGAGCAGAAAATTTCAAAGCTTAAAAGCGATAACGAAAAGCTCAAAACTGCCCTTCGCTTCGGCATTGAGGCCCTGCAAAATGAGGAGAGCGAAAACTGCAGCTTAAAAATCCAAAACGCAAGATTGAAAAGAGGTAAGCTATGAAAAGTCTAAGCAACGAGCAAAAAAGCTATTTATTTCGCTCGATCCGCACCGTGCGCGACTTCCCAAAGCCCGGTATTTTGTTTTACGATATCACGACGCTCGTAGGCGATCGCGAGGCGTTTAATTTCCTGCTTGATCATCTAGCCGAGCGCTACGCCGATTACGGACTTGATTACATAGTAGGCATAGAAAGTCGCGGATTTATTTTTGCAGCGGCACTTGCTGCGAGGTTGAGGGTCGCTTTTGTGCCGATTAGAAAGCCAAAGAAGCTTCCTTATATCACGATTTCGCAAAAATACAGCCTTGAATACGGCTTCGATCAGGTCGAGATGCATGTGGATGCATTCTCCGGCGTGCAAGATGCCAAGGTGCTGCTAATCGACGATCTTATCGCCACCGGAGGCACCGCACGAGCGGCATTAGATCTCATCGCGCAGACGCAGGCCAAATGCGTCGAGGCGTGCTTTTTATTAAATTTGCGCGAGTTAAACGATCTAGGCGAGTTTTCGCGTCGCACAAACGTTTATTGCGTTTTAGAGGCGTGATTTTGGAAGAGCTACTTAAAAATTTATTACAAGAATACCACCAATACGCCTATATCGTGCTTTTTGTTTGGTGTATTTTAGAAGGCGAAATCGCACTGATTTTAGGCGGCATAATGGCGCACGAGGGACATATAAATTTGCCGCTAGGTATCTTTGTTGCGGGCCTTGGGGCATTTTGCGGCGATCAGTTTTATTTTTATATCGGTCGCTACAACAAAAAATATATCAGTAAAAAGCTCGCGGCGCAACGCCGAAAATTTGCGATCGCGCACCTGCTTTTGCAACGCTACGGCTGGCCGATAATTTTAATGCAGCGCTATATGTATGGCTTCCGCGTCATCATCCCGATGAGTATCGGCATCACTCGCTACAGCGCAAAGAAATTTGCGATTATCAATCTTTTTAGTGCTTGGTGCTGGTCGGGTGCGACGATGGTTTTAGCGTGGTATTTTGGCGAGGAGATCTGGAGCGGGCTGCGGCTAATCGAGCAACACTGGTATTTTGCGATACCTATCATAGGCGGAATTTTATATCTATTTTTTAGGTTATTTAAACGTATGGAAAATCACTTTATGAACTCACGAAAGGAACGAGATGAAAGTAAAACTGCTAGATCGTAAAATTAACGAGATAGAGGCGGATTTTGAAGTTATTTTAGTTGTGGATAAAAATTTAAACCACGAATTTATCAGGGACGCGGATAAACTTGCGCTTTTTAATTACAAAGGCGAGGGCAATCTGCTCCTTGCCGAGAGCGGGCGGCTGTACGTCGGCGTTAAGGCGCTAGAATATGACCGCGTCCGCACAGCACTTGCAAGTGCATACAACGCGCTTAAGGGCTACGCGATCAAAAATTTCAAAATCGCCTTTTACAAATGCGGCTGCGACCGCAGAAGCACGATGGCGATGGTCGAGGGCGTGCTTTTGGGCGGCTATGAGTTTAACAAATACAAAAGCGACAAGAAAAACTCCAGCTTGAATGAAATTTTAATCTCGACGCAGGAGTACGGCGGCAGTAGCCCCGACGTGCAAAAGATGAACTACGGCGTGCAGCAGGGCACCGTGATGGCAAACGCCGCAAATTTTGCGCGCGACGGCGTCAATGAGATCCCTGAAATTTACACGCCCGAAAAGATGGCGAGCGAGGCTGAAATTTTAGCCTCGAACTACGACGACGTGAGCGTTAAAATTTACGACGAGGACTTTTTGCGCGAGCAGAATATGAATGCGTTTTTGGCGGTCAATCGCTCCAGCGCTCATCCGCCGCGCCTAATTCATCTGATCTATAAGCCGCAGCGCTGCCTAAAGCGCGTCGTTTTCGTGGGCAAAGGGCTTACTTACGACAGCGGCGGGCTAAGTTTGAAGCCGAGCGATTATATGCTTACGATGAAAAGCGACAAAAGCGGCGCGCTTGCTGCGATGGGCATCATCAAGGGCGCTGCCGAGCTCGAGCTGCCGTTTGAGATACACGCGGTCATCGGCGCTACCGAAAATATGATCGGCGGCGATTCGTATAAACCCGACGACGTGCTACTTAGCCGCAGCGGCGTGAGTATCGAGGTGCGAAACACCGACGCGGAGGGACGGCTCGTGCTTGCCGACTGCCTAAGCTACGCGCAGGATCTTGAGCCAGGTCTGCTAATCGATATGGCGACGCTTACCGGCGCTTGCGTCGTGGGGCTTGGCGAATACACGAGCGGCATCATGGGAAACAGCGAGGAGCTAAAGCGTAAATTTAAAGATCTTAGCGATTGTAGCGGCGAGCTATTTAGCATTTTGGAATTTAACGATTATCTGCGCGAGCTAATCAAAAGCAGTATCGCGGACGTCTCCAACTGCGCTTCCAGCAGATACGGCGGCGCGATAACCGCGGGGCTATTTTTGGATAAATTTATAAAAGACGAGTATAAAGACAAGTGGCTGCACCTTGATATCGCAGGGCCTGCGTATCTCGAAAAGGCGTGGGGCTATTACGCGGCAGGCGCGACGGGCGCGGGCGTGAGAGCAAACTTATATTTCTTGCAGACTCTAGCCAAAGAGCTGAAGGACGCGTAGATGGGGCTTTCAGTAGGGATCGTAGGGCTTCCGAACGTCGGTAAATCCACTACATTTAACGCGCTTAGCGGCGCGCAAAACGCGCAGGCGCAGAACTATCCATTTTGCACGATCGAGCCCAATAAAGCGGTCGTGCCCGTGCCGGATGCCAGGCTCGGTAAGCTAGCACAGATCGTTAAGCCCGGTCGCATCGTGCATTCGACTATCGAGTTTGTAGATATCGCGGGCCTCGTGCGCGGAGCTAGCAAGGGCGAGGGGCTGGGGAATAAATTTCTTTCAAATATCCGCGAGTGCGAGATCATCCTTCATATCGTGCGCTGCTTCGAAAGCGGCGACATAACCCACGTCGAAGGCTGCGTCGATCCTATCCGCGACATCGAGATCATCGAAACCGAGCTTATTTTAGCGGACATCGAGCAGCTTAGCCGCAAGATCGAGCGTCTCGGCAAGGAAGCCAAAGCAAATCAAAAGGGCGCTAAAGAGGCGCTAGCCGTAGCAAACGAGCTTTTGGCGCATCTAAACGACGGCAAGCCCGCTTCAAATTTCGCGCTCAAAGAGGACGAAAGCTACATCGCTTTAAATCGCGAGCTGCGCCTGCTTAGTGCCAAAGATGTAATCTACGGCGCAAATGTGGACGAAGACGGCATCGCGCAGGATAACGAATATGTCGCGCGCGTAAGAGAATACGCAAACGCCCGCGGCGCGGAGGTGATCAAGCTCTGCGCCAAGATCGAAGAGGAGCTCATAGGCTTGAGCGATGAGGAGACGCACGAGATGCTGCAAAGCCTGGGCGCGCAGCAAAGCGGGCTGGAGCTCATCATCAAGCGATCCTTCGCAAAGCTCAGCCTCATCAGCTACTTCACCGCGGGCGAGATGGAGGTGCGCGCGTGGACGATCACGAAGGGCTGGAAGGCTCCAAAGGCCGCGAGCGTGATCCACAACGACTTTGAGCGCGGATTTATCCGCGCCGAGGTGATCGGATTTGATGATTTTATCGCGTGCGGCGGCGAGAGTAGGGCGAAAGAAGCGGGCAAGATGCGTCTTGAGGGCAAGGACTACG
>ERZ773008.1134-NODE-1134-length-19120-cov-20.757199_pt1 | contig 19120 bp, 8 predicted proteins | sample MGYA00580664_ERZ773008 | MGnify/ENA primary metagenome ERZ773008 (study PRJEB29015, sample SAMEA2738016) | human oral metagenome | biome: human oral; feature: human-associated habitat; material: dental | place: China | collected 2048 ... | reverse complement strand
TTCCTTTTGGTAAGTCATTTGTATTAATACTTTTCTCTGGATCTGGTACTTCGTTGTGACGAACAGTTTGGTTCGGTTCTTTTGCCGTTGGGTTGAAGGTGTCACTTTGTTTCTTAACTGTGACTGGTACTTCTACTTCATCTTCCGTTCCATCTGGATAATGAACTAACGCTACTCCTGGATGACTTCCTGGTGTACTTACATCTGGCCTTGTCTTCCATGTGACTGTTGTTCCATCTGGTAAGCCTGTTTTGTTTACACTTATTTCTGGATCTGGTACGTGTCCATTGTCCACTTCTTGCGCTATTGCGGTTGGATTGTATTCATCATTTTGTGGCGTTACTTCGACTGTTACTGTCACTTCTTCCGTACTCTTATCTGGGTAAGTGATTAATACTTTTCCTGTCTTACTTCCTGGTTTACTTGTGTCTGGTTGTTCTGACCAGCTATAGTTTGTTCCTTTTGGTAAGTCATTTGTATTAATACTTTTCTCTGGATCTGGTACTTCGTTATGACGTACAGTTTGGTTCGGTTCTTTTGCGGATGGGCTGAAGGTATCCTTTTGTTCCTTAACTATAACTGGTACTTCGACTTCATCGACTGTTCCGTCAGGGTATGTCACTAAGGCTACACTTGGATGACTGCCTGGGGTATTCACAACTGGAGTTTCTTTCCATGTGACGGTTGTACCACTTGGTAACCCTGTTTTGTTTACACTTGTTTCTGGATCTGGTACGTGACCATTGTCCACCTCTTGCGCTATTGCGCTTGGTGTGTATTTTCCACGCATTGATGAAACTGTTATATTCACTAATTTCGATGTAGAGTTTCCTGCTTTATCTCTAGCTACTATCGTTACACCATACATTACATTGTCAGAATCAATTCTCGGTACTTCTCTAACACCCTCTTTGAACACAATTGTTCCAGAAGCTTGATCAAATGTTAAGAATGAAGGCATATTATTTACTTCAATCGTAGCAACTCCACTACCATTTGCATTATCTTTTGCCTCAATCTTCATAGGAGGCAATGTTTTATCTAAAGCCGTCATCTCCCAGTTTGTATTTTCTGCCGGTGCTGAGATAGTTGGATTTGTAACATCTTTTACTTTCAATGGAATTGTAACGTCTTGCTCTGAGCCATCAATATATGTTACTTTTGCTTGTATTGTTTGGTCTCCATACGCCTCAGTGTTAATTGGTGTTTTGGCTTCAACTGTTGCAATTTTAGCATTTCCCTTCTCACCTTGCGTATTTGTCGCAGTTACTGCTCCTTTTAACATTTCTGAAGTAACTGATACATTTTGATTTACTTCAATTTGTGTTCCAGTCGCTGTAAAATCTTCACTTACTTTTCTCACCGTTACATTTACTGTCACTATATCTTTTGAACCATCAGGATATGTTACCTCAACTACTCCAGTAGTAGTTCCTGGTACTGTAACTTCTGGTGGTGTTTTCCACGTCACTTTTGTTCCGTATGGCAATCCTGCTTTATCTACACTTGCATTAGAATCTGGCACTTGTCCATAACTTGTATTTTGTGATATTGGCGTAGGATTAGTTTTCGTACTCATTGGAGATACAGTGATTTTCGCAGTTCTTTCGCTGACATTTCCTGCTTTGTCTTCTGCTCGAATGTTTAAAGTAAATTCTTGACTTGGTGTATTCTCAGCTAGTTTTTCTACTGCATGTTTTCCTGATTTAAATTTAATAGTGTGAGTTGTACTATCATATTCTAGATAATCAGGTAAACCTGTTACAGTGACGTTTTTAATTCCACTTCCGTTTTCATTATCTTCCGCTCTTACTTCCATATTTGGTAAAGCTTTGTCTAATGCTGTTACTTCCCAGTTTGTATTTTCTGCTGGTGCTGAGATAGTTGGTTTCGTCACGTCTTTAATTTTCAATGGAATGGTCACTTCTTTTGTTGTTCCATCTTTGAAAGTTACTGTAGCGTTAATAGTTTGTTCACCATAGCTAGCTGTATTGATTGGCGTTGTAGGTTCTACAGATAGAATCTTATCTGTTCCATTCACATTTCCTACTGTTGAAGTTGCGGTTACTTTAGCTTTTAAGTCATCATTTGTTACTGGAATGTTTTGATTTACTTCAATTGGTGCTCCAGTTACTTCATATTCTGAACTTAATTCTTTTACAGTAACTTTTACATTGACGATATCTTTCGAACCATCTTTATAAGTTACCTCTACTACTCCGTCTTTCTCTCCAGGTCCATCTGTCGTTACTGGTGTCGTTTTCCAAGCATAACTTGTTCCTTCAGGTAAGTTTATTTGATTCACGCTTGTTTCTGCATTTGGAGTTTCACCGTAACTAACTGTTTGTTTGTTTGGATTTGGAGTTGCTTCGTATTTTGTAGTCATTGATTTCACAGTAATTGCTACATTTGTTGTTGTTTCATTTCCTGCGTTATCTACAACTGTGATAGTTACATTATGAGGTTGTTCATTGGTTCCTTCCGGTAAACTTGGTACTGATGTTACTCCAGCTTTGAATTGAATCGTCTTAGTTGACTTATTATATTCTAAGAAATTTGGTAGTCCTGTAACAGTCGTTGTCTTTACACCACTTCCTCCTGTATTGTCTTCGCTTGTTACAGAGATTTCTGGATTTGATCCTTCTACTGCGATTAAGTCCCAGTTTTGTCCATTCGTTGGTGTTTGGATAGTTGGCTTCGTTACGTCTTTAACTTTCAACGGAATCGTTACTTCTTTGGTTGTTCCATCTTTGAAAGTTACTGTGGCAGTAATGTTTCGTTCGCCATAATTAGCTGTACTGATTTCAGGTGCTGTTACTGTTGAAATCTTATCTGTCCCATTCGCACTTCCTACTTTTGAAGTTGCGGTTACTTTTGTTTTTAAATCATCATTTGTTACTGGAGTGTTTTGGTTTACTTCAATTTCAGTAGCTGAAACATCGTACTCATCACTTAATTTACTTACATTTACCGTCACTTCAACTGTATCTTTACTTCCATCTGGATAAGTTACTTCAGCTACTCCTGTAGTAGTTCCTGGTGTATTTACTACTGGTGGTGTTTTCCACGTCACTTTTGTTCCATCTGGCAATCCTGCTTTATCTACACTCGCATTAGGATCAGGTACTTGTCCATAACTTGTATTTTGTGGAATTGGTGTAGGATCCTTTTTCGAACTCATTGAAGATACTGTAATTTTTGCTGTTCTTTCACTAACATTTCCTACTTTATCTTCTGCTCGAATATTTAAAGTAAATTCTTGGCTTGGTGTATTTTCAGGTAGCTTTTCTACAGCTTGTTTTCCTGATTTGAATTTAATAGTGTTAGTTGTACTATCATACTCTAGGTAATCAGGCAAGCCTGTCACAGTAACGTTTTTAATTCCACTTCCGTTCGCATTATCTTCCGCTCTCACCTCCATATTTGGTAAAGCTTTGTCTAATGCGGTCATTTCCCAGTTTGTATTTTCTGCTGGTGTTTGGATAGTCGGTTTCGTTACGTCTTTAACTTTCAATGGAATGGTCACTTCTTTAGTCGTTCCATCTTTGAAAGTTACAGTAGCAGTAATGTTTTGGTCACCATAGTTAGTTGTAGTAATTTGCGACTTAGGTTCTACAGATGAAATCTTATCTGTTCCATTCGCATTTCCTACTGTTGAAGTTGCGGTTACTTTCTCTTTTAAGTCGTCGTTAGAAATTGGATCATTTTGATTTACTTCAATTGGTGCTCCAGTTACTTCATATTCTGAACTTAATTCTTTTACTGTAACTTTTACATCTACTGTATCTTTCGAACCATCTTTATAGATTACTTCTACTACTCCATCTTTTTCTCCAGGAGTTGTTGTACTTGGTATTGTTTTCCAAGCATAACTTGTTCCTTCAGGTAAGTTTGTTTTATTTACGCTTGTGCCTGCATCTGGAGTTTCACCATAACTTACTGTTTGCTTTTGAGGATTTGCTGTTGCATCATATTTGGTAGTCATTGATTTCACAGTAAACGTTAATTGTGAAGTACTACTATTATTCGCATTATCTGTCACTCGAATTGTAGCTGTATGTGTTTGAGAATCTGTCCCGACTGGTAATTTTGGAACTTCTTGGGTATCCGCTTTAAACTTAATGGTTTTAGTCGCATCATCATATGTTAAGAAATCTGGTAAGTCTGTTACCGTTGTTGACTGAACACCACTTCCTCCTGCATTGTCTTCAGATGTTACTTTAATTGGAGAAAATACTTTATCTAATGCTATTAAATCGATATTCTGACCATTCGCTGGTGTTTGAATCGTTGGAGCCGTTACATCTTTTACTTCTAACGGAATTGTTACCGTATCCCTTGTATCATCGAGATAGGTTACCGTTGCAGAAATTTCTTTGTTCCCTGCGTCAACAGTACTAATTGTTCCAATAGTAGTAACAGTTTTAACCTTACTATTACCGTTTTTATTAATTGTCACAGCAGATTTTAAGTCTTGATCTGAAACAATATCATTTTGATTTTTGACAATTTTTGTAGCTGTAGGTTCATACTCATCACTTAGTTTACGAACTTTCACAGTAACTGTTACTTCATCTACTGAATCATCTGGATAAGTCACTTTCACCACTCCAGTTTTATCCCCAGGTCTACTCGTATCTGGTGCCGATTTCCATGTATATTGAGCATCAGTTGGTAGTCCTGCTGTATTGACACTAGTTTTTGGATTAGGTGTTTCTCCATGGCTCACTTCTTGAATCGTCGCATTTGCCTGTGGAGTATATTTTTCAGCCATAGTTATGCGAGTAATACTAAATGTTCGTTCACTAATATTTCCTGCATTATCTTCCACACGTAATGTTATATTACTTGTAGTTCGATTTATTCCAGATAATTTAGGAACTTCACGTTCTCCATCTTGGAAAACGATGCTACTTGTTGTTTTATCGTATTTCAAGAAACTTGGTAAGTTCATTGGAAAAATGCTTTTTATTCCACTTCCTCCAGGATTATCAGCAACTGATACTTTAATAGGTGGCAATGTCTTATCCAATGCTGTGATTTCCCACGTTTGATTTTCTGTCGGTGTTTGAATTGTTGGAGCCGTTACGTCTTTTACCTCCAAAGGAATATCAACTGGATCAATGGTATTATCCAGATAGGTTACTGTCGCCTTGATTGTTTGTGGGCCGGCATGCACAGTGCTAATAGGAGATGCAGTGACTGACTTCACTTTACTAGTTCCACCATTATTCACTGTTACTGCTGCTTTTAATCTATCATCCGTTACTGAATCATTTTGATTGACAGTAATTGTCTTTCCTGTTGGTGTATGTTCGTCACTCAATTTACGGACTTTCACAGTTACAGTTACTGTATCTGTTGAGCCATCTGGATAGGTTACAGTTACGACTCCGGTTTTATCTCCTGGGCCTGTTGTCGTATTAGGCGCTGTTGCCCATCCATATCTTGTACCTGCTGGTAATCCATTTTTTTGAATACTTGTTCCTGCATCAGGCGTTATCCCATAACTTACTTCCTGTATTTTAGGATTAGCAACTGCTGTATATTTTTGTGTTTGCGATTGAATATTAAAAGTAATATTTTTAGTCGCAGTATTCCCTTTTTTATCGACTGCCTTAACAGTCACTTGAATACTTGATTTACCAAGTTGGAAGTTGTTCGGAATAACTCCATTAATTTCAATTTTAGATTTTGCTGCATTATACGTTAATGGTGCCGGAAGATTTTCTACAGTTACAGGATTGCCATCCTTAAGCCCTACTCCTTTATCGTTATCTTTAACTTGAATATTAAGTTCACTTGGAAGTCCTTCTAATCTCGTCAATGTAACATTATCTGGTGCAGTAATTGTTGGTTTAATATTATCGACAATTTCTACAGGAATATTCACTGTTTTCATTACATGATTTCCACGAAGAATTTCAATTTCTTTATGTTGGACACCTGCTGCAGAAGTATCAACACTAGAAGAACCACCTTTCCAACGAACCGTTAATTCGCTTGGAACTGCTGAATTATCCGAAACTGTTACGTAATTTCTAGCTTCCCCTAGTTCTCCAGATTGATTTTGATTTATTTTCTTATCTTGTTTTCCTATAAAGTCTAAAACAGTATAAGGGGTTGTTACATCTTTTGTTACTCCATTCTGATAAGTGGTTGTTACAACAACATTTCTTGTTCCTGCTTGTTGCAAATTAAATGGTGTTTTATACGTTACTTGAGCTGTTGTTGGTACTTCATGTCCTGTTTTAGAGCGAACTAATTCTCTTGGATTTGTATATAACTCTTTTGAATCCCCAAAATAAGCCGTCAAACTAGAATGTTTCGCTTCTACATCATTTGTCGCATTTGTTTGAATTGTTTTAGGTGCAAATCCATCTTTAAAATGGATTGTCATTGTTGAACCATCCGCTGAAACTTCAGCGTGGTCAAAGTCACTTCTATGACCTGAAGGTGTCATAACATCAGGATGTTCCGTTTTAAATTTTTCAATTAAAGCTGTCTTTTCAGTTTCTGTTAAATGGCGAACATCATCTACATAAGTTTGAGATAAATCCTTTACTGTATTACGCTCACTTTGCGGTTTAATAACAAAAGTAAACGTATATGGTTTTAACTGATTTGGAGCTACTCTTGTATTAGATGCAATATGAACTTCATATCTACCAGGTTGAACGATTCCCCCTTCTCCTACAACACCTCTAATAGCGGCATTAGTCATAGGATTATTTATTTCAGTTCTACCATACTCTATTTCACGTGATTTTGCCTTTCCTGCCTGTTTATCCCAGTAGGCAACATGCATTTTTAATCCTTTAATTGGAGAATTGCCTGTAAAACCAACAGTAACAATATAATATGGAGTTACATCTTCTACTATTCTTCCTCTAACATACGTAGTAAACTTTCTCTCATTCCCTACTCTTTCTCCTTTTATCTCGATTAAACTCCAAATTTCATCTGAATTATAATAAACAGCAGTGCTTCCATTTTCAATAAGATTACCATTTCTTCTATTTTCCTTGTGAGTGTATGTAATCCCTCTAAACCCACTTTCCCCCTTACCATCAATCGGTTTCCCATTCCGTGGATCACGTTTACCAGAATGTGCTCGTGTTACCCTATTAGCTACTTTGTTACGGAGGCTTTTCGCTTCATTTAGGGCAGCAGTAACTTCACTATCAGTGGATTTTTCCTCAGACAAATCACCAAACGCTTGAAGAGATTTGCTTTCAGATTCACTAAATTCATAGCTGATTTCTCCTACTAGTTGGTTAATTTCTGAGACAATATCCTGAACCTTAGCGATCTTTTCTGTTAAAGTTTTTTTCTTTTCATCACTATCATTTGCTTTGTCTGCTTGCTTTTCTTTTGTTTCTATATCGTTATTTTTCTCTTCCAGTTGAGCAAATGAATTAGACAAAACTTGAACTTCTTTATCTATCTCGTCCTGACTAGCGCCTGCCTTATCCAAGACTGCTTGCGCACGCGACAAAGAAAGATTAAGATTTTCAACTGATTTAACTGTTTTAGTCTGTAAATCAGTGTTCCTAATCTTTTCAATTAATTCATTTAAAGCAGTTTTATCCACAGTTTTGACTGGATGCTCTACAGACTTTTCAATAATTTTATCTTCTGGAACATGTTCAGAAATCTTATCTGATTCTTTAACACGATTTTCTACCTGTGAATGATTTTCCACATCGTTTGGAACCTTGTCACTATTGGGATCTTCATCTTTGACTTTAGTTGAATCATTCAGAGACGCAACCCTTTCATCAGCATGAACAAGCTGTGGATTCTGTATCATTACTGCTCCTGTAGCCAAAAAAAGAGTGCACCCAAAAAGAAAATGCTTCCCTTTCTTTATCATCCTCCAATTCTTTTGATTGATTCCTTTTCGATTAAAAAACATAAAGAACTCCTTGTTTTAAACTATCAAATTATTTCTTGTATATATTATAATATTTTGTTTCCCTATATGCAAACCTTTTCAGTACACATTATATTATTTATATGAAACAAACGCGTCTCCTTAAAATAATGGTTCTATAATATTTGTAGTGGGTAAATCCCCTATAGATATTATGGAGCCTATTTTGTTGTAGAAAAAAATCCCATAAGATCTATAATGAAAAGTGACCAAACAACTCATTAGAAAGATTCATATGGAACAATTACATTTTATCACAAAATTACTCGATATTAAAGACCCTAATATCCAAATTATGTATGTTCTTAATAGGGATACTCACAAAGAAATCATTGCTAAACTGGATTATGAGGCTCCACTTTGTCCTGATTGTGGAAGGCAAATGAAGAAATATGACTTTCAAAAACCGTCTAAGATCCCTTACCTAGAAACGACTGGTATGCCTACTAGAATTCTACTTAAAAAGCGTCGTTTCAAGTGCTATCAGTGCTCAAAAATGATGGTCGCTGAGACTTCCCTCGTCAAGAAAAATCACCAAATCCCTCGTATCATCAACCAAAAAATTGCTCAGAAGCTAATTGAAAAAACTTCTATGACCGATATTGCTCATCAGTTAGCCTTTTCAACTTCAACTGTCATCCGCAAGCTCAATGACTTTCACTTTGAGCATGATTTCTCTCGTCTGCCTGAGATTATGTCCTGGGATGTTGAAACAGTCAGGGGAGTGACTGTTTCAATCGGGAGATGAAGATGAGTTTCATTGCGCAAGATTTTGATAAGCTCAATATCATCACTGTTCTTGAAGGCAGAACACAAACTATCATTCGAAATCACTTTCTGCGCTACGATAGAGTTATTCGTTGTCAGGTGAAAATCATTACTATGGATATGTTTAGTCCTTATTATGACTTAGCTAGACAACTTTTTCCAAACGCTAAAATCGTTCTGGATCGCTTTCACACTTCGTTATTATATTTCTGAACTCAGGTTAAAACAGTCCACTGGACTGTTTTACTCCAACACTTAAGTCGTACTATGAGTCGTTTGCGTGTCCAAATCATGAATCAGTTTGAGCGAAAATCTCATGAATACAAGGCTATCAAGCATTACTAGAAGCTCATTCAACAGGATAGCCGTAAACTGGGCGATAAGAGATTTTATCGTCCTACTTTTCGTATGCACTTGACAAATCAAGAGATTCTAGAAAAACTTCTCTCTTACTCTCAAGAACTACGAGAACATTACGAGCTCTACCAACTCTTACTCTTTCATTTCCAAGAGAAACAGGCTGACCATTTCTTTGAACTCATTGAAGATACCATTTCGTGTGTGAAGCCTATCTTTCAAACTGTTTTTAAGACCTTTTTGAAAGTTAAGGACGAGATCATGAACGCACTGGAACTGCACTACTCAAACGCAAAACTAGAAGCTACTAACAACCTCATCAAAGTCATCAAGCGAAACGCTTTCGGCTTTCGGAACTTTGACAATTTTAAAACTAGAATCCTCATCGCTTTGAAAATCAAAAAGGAGAGGACTGATTTAGTCCTCTCCAGGATATGACTTTTTGGGAACCCACTACAGTTGACAAAGAGCCCGAAAAAGAGGGATAAGTTGCAGATAAGTGAAAACCTCTAAAGTTGGAAAACTTTAGAGGTTCATGCTAAGGTTGAAAATGCTGGTGCAAGATAGCAAAGTAGTCTTCTGGATTGTGGAGAAATGGGAAGTGGCCGCTGTTTTTAATGGTGAACACCTGAGCGCTGGGATAGCGGCTGATGACAAAGTGCATGCTGGCACCAAAAATATCATTGTCACCGAAAGTCACGGTAATAGGAAAAGCAGGATGTTCTAGGCGGGGCAAGAGAGGATAGGCCATAATTTCCTTTCTTGTCTGATTGCCTGCCCGGACTGAAACATTGCTCAAGTTAAAAGTCACATCGCGAAAGGCTGGATAGTCGGCATTGTAATTGCGAGCAACCTGACGATAGAGAGCCTGCGAAGCCTTGGAACTGCCAAGACCTCCCAGCAGAGAATAGATTCCCATTTTCAGCCATTCGATAGTCGTGCAGTGATTTTTATTGTAATTCATCATTTCCTTTTCCATTTGTTTCCACTGCTTGCCCGTGCCTGTTCCCGGCGAGGAAAGAAAGAGACTAAGGAGCCGCTCAGGGATTTTGCTGGCGTAGATTTGCGCGTACAATCCACCCCAGGAATGCCCCAAAAGGTGAAATTTATCTACATTGAAGTGGTCGGCGATTGTGTTGATGTCTGCAATGTAGGCCTCCATGCTGTAGTCGCCACTCGGACAGGGCGATTTCCTCGTTCCCCGCTGGTGAAAGACAATCAGTTGATAATCTTTTTCGAGCTTAGGGATAAAGAGCTTGAAGTCATCAGGCGTTCCCGGTCCACCGTGCAGCAGGATAATCGTTTCCTTGTCAGGATTGGGATAGCAAACGGTGTAGAGTTGGTCGGAGCCGTTTTGAATCATTGTTTCGATTTTTTGAGAATGGGTCATAACTTTCCTTTCTTTTAGTAGAGCGTCCACCACTGATATAGGCTCCAGTAGAGGAGATTGAGAACGACGATAAGTGAAGCACTGCTGGTCAAGTAGGTCAAGATTTTTCGACCCTTGCTCACTTGGAATTTTGAGCGCAGGAAGAATGAGGCAATAAGGCTAACCAGGAGGCTAACTCCCACAGCTGCAAAGCCCATAGAAAGCCAAACACGGCTGTTTGGTGAGGAATGTAGACTCAGGACGCTTTGGATAAAGAAGTAAAGCAGGAGCATGGTAGATAGAATGAACCCGCAAGTCAGGTATTGCCAGAGCGACCAAGCAAGCGGTGTAAGTTTGTGATTTTTCCGCTTGAAAAGAAGCCGATAGAGTTTGACCAGTAAAGCAGATACAGGGATGAGGAGGGCATAGAAAGCAGCGAGGCACCACAAGACGAGACTGCCGTAATCCTTGACTACATCCCATGTGGAAAGTTTAAGGTAGTCTGCGATAGGCAATTTCAGCCGTTCTTGCTTGCCGTTTTTCTCCAATTCCCAGTATTTTTGAGTGACAAATTTACTATTTTTCTCAAGATAGTTAGTTATTGGCGGAGCAATGCGCGTGATTGATAAGGCATTGGTGAAAACGCGACTTGAGCGATAAACGCCCGGTTTAAACTCTGCTTTTATCTTCTCTGAAGTAGTTGCCTTGTTTCCATAAATCAGCTCAGGAATTTTTTTAAGATAGTTACTTTCGTATTGTTGATTGGTTAAAATGACGGTAGCGATACCTGATTTGAAATCCAAAGTTAATATGGATGAAAAGCCAGCCGTATTACCACCGTGACCGAGGATAACGCGGTCTTGATAAAGGTCACTCCAAAATCCGTGAGCATTGATTGGGAGTTTGCTATCAGGAAAAGTCGAAGTCGCCGTATAAAGGGTGTCCCAAGTTTCCGCGCGCCTAAAAAGTGTCTTCTTTTGCAGGAGTGCTTGGGCAAAGGTCTTAAAGTCTTTCAAAGTTCCTGTTGCTCGCCCGCTCGGATAGTAAGGATTAGGCTTGTTTGCCTCGCCAATCAGCTGACCGTCTGAGGTGTAGCCCTTGATTTCCTTGCGTTTTTCGACCACATAGTCATTATCCGAAAAATCGGGCAAAATAGCGGTGTGCTTCATACCTAAGGGCTGAAAAATATGCTCGTGCACATAGTCAGCGTAAGATTGTCCGCTAATCCGCTCGACGATGTAGCCAGCAAGCACCGTTCCAAAATTGGAATAAGCAGTTATTGTCCCCGGCTCATAGGCTTGAATAATCGGCGCCTTTTGTAGCGTATGGGCTAGGTCTTTGTCTTCATTTTTGGCCAAGTCAACATCTGCGAAGCCTGCTTGGTGGTTCATGAGGTCAAGCATGGTAATGGGTTTGTCAAATTTGAGCTTGCTTTTGAGAAAATCCTTGGGCAGATACTCTTTGATGTCGGTTTTTAGGTCAATTTTCCCCTCTTCCCAGAGCTGCATGACGCTGACCCAGACGGTTAATTTCGTTACAGAGCCCCACTCGAAAACTGAGTTGTCATCCACCGCCCACTTTTTTTCCTTGTCTACATAGCCAAAATTATTTTGGTAAATGGTTTGACCGTCCTTGTCAAAAATAGATGTTGCCAGTCCTGCGCTGGTTTTCTCGTTTTTCTGATAATAATCCTCAATCTTCTGTCCGATTTGGTCGTAAGATGTCCCCGACGGCAATTTTTGCTCATCGGCTCGAACTTGCGCTACTCCAAAAGCGAGCAAGCCGCAAGTCAGCAGCGCCACAGTGCTCTTCAAAAATGATGTTTTCATGATACTTACCTTTCTATTAAAGTGCCCACCATTGGTACAGGCCCCAATAAAGGATATTGAGAACGACGATAAGTGAAGCGCTGCTGGTCAAGTAGGTCAAGATTTTTCTGCCTTTGCTGACTTGGAATTTTGAACGCAGAAGAATTGGCAAAACAGAACTAGCAAGAAGCAGCAGACCCGTTATTGCAAAGATGACATAGAGCCAAGCACTGTTATTTGGCGAGCCGCTGATGTTCATATTATATTGCACGATGAGAATGGTTATGAGTACAGTGGACAAAACAAGTCCGCAAGTCAGATAATGCCAGAGCGACCAAGCAAGTGTCACAGGTTTGCGGTTTGTCCGCTTGGCAAGGAGCCGGTAGAGCTTGACCAGTAAAGCAGATACCAAACTAAGAAGAGCATAGAAGATTGCTAACCCCCATAGGATGACACTGCCGAATTCTTTGGCAACTTCCCAGTTAGATAGTTTAAAGTAATCAGAAACTGGGCGCTTGATAAATTCTCGCTTACCGACTTTCTCCAAGCTCCAGTAAAATCGATTTTCACTATTTTTATCAATATAGAAGGTCGCCATATTTAGTCGCGCAATGGATAAAGGCCCAAAGAATTGACTAGCGTCACGATAAAAGCCGGGTTTGAGTTCTTCTTTCTTTTTGTTGGGAACATCTTTCTTTTGCCCATAGACCAGCTCGGGAATTTTCTCAACATAATTTTTCTCGCCCAGTTGGTTCGTTAAAATGACAGCAGCGATACCTGATTTTAAGTCTAAGGTCAAACTTGATGAAAAACCAGCTGTATTACCACCGTGCCCGAGGATAACTTGGTCTTGATAAAGGTCACTCCAAAAACCATGAGCATTGGTAGGAAGATCGCTATCAGGATAGTTAGAGGTTGCTGTATAAAGGGTGTCCCAAGTCTCTGAACGCTTAAAAAGTGTCTTCTTTTGCAGGAGTGCCTGAGCGAATGCCTTGAAATCTTCCAAGGTTCCTGTTGCTCGCCCAGCAGGGTACATTTCTATTAGATATGGAGCTTCGCCAATCAACCGACCGTCTCTAGTGTAACCTTTGACTTCCTTACGTTTTTCTACTACATAGGGATTATCTGATAAATCGGGTAAGAGAGCGGTGTGCCTCATATCTAAAGGTTCAAAGATATGCTCGTGGACATAGTCAGCATAAGATTGTCTGCTAATCCGCTCGACGATATATCCTGCCAGAGCCGTCCCAAAGTTAGAGTAGGCTGTCACTGTTCCCGGCTCATAGGCTTGATAGATATGTACTTTTTTGAGCGTATCTCCCAAGTTCTTACTAGTTCCCTTGGCAAGCCCCGTGTCTCCAAAGCCTGCTTGGTGGTTCATCAGATCCAGCATGGTGATTGGCTTGTCGTATGTGAGCTTGCCTTTGAGAAAATCCTTGGGCAGATACTCTTTTATATCTGTTTTAAGGTCAATCTTGCCTTCTTCCCAAAGCTGCATGACGCTGACCCAGACGGTCAACTTGGTGGCAGAGCCCCACTCGAAAACTGAGTTGTCATCCACCGCCAACTTTTTTTCCTTGTCTACATAGCCAAAATTATTTTGGTAAATGGTTTGTCCGTCCTTGTCAAAAACAGATGTCGCCAGTCCCGCACTGGTTTTTTCGTGTTCCTTGTAGTAATCCTCAATTTTCTGACCAATTTGGTCGTAAGGCGTGCCTGACGGCAACTTCTGCTGGTCAGCGTAAGCGTGACCAGCTCCCAGAGCGAGCAAGCCGCAAGTCAGCACAGTTAAGCAATGTTTAAAAAATGATGTTTTCATGATACTTACCTTTCTATTAAAGTGCCCACCACTGGTAAAGGCTCCAATAAAGGATATTGAGAACGACGATAAGTGAAGCGCTGCTGGTCAAGTAGGTCAAGATTTTTCGACCCTTGCTCACTTGGAATTTTGAACGCAGAAAGATTGGCAACCCAGCATTGACTAAGAAAATCAGTGCAAGCAGGGCAAAGAGAATGGCTTGCCAGCGATAATCGGGCATGTACTTCCCCGAAACGGCAACTATGACGAGACCTGCTAGATTGACTAGGCTAACCAAAATCAGTCCGCAAGTGCCATAATGCCAAATTTTCCAACTTCTTGGAGTCGGTCTTTTGCTTTCTTTTCCAAAAAGTGAGCGATATATCTTGCTCAAAGCAGCTAACAGAAGAACAAGTACGGCATAAACCGATGCCAGTCCCAGCAGAGCGACAGAGCCATAATCCTTTATCACCTCCCAAAGCGAGAGCTTTTCTAAATTATTATAGGTTGTTTCAACTTCTGTTCGGCCTTGGCGCTGTTGCAAAAGCCAATAGTTGCTGACTAATAAATGACCGTCTTTTATCACATCTTTCACATAAAAGGTATAAGCGGGGGCAAGGCGCGAAATAGAGGTCGGGCCTTGCTGAATGGAGCGAGAAGTTCGATACATGCCCTCTTGAAAGTCTTTTTGAGACTGGCTAGGGGCTTGCTTTTTCTTACCAAAGACCAAATCGGGTAGACCAAAAGAATAGGTGGCTTCTTCTCTCTGATTTACCATGGTAACCATGCCGATACCCGACTTGAAATCCAGCGAAATCATGGTTGAAAAACCGGCAAAAGAATGACCGCCGTGCCCTAAAATAGAGCCTATCTCATACTCTGTCACCCAAAAGCCGTGGGCATTCTTAGCGACTGCTTTATCTGAGAATGTAGAAGTTGTCTGATACAGTTCATTCCAGGTTTCTGGGCGCTTAAAGAGCTTTTCCTTTCTCAAAAGAGCTTGCGCGAACCGTTTGAAATCGGCAAAAGTCCCTGTCGCCTGTCCCGCTGGATAAATATCTGCGGGAAGCAATTTATCTAGATATAAGTTTCCATTTGTATCATAGGTTTTCTCGCCCTGCCGCTTGTCTCGGACATAGGTATTGTCCGACAAATCAGGTAAGAGAGCGGTGTGTTCCATACCCAAGGGCTGAAAAATATGCTCGTGGACATAATCCGCAAAGTCCTGTCCGCTGATGCGCTCCACGATATAGCCTGCTAGAGCTGTACTGTAATTGGAATAGGATGTCACCGTCCCTGGCTCATAAGTTTGAGCGGGCTGGCTTTTTAGTAATTCTTCCAAGCTCTTGCCTGCTCCTGTGCTCAGCGGCGTTTCATCAAAACCCGCTTGGTGGTTCATGAGGTCAAGCATGGTAATGGGCTTGTCGTATTTGAGGTGTTTCAGGAAATCCTTGGGCAGATACTCTTTTATATCTGTTTTTAGGTCAATTTTTCCTTCTTCCCAGAGCTGCATGACGCTGAGCCAGACGGTCAATTTGGTGGCAGAGCCCCACTCAAAAACCGAGTTGTCGTCCACAGCCAGCTTCTTTTCCTTGTCCATATAGCCAAAGTTCTTTTGGTAAATGGTTTGGCCGTCCTTATCAAAGACTGCTGCCGCCAGTCCCGCGCTGGTTTTTTCGTGTTCCTTGTGGAAATTTTCAATTTTCTGACCGATTTGGTCATAAGGCGTGCCCGACGGCAATTTTTGCTGGTCAGCTCGAACTTGCGCTGCTCCAAAAGCCACCAAGCCACATGTTACCAGCGCCACAGCGCTTTTCAAAAATGATGTTTTCATGATTGCCTCCTTAGAATTTAAACTGCCTTCCCCTTTGCACCCTTATCCTAACAAAAGGGCAGCGCCAAATCTACCCTTTTTCGGTAAGTGGTAAGTTTCTGCAGGTAAGTGGTAGAAAAAGTGGGGGGGAAGTGCTAAACAAAACCAGCATTGCTATCATAGCAATGCTGGTTTATATCTGTTTGATGACTATTTAAACCAAATCCGCCATCTTGCCCAGAGCTGCATGACACTGACCCAGACGGTGATTTTGGTCGTTGACCCTCCCACTCGAAGACCGGGTTGTCATCCACCGCTTGCTTATTTTCCTTGTCCATATAGCCAAAGTTGTTTTGGTAAATGGTCTGTCCGTCCTTGTCAATGACGGTCGTCGCCATACCAGCACTGTTTTTTTCGTGCTCCTTGTAGTAGTCCTCAATCTTCTGACCGATTTGGTCGTAGGATGTGCCCGACGGCAATTTCTGCTGGTCAGCTTGAACATGACCCGCTCCTAGAGCGAGCAAGCCACAAGTTACTAGCGCTACAGCGCTTTTCAAAAATGATTTTTTTCATCATTGTCCTCCTTTTAATTTGGTTACACTTCCAGTTTAAAGGACAAACTTCAAATATTTATAAAGTATTTCTAAAGTTTTTTGAAAATGAAGATGAAAACGAGTAGGTAGAACGGTCATTTTTCAGTTAAGGGTTACTCCCTTCTTTTATTTATTCGTCAAATTTATCGGATTTACAGTCATTCTAACGTTTTTACAAGGCCTTGGCGTCTGCTTTTTTCTTGACCAGATAAGCGATGAAAAGGCAAATCAAGGTCATCGTGATTGGCTCCAGGATCCCTCCTACGACAGGAATGGCAGCCGTTCCAACTAAAAGTGGATTGCTGTCGCTACTTAAGGTCGTCCGCAGGAAAGTCGGACCGCTCTCAACAAGGCCAAAGATATTTGTAAGGGTCAGATTGTAAAGAGCATGGGTCGCCGCCACCAGCCAGAGATTATCGGTCAGGGCAAAAAGGAGGGAAAAGAGAACGCCCGACAAGGTCACGCTCAGGATGTAAGAGAAAGGAGCGCCACCCTTGAATGTGTGCATGAGACCAAAGAAGAGATTGCCTAGGGCAATAGCTGGGACAAGCCCCATTTTGGTGCGGAGCTTGTTCAGGACAAAGCCGCGGTAAATGACTTCTTCGGCTAAGGCCTCCAAGAAAATCATAAGGAGCAAATAGGGCCAGAGTGCGAGATTAAATTGATTTCCTAGTCGAAAATGGAGCTGACCAGCTAGCGCATTAACGCCAATAATTGCCGTTGTCGTCAAGAATCCTATAACTGCTCCAAACAGGAGATTTTTGCCCAGCTTTTCCCACCAGAGACCAAAGCTCGCAAGACTGCGGTGCTCCCAAAACTTAGCCACAAGGAGAAGGGGAAGAGCACTGATACCATGAAATAGAAGGGTGCTCACTTCTTCTAATACGAGTTGATTAGAAACATTGATAAAGGGTTGTATCAGCCATTGAGACAAGAGCCCGCTGAGCAACATGCCCAGACCGAGCGCCAGAAAAGCTAGAGGCATGCTCAGCCACCAGTTTTTCGCCCCTGCTTCTTCTTGCAAAGTTTCTAGACTAGAGGAATGATGTGTCGCTTGATAAATATGTGCCATTGTGACCTCCGTTAAATGATATTAAAGACAATTAAGAGCGAAGCTGAGCTAGTCAGGAAAGTTAGCACTTTTTTGCCCTTGCTAAGAGGAAAACGATGATTCCAGACAAAGGGCACCAGACTAGCCAGCAGTAAAACGACAGCTAAAATTGCAAAGAGGATAAATTGCCAGATGACATCTGTACTTGAAGTAGAGGCATCTTTCGAAGCCGTGAACAAAACAAACATATTGGTCGCGGCTGCAAGCACTAAGGCAGCGCTTGTGTAATGCCAGAAAATCCAGACTTTCGGTGTAGCGACTTTGGCTTTCTTCCTAAATAGCAAGCGATAGGCTTTGACCAGAGCACCGAGCAGATAGCTAGAGAAAGCATACACTACAGCCAGAGCAGCTAAGAGCAGAGCACCGTAGTCTTTGATGACATCAAAAGTAGATACCTTGGTTAAATCGCTAATCGGTATTTTGATTTTTTCCTGCCCCTCACTCTTGTCATATGCCCAGTACATGGTTGACAGTTCTGGATGTTTTTGAGCATCCGTCAAGTAGGTAGTGTTCTGTATTCTCATAAAGGAAAAGGGGCCTTGGAGCATGGTACGAGAAATTCGATAGTAACCCGACTCAAAAGCCTTCACGGCTTCTTGTGACGGCTTGTGAGCTTTCCCGTAAATCAAAGTCGTAATGCCTGCTGTATAGTTTTGTTCATATAATTGATTAGCCATGACTACACTGGCAATGCCTGATTTGAAATCCAAGAGCAGACTAGTTGTAAAACCTGCCGTGTTTCCGCCGTGCCCCAAGGTTCTGGTGTTCTCAAACTCCGTCGCCCAAAGGCCGTGCGTATTGATTGGGATATCGGTGCCCGGATACGTATTAGTCGCGGAGTAAAATTTATCCCAAGTCTCTGTCCGCTCAAAGAGTGATTTCTTGCTCAAGAGGGCTTGGGCAAATTTCTTGATGTCGGCAAAAGTTCCTGTCGCCCGACCCGCTGGGTAGACAGAGATAGGAAATTCCCCTGCTCCAATCAACTTACCATTTGCATCGTAGACTTTCTCCTGCTCCCGCTTTTCTTTGACATAGCTATTGTCCGACAAGTCAGGCAAGAGAGCGGTATGCTTCATGCTCAAAGGCTGGAAAATATGCTCGTGGACATAGTCGGCAAACTTCTGTCCACTGACCCGCTCCACAATATAGCCAGCTAGCGCCGTGGAAAAGTTGGAATAAGCCGTCGTTGTCCCCGGCTCATAAGACTGGGCGGGCTGACCCTGACTGAGCGCTTGCTCTAGACTTCTGTCTGTTCCCATATAAAACATCCATTCATCAAAGCCTGCTTGGTGGTTCATGAGGTCTCGCATGGTAATGGGCTTGTCATACTTGAGTGTCTTTAGAAAGCCTTTGGGCAGATACTCTTTGATATCTGTTTCAAGATTGATTTTTCCTTCCTCCCAGAGCTGCATGACACTGACCCAAACGGTGATTTTGGTCGTTGAGCCCCACTCAAAGACCGAGTTGTCATCCACTGCCAGTTTCTTTTCTTTGTCCATATAGCCAAAGTTCTTTTGGTAAATGGTCTGTCCGTCCTTGTCAATGACGGTCGTCGCCATACCAGCAC
>ERZ773008.1133-NODE-1133-length-19123-cov-3.800294_pt1 | contig 19123 bp, 20 predicted proteins | sample MGYA00580664_ERZ773008 | MGnify/ENA primary metagenome ERZ773008 (study PRJEB29015, sample SAMEA2738016) | human oral metagenome | biome: human oral; feature: human-associated habitat; material: dental | place: China | collected 2048 ... | reverse complement strand
GCGATGCCGTGTTCGTCGGCCGCATCAAAAACTTCCTGATCGCGCATCGAGCCGGGCGGGCTTCGCGGCGCAACGGCTTCATCTCGTTCATCTCGGCGGCTTCGATGCTGGGCATTGCGCTGGGCGTGGCGGCGCTCATCATCGTGCTGTCGGTGATGAACGGCTTTCAGAAAGACGTGCTGGGGCGCATGCTGAGCGTGATTCCGCACATTGAAATCTTCACGCCCGACGGCCAGGCGCTGCCCGATCCGGCGCTGACGCTGGCCGAGGTGCGGCAAAACCCGCAAGTGGCCGGCGCAGCCCCCTTCATTGGCGAGCAGGGGCTGCTGGCGCGCGGCGACGCGATGAAAGGCGCGGCCATCCGAGGCATCGACCCCGCCGAAGAAACGCAGGTGACGGAAGTGGCCGCGAAGCTGAAGGCCGATGGCGTGCTGGCGCGGCTGGAGCCGGGGCAGTTCCGCATCATCCTGGGGCGCGATCTGGCGCGCGCGCTGGGCGTGGCCGAGGGCGACGCGCTGACGCTGCTGGCCCCCGGCGGACAAGTCACGCCCGTGGGCGTGGCCCCGCGCATGAAGCAAATGACGGTGGCGGGCACCTTCAGCTCCGGCCACTATGAATACGACTCGACGCTGGCGCTGATTCACCTGGACGACGCGCGCCGCATCTTCCGCCAGGAAGGGCCGACCGGCGTGCGCGTGCGCCTGCACGACATGCGCCAGGCCCCGCAAGTGACGCAGGAGCTGGCCGGCACGCTCACGGGCCGCCTCTTGCTGCTGGACTGGCCGCGCCAGAACCGCACCTGGTACGCCGCCGTGCAAATCGAAAAACGCATGATGGCCATCATCCTCACCCTCATCGTGGCCGTGGCCGCCTTCAACCTGGTGAGCACGCTGGTCATGACCGTGCAGGACAAGCGCGCCGACATCGCCATCTTGCGCACGCTGGGCGCCAGCCCGCGCAGCATCATGGGCATCTTCATCGTGCAAGGGGCGGTGGCGGGCGTGATCGGCACCCTGGCCGGGCTGGCGCTGGGGCTGGCGGTGGCCTTCAACATCGACGTCATCGTGCCCGCGCTGGAAAAGATGCTGAACACCAGCTTTCTGCCCAAAGACATCTACCTGATCTCGCAAATGCCCAGCGATCCGCAGGCGGGCGACATCATCCCCATCAGCATCGTCTCGCTGCTGCTGGCCTTTGCCGCCACGCTCTACCCCAGCTGGCGCGCCAGCCGCGTCAATCCGGCGGAGGCCCTGCGCTATGAATGAGCAACAAGCCGTCTTGCAGGCCAGCGGCCTGACCAAGCGCTTTGCCGAAGGGCAAATCGACGTCGCCGTGCTGCACGGCATAGACCTGACCGTGCGCGCGGGCCAGACGCTGGCCATCGTCGGCCAGTCAGGCTCCGGCAAAAGCACCCTTTTGCACCTGCTCGGCGGGCTGGACGCGCCCAGCAGCGGCAGCGTGCGCCTGATGGGGCAGGACTTCGCCGCCCTCACGCCCGCCCGGCAGGGCCTGCTGCGCAACCGGCACCTGGGCTTTGTTTACCAGTTCCACCACCTGCTGCCCGAATTCAGCGCGCTGGAAAACGTGGCCATGCCCCTGACCATGCGCCGCCTGCCCGCCAGCGCCGCCAACGGGCAGGCCGCGCAAATGCTCGCGCGCGTGGGTCTGGCCGAACGCCTGCACCACCGCCCCGCCGAACTCTCGGGCGGCGAGCGCCAGCGCGTGGCCATCGCCCGCGCCCTGGTCACCCAGCCTGCCTGCGTGCTGGCCGACGAACCCACAGGCAACCTCGACCGCGCCACGGCCGATGCCGTCTTCGCCCTCATGTTCGACCTGGCGGCCCAGCAAGGCACGGCCTTCGTGCTTGTCACGCACGACCAGCAACTGGCCGCGCGCTGCTCACGCCGCCTCACGCTCACGCACGGAAGGCTGACGGAAGGCTGAAGGCGCGGCCCCGCCCTGCCCCGGCATCCCGCCCGGACATTTCACGCTAGCGCTCCGCGCAGGTATTCCGCCCTTTATTTCGCTCCTCTATTCATAGCATGAGATCCTAGAACAGATTGCGGCACACGGCATTTTCTCCCCCTCTGGATTCGCTCCTCTTTTTGAGGATATTGACGCTGCCCGGCCAAGCACTTTGCTGAAATGAGCAAAAGAGAGGGCCACGGTTTTGAGGCGCTGCCCAAGCGCTAGGTTGTGGAGAGGACTTTTGCCTGGTTGAGTCAATCTCGCAGGCGCTCCAAAAACGACGAAATCACTGCCCTCTTCAGCCGAAGCCTTCGCGAAGATCGCCTGCATTCGGCGCGGTCAGGCTCCTGAAATAACTTTTGGAGCAGGCTCTTCAGGGCTTTTCGTACTGCACGAAGATTTCGTTGGGCTTGACCATGCTCAGATCGTGGCGCGCCTTTTCTTCCACGGTATCCAGGCCGTCGCGCAGGTCGGCCACTTCAGAAGCGAGCTGGTCAATTTGCAGCTGGGCCTGCGCGTTGGCGGCTTTTTGCTCGCGCAGGCGTTGGCGCAGTTCGGCTACTTCAGGCAGGCTGCCACGGCCGGTTTGCAGTTGCACGTGCAGCGCAGCGAGCAGCAGCAGAAGAATGGCGACGACGATGCGTTGGGTCATGGCAGGCCTGGCAGGGCGCGTTCAGCAAGGGCGGGCGGAGAAGGGCGGATGCTATCGTTTCTGGAACGCCGCCGCGCCTTCTTCCGGCCCGCGCGGCGGCGCGTCAGCGCAGGTTGTAGAAGGCGTCGCGGCCCGGGTACACCGCCGTGTCGCCCAGGTCTTCTTCGATGCGCAGCAGCTGGTTGTATTTGGCCATGCGGTCAGAGCGCGAGAGCGAGCCGGTTTTGATTTGCCCGGCGTTGGCGCCCACGGCAATGTCGGCAATGGTGCTGTCTTCCGTTTCGCCGCTGCGGTGGCTGATGACGGCGGTGTAGCCCGCGCGCTTGGCCATTTCAATGGCCTGGAAGGTTTCGGTCAGCGTGCCGATCTGGTTGATTTTGATGAGGATGGAGTTGGCAATGCCGCGCTCGATGCCTTCTTTCAGAATCTTCGTGTTGGTCACGAACAGGTCGTCGCCCACCAGCTGCACTTTTTTGCCCAGCCGTTCGGTGAGCAGCTTCCAGCCGTCCCAGTCGCCTTCGGCCATGCCGTCTTCGATGCTGATGATGGGGTATTTGTCGGCCCAGGCGGCCAGCATGTCGGCCCAGGCGCTGGCGGTGAGCTGAAGGCCGCCTTCGCCAGCCAGCACGTATTGGCCGTCTTTGTAGAACTCGCTGGCGGCGCAGTCCAGGCCCAGCACGATGTCTTGCCCGGCCGTGTAGCCTGCCTGGTCGATGGCTTGCAGGATGAGTTCAATGGCCGCTTCGTGGCTGGGCACGTTGGGGGCAAAGCCGCCTTCGTCGCCCACGGCAGTGGGCATGCCTTTGTCGTTGATGATTTTCTTGAGCGCGTGAAACACTTCCGCGCCCTGGCGCAGCGCCTCGCGGAAAGACGGCGCGCCCACGGGGATGATCATGAATTCCTGCAAGTCCAGGCTGTTGTTGGCGTGCGCGCCGCCGTTGATGACGTTCATCATGGGCACCGGCAGCTGGCAGCCGTTCATGCCGCCAAAGTAGCGGTACAGCGGCAGGCCGCTTTCTTCGGCGGCGGCGCGCGCCACGGCCATGCTCACGGCCAGCGTGGCATTGGCGCCCAGGCGGTTTTTGTTGTCGGTGCCGTCCAGCTCGATCAGGGTTTTGTCCAGAAAGGCTTGCTCGCTGGCGTCCAGCCCCATCACGGCTTCGGTGATTTCGGTGTTCACGTGCTCCACGGCGCGCAGCACGCCTTTGCCGCCGTAGCGCTTTTTGTCGCCGTCGCGCAGCTCGATGGCTTCGCGGCTGCCGGTGGATGCGCCGCTGGGCACGGCGGCGCGCCCCATCACGCCGCTTTCCAGCAGCACGTCGCATTCAACGGTGGGGTTGCCCCGGCTGTCCAGAATTTCGCGGCCCACGATATCGACGATGGCGCTCATGAGGTTTCTCCTTTTCGCAAATGGTTGGGAATGAATGTGGAAGGATTGCTCCTGAAACGGGAGCGGATGAAAGGGTCTGAAAACGGCTTCAGCGCCCATTGGGCGGGCGCTGCAACTATTGAAACAGGAGCAAAAAAACAGGGCGACAAACGGGCAGGCGGGCTGCCCGCCTTATCTCTACAGGCCCTCGACGCAGATCATGTTGAACACGCCCGCGCCTTCGCGCGCCTGGCGCGCCTTGCGGTATTCGGCGCTGTCGTAAAAGGCGCGCGCCGCCGCATAGCTGGGAAAGCGCATCACCACCGTGCGGCCAAAAGCCGTGCCCTCCAGCACCTGCTGCTGGCCGCCGCGCACGATGAACTCCCCGCCGTGCGCTGCCGCCGCCTCGGTGCTCCAGCGCCGGTATTCGGCCATCTGTTCAGGGTTTGTGACGTCGATATTGGCAATGACATAACCGTAGGGCATGGTGAAGTTCCTTGTCTGGGTTTGAGGTTTGACGCAAAGGGCGGTTGCGTTGCAGCAGGATGCAGAGGGCTTTGCGCATCAAAAGAAAGAGTGTTGCCACGCGGCGGTGAGGTGTACAGCGGCAGCGATCATCGGGGCAATTACCATTGCCCATTCTTTTCTGCTCCAGCCGATGATGGCATCGCCTATTTGCATGGCTGCGGCTGCACACAGAATCAACGGCACAGCGCTTCCGTTAAAACAAAACGGAGCCACAGCGGTTGCGATGCCAGCGGGCACGGCCCGGCTGGCGTACATCTGCGCATAAAACCTTTCGCCGCTGCCTGCTTGAGCCGTACGAATCATGAGATGTGGACGAAACAGCGCCAGCAAAGCGGCAGCTACACTCGTAATAGCAAAGAAGGTATTGGCTGCAATCAATATCGTGTGCATGGCATATCCTTGAAACAGGTTTGATTAGGCAGAAAAATCGTTTTCCAGAAAACCGTTTTTCTTGGTGACCACATCCAGCGCCAGCAGGGTTTCCAGCAGGGCTTTCATGTGCTTGAGGGGCACGGCATTGGGCCCGTCGGACAGGGCGTTGTTCGGGTCGGGGTGGGTTTCCATGAACAGGCCGGCCACGCCCACGGCCACGGCCGCGCGCGCCAGCACGGGCGCCATCTCGCGCTGGCCGCCGCTGCTGGCGCCCAGGCCGCCGGGCAGCTGCACGCTGTGCGTGGCGTCAAACACCACGGGCGCGCCCGTCTCGCGCATGATGGCCAGGCTGCGCATGTCGGAAACCAGGTTGTTGTAGCCAAAGCAGGCGCCGCGCTCGCAGGCCATGAAGCGGTCTTCGGGCAGGCCCGCCTCGCGCGCGGCGGCGCGGGCTTTGCCGATGACGTTTTTCATGTCGTGCGGGGCCAGAAACTGGCCCTTTTTGATGTTCACCGGCTTGCCGCTTTGCGCCACGGCGCGGATGAAATCGGTCTGGCGGCACAAAAAGGCCGGAGTTTGCAGCACATCGACCACGGCGGCGGCAGCGGGGATTTCGGCTTCGGTGTGCACGTCGGTCAGCACGGGCACGCCCACCTCTTTTTTGACTTTGGCCAGGATATGCAGCCCCTTTTCCATGCCGGGGCCGCGAAAACTGCTGCCGCTGGAGCGGTTGGCCTTGTCGTAGCTGCTTTTGAAGATGAAGGGCATGCCCAGCGCCGAAGTGATTTCCTTGAGCTGCCCGGCCACGTCGATTTGCAATTGTTCGGATTCGACCACGCAGGGGCCGGCGATGAGAAACAGGGGCCGGTCAAGGCCGATGGGAAAGCCGCAGAGGTTCATGGCGAAAGTGTCTGGAATCAAAGAAGTGCGAAATGCGCAACTGGGGCGCGCCTGGGGCGAACGGGCGATTTTCGGCAATCTCCCGGCCGGGCCAGGCCAGCGATGCAGCGTCAGCCGAAAAAAGCGGCCAGCGCGGGCGCAAGGAGAGCGGGCGCGTCGCGCTGGGCATCGTGCCCGGCAAAAGGCGCATTGAGCAAGGCGCTGCCAGCGATGCGCTGCTGCAAGGCGGCCAGCTCTTGCAGGCTGCACAGCTCGTCTGCGTCGCCCCGTATCAGCAAGGTGGGCGCAGTGATGGCGCGCACGGCTTCGCCGGGGTAGTTGCCGGGCTGCGCGTTGGTCCACAAGGTTTTGACGGCTTGCAGCAGGCGGGCGAAATCAGGCTGCGGATTGCAAGCCTGGTAGTCAGGCAAGGCGTTGGGAAACAGGCCCGCCCAGTCGTCTTGCGTCAGCCCTTGCAGCATGGGCAGCGCGGGGTCATCCGCCGCCAGCCGCCATTGCGCGCCGATGGCGGCCAGTTGCAGCACTTGGAACGGGCCGTTTTCAGCCGCCAGCCGGTAACCCGCAATGCCGCCGTCGCTAAAGCCCAGCACGCGCGCCGCTGCAATGCCCAATTGCCGCATGACGGCGATCACGTCCGACTGATACAGGGCATACGTGAGCGCCTGGCCGCCCAGCGTGGAGCGGCCATGCCCGCGAAAGTCCATGCCAATGAGGCGCAAGCGCTGGGCCAGCGCGAGCAGCACGGGGTTGAGATCGCGCATGTCACCCAGGCCGCCATGCAGGCAGAGCAAAGGCGGGCCATCTGGCTGGCCTGCCTCTTCCACATAGATTTGCGCGTCGCCCACGGGCAGAACGCGCCCGCAGGCGTGATTGAAAGCGGTGCGGATGGAGGGCATGGCCGTGCCTTTCAAGCGGTGAAGGAAGACGGAAAAAACGGAGGCAGACGCGCGGGAAGCCGGCGGCGTGCGGCGGGCATTGTGCGCTTGTGCTCTTGAACAACGGGCGCATTCGGGGGCTTCTGGCCACTGCCAGCGCCTTCGCTGGCGCCGACGCATCACTGAAGCGGCGCTTGCGGCGGCTTGTTCAGGCGGGCCGCCGATGGGCCGGTTCCACACGGGCCAGATACATCAAAAACAAGAGCAAATATAAAAGGGTCTAAATGACTTTCAGCGCAGTTTCTACTAGGACATCATGCTATCGAATCAAGAGCTAATAAAGGCTATCAAACCTACTGGGCTACGCTGCGGCGTCCCTGCGCCCCGTGGCGTTAGGGCCTGTTGGAAAGCCCTTGAAACTACGCGCTGGCTGCCATCAAGCCCTGCACATCACGCCCGCCGCTTCCAACAGCTGCGCCGTCTCGAACAGCGGCAGGCCCATGATGCCGCTGTAGCTGCCGCTGATGTGCTCGATGAACGCCGCCGCCCGCCCCTGCACGCCGTAGGCGCCGGCCTTGCCGCGCGGCTCGCCGCTGGCCACATAAGCGGCAATGCGGCTGGCGCTCAAACAGGCCAGGCGCACTTGCGAGCGGCTCAAGGCCGCCAGCGGCTGCCCCGCCAGCGGCCACAGGCGGATGGCCGTGAGCACTTCATGCGTGCGGCCCGACAGACGCGCCAGCATGCGGGCGGCTTCGTCATCGTCTGCGGGCTTGCCAAAGATTTCACCGTCCAGCGCCACCGTGGTGTCGGCGCAAAGCACGGGCGCGGGCGGCAGGCCGCGCGCTTGCAGGCGCTGCACGGCCGCTTGCAGCTTCAGCCCCGTCACGCGCTGCACGTAGCGATCGGGCGGCTCGCCGGGCAGCACGGCTTCCAGCGCTTCGGCGTCTTCGCCCGCTTCGGGCAGCAGCAATTCGTGATGCACGCCGATTTGCTCCAGCAACTGGCGGCGGCGCGGACTTTGTGAGGCCAGGTAAATCATGGCGGGCAGGCTACTGCATTTCGTTGGCAGCCTCCACGCGCTCACTCGCGGTGGTAGGGATGCCCCGCATTCACTGACCAGGCGCGGTAGAGCTGCTCGATCAGCAGCACGCGCGCCAGGGCGTGCGGCAGCGTCAAGTCCGACAGGCGCAGGCGCTCGTGGGCGGCCTCGCGCAGTGCGGCATCCAGCCCGTCCGGCCCGCCAATGAGCAAGGCCACGCTGGCATTCATGCCTTGCGCCTGCTGCCAGTGCTTCAGGCGCGCGGCCAGCGCCTGTGTGCGCAGCGCCTGGCCGCGCTCGTCCAGCGCCACAAGGTGCGCGCCCTTGGGCAGCGCCGCCTCAATGCGCACGCGCTCGGCGGCCATGAGTTGCGCCGCCGTTTTGCCGCCCGCGCGCGGCTCGGCCTTGATGGCTTTGAGCTGCACTTTCAGCTCTGGCGGAAAGCGCTTGGCGTAGTCGTCCCACGCCGCTTGCGCCCAGGCCGGCATGCGCTGGCCGACGGCGATGATGGTGAGTTTCATGTGGCAAAAGAGGCGGCAAAAGCGGCAAGAAAAATGATTTTGCAGGCGGCCAGACGCGAGAGGCCGTATTCAGCCGCCATGCAGTCCGCCCAATGGGCTTTTCCACACTGCGGGCGAACTGCACGCCTGTCTGCATTCATCGAAAACAGGAGCAAATTCAAGAGGTCTGAAATACCGTTTCTCGCAGATTTCACCAAGACCTCATGCTATGGTTTAAAGAGCGAAAAATCTTTGCGTATTCAACCCTGTTGCTCACTGGCCGCGTCTTGCATCTTGCTTTGCGTTTTTTGCTATCCGCCTGCCACCCCGCCTCTTGCGGTTCGGGGCATGTGGTTTTCAGCGGCCTGCCTTGGCGGCGGCAAGGGCTTGGCGCTGGCGTTCGCGCCGGGGCAGCATGCCCCATTGCTGCCAGCGCACGCGGCTGAGGCTGAAGCGTTCTGCTTGTTGGCCGTTGTACGGCGCCAAGCCCACGCGCTCAAAGCCCAATACGCGCAGGCAGTGCGCGGCCGACCGGTTGCGTGGCGAGCAGTGGCCAAAGACCTGCTCCCGCTTCAAGGTTTGAAAGGCCTGGTTCAGCAGCCATTCGCCGCCGTCGAGCGCCAGCGCCGCGCCCCATGCGTCAGGGCTGAGGCGCGCGCCTATTTCCAGGGCGTCTGGCGCATCCATGAGGTGCACCAGACTGAACCAGCCACAAAACTGCCAGGTGGGTGCCTCAACCAGGGCCAGCAGGGTTTCATGAATTTCGCCCTCGGCATAGGCCTGGCGGGCCTGCGCGACGCTTTCGGCATCGGGCGCGATGGCGCGCTCTGCACGCCAGATGCCAGTGCCTTCATACTGCCGGTAAAAGCGCTGCATGCCGTCGATGAAGCGCTGTGCGGCGTTTGTGGTGTCCAGCGGTAAATCATCCATCAGCAACTCACGCACGCGAGGGTTCTGGTGCATGCGCGCAAGGTCAGCGGCATCTTGCCAGGTGAATTCGCTGATTCTCAGGCGCGCGCTGACTTGAAGGTTCTGAATGGGGCTGGACGGCAAATTCATCATGAGGCAGCGGCAAATGACGGAGGCGTGAAGGCCGGCGCGTGTTTTGTTTGCCGTCCGCCCAGGCCACGTGTTTATTTCAGAAGCGCGTTCAAAATAATCTGAATGCCGGTGCGCAGGCGCGCAAGGCACAAGCGCCTGGCTGGGCAACCGCGCGATGCGCCTCTGCGCCTTTGCTTCGGCCTGCCTGCGGGTGGCTTAGGGATGGTTTTTGACGAAGAGGCAATCCAGAAACCGGGCTTGCATCTGGCTGGTGGTTTCGCCGCTGGCGGGCGGCACGGTCAGCGTGCGGGCCAGCTGAGGGCTTTCGCCATGAAAACCGTACACCTCAGCGGCTTGGCTGGCGCCGCCGCTGGTTTGCGACGCTGGCGCGGGCCAGCCGCCAGCCACCGGCGAAAAACCGGCAGCTGGCAAAAAGGAGGAAGCGAGAGGGTTCATGACGCGGCCAAAAGCAGTGTGCAAAAAATCGTGACGCCAATGCTATTCGGTTGCGAACTTTTGCGCCACTAGGATCGTTCCCAGGGGGGTATTACCTATTCAGGGCTGAACAGGGTTGGATGGATGCGCTTTTTCAGCCCCTTGAGGTCCGGCGGCCGCGCCCCAGCATTCTTCGGATGCTCTGGACGCCCATCGTCCGCAAGTTTCGGCATAGGCTGCGCGTGCTGAATTTACTGTTACTCTTTTTTTGGAAGCTCTTCGAAGCCCATAGCCGCCTGCCATGCCTCACCTGATCATTGCCGATGCTCACCGCGCCAGCATCTTGCCCCTGCCTGTGGACGATAGCGCGCCCCTGCCCAGCGGTGCGCGCTTGCCGCCCCTGGCGCGCCCCTGGGCCGCCCGCCTGCCACGGCTGGCCGCGTTGCTGCGCCGCATGCAGGTGCAGGCCCGCTATCTGCTGGCCGATGACGCCCCGCTTACGCCGCTGGAGCTGGCGCAAGCCTTGGCCTACGGTCTGCCCCATGCCGCAGATGACCCCGCCTGCATTCCTTGGGCCGCTTTTGAAACGGGCGCTGTTGGCGTGCCTTGCGCCTGGTTCACCCCTTGCCAATGGTTGCTCGGCATGGACCATGCTCTGCTGGCCGACCCTGCCGCCTTGGCGCTGCCGTCCGAACAAGCCCACGCCCTGCGCGAGGCCGTAGCCCCCCTGTTGGCTGAAGCGGACATGACCTTGCTGGCTGACCCAACGCCGCAACCGCCATACCTGCGATGGCTGGCTCAAGGCGAGCCGCTGCGCCGCCTGCCCACCTGCACGCTGGCGCGCGCGTGTCAACAACGGCTCACCCCCAGCTTGCTGCCGCGCCTGCCCGCTGCGCTCATGCGCCTGCAAAGCGAAATCCAGATGCTGCTGCAAACGCACCCCATCAACACTGCCCGCGAAGCAGCAGGCCAGCCCCCTGTCAATGCTCTGTGGATCAGCGGAGCAGGCGTGATCGATGCTCCTTGGACCGCTCATGCTGATGTGCAAACCTTTACCCTCTTGCGAGACCTGCCTTCATATGCTGCCGGCCCTGACGTGGCAGCCTGCTGGCAAGCGGCAGACGCCGCCTGCGCCCCGTTGCTTCAGCAGCCCGGCGCGCGCCTGACTCTTTGCACTGCCAATGCCTGTCTCACGCTAACCCCTGCTCCACGCCACTGGCTGCTTCGCCTGCTGGAGCGCTGAGGTCACCAGCTGCCGCTCCCTGTCTGTAAACAGATTCACAGGCACTGCTGCGGATCGTGCGCGCCGATGGCCTTTGGCGCAAACACGGTTTATGCACTGTGGCAAGGAGAAGGCGGTTTCTCGGCGTTTGCTGGCGGCTGCTCCCTGATAAATAGCAATAGGCCGCCAGGCGTTTTTTGCGGCATAGATGCAACATAGAGCGCGACTACACTTTTTACTTGCCGCAGCCGCCGATGCGACTGGCTTGCCGCGTTTTTCTTGATTGCAAGGACCCTGCGCATGAGCATGACATTTGCCCCTGCTGCCTCATCTGCTGAATCGTCTGAACCTGCAGATCCGGTGCGCACACTGTATTTGCTGGATGACAACGACCAGTTCCGCGCCACGGCCAAGTGGTGGCTAAGCGGTGCAGGTTATCAGGTGGAAGACTTTTGCGATGCACACCAAGCCATAGAAGCACTGAAACAACTGGATGGCGCAGCCATTGCACAGGCTTGTCTGCTGCTGGATGTGCGCATGCCAGTCATGAGCGGATTGCAAGTGCATGATGAATTGATTGCTCTGGGCATTACTGGCGCAGGCGCCACTCCGGCGCTGCCCGTGGTGTACATGACGGGCCATGGGGATGTGCCCCTGGCCGTGAAAGCCATGGAAAAAGGCGCCATCACCTTTCTGGAAAAACCCTTTGAGGGCGCCGCGCTGGAAGAAGCCCTCAAGCGCGCTTTTCAAAGCCACCGTGCGCCGTCTGATAGCCCTGCCGCCCCTCCTTGTGCCGAATACGCCAGCCGTTTGTCCAGCCTGAGTCCGCGTGAAGCGCAAATCATGCAGGAAGTGGTCAAAGGCAAGATCAGCAAGGTCATCGCGCGCGAGTTGGACATCAGCACCAAAACCGTGGAAATGCACCGCAGCCGCGTCATGCTGAAAATGAAAGCCAAATCCGTTGTGCACCTGACCCACATGGCTTTGGCCCAGCGGGTGTTGTAGTTCTCCCCAGCCAGAAGGACATCAGAAAGCAAATCTGCTCCAGCATGCGCTGCAAACAAGGGGCGCTGGTCATCAGGCAGCAAGAGACATAGGGGTTTCCTTTTATGTTGCGCTCATGACATAGGGATCGTTCCCAGCTGGGAACGATCCCTATGGCGCAAGCCGCGCGAACCCGGTTTAATACACACCCAACAAGCAACGCACGCAAAGCGATGCTTGGTTAACAGGAAGGTCAGGCACCAAAACGCTTGATCATCACAACCGGCCCTAACGGGTCATCTCAACCTTGAAGGAGAGTAAAAATGGGTGCAGCAGTAGGTGTAGTTGCTGGTGTTATTGGTGGTGGCGGCGGCGGCATGCTGGGCGGTTTGCTCGGCGGCAGCGGTTTGCTGGGCGGCATTGGTCAACTGCTCGGCGGCTTTTTGGGTAGCAGCAATGCTGCTGGTATTGGTAGAGCGTTGGAGGGATTCTCTCCTGCCAACATCATCAACGCTACCGCTAATCTGGTTAATAGTATTGTCGGCAACTCAGCCAAAGAAACTGTTAATACTTTGCACAAAGAAGATGGCATGCCAAAATTTGTGCGTGATACGATTTATAAGGCTATTGACGATGTTGTGAAGCAATACCAGAAAAAAGTTGACGATCCGAAAGCCCAAGATGCCCTTAATGAGGCGACCAAGGATGACGCGCTGAAAGAAATCAAGGATCTTACGAAAAAGCTGCTTGATAAAGTGCGTGACATCATGAACAAAAATACTGCGGAGCAAACGCAGGAAGCGGGCGGGGCTGCATCGGGCGCGGAAAAGAAAAAATCTGCAAAAAGTTGGTTTGCCGCTATTGCTGAAGCAATGGGTAAAGTCTACGGTGCCAAGACGGCTGAAGTTGTACGTTTGTCTGAACTTGTCAGCAATGTAGCTGACAAGCAATCCAAACTGAATGAAGACGCTAAAAAAGTGGGCGCAAACGATAAAGAAGGCAACAAGAAAATAGAGGATGATCGTCAGAAATTGGCCGCTGAAATGACAAAGGCGCAAACTGAATTGCAAGCCGCCTCTCAAGAAATGAAACTGATCAGTGAGACCGTTTCTACGTTACTGAAGAGTGTTGGCGAAGCCCTTGCAACTATGGCTCGCAAGCAGTAATGTCTTGACAATCAAGAAGACAGGCGGTTTTACCGCCTGTTTTTATTTCTCATACTCCTATGTCTACCAATAAAATAACCGCTATTGCGACGTTAATTATTTTAACGTTTGCAAATCTTAACGCTCACGCTTTCTTTATCATCGATTTCAATGAGAAGTGGCTCCGCGAAGATGCCTACAATCGCGCAATGAATCAGGCAAAGAAAAATCTCAGGCCTTTAAGCGAGGTCGAAACAGATGATTCCCCTGATGTTAAGACTGATATCTTGTATACCGGCAGCTTGGTTCGCGCAGGAGAAGAGTTTCTTGTGGATATGGATGGTGTCGAACAGCTATCCCAGCTATTTCCTCCAGAGCGCCGCCCTGAGGCCAAGCGGATGTTTGTGGAGATCATTGACAAGTTCAACGCAAGCGTCGAGAATCTTTATCAAGTCCCGAAGGAAAATGTGGCTACGGGTCTGATAACGCTGCTTGGCGGTGCGTATGCGGCCTATTACAACAAGCCTTTGCCTGATAATGTAGTTAAACCGGCCTTCTTGCAGGTGGCTTCCTTTTTGAGAAAGAAAGTAGAATTGTTTGAAGGAAAATCTTCTACAGAAATGGTGAATTCATATCAGCTATCAGTGGGTTTGGGCATGTTACTCATGCTGCTGCAGGCTGAGTTACAGAAAAATCCTAACCCCGCACATGAGAAGGAGCTAAAAACTATAGGCAGAAGTGTATTTCAAGCAGTGTTAGGCGTTGAACCTGAGCGGGTCAGCTTCACTTCGTCAGGCATCGTCTTTAGATAAGAATTTAAACCAATTTTAGAAAATCTTATCTTCGTGAAGCCTGTAGGCGATTGCGCCGGATTCTTATTGTGCATTCAGAGGAATGCCTTGTGCTGCATATTATCATATTACCGCAGGATTCTGCGAAACGGTCTGAAGGCTGTCGCGGTGCGCAAAAAGCCGTAGCCCGCACGTTTGGCGTCGTCATTACAGTTTTGGCGCTGTGGCTTATTTGTTCATCATCGGCCCAGGCTTGGGGCATCAGCCTGGATACGCTGAGCGCATTGATGGAGCAAGATACACTCAATCGCATGATGGCGGAGCAGGAGCGATTACGGAATATTGATACCGATACGACTTTGTCCAGGCCGCTTCCAAAAGAGTCGCCGCTGGCCTCTGGCAATTGGGAGGCGGGTTATGGCGAGGTGCGCGGGCGCTTTAGCAAGGAAAGAGGTTTTGCATTTCTCGCGGGCCAATATGGCCTGGGGGACGACTACAGTGAACGTAAATGGTATTTCAAGCGACTCGCCATGGATTTCAATCATACGCAGCCTGCATTGTGGGACGTGCCGATGAACAATCTGGCTACGGGCATGGCAGCCCTTGTGGCCAGCGGATATCGAGTTTATTCTGGTCGGCAGGTGGAAGCGGCATGGATGAAGCCCGTTTTTCTTCAGATGGAGGCGGCCATGCTGAAGAACAATAAAGTCGTGCAGATGGACTATTCCGACAAGGGGTATCTGTATCAGGTAATGGTATGTCTTGCCATGGACTTGGAGGCGCGCGCGAAGCAAGCCTCGAGTTCCGAGATGAAAGCACAATGGAAAGAAATGGGCGGTCAGGTGCTGTCCACCGTTTTGCATGTGCCACCAGATAAAGTGATGCTGGGTCCCAAAGGCATAACATTCAAATAGTGATTGTGGCAAGAGTCGCCGAATGAGAATTATTAGGTAAAGTGGGCGAGATAAAAGTTCATGGATTGCTGTCATGTTTTGGCTGCAATGTGGATGGCATAAGATTAGTCCGCGTCTTCCATATTCGATAATTTACAGCAAGGGTTGAGCGACTCCACAAAGTATGTTTTTCCCCAATGACGCTGTATTGTGTGCGATCAGTTCGGAATAAAGCTGGTGAATCTTCTGGCTATATTCAGATGAAATCTGGGTCGCATTGGTTTCATCTTTTCATTTTCTTCAACAACAGACGAGGATTTGATATGCGCAAAACATTTTGCATCCTGCTTGCAGCAGCCAGCCTGTGGGTGGCGCCGTGGGCGCATGGACTGACGCTCCCTTCGGTAATGGAAGGCATGTCCACTTCAGGCGCCAAGGTCAATGAATTGATATCAGGCGATACGTTACGATCATTATTGTCGAATACGACAGAGGACCCAAAACAAAATACATTGTCCGGCACTGTGGGCACGGCCATTGAGAAACCAACCGGTACGGCTGGAATTGACATGCTGGTTGCAGGCTACCAAGACGCCCAAAAGGCCGAGGCCCGCAAGCTTTTTGCAAAAATAATTGACATGTTTGAGCCTGTGGCACAAAAGCTGGAAGTGCCTGCGTATGACATGGGGTCAGCAGCAGCGGCGCTGATTGCGGGCAGTTATGCCGCCTACAAGAACGAAGTGCTGCCCAACGAATATTTCAAGCCATTGGCCCAGCAGATGCAGCAGGTGTTCATGGCCGATGCGAAGTTTGCGCAGACATCCGTCCAGGAAAAACAGCGCATGTATCAGATTCTGGTGGGTACAGGCATGTTCTTGACCATGGCCCAGATGGATAACATGAAAAACCCGGATCCGCAAATTACCGCGCAATTGCAGTCGGCAGGCAAGGAATTTTTGAGCCGTTTCACGCACATGGATGCAGCCAGCATCAAGCTGGATGAAAACGGCTTGAGCCAGGTTCGATAAAGCGCGCAGCGCTGCCAGCCATCTTCCAGAACAACAGCCTCTGCATGGTTTTTCTTCAGGAGCATTTCATGAGATTGAGTTGTGCTGGATTTTCATCATGCGTCGCAATGACTGGCAGATGGCGGATTTGTTTGGCGGCGCTATGTCTGGCTATGCCTGTGGCGGCTGGCGCGTGGGGAGATGCAGCCTGGGGATACAGTTATGATTATGTGACAGACGCGCTTGAAAGCGACAGGATGTGGCGTCTTATCCAGCAGCAGTCCCAAAAAGACGAGAAAGGCAATAAAAAACCATCTGAATCAGCGCCCAAACGCTCTCCGCTGGATTTGGGTGACGTGGGTAATATGTCTTCCGGCCAGCGCCTGAGTGATACGCGCGCGCCTGAAATGCTGGCTTCGCGCATATATGAGCGCGAGAATTTCATAGACCGCTCGCACATGTTTCAGAGATTAATTGTCGATTTCAATCTGAAGGTGGCTCCGGCTTATGGGATTCCACCCAATAATCTGGCTTCGGGTATGGCGGTTGCCCTGGCGGGCGCCTGGACGGCCTATAAGAGGCAGGCGTTTCCTGATGCCTATATCAAGCCGCTGGAGCAGCAGCTTGAAAAAGTGATGCAGGAAAACGAGAAGATCAAATCCATGCGTGTCCGCGACAAGGTGTTTACCTATCAGACGCTGGTAGGCATGGGCATGTGGCTGTTTGCCTTGCAGCAGGAGCTTCAGAAAAAGCCCAATATACAGGAGCAGGCGCGAATGAAGGCCATGGGCGACAATTTACTGAAAAGTCTGCTGGGCGTACCACCTGAGCGGGTGAGTTTCACGTCGTCCGGAATGGAAATATCGCAATGAATTTTTAACTCGCAACGGGAAATGAAAATGTCAAATCAGAAACTTAGTGATACCACGATTGCCAAGCCAGCGGATATGGTAGGTATGGACGTGCTTGTGGCAGGCTATCAGGATGAGCAGAAGGCCGAGGCTCGCAAAACATTCACCCGCATGATTGAAATGTTCGAATCTCTGGCGGAAAAGCTTGGTGTGGATGCTTATGACATGGGGTCGGCTTCCGCCGCGCTGATTGCAGGCTGCTATGCGGCGTACCACAACCGGGAGCTGCCAGCGGAGTATTTCAAGCCCCTGGCCCGTCAGATGAAAATCGTGCTGGCTGTCGATCCGAAATTCGCCGGAATGTCCATGACGGAAAAACAAAGCATGTATCACATTCTGGTGGGCGCTGGCGTGTTCTTGACCATGGCCCAAATGGAAAATATGAAAAACAAGAATCCGCAAGTGGCGGCGCAACTGAAGGAGGCGGGCAAAGAGTTTCTGAGCAAGTTCGCGCAAATGGATATCCGACACGTCAAACTGGATGAAAACGGTTTGAGAGAGATTAAATAGAAACAAGATTTGGGAAGCGGGCATGTGCTTCCAGCATGTCGGCATGCATAGGGCTTGTCATCAATCATGAAGAGTCGAGCCTGAAGCCTGCGGGCGAGAACCCAGAAGAGGGGCCATGGCCAGAAGATACGCGTTGCTCGACGATCAGTGGGAGCGCATCAAGGATTGGCTGCCCGAGCGTGCCGGCCAGCCAGGAGCACAGGACAACCGCTTGTTTGTCAATGCCGAGCTTGATCCGCTACCGGGCCGGCATCCCCTGGCGCGATCTGCCAGCACGTTTCGCAGACTTCCAGGTGGCGCGCCTGCACCACAGTCGCTGGAGCCACAGCGGTGTATGGCAAAGGATCTTCGAAGCCCTGGCGCAGCAGGCCGGCAACGAGTACGCAATGATCGGCTCGACCATCGTGCGAGCGCACCAGCATGGTGCTGGGCCAAAAGGGAGGCGCCGCAAGTCATCGGACACAGCCGCGGCGGGCTGAGCGCCAAATGCCAAGGCAGGCGCACGGCCTCGAAGGAGCCGACGTGCTCTTGGCTCAAACAGCGGCCGAAACCGTGATCGCCAACAAGGGCCATGACGCCCAAGCTCGAGTGCTCGAACTGCTGCCGGCCCAAGGCAAAGGCGTTGTCATTGCCTCATGCAGCAGCAAAAAGGCGGCTCGGGACTACGACCCGCATCTTTACCAGGCCCGCCATCTGATCGAAAACTTCTTTGCCAGGCTCAAGCAGCGCCGGGCCATCGCCACGCGTTACGACAAGACGGCTCGCAACTTCCTGGGTGCCATTCATCTGGCAGCGACTGGCGTATGGCTCGCCTGATTGATGACGCGCCCGAGTGAGCTTGTGCCGCCGTGGAGGCATGACTACAACTTCCGTCGCGCTCGCTTGGCTATGGGTTCAGACACGCAAATCATGCAGACAGCCTTCGGCTCTTGCCCGGCCCGCACCTGCCTGCTTTGACGGCACGGGCGGGCATAAAAGCGGTTTTTCACCAGAGTGGCAGGGCTTCGCCGCGCAGCTCGGCGCGCAAGGCGGCGTAGGTGGGCAGCTGGGCCTGCACGTGCGCCCAAAAGCGCGGGCTATGGTTCATCTCGTGCAGGTGGGCCAGTTCGTGAACGACGACGTAGTCCACAACCGCCGGGCGAAAGTGCATGAGCCGCCAGTTCAGGCGGATGCTGCCGTCTGCGCTGGCGCTGCCCCAGCGGGTGCTGGCCGAGGTCAGGGCCATCTTTTGCCAGCGCACGCCCATGAGGGGCGCGAAGTGGTCCAGCCGCGCGGTGAAGTGGCGGCGGGCCTGCTGCTTGATCCAGGCTTGCGTGGCGTCGCGCCACTGCGCGGCCGTGGCGGCAGGGGGCAGCGAGAGATAGAGCGCGGGGCCAGCTGCGCTGCTGCGATCCGCGTCAGCCACGCTATCTGCAGCGGCTTGCCAGCGTGGACGGGCGGGGCCGTTCAAGGCGGCTCGCGGTTCACGCCGCAGGGTGAGCGTCTGGCCCAGCCAGGGCAGCGTGGCGCCTTCGCCCCACGGGATGCGGGCGGCATGCTGGCGTTGCTGCCGCTCTTGCGCCTGGGCGAGCTTGCCGAGGACCCAGCGCGCTTTTGAGTGCAGGGCGGCCTCAATTTCAGGCAGTTGCGTCCAGCGCGGGGCGCTGACGGTCAGGCCCAGCTCGTCCACCACGAAGCCAATGCTGCGCCGCGCCGAGCGCCGCAGCCGCCAGGCCACGCAGGTTTCGCCCAAGCGTATGGCGTGCGTGGCCTGCGGGTGGGCGTAGTGACGCAGGGGCGGCTGGAGCGTGGGAGAAGCCAGGCGCGGGGCCGGAGGCTGAACCGCCGCCCTGGGCGCGGCAGGCTGTGCGGATGCGGCGCCGAACAGGTCCAGCATGAGCTGACCCAGATGCTCAAGCGCGGACATGTCAGTCGCCACCGCCGCCATCGCCACCGCCGCCATCGCCACCGCCGCCATCGCCGCCGCCGCCATCACCGCTGC
>ERZ773008.1132-NODE-1132-length-19123-cov-11.811831_pt1 | contig 19123 bp, 17 predicted proteins | sample MGYA00580664_ERZ773008 | MGnify/ENA primary metagenome ERZ773008 (study PRJEB29015, sample SAMEA2738016) | human oral metagenome | biome: human oral; feature: human-associated habitat; material: dental | place: China | collected 2048 ... | reverse complement strand
AAATTCCTGTACCGTTAAAACTTAAATCACTCTTTGAAAAAATAACTGAATCCTTGTTGTCCTCTTTATTATATTCACCTTTTAGTTCCAATTTATTATTAGTGTCTGATGCTAGAGTAATAATAGTCTTTTTAGCATTTTCAACTAAAATAGGACTTCCTTTAGATGAAGAAAGATCAACTCCTTTCAACACAAGTTTTACTTTATCATTACTTTTTGCATTAACTACAATTTGACCATCATCGAGTTTACCGGTTAAAATATAAGTTCCTCCTGCAGAAATAGTTATAACATTTCCAGAAACACTTACATTTTCTCCTTTTATTTTAGAAATATCACTTAAATTCAAAATTGTACTATTTTTTTCATCGACCATCGCATCATAATCATCATCTGCAAATATATTCGACTTAGCATTTGAATTAGTTCTATTTACTTTCATATTTTGCATCGAATGTGTATTGGTTTCTTTTGTAGGTTTACTACAAGCTACCAAACAACCAGACAATATAGCCAAACTGAATAATTCAACTACCAATTTATTAGCCTTCATATGTTCTCCTTAATACTATTTCAACACAATTAAATTCTTATTCATATTTTGTAATTACATTTTACAAAAGTAACCTTTGATTAACCTTAAATATATTTTTATTTTAAAAGATATTTTTGAGTAAAAAAAAATGATGTATCAAGGAAAATTATATGATAGGAAGATTAACATAAACATTAAATTATACAAATTAGACTACAATAATTGATGTATCTACGATACATTTCACTATTGCTTGTAAACAAGCAAAGTTAGGTCTAGATTCACTACACTCAACTATGCTTCGCTTCGGCCGAAATGACGTATTTGGAGAAATCTTCGATTAAGAGCTAGACGTTAAGAGCAAACAAATTTCAAAAATTATTTTAAGAATTGCATAGAAAACAAAATATTTCACGTCTTATCACTTTGAAGAGAAACACCCACAACATGTCATCTCGAGCGCAGTCGAGAGATCTCATAAAGCCCAGTGATTATATATGTAACGATTGTAGTTGACTATACTTTAATAAAAAAATGAGATTTCCCTATTCTGCTTCGCTACAGTCGAAATGACGTATAATGTAAATAGCTTTGTTTAAAAGCTAGACGTTAAAAGTAAATAAACTTCAAAATGTATTTAAAAGTTCGAAGAAAATTATTTAAAATTATATATTAGAGAAAACACAAAAAAGAGCTATTAATTTAATAACAGCTCTAATCTATATTATTCAATTTTTTATAATTTAACTGTAAAAACAATTTTTTCTCCATCAAAACTGTCAGCAGAAATTTTTCCCTTATGTTTTAAAACAATTGATTGAGCTATAGAAAGCCCGATTCCATATCCGCCAGTTTTACTATTTCTTGAACTATCAGCTCTGTAAAATCTTTCGAATAGAACATTATAATTTTTAATTTCTAAATTGTCTGCTTCATTTTCTACAGTAAATACTATTTTTTTATTTTGCTTTGTTAGTCTTACATTTATATCACTATTTTCTTTTGCATATTTAATAGCATTATCAAGCAAAATTCCTATAACCTGTCTAATTAATTTTTCATTTCCTTTAAAAGAAATTCCATCTTCAATATCTGTGACTATATTTTTATCCAAACTTAAAGCATAGTCTTTAACATCTGTAATACAATCATTAAGCACATCAGAAAAAGAAAAATCCATTTTATCCAAGTCATCAGATTCGTCAAGTTTAGTAAGTGAAATCAAATTCCCGATAAGCCCATTTAATCTATTTACCTGTTTATGAATATTTCCTGTCCACTTACTCTCTCCACTTTCCATTTCAAGCACATCTGCACTTGTCTTTATTATGGCAAGTGGTGTTTTTAACTCATGGCTTGCATCTGTGATAAAAGCATTTTGCTTTTCATATGCTTGAACCATAGGTGCAACAGCTTTTTTTGATAAAACATATGAAAAGAATGTAACAAGTCCTAAAACTAAAAGGCTTATAATAACACTATTTCCAAGATTTGAATAAAAGACATCAAAATCTTTTACAACATCTACAAAGGCAATCAACTTTCCCTTATCCGTATTTTCAACCATATATTTAAAACCCTTGTAATAGCCACTATGTTTTCCTTTAGCCAAAACTTCTTTTGCATAATCAACAGCATCGGAAGCACTTGTAAAAAAAACATCATCTGTATTAACTGTTACAATATTTTTTTGATTATCTGTTCTAACTGTAAAAAATCTGTTAGAAAAGTTCTTAAGATATAATGTCTTTTTTTCGTCAGCATTTTCATTAACTACTGCAAAACTTGGCATAACTCCATTATTTTCAATTAATGTTTTTAGTAGTTCATCTGAGCTATGTTTAAGATTATAGAAGTTAGCAACATTTACAAAAGCCAGAATTGCCAAAATTACAATGGAGATAATTCCAACTGAAAAATAGATAAACTTTTTTCTAAGTTTACTTTCCATTTATAGCCTCCAAAGAGTAACCAACATTTCTAGTTACTTTTATCTCAACATCTGCATCTAGTTTTGCAAGTTTCTTTCTAAGATATGAAATATAAACCCAAACGACACTTATATCAGAATCTGTATCATAACCCCATATTTTATCCATAAATGTATCAGCTGAAATAATATTTGAAGGTGTTGACATTAACATTTCAAGCATTTGAAATTCCTTGTTTGTAAGTTTGTAATTACCTTTTTCTGATGACAATTCAAAAGTAGTTCTATTTAAAGTAATATTTCCAAATGTCAAAACATTGTCTGTTACATTTTCTTTTCTTCTAGTTATAGCTCTAAGTCTAGCGAGCAATTCCTTAACTTCAAAAGGCTTAGTTAAATAGTCATCTGCTCCACTATCAAGTCCCACAATCTTATCGTCAAGTTCAGACTTTGCGGTAAGCATAATAACTGGAATACTATTTCCATTTTCTCTTATAGTTTTTAAAACAGTAATACCATCAACTTTCGGCATCATAATATCTAAAACAACAGCATCGTAGTTTTCCGCTTCTAAATAAGTAAGTGCTTCTTCTCCGTCATAAACGACATCAACAGAATACTTATTACCTTTTAGAATAGCACAAAGTCCGTCTGCTAAATCAATCTCATCTTCACAAATTAAAATCCTCATAAAAACACCCCGTATTTTTTCTATACTTTTTTTCTATACTATAACAGTATAACCTTAAAACAACTTAAAATCAAGTATATAAAAACTGCACCATTTTCTTAAATTCAAGATTTAGGTGCAGTACAAATTTTGTAATTTAAAAATATTTATCCCCTCAACAATTTCTTGATTCTCTTCTTGTTTATGAATAGAATATATATAAATAAAATCATATATATAACAAATAAAATATATCTAATAATATTATTTTTGTAAATCAACTCAAAAATTAAAATCATTGGAAAAGAAATTACTAGACAAGTAAGAATTGTCTTTAAATCAAAAAGCTTCTTATATCCCAATTTACATATAGTATTGTAATGAATTAAAAATAGTACAACATATCCTGCTAAAGTCGTATATCCTGCAGCAATATAGCCATACTTTCCTATAAAAATGAAATTCAAAACTATATTAACAATCGCTGCGACTGTAGTACCCATTGCAACTACTTTCATTTTCTTTTCAAAAAATTCTACTTGAACAAACATCGTATATGCGAATTGAAATAAACAACCAATAATCAAAGGCGGTAAAACACCAACACCTTCAATATACTTTTTTCCACCTAAAAATAACATAACTTCAGGGGCAACTAATAGTATTCCAACAATCATTACAAAGAACAGTCCAAAATATTTAGTTGAATATTTTTTTATTAATCTTTTATTACCTTGTTTTAAATTATCGAGAACCCAAGGAGCCCATGCCTTGTTCATTGAATCCAATAGAGCATAAATTATTACAGTAATTATATAAGCAACACTGTAAATTGCAGTATGCTCTGTCCCTGCCATTTTGGTAAGCATAATCCTATCAGAAGAACCTAATACAATCAAAGATAATTGATGTGGCACTAGAGGTAAACTGAAAAATAAAGCATATTTAAGATACGATTTTTTTATAGTCTTCCCTCTTTTAACAATTAGAATATACATAAATAGTCCAATGACTACATAAGGAATGTATTGACCATAAACTCTTCCATCTAATTTATTATTACAAAGAACAACTAAGAAAACGGAAAGTAAACTTGTAGATACTACAATTAAACCCGTTAATAGTGAAAAAGCCTTATACCTATAAAAAGCTCTTTCAGTTGTTATGAAATTATAAAATGCCTCTTGAAAAAGAATAAATAAGAATATTATATGGAAATATTTTTTATCTATTCCTGTAAAAGCACTTATCTGATTACCAAAAATCAAAAAAACTATATAAAAAGAAATTGTTATTATATTCGATAAAACTAGAGCTGAAAAAGAATAACTTGGTAAATCCTCTTCGTAATCAAGTTTTGCTCTAATTATAGAAGAATGTATATCGCATGCAAAAAGGATAGACATTACAGATACCCAACTCGCAATATTATTATATTGTCCATAATCATCTTTGCTCAAAACTCTGGAAAAAATTGGTGCGGTAATAAATGCAATCGATCTAAAAATAAAATTGCTTATCGTGTACCATATTCCTGATTTTAAAACTACATTCCCTTTAACCTTTGACATACTTCCATCCTTTTATTGTTTCTATAATATTTATATAAAATAGCTATCATAATCCAAAACTCTGTTACATACCAGAAAGATAAAGATAAGAATAATTGGCAAGAAACTGTAAAGAATACTATATAGAGTTCTCTCCAAAGTCTATCTTTACATAAAAACATCTTTATTGTCTGAATTAACAAAAATGTAAGAATACCTACTCCAACTAATCCAAAACTACATACCATTTCTAAAACTATATTATGTGAATATCCTACAAAGTGTTCAGGAAATACAAAAGGTCTATCTCCATATGCGCCATAACCAAATACCCAGTTATCTTTTATTGCTTTTCTAACTAATGTCCAAATTTCATTTCTACCACTATCGTCCGTGATGCTTGATTCAAGTAGTTTTGTTATAGTTCTAGTTTTCAAACCAAGATTTTGGAAAGTATTTATAAGAAAATCATAAATTTCATTTTTAAATAAAAATATAAGTCCTAAAACTCCAATTATTATAGTTATTTTTTTCAAACTTTTTCTTTTATTATCAAGATGTATTGAATTAGAAATAGCCATAAAAATTAAAAATAATATTGGCAAAAACAATGCACCTCTTGAGCCTTGAAAAAATATCATTCCTATACAAAGTATGCTTAAAAGCAAGTCTTTTGGTTTTTTTTCTTTCATATAAACGTAAAGAAAAACTATTGTAGGAAAAATCAAAGTATATCCAAAACTCAAACTATATAATCTTGTTACCTTTGCTCCCACATGGTTTACGTCAACCCAATATCCACGAATAAGTCTTGGAATATAAACCGAAATAAATATCTTTAAGAAATTTAGATATGAAAAATTTTTAATTATTTTATAAAAATCTTTAGGATCATCTAAAATGGAAAAAAACAAAAGTGCATAAATAGCTGAATCCGGTCTAAAAACTCTTAACAATCCATATTCTTTTCTAAAATAGAAATATCTGTATTGAGGAAAAAATACATAATTAATTAGAAAACTCAATGCAGAAAAAATATAAATTAGGAAAAATAATTTACTATCTTTTAATATCTCTTTATCTTCTCTATAATATCTTATTAATAAAAGTATTGGAAAAGAAGCTACTGCGAATAATACAATTTCTCTAGGATTTCCTTCAATATTCAATCTATGAAGAAAAAATCTAGCTGCTGTAAGAAAAAAGTCGCTAAGTAACCATAAAAATACCAATAATTTAGGAAAATTCTCTTTAGTTATTGAAAAATGTAATCTTCTTTCTCTAATACTTAAAAGCATTTTTTAACTCCTGTAAAAATAGTTCTACTTCTTCTTCTTTTGTAGACCAACTTGTTACTAATCTTATCTCAGTATGTTCTGAATCTATCTTCTCAATTATTTCCCAATCAAATTTATCTTTTAATTTAGCTAATATTTTATTAGGAAATACAAAAAATTGTTGGTTAGACGGACTTTCAATTCTTGATTTCAAACCTAAATCTAAAATCCCCTTTTTTAATTTAATAGCTAATCTATTAGAATAAGCACCAATATTCTTATAAAGGTCACCTTCCATTAGTCTTTCAAATTGCAATCCTAATAACCAACCTTTGGCTAAAACTCCACCTCTTTGCTTTGCGATATATCCAAAATCTTCTTTTAATCTATCATTAATTATTACAAGTGCTTCACCAAATAAAGCCCCATTTTTTGTTCCACCTATATAAAAAGAATCACATAATTCAGCTAGCAACTCATAAGTAACATCAGAGCAATCAAGTGCACTTGCAAGTCTTGCCCCATCACAATATAAGTACAAATTATGTTTATCACAAGCTTTTCTTAAATTATAAAGCTCTTCTTTTGTATAAACTGTTCCTACCTCAGTCGTTTGACTTATGTAAACTAATTTAGGTTTTACAATTAGTATACCTGCATGGTCCCAATTTTGCTCTCCACAAGCTTTTTCAATATCTTCAACTGTTACTTTCCCATCTTTTCCTGTAACTTCAATACACTTGTGTCCTGTTGCTTCTATGGAACCAGTTTCATGAACACATATATGTCCTGTCTTTACAGCTATAACAGCTTCATGGGGACGTAAAAAAGCACAAATTGCTACCAAATTAGTTTGAGTTCCGCCAGAAAAAATACGAACATAGGCATTTTCATTTTTTATTTTTTCTCTAATCAACTTTATAGCATTTTCAGTATGATAATCTCTTCCATAAGGATTGTTATTTTCAAAATTATTATTAATCATTACTTCTAAAATTTCGGGACAAGCCCCATTGCTATAATCGTTAACAAAACTTATCATAACATTCCTCCGAATTATAATTCATCCAAATATTGTTTATAATAAGGCCATCTTCCCTCTTTAGTAGTAATTTGTTCGGCATCTGGGTCAGCACCAGGATTCCCTTCAACTAATTCTACTTTATAATCCTTAGTTATTACAACATCCCAACCTATATATCTCATATCAGGAACTACTTTTGCAGCCCTTTTAATCGTATCTACAACTTCATTCCAAATTGGAACTTGGAAGCCTACTATTTGAGTATTTGAATCTGGATGGAAGATATGCCAATCATTATTTTTATCTAAACCTTTAGTACAAACTATTCCAGTTTTTGGATCTACATAAGAAGCAATTCCCATATGATGAAAATTATCCGCTATTTTACCTTTCCTCCCAATTCTTAGTAATGCACCAATTATTTCAACTTCACCATTAGCTCTAACAAAAGAAACTACTCTTATACTATTTATAGAAGTATCATTAAAATCAGACATTTCCTTGCATTGATTTAAAGATTCTTCGCAAAGAATATTTTGTTTTTTATACTCCTCAAAGCATTTTTCTACATCTTCTATCTCGCTAACAGAAACTTTCTTTACTCCTAAACCAAACATTCCACAAGGGTCTTTTGCAAAAAAGGTATCCTTACCATCTAAAAATTTAATAAAGTCTGATAAGTTTGCATCTTTTGTATCTATCCAATCTCTTTGTAAAAAATCAGCAAACTTCTTATCAAATTCAGGTTTTTGGTCAAAAATATATCTATGTTCTGGATTATTTGCTCTTTGCATCATCTCTATTAATCTTCCATGAACAAAATATTTTCTTCTTTCTGGTTTTGTCTTCCAATAAAAACCATATTGAATATAGTCGAGCAAATATACTCCATGAAATTTCCATTCTACAACAAAATCAAAGAAAACTCTTATCTTCTTAAAAAATGATATATCCTCTGGTAAATTAGATGTTATATCTCTATTAAATCTTGATATTTTACTAAATAAACTTTCTCTTTCCATAATTTTTCCCAATACCTTACTTATTTTTTATTTTATAAAATTGTTCCCAAATTTCATCTTCACATTCTTTAGAAATTTCTTGTTTCGACTTATTAAATTCATGTTCTAGCTTAAATTCTGCACGTTTTTTAACTAAAGATTCAAAATCTCCTATTACTTTAGCAGGTACTCCTCCAACAACGGAATTATCCGGAATATCTTTAGTAACACAACTTCCTGCTGCTATTACAACATTATTTCCAATTTTTACATCATACATAATCTGTGAATTAGAACCGATAAATACATTATCTCCTATATCTATACAACCTACTTTTTCAGTAAATTGCCCTCTGCCAAGTCCATTTAACATATAATGTATTACATCATGAGTAACAAAATTAACTCCTGAAGCAATCCAAACATTATTTCCAATGCTAATTAAATTAGGATACAACGGTATTTTTCTTGAATTTATCATCACTCTATTTCCACATTTTCTAAAAACATTATGTTTTTTCAAATATTCAACTCTCTTCATTGGTGATTTTATAAAAAGAGTTCTTAAAATCATAAAATATCTGGAGCTCATTTCTACTCACTTTCATTTTTAAAAATTTTTATAAACAATCATTTAATATTTTTTTAATATTTTCTTCTCCAAGTCTTTCCGGTGTTCTTCCATTTGCTCTCATATCCACACCCAAAGCTGAACTTGCAATTTCTATTAAAGAAGTTGCTATTGGAGTTTTTATTCCTAAAGATTTTCCTAAAGATTCTAACATTACCAAGCCTTGAGGAACATCTTCAGTTATATATCTAGAATTAACATTTGTCGGAGCCTTTGCTCTTGTAGGCATAGAAGCATAAGCAAAGAAAACTTCTTTTGCATCTTGACTGTCATCTAGTGAATTTCTAAATTTACAAGCTTCAACATAGGACATTCTTTCTAAACCTAATTTTTCTAGAATATTCATTTTTTCATCATCTAAAGCTTCCAAAATGTTCCAAACATGTTCTGTAAAGGCATAATGATACATACAGAAATTCTCTTTCATAGAGTCAATCATTGGAATACTTAAGACGGAACCGATAGTATGTACTATCATATTAGGATTATGTAATCCAGCTTCTGCTACATTTTTTAAATAGTGGAAAGGAAATCCTAATTTTTCTAATTTTTCTTTGGCATATTCTAAATTTTTCACAGGATATACTCCAAGTGGATTTCTTACATTTCTAAAACCAACTCTAAATTTCCCATTTTCAATTATTCTTCCGTCAATAAAAGAGCTTTGCGCTTCAACTATTGTAATATCTTTTTTGCAATATTTTAAAAGATATGCTGTTGAAAAATATCCTGGATTTATTAGAATGATTTGTCCATCAACTATATATTCAGATACTCTTTTTATGACCTCTTCATGATAATTAGTTTGAATATAGATTAAAACTATATCCATTTTTGAAATTTCAGACAAATCTCTTGTAACTTTGGAAATATAACCTACTTTTTCTACCTTTTCCTGTTCATCAGGATTCATACAACCGTCATCTCCAAAGTCTATTAGAGTCATTTTTCCATTATTTTTTTCAAGATAATTAAAATTGTCATCATGTATAGAATTAGATGTTTTTATTAGTGTAACATCCAGTCCTCTATATGCCATATCTCCTGCAACTGCACAGCCTCCATTGCCAGCACCTACAACAGCTACTTTCATAAATTCCTCCTAATTTTGACTATATTGTAAAGTTTTTGTTATAAAAACTTCTTCTAATACTTCATCTGTTAAATCTCCAAATGTAGGACCAAAAGTTATTTGATTAGCTCCTGGTGTAACATTGTATTCAATGAAAACTGGATCTCCACTTTCATCAATGCTAAAGTCCCAACCAATCAATTTAAAATGAGCTAATTTTCTATGTTCATTTTTAACTATTTCTATAACTTTATCAAATGAAGGTACAAATCTACCCTTAAATTCTATTCCTTCATCAGTTTTTTCAATCCATTCAGCTTTTCTATTTACTCCCTTTTCTTGAAGTGTTCCGTCAGGATTGATTACACAAGCATATCCACCTGCTCCGATATTATCAACTCTAGCACCTTTTGCTCCAATTCTCAAAATAGATGAGAGTATATGAACTTTTCCTTTAAAGAAAAATGAAATTACTCTAACTGTATTTAGAGATGATTCATTTAATTCATTTAAAAGAGGATGCTGTTTTACAAAATCTTGAGCAATAAAATTTGCTTTAAGGTCATCAAAAGCTTGTGAAATAATTTCTTTTTTTATATTATTTTCATCAAAGAAAGTTATAAGTCTTCCTTCACCACTATCTATAGATGGCTTTAACATAAATTTATTTTCTTTTAAGCAAATATCCACCGCTTCTTCTTTAGTTATCGGATTAAAATCGGCATCATAATAGACACTTGCTATATTCATTATAATTGTTCTTGGTCTTTTTATATCTCTAAACCAAACTGAATGAAGACATTTATCTTCTCCAAATCTTCTAAATTGCGGATTACTGAAATACGGAACTATAACTCCATAAAACAAATCATCAGGTATGTATCTTGGATCTAAATCATGACTTCTATCCCAAAAGATTTGATACCACATCTTAGCAGGTTTTAGCCCGTACTTTTTCCAATAAGGTATGACTATTTTTTTATAATCTTCTGTACAGTCATATCCTCCATTCATCCTTTTTAATCTTAATTTTGCAGACTTTCTGGCTTTATGTTTTCTAAAAGTTGATTCCATAAAAAAATTAAAATCATCTATTTTTTTTCTTACTCCACTTCTCACAGAAATTCTCCTTATCTAATGATTTTTACTTCATTATATTTCATCATATATATATTTTCGTCATAGTTTCCAATTTCAACTTTATTTTTCATTCCCTTTAAGTTAGAAATAATCATCTTCATATGATTACATCCACTTTCATAAGCATGAGGATAGCCACCGCCAAATCTTGGATTAACTTCTGAAATGTAATATTCTCCATCAATTTCAAAAATATCAATATCTATTTGTCCTCTATATCCTGCAGATTTTACAAAATCCTTAACTAGAGCAAATAGTTTTTCATCTTTAAAAGATACTGACTTATCAGTTTCTCCTGCTCTCATAAGCAATTTTTTCTTTGCAAAAATCGAACAAATTTCTCCACTTATTAAATCTATATAGACATCAACTCCAAATTCTTGTCCTTTTAAAAATTCTTGAATCATTAAATTGTCAGAATTTTTAAATAACAAATCTAAAGTTTCCATATTTTCAACTTTATTTATTGCGACTGATGCACTTCCCTTAATGGGTTTTACAAAAACAGGGAAGTCTATAGTCTTATTTTCATAATCCTTTATAAAATCTTCTCTATTATCATAGCTTTTTGCAGTTTTATATCCATTTTCGGTCAACCAATTAAACATTCTAATTTTATCCAAGCTCATTTCACATAATTCATAAGGAGAACCTATAATTTTTACTCCTAATTCTGCAAATTTTGCTTCATTTTTAGCTAATAGAGATAGTTCTGGGTCTATTAAACTTAAAACTCCAGAAATATTTTCTTTTTTACATATTTCTAAAATTCTTTCAATATATCCATCTGAAAAAATCCCAGGAACAATATAAAATTTATCTGCTTCATAAATAGAAGGAGCTAAATTGCTCATATCTGTTGCAATTACTTTTCCCATTCTATTTCCATTTTCATCTACAAGATTTTCTTTAAAATATTCAATTATCTTATTTCTTGTGCCTGAACTCAAGACTAAAATATTAACTTCCATAATTTCTCCCATAAATTATATATTTTTATTTTTTAAATAATCAAAAAACAGTGGTGTTCCACCGGTATGAATAAAAAGTATATTTTTACCTGAAATATTATTTTTTTCAATATACTTCTCCATTCCATTATATGCCTTTGCAGTATAAGTTGAATCCATCGGAATCCCATAATTCGAAATCATATTTTCTATGGTCTTAGAAATATCATCATTCATATTTCCATATCCATTTCCTACATAGTCATCAACAAATATTATTGACTCTTCTATTAAGCTTGAATCTTTTTCTATATTTTTTTCGCTAAAATATTCATAAATACTTGATAATACAATATCTCTTCCTCTTGGATTTTTTCTGGCGATACTAATTCCGACAATTTTTCTGTTATCATTATTAATAAATTTTCCACAAACAAGACCTGCCTGAGTTGTTCCAGTTCCTGATGCAAAGAATATATAATCAAAAGTAATTCCATTTTCTTTTTCATATTCTTTTATTTCTTCATAGCAATCTACATAGGCTCTTGTTCCTAAGTTTCCATGTCCACCACCTTGAATAAAGTAAGGTTTCTTACCAGAACTTTTCAAAGATTCTAGTGTTTTCTCTATTGTATCAGATACTTCATCTACAGAAACAACTTGGATTTTAGCATCAAATAAATTCATCATACTTTGATTGAAAGTCTCTTCAAATGCTTCTTTAGGACTGATTATATAACATTCCAATCCTCTTTGTTTTGCCATATTTGAAATTATTCTGCAATGATTAGAGCTTCCGCTTCCATAGGTTACAACAGAATCAAAATTTCCTCTATCAATTTCATCAAAAAAATATTTTGCTTTTCTTGCTTTATTTCCACCAAATGAAAAAGGGATTAAATCCTCTCTTTTCATATAAATAAAATTAGAATTATAATCTCCCAATCTATGAATACAAGTTTTATATTTTTTCATATTATTCCTTATCTACAACTTCAAATTGTCTAAGTCCTTCTTTGTACTCTTTTCTTAAAGTTTCAAAATCTGTGTAGTGAATGTATATATTCTCTCCAGATTCATCTGTTATTGTCAATAATTCATTAACTTTTTTTATAGTATCACACATTTCTTCACAATCTTTGCCATAAATTTTGACAATTCCCATATTAACATTTGCTCTTACGGAGTCACCTTGTCTTTTAGGCATATCAATTACAACATTATTTAATTTTAAAACTTCATCAAGACCTTCCATTTTGTCTACGACCGCTTCATGAGTGGTAAATAAATCATAAGCCCCTGCACATTTAATATAGGCATTATCTAATGGCTTAGGAAGATCAGATTTTTTATGTTCCTTTCCTAGAGCAAATTCTATCATCCATTTATAAGTATTAAATCCTGAAATTTTTTCATGAACTGCATAAATACCTGGACCCGCAAATCTATGTCCCATTTCTAAAGCATAAAAATGTCCGTCATTATCGTACATTAATTCAGTCCAAGCTATTCCATTTTTACAACCTGCATCTTTAAAAACTTTAATAAGAGGTTCGTTTACCTCTTCTAAATATTGTTTTAAGTGACAAGAAGATATATATTCTATTGAATATAAATTTTCTGCCATTCCCGGTTCGTGATGCATAGAAGTGTAATATGAAAGAACAATTTCGCCATCAGCTATTACATAGTATCCTGTGTACTCTCCACCTTTTAATTGTCTTTCAACGATTATATTTTCATTATCTGATATTGCTCTAGCTTTTTTATATCCTTCAATTAATTCTTCTTTATTATTACAGTAGCTCATACCTCTGTTTCCACTTTTGTCTACAGGTTTTACTACTACGGGATATTTAATATTCTTTAAAATATCTTCAGATAATTCATCATTAAGATGATAATCTTCCGCAACTCTAACACCATGTTTCAAGCATAAGTCTTTAAATTTTCTCTTATTCCTTGAAACTTCCCAAGCATTATCGCTTGAACAGTATAAAGGCAAGTCTAGTCTTTTACAGATTTCTCTACAATTTTCAATGTTAAATTCACTAGCTCCAGCTAGAACACCGTCTATATTTTCTTCTTTTATTTTTTTTATCAAAATTTCAATATCAGTAGTGCTAATATTCCACGCTTCATCTGCTATTTCCTTTGTTGGAGAAGTTGTCATCAAGTCTGTAACTATTACATAGACACCCATTTTCTTGGCTTCTTCAACTAAGTGAACGGTACTAAAATCACTACCTAATATTAATAATTTTTTGCCCATAAATCTCTCCAATTTTGCTTATTTACATTGATTTTCTATAGTCATCAAAACGTCCGATTTTATTATCAGAACCTTGAATAATATCTGATTTTTTTACAACTTTACCAATAGTTTGAAATACAATACTCAAATCTCCAGTAAAACTAATATTATTCACATAATCTATATCATAACCTAAAGTTTCTTCCCAAGAAGATGCATTCCTACCATTAATTTGAGCCAATCCACTAAGTCCCGGTCTTACATCATGTCTATGCATTTCTTTTTCTGTGTAATAGGGAATATATTCTTCTAAAAGAGGTCTTGGACCTATTATTGCCATATCTCCTTTTAGAATATTAAATAATTCAGGCAATTCGTCTAAAGATGTGGCTCTAAGTCTTTTTCCAAAAGCAGTTAATCTTTCAGAATCAGGAAGCCATTCGCCATTTTCATCTTTTAAATCTTTCATAGTTCTGAATTTGTAAAGTTTAAATATTTTTCCGTTTTTTCCAGGTCTATTTTGTGTAAAAATTACTGGACTTCCAAGTTTAATTCGAACTAAAATAGCTACGATAATTAAAATTGGAGAAAAAATTATTATTGCAAAAAATGAAAGAATAATATCTAATAATCTTTTTATGAAATTTTCATAAACTTTTGTTTTTCTTTTCCTATCCAAAGTTATACATCCCTTTATTTGAAACAATTTCTAATAATTTTAATAATCTTATCTTGTTCTTCTTTTGTCATCTTATTATCGCTTGGTAAACAAAGTCCTCTATGGAAAATATCTCTACTAACGTCAACACTTCCATCGTACAACCCATTTTTAGTAATAAAAACATTGTCTTTATATATAGGTTGCATATGCATTGGTTTCCAAATAGGTCTGCTTTCAACAACATATGTTCTTAAAGTATTCAAAATTTCAATTGGACAACTCTTTCCACTTTTCTTAACATAATCTGCCTCAAGGTCTCCAATATTTTGTTCGCACATAGCTTCTTTGTCAATGATTATACAAGATAGCCAAAAATTAGGAACTGATTTTTCTTTATCAAATGGATTCATCTTTAAAGGTAATCCTTTAAGTCCCTCTTTGTACCTTTTATATATTTCAGTTTTTTGTGCTATATGTTCTTCTAAATAAGGCAGTTGACCTCTTACGACACCAGCGACAACATTACTCATTCTGTAATTGTAACCAATTTCATGATGTTGATACCAAATAGTGTCCTCTCTTGATTGTGTAGACCATTTTTTAACTTTATTTGCCAACTTTTCGTCATTAGTTAAAAACATTCCACCTGAAGTCCCTGTTATTATTTTGTTTCCATTAAATGACAAAATATTAAAGTTGTTTTCTGTTCCTATAGGTTTTCCTTTATATGTAGCTCCTAAAGCTTCTGCAGAATCTTCAATTAATATCGCATTATGCTTCTTACATATAGACTTTATTTCATCTAATTTTGCAGGAACTCCATATAGATGTACTAAAATAACACATTTGACATCAGGATAAAGTTCAAATGCCTTTTCAAGAGCCACTGGATCCATATTCCAAGTATCATACTCAGTATCTATGAAAATAGGTTCACCACCTTCATAAACAACTGGATTTACCGTTGCACTAAAAGTCATATCTGAGCAAAAAACTTTATCCCCTTTTTTTATTCCAGCACTCTTAATAGCCAAATGCAAAGCTGCAGTTCCGGAAGAAAGAGCAACTGCAAATTTACAATTTAGTTTGTCAGTGATAATTTTTTCTATTTGATCGATATTTTCTCCGATAGTTGACATCCAGTTCGTGTCATAAGCCTCTTTCATATAATCCAATTCTAATCCATGCATAGTAGGGGAACTCAGCCATATTCTCCTATCAAAAACTATGTCAGTTTCATTTCCCATTTTAATAAATATCTCCTATCCGTAAATAAATAAATGCTCCTATCTTAATGCTTAGTCTTTATTTGTACTTGATTTAAAATAATTCCTAAGACATCAACCCCTATATTCTCCAATTTTGATTTAGAATGTAATATTTCTTCCTTATTTGATTTTCCAGATTCAACAAATAAAATACTTGAATCACATTTTCTTGCAATTAATGATGCATCAATACTTGAGTTTAAGTCCGAAACATCAATAATTACTAAGTCATATTCTGAATTAATATATTCAAAAAATAAATTAATTCTATCATTTTGTAATAAATCAAGAGGATTCTTTGTAGAATCTCCAGCTAAAATAACATCAAAGTTATCCAATTCTGTTTGGAATACAATATCATAAAAATCCGTTTTATATTCTAAAAAGTTTCTTAATCCAACAAGATTTTCTTTAAATTTAAAAAGTCTATCCTTATTTAATTTTCTAAAATCGCAATCAACGTAAAGTACTCTTATCCCCAATTTAGCAAATGAAAACGCAATATTAAGAGCATTTTTACTTTTTGTATTACTTTGTTTTATTGATGTTGCAACAATAGTCTTAAAATTCTTATTTTTTAAAATGATATTAGTCCTAATAGTATTGTAATAATCTTCTACTGTTGTATTTATTACATTTTTAGTAGATATTCTCTTTTTCATATTTTCGCTCTCCTTATTACAAATTGTCCTTAGGAATAATACCTAAAAGTTCTGTATCTAAAATATCATTTTTCAAGTCATCTCTTGAATAGATTTTATTATCAAAAAGTCTAATTAATAATTCTATCAAAACAAAACCTATTGCAGTAGCAAAAAAGTACATAAGTGATTTTTTTATAATATGTCTTTCAACTTTTTTTGGTTCGCTACTTTCTTCTAAAACTCTTACTTCTGATATCTTCAAGTCTGAAACAACTTTTTTTGAAGATATTTTTATGAAGGAATCCATTATTTCTTTCATTTCTTGTACATTTGTACCTCTTATTGTAGCAGTAATAATTCTGCCACCGTTTGAAGATAATAGAAGTTTTACTTTTAAATCTTCAAGATCAATTTTTTTATCTTGATTTTGTTCGATAACTTCTTTTAACATTCCTTCAGATTTCATATATTCTCTAACTTCTCTACTTAGGTATTGAAGATTCGAATAATTTGTTATATTTTCTTTTTCGACAATATATATCTTTGAAGTTATACGATATTCAGCAGGTGTGATAATTCCAAGATATATGATTGTCATAAGAGCAACAGCACAAGATGTTATTAAAATTATAAATCTCTTTTGAAAAACTTGGCTGAACACTTTACCAAAATCAATATCAATTTCTACAAATGATTTTTCCATAATTCCCTCTCAATATTTATTTTCCTTGTAATACACTTTGTATTTTACTTTTACAGTTTTCTAAACTTTGTTTATCAACTTCCATCATATAAAGTTTATATCCTGGCATTGCATAGGATGGTAAACCTGTCTTTCCAACTCCATTAAGCGCTTGAGATTCTATTTTGAAGTCTTCTCCTGAATCGATTTGTTGATTTACCAATTCCATAATTTCACTAACTGGCATGTCAGTTTGAACTGAAGAAGAAAGTTCATCCAAAATTGAGCTAAAATTATTTAATGCAGTCTTTGAAGTCATTTTCTTTATTATTGCAGCTATAACTTTTTCGTGATTCTTACCTCTATCTCTATCCCCATCTGCAAGATTATATCTTTCACGAACAAAGCCTAATGCTTTTTCAGAATTTAGATGAACAGTCCCTACTGGGAAGTGATAATTTCCTATCCTAGAAACAAAATCTTGGTCATTATATACATCAATTCCGCCAACTAAGTCAATTAATTTCATAAAAGTTGTGAAATTAACTCTAGCATAATGTTCAATATTTATTCCATATAAATTTTCTAAAGTTTTAACCGAAGCCTTTACTCCATAAATTCCTGAGTGAGTCAATTTATCGTATTGATTGTTTCCACCACCAGCAATTTTTACATAAGCATCCCTAGGTGTCGTAGTTAAAACAATCTTATGTGTCTTTTTATTAACTGTAATAAGAACATTTACATCACTTCTTGATACTGTAGTTATTGGACCATAAGTATCTATACCGCTTACATATATATTGAAGCTATCTTTTCCTGTAACTTCTTTATCTTTTTTTTCTTCTTTTACTTCTTCAACAATTTTGTATTCATATATTTTTTTTACCTTATCAAGATAATCAGGATAAGCATTTGCTATCAAATCTCCATGAGCTGCATTTAACACCATAACTTGAGATTTCCCTGAAATTAAATCTTCATATGCTTGTAAATATGACTTAGTATCTTGAATATTTAACTTTACATTTGCTTTTTCTTCAACTTCTTTAACTAGTTTATCAATATTTTCTTTATCCAACTCAGTTGGTGCAAGAACTTTACCCTTAACATCGTTAATACTATTCATATCACTATCTGCACGAACCAAGACAACCATAGTATTTTCCGTTACTTTTGCATTTTCATTTAATTTATTAAATAAGTTAAGCCCTTTATTCATATAATTAAATGCAAATAATGTAACTATTATAAAGAATGTTGAAATAATAGTAGTAAATATTTTTCCTTTACGAATTATACTTAACACCAATAATAAAATTAAAATAATTGCCATAAAAGCTAAAATAATATAATTAATTTTTTTGAAATTTAACAGATTATACTTAAACATAATAAATAAATCTGTAATCGTAAAAAATGACAAAATAGCAAAAAGGATCCAATTAATAATCATTAGAATCTTTCCTTCAGCTCTTTTGCCCCCAGCCTGCATATCCAATTTTCATTCCTCCTAAAAATGTATAATAAAAATTCACCTTATTATAACATAAAATTAAGAATTTTTCAACATATTTTAATATATTTTACATAAAAATTAATCAAATGTTGTATAAATATTCATAGACATGAGAACCCCAGCCTTCCACAATGCTTTGCATCGGGTGAGTTCCCGGGAACCTTGTTGTTTCACAATAAAAAAAGTCATCAAAAATGATGACTTAGTTAAAATTTAATTTATGTCTTACATAACTTTCAAGCATAACAGCTTTTTCCTTATTCATTGCCGGTACACCTTTTAGTTTGTAATCTCTTCCAATTTCTTTATACTTTG
>ERZ773008.1130-NODE-1130-length-19127-cov-85.191380_pt1 | contig 19127 bp, 9 predicted proteins | sample MGYA00580664_ERZ773008 | MGnify/ENA primary metagenome ERZ773008 (study PRJEB29015, sample SAMEA2738016) | human oral metagenome | biome: human oral; feature: human-associated habitat; material: dental | place: China | collected 2048 ... | reverse complement strand
CTGTCAGTTTGACTGTGATCTTCTGACCTTTAATTGTAATATGGCTGGCATCTAGCGGTTGACCATCTACCGTAGCGCTTGCTTGAGCATTTTCACCTGAGAATTCTAAGACTTTTTCAATCGTATCGTAGACTGCGAAGCCTGTAACATCAAGCGGCACTGTTGTGTCGATTGTGTAAGTGAATTCTTCATCACGAGCTCCCAAGTTAGCTGATTCAGCCTCATTGACCTTCTTCTCAATCGGTGGATTTTCCGGATTTGGAGGAGTCACTGGGACGATGTTTGAATCTTTATGGAAGTTAGGATCGTTAGGGAAGGCAGCGTTATAAGACGCTTGGTTATTGATGACTGTCTTACCTTTTTCAATGTAGCCAGACAGGTTGGCACCTTGGCGAATCTTAGCCTTGAAGGTCAGAACAACTTCTTTACCGCCATTGTTCTTGACTTGGTCTTCTGTCAGAGTCAAGGTGATCTTTTGATCAGCGATAGAGATACGGTCTGCTTCTAAAGCTTCTCCATTAAGAGTAGCACTTCCAGCATCCGCAAACTCTAGAACATCCTTAATGGTGTCATCGATAGAGAAGGCTGTTGCATCAAACGGTACTTTTGTCTTCACTTTATAAGTAAAGATTTCGTCACGGTTAGCAAGAGTCGCTTCTTTTGCATCATTAACAGTCTTTTCAATCTCTGGTTTTTCAGGACTTGGAGGAGTCACTGGAACGATATTTGAATCTTTATGAACTCCAGGATTGTCTGGTAAATCTACATTATAAGAAGCTTGGTTATTGATAACAACTTTATCACCAACGACGTAGGCAGCTAGGTTTGCATTTGGACGAATCTTAGCCTTGAAGGTTAACTTAATTTCCTTATCCGCATTGGCTTTCAGTTCTTCTTGGTTCAGTGTAACTGTGATTGTTTGGCCATTGATCGCGATATGATCATCTGACAGTTTCTTGCCATCTACAGTCGCTTCTGCTTGACCTTTCTCACCAGAGAATTCCAAAACATCTTTCAGAGTATCAGTGATGTTGAAAGCTGTTGCCTCATAAGGAATCTTGGTCTTCACATGATAAGTGAATTCTTCATCACGTGCTTCCAAGGTTGCTTCTGCCTTATCATTGACATCTTTTTCAATTGGTGGTTGTTCTGGAGATGGAGGAGTTACTGGTACTTCATTGGAATCCTTATGGAACTTAGGATTATGATCGATATCATAAGAAGCCTTGTTCGGGATCCGTATGCCTTGACCAGGAACTAGGTAATCCAGAAGATTTGCTCCTTCACGGATTTTAGCCTTGAAGGTTACTTCGATTGACTTACCAGCATTAGCTTTCACTGCTTTTTCTGCAAAGACCACTGTCAAGGTATTCTTATCAGTAGAAATAGTAGCTTGATCATTGGCAGCCTTGCCGTCAATCTTCACTTGGACATCGCCCTTGTTGCCAGCGAATTCAAGAACGGACTTCAGTTCATCTGTTACGGTGAATTCAGTCGCATTTGTTGGCATCGCTGTATTCAGACTATAAGTGAATTCTTCAAGACGGGTTTGCAGATTGTAACTGTCTGCACCATTAACCTTCTTCTCAATTTCTGGAGTGTTTGGTGGTGGCGGTGTAACAGTAACTGGGTTAGAGAATTTCTCTGTTTCTGGATTGTCATTGACCACAAAGCTAGCTTTGTTTGGAATTGCTGCTTTATCTCCATTTGGATACTTAGCAACTAATTGGTCAACTGTGTAGCCAGATTTAATCTTAGCATCGAAGGCTACTTGAACAGCCTTGCCTGCATATTTCTTGACTTGATCCTTATCGAAGGTAACTGTCAGTTTTTGATCTTTCTTCGCAACCGTCACATCTGTCACGGCTTGACCATCAATTGTTACAGTCGCATCTCCATCAAAGGCCAAGACTTCTTCCAAGGTATCAGAAAGTACAAACTTATCTGCTACAGTTGGAACTTTTGAATCCACTGTATACTTGAAGGTGCTTGTTAAGCTTGCCAAGTCTTCTTGATCCTTACCATTTACTTTCTTCGTAATTGGTGGAGGAGTCACTTTAACTGGCTCTGTTTCTTTTTCCTTAGACTCGTTATTCTTATTAGTATAAGTAATCTTAGCCGTGTTTGGAATTTCTGGAAGAACAGATTCTTTCTTCACTTTAGCGTGGATGACCAACTCGATTTCTTTATTCGCAAGAGCACTTGCTTTGGCAAAGTCCTTCATCGTTGCTGTAACAGTATTTCCTGAAACAGTAATATCGAAGAATTTCTTGGCTTCTTCAGAAATGCTTGGTTCTGGGTTCACCACTCCAAGATTTTCATCTAGAGTATCTGTGATGACAAATGATTTGTAGGTATCAATATCATTTGGCAAAGTAGTCTTAATATTGTAGGTGAAATCTGTTTCTGCAGCAATCGTCGCATTATCTTGATCACCGTTAATCTTCTTAGAAACATTTGGTTCTGTTGGTGGAGTTACCGTTACAGGAATTGTTTCTTTTTCACCTTTATGATCGTTCTTATCCTTGAAGCTAAATGTCGCTTTGTTTGGAATGTTAGAACGAGTGACTCCGTCATTAATTTTCGCTGGGATAACCAGTTCAATTTCTTGACCAGCTAGGGCACTTGCTCCGGCAAAGTTTTTCATTGTTGCCGTTACTTTTTGGCCACTGACAGTCACGTCAAAGAAGTCTGCAGCAGGACCGCTGATAACTGGTTTGTCTGCACCTTCATTAATAACGCTTAACTCATCTTCCAAAGTATCGGTAATCACAAATTCTTTGTAGGATGTGATATCACTTGGAAGTGTAGTCTTAACATTGTACTTGTATGGCTGACCAGTTGCAATATCCAAGTGATCCAAGTTTTCATTGATCTTCTTAGTTACTGGCGGAGGAGTCACCGTTACTGGATTTGACTCAACTTCCTTAGCCACATTGTTTTCATTAGTAAATGAAATCTTAGCCTTGTTTTCAATAGTCTTACCTGTCACACCAGCTTTAACTTTTGCCGGAATCGTCAGTTCAACGAATGAATATTTAGCGAGTTCTGCGAACTTGCCTTCTTTCACTGTTGCAGTAACAGTTTGACCATTTGTTTGGATTTCAAAGACATCTGCCAATGGACCGCTGATGCTTGCTTGTCCATCAAATTCGAGATCGGCATCCAGCTTATCGCTAATGACAAATTTCTTGTATCCTGCTACATCACTTGGCACAGCTGTTGTGATGTTGTAAGTGTACGGTTGACCATCGAAGGTTACCAGACTATCCAAGGTGTTGTTAATCTTCTTAGAAACAGTTGGTTCTTTTGGTTTCGGTGGAGTAACCGTTACTTCTTTCGAAGTTTTCTTCTTATCATTTAGAATAACATCAGCTGTATTCGGAATGTTTACCGCACCATTCTTCTTATATTTAGAAAGGTCAGCGCCCGGACGAATCTTAGCCTTGAAGATCAGTTCGATTTCCTGTACTTCGCTTCCACCACGACGAGAGATCAAACGGTTCAACGAAGTTAATTGAGTCTTATCTAATGTAATCTCAATTGTTTGACCATTGATTGAAATCGCTTTGGTCAAAGCATTGTAAGACTTGCCTGCTACTGTTACTTTAGCTGAATTTGGTACAATTTCAAGTTCATCTACAACTGTATCTGTCAAGGTGAACTTGTCAGCAATACCTGGCCATGGAGCAGTTACCTTGTATTCAAACTCTTCGCCATCTGCTTGTAGACCTTCGTGTTCTTTTTCGTTAACCTTCTTGTCTACTTCTGTATCAAGTGGTGGTTTAACATAAATTGGGTTTGAACGACGAATCGTACTTGCCTTGTCTTTTGTCTTGGCGTGGGCATCTTGGTTTGGTGAATCATCTTCACCATTCCACATGATGTTACCTTGGTTAACTAAACCGTAACCATTGTTGTTTTGTAAGATTGCCAAGTAAGCCTTGCTAGCTTGGTTCTTACGGTACTCTTCTTTCAGGCGGACTGTCATTTTCAGCTTCGCCTTCTTCATGATCAGGTAATTATAATCCTTACCTTGCGGTGGAACATCTGCTACAACGACGCTTTGTGAGTTTCCTCCAGCATCTTGTTGTGTTACCACACGAGTCGGCCAGCTTTGTCCATCTGGACCTTGAGCAGAATGACTCACCACTTCCAAGCGGTAGTCAATTGGGTCTGTCAACATAACGTTCTTTTCAAATTCGTAAGGAACGTTATTGAAGTTGTAATCAACTGTGTAAGTGAACTCTTCATCTTTCTTGCTTAGTTGTGCAGAATAAGATGGTTTCTTAGTCAACTCTAACGGATCCGAAATGACACCAATATCGTTGCTAGCATCCGCATCTTTCACTGTCTTCGTTGCACTTGGATAACAGTATTCCAGTTTTTGAACTTCTACTGTTTGGTTCCGACCACCGATTTGACGTGTTTCGAAGTCACCTGCTTTAAATTTACCAGTCAATTCTGGAACTGTGATTTCTTCCTTCTCTGGAACATAATTCTCAGGAGGATCTACTTCGCTATCTTCATCTGTCTCAGGTGCACGAGCTTCCTTACTCAAGTCATAGTCAAAGCTGTTTTTACCTGGATTGAAGACACTATCTGGAACAGAGATTTTAACCTTGTTACCAGTCTGTGTGATTGTACCACGGATTTCCTTGCTAGGGTCTGTTACTTTCGGAACAATCTTCTTACCATTGATTCGGATAGCATCTACCTTGTAGCCTTCAGTAATATCAAACTCACCAGTGATATCATCTTTAACTAAAGCGGCCGCTACTGATTCCAAAATCTTTTGTGAGAATACATCAATGTTATTTTGCTCATTAACATAGAAGGAAACATTCTTGCCGTTTACAACCTTGTCTGGTGAAGCCATGGATTGAAGTGCGTCGTGGAAGATGGCTTGCACTGAACGGTTGTCCCCAATATTAATAGTGTTACCGAAACCATTTAGATAAGCTGGACCATATTGATAATATGGTTCAGTGAAGTTATCAACACGTTCCCAGAAACCTACAACCACAGAACCTTCTGAACCAACCGCTGCTTTCAGCTGGTTACCAGCATCTCTCAACTCATTGGCACGACCAGTAATATCTTGAGCCGCTTCTGGATAGCTATCTACTCCCCAAGCACGTTGGATATCCCATGTTCTTGTATAGCTCTTATCCATTACAACTGTGTTAGATCCTGGTAGGCGGTAACCGTTAGCTACCCCATCCGTTACCAGGAGGAAGACCGTCTTCCGACCGTTTTCCATATTCCCTTTGACACGGTTGTACTGAGCGATCGTATCTTGAATGGCTGGAACAGTTGGAGTTCCACCATCAACTGCAATATTATCAATGAAGTTATGAACTTTATTTTGATCGCTTGTTAAGCCACTATTGCCATAGGTATAGTGTTTACCAGTTGTATCCGGATCAGTAAATGTATCTGCAGGGTTGCCACTGAAATCGTTATTATTAAAGTAACGCACCTGATCCAAACCTTGGTAAGAAGCGACGAAAACTCGGTCAGTTGTTCGAGGATCGTCAGTCTTAACGAGATAAGGATTTGTCTCATCGTATTGTTCTGGACTAACATATGTTGTCAAACGTTTAAGAGCTCGTTTTACACTTGGAATCGTTTCTCGGAATGATCCGCTGGCATCCTGCAGGATAACCAAGTCAATTGGCTTCCGCGGAACTGTCCAGTCTGTTGCGTCCGTTTTCTCAATCTTACGATAACACCCATTTTGTGTGATCGTTGTATGCTCATCGATCCGTCTCGTCTCAATATTCAGAGGATCATCAGCTCGAACAACTGAAGTCCCTAGATTCAAGACGCTGGATGGCATTGACATCAATAGGACGGTAAATAGTATTAAAACCTTTTTCAAAAAATCTTTCATGCTATTTTAAAGCCTATATAATAGTAGAAACTTTTATACAAGCTCTCCCTTCTCTTTCTTTTATTTAAATCTCTTCTAGCTGTTTTTCAAGCGCTGCTTCATCGTGAAAGTCTGTCATTACTTTCTTTACCTTTTGATTCTTATCAACTAGATAAATCGTGGGGATTGATTGAACATGGAGGATATCCGCCACTCGCTCATCTGTGTCATAGTAATATGGGAAAGTATAATCTTTTTCACTGATATACTGATCCGCTCTTTCTTTCGTTTCTCTTTTGGAATCAAGCATATCCAACATAACAAAATGAATGTTACCTTTATACTTTTCATATACTTTTTGAATCTCTGGTAACTGTTTTTGACAATCTGGACACCAGCTAGCCCACTCTACTACCAGCATGGGTTTATTATAAAACTCTGTAATATTCTTTTGATACCCTGCTTGGTCTACCATTTCAAACTCTGGCAACTGCTGTCCTGTCAGCTCATGTTCTACAGCTGAACTACCATCCTTCTGTGTCGATCCTTTGTTATGCCTGTTAGGTCCAGCAATGTAAAACAAAGCAAAGACCGCTACCAGAATGACTCCAACAGTCAAAAAGGGTAGCCACCACTTTTCCTTTAACATGTTCCCTCCTAGTTAAATTCCGTCTCTATCAAATTTTGACATAAGAGCAAGCACTGTACAAATATCGATCTTTTCTTGCTAAAAAAACCATGAAAAAAGCCGTCATATACAATGCGCCAATTATATGGTTATTATAACAGTTTTTTTTGAGCATAACAAGCATTTTGTCTAAAATTTATGCAAAATACTTTGAAAGATGACACTATTTATTAAAAGGAAAACGATTGCCCAAATACTTAAAATTATCAGAATTTTTAAGCCGATTTTCTTTACCTTTTTTGAACCTATATTCAAGCCAGTCAAAGGCTATTTTTAAGTCTTTATCACAAAAAACCACCTGAACAAAAAATAAAAAAGCAGATGGTAATCTGCTTTTTGTTTCTATCATAATTCTGCGATTTGGTTCAGGTTCACTTCTGCAATGGTGTCATTTCCAAACATAGAGATGACCATCTTAACTTTATTATTGTCAATCTCAGTAATTTTTCCTGTATAATCTGTAAAGGCTCCATCAATAATCCGAACGGTATCACCAACCTTGACATGAATGTCAAATTCTTGCACAGTTTGTCCCATAGAGATCAAAATGTTGCGGATTTCTTCTTCCAAGAGTGGAGTCGGTTTAGAGCGGTTTCCGTGAGATCCGACAAATCCTGTTACATTAGGAGTGTTCCGAACAACAAACCAAGCCTCATCAGTCATGACCATTTCTACCAAAACATAACCTGGGAAGCGATTCTCTTCGATTTCCTTGGTCTTGCCATTTTTCTCTACTTGCACTGTCTGAGTAGGGATTTCCACGCGCAAGATATTTTCTAACATATTATATGTCTGAGCGCGTTGCAAGAGATTTTCTTTCACCTTGTTTTCATATCCAGAGTAGGTCTGCAGTACAAACCAGCCTTTATCAAAACTATCCATTTTATTTCCTTTCTTTGTTAGCAATTTTTAGTTTAGAAAATCATAAACTAAAACACTATAAAAAAGCCTAATGGCTTTCCTGTTTTCTCTAGCTTTATTATATCATAAAAACTGGGAATGCCAAGAAGTTTCCTGACAATTTTATCAAAAAAGACTGGGAAATTTCCCAGTCTCTAATCGACTTAAAAGATATTCAACAAACGAAGCAGTCCGTGAGATACCAATAAGTCAAATAAATAGATAACCACAACAAAGAAGGCTGTATATTCCATAATCGAAATAAAATCAATCCAGCTTTGCTTCCCTGTTGGCCATGTTGTATCTTTTAAAACTGTAAAAGTGTCCTTAAGAAATTTCACAACTCTCTCCTATCTTGTTTCTTTATGAATAGTGTATTTATTACAATGTTTACAAAACTTGTTTACTTCTAGACGTTTTGGTTTTGGCGTACTACTCAGCTTTATTGAGTAATTTCTCGATCCACAAACCGTACACGCCAGACTTGCTTTTTTTAATGCCATAACGCCTCCATCTTTCCAATTATAGCAGGATTTTTTTCTTTTGACAAGGTCTGGACGTCAATCCTTTGAAGCTTTTTTCATTCATCTAACGAACAGCTATTATTTTTGCTGGCGATTTGGTAAAATAGATGTCATAAAGGAGAAGCAAACGTGAAAACTGATCATTTAAAAGAAAGTAATAATATTGAAGACCGTCGCAACGAAGGGGGATCGGCTAGCTACGGGTCAGGCAATGCTCGACTGGGAAACGGAATATTGCGAATCCTGCTAGCACCTGGCAGTTTTAAAAGCAAGATTGTCCTAATACTACTCTTACTTTTCTTAGGGGGTGGTGCTGGTTTGTCTGGCATATTTGACACAGGGACTTCTCATCACTATGAGTCCACCCAAGTTTCTCAGCAAAGCCATACTCAGGTAAATGACAAAGACGCCCAATTTGTCAGCAAGGTCTTAGGGACTACAGAAGTTTTTTGGACTCAAACCTTTGAAAAAGAAGGAAGAACCTATTATAAGCCCAAACTGGTCTTCTATACTGGTCAAACCAGGACTGGTTGTGGGGTTGGCCAGGCCTCTGCTGGACCTTTTTACTGTCCTAACGACCAAAAAATTTACCTAGATATTCGCTTTTACCAAGAGCTGACTACTAAGTATCGGGCAAGTGGTGACTTTGCCATGGCTTATGTTATCGCGCACGAAGTCGGACACCATATCCAAAACCAACTAGGGACACTTCAATCCTACCAGCAAATGGTGAGAGGGAAATCAGAAAAGGAAAAAAATGCCCTAAATGTTCGTTTGGAACTCCAGGCGGACTACTACGCTGGGGTTTGGGCTCGGTATATTGAACAAGAGAACTTACTAGATGTTGGCGATATTGAGGAAGCACTTAATGCAGCTCATGCAGTCGGAGACGACACCTTGCAAGAGCAGGCCTATGGCTATTCTGTGCCTGATAGTTTTACACACGGAAGTGCGGAGCAACGTATGCGTTGGTTCAAACGTGGTTACCAATACGGCGATTTTGAACACGGTGACACCTTCAGTGTACCTGATAAAGACCTTTAGGAAAATCCTAAAGGTCTTTTTATCTGATTGATTTACTGTGGCATATGCTTCTTGATTGATGAACTCAAGCTAGAGTCTCAAGACATACACTTCTATAAATAATCCATCTATTGAGATAAGAAACTTACCAACCAAACCAGCTCTTGACTGTATCCCAAGCATTCTTAGCTTTACCTGGAATATCTGCCTCTTCGATAGCATTTTTAGCCTGATCGACTATTTCTTTTGCCTTGTCCTGTACATTCTGTAAGAAATCATTGCCGCCTTGATTCTCGGTATTTCCAGTGCCATAGGTGTCTACCGGGGCAATACCATTTTGAGCATAGGTATTCTTTTCAGAGAATTTGGTTCCTTCCGTGTATGGCAAGACACTATTGGCTACGTTTCGGAAAATTACAGAAGCTTCGTTGGCACTGGTTCCTGTCAGGTAGTGATTTTCATCTGTCTTTGGAAATCCTAGCCACTGACTGATAACAACGTCTGGTGTATAGCCGATGACCCACTGGTCTCCAGATAAGTCAGGGTTGAAGTCTGTCTCAGTCGTCCCTGTCTTACCTGCCATCGTATAATTATATGGTGCTGCGTAGATTCCCGTCCCGTTTGAGAAGGTTCCTAACATCATACTGGTCATCTTTTTCGCAGTTGATTGATTGAGGACTCGAGTGGAGCTAGACTTGTGGGTCTTAACGATTTGACCACTAGCATTTTCAATCTTAGTGATCAAGTGGGCATCATGCATGACACCATCATTCGCAAAAGCGGAGTAGGCCTGAGCCATTTGGAGAGGATTGGTATTCACACCTGCTCCCAATGCTACACTGAGATTTTGCTCAACCTTTTTCATATTCAAGCCAAACTTTTGACCGTATTCAAAGGCTTTCTCTAGGCCCAACTCTTTAACTGTTGCAACTGCTGGGATATTCAAAGAATCCGCCAAGGCTTGATACATAGGAACTGTCGGGCTAGTTTGAATGCCACCATAGTTATTGACAGTATAAGATCCATAGGTCGTCGTAGTATTGTCTAACTCTTTATCAGTTGACCAACCAGCTGCGATCGCTGGGCTATATACAACCAGTGGTTTAATGGTCGAACCTGGACTACGAGCTGACTGGGTCGCATAGTTAAAGGAACGGAAACCGGCCGTCTGACTGTTAACCCGACCGACCAGGGCTCTCACCCCTCCAGTCTTGGGATCCAAGGCTACACTTCCCGATTCTGCTCGTGTTCCATCTACTTCTGAAACAGGGAAGAGACTCTCGTTACTGTAAATAACCTGCATGCTGGCCTGATAGTTTTGATCCAGCTCAGTATAGATACGATAGCCATTTTTGATGATATCTTCTTCTTTTAAACCATAGTCATGAATGGCTTCGTTAATGACAGCATCAAAATAAGATGGATAGCGGTAATCTTCGGATTTTCCTGCATAGGCATCCACCAACTGGCTACCAAGACCGTTGGCTGCTGCTTGGTCAGCTGTTGCTTTGTCAATATAGCCTGCTGCAACCATATTATTCAGGACTGTGTCCCGGCGATTGGTCGCATTTTCAACTGAATACAAGGGATTGTATATCTCAGGTCCCTTGAGCATACCGGCTAGTGTGGCTGCTTGATCGAGAGACAGTTGGCTCGCTGAAACTCCAAAGTATTTCTTGCTGGCATCCTCTACTCCCCAGACACCATTCCCAAAGTAAGAATTGTTCAGATACATGGTTAGAATCTGATCTTTACTGTACTTTTTGGTTAATTCCAGAGCTAGGAAAAACTCCTTGGCCTTCCGCTCAATGGTCTGGTCCTGAGAAAGATATGCATTTTTGGCCAACTGCTGAGTGATGGTCGAGCCACCGCCCGATCGGCCCGCTGTCAAAATTGCTAAGAAGAAACGGCCATAATTGATTCCGCTATTTTTGTAGAAGGAGCGGTCTTCGGTTGCAATGACAGCGTTCTGCAAGTCCTTACTGATCTGGTCCAATTCGACATAGGTCCCTTTTTGACCTGTCAAACTCCCCGCTTCTTGACCATCTTTATCATAGATCATCGTAGTTGCCTTCAAGGCATTTTGCAAGTCGTTGACATTGGTGGTCTTGGCTACATAAAATAGATAGCCTCCTGTCACCAGCCCAAAGCCTAGACCTAAAATCAAGATAATCTTGGTCAAATGGTATCTACGCCAAAAACGTCGGAAGGGACCTTGCCCTTTTGAAGATGTTCGCTTAGCTGAGCGACCTGATCGAGACAGACGTGGTTCAGCACTTGTATCTGTCTCCTCTGCAGACTCAGCCGGTGAGTCTTCTTTCTTAAAATGTTGAATTAAGGTTTCAAAAATATCATTTAGCTTTTTCATAACCCTTATTTTATCACCTTCCCAGAGAGTATACAAGAAAGTGCTGTTCCATAGGGCCTTCCTTTTAGAATTTTTTAAGAAATAGCAGAGCTTCTACCCTCTTTTTGATGCTAGCTTTCAAAGTTCTGCTCTTTTTGTTAAAATAAAGGCATGCAATTTAACTTTCAAATCCCTGAAAAAATGCCCACTATGAGCATAAAAGAACTACTGGAAGACTATTTCCTCATTCCCAGAAAAATCCGCCACTTCCTTCGGACAAAAAAGCATGTCTTGGTCAATGATCAAACTATCAATTGGCAAAGCAAGATTCAGGCAGGCGATCTCTTGTCGCTGACCTTTGATGAAGAAGATTACCCAGCAAAAGCCATCCTTATGGGGCAACCAGAACTTGTCCAGGAACTCTACCAAGACCAGCATCTCATCATCGTCAACAAACCTGAGGGTATGAAAACTCACGCCAATGAGCCGACCGAACTAGCTCTGCTCAATCATGTATCTGCCTATGTTGGAGAGACCTGCTATGTGGTTCACAGACTTGACAAGGAGACCAGTGGCGCTGTTCTCTTTGCCAAAAACCCCTTTGTCTTGCCTATACTCAACCGCCTACTGGAAAACAAGGATATCCAGCGAGAATATTGGGCTTTAGTAGATGGTAAGTTTACCGAGAAAAACAGAATATATAAGGACAAAATCGGTCGCGATCGCCATGATCGGAGAAAACGGCTGGTTGACAACAAACATGGCCAATACGCCGAAACGCACGTGACTCGCTTAAAAAGCTTTGGTCAAAAAACTCTTGTCAAATGCCAACTCAAAACTGGTCGTACCCATCAGATCCGTGTCCACCTATCCTACCACGGCTTTCCCTTGGTCGGTGATCCTCTGTATCATCCGCAGCCCCAAGGTCGTCTCATGCTTCACGCCCACCGACTGAGCTTCGTCCATCCCTTTACTTTAGAAAAAATCAGCCTTGAAGCTCCATCTAAAAGCTTTGAAGAAAGGCTAAAAAAGCTGAAATCATAAGAAGGTGTTACTAGTAAACTCAAATCTAATCAGAATAAACCTCTAATAAGCATAACTAAATACGCAGAGACTACCACTTCTTTCACCTTAGTAGACGCAAGAAAAAAGACTGGGACAAAAGTCCTAGCCTCTCAATTATTTTTGGATTGTCGAGCAAGACGCAGTGGTTGAGTGGGCTCTACTACGCTGATTTCATCAGCTTTTACAGCCCTACTCAACTGTGCGGAGGTGGGACGACGAAATCGAATTCTAACGAATTACCGATTTCTGTCCCACTCTCTTTTCTTTGGTGTCAGAAATCGATTCTATCTCCTATCTTGCTTTACTAAGCTGGAAGCAGGCTGATAATTCTGGGTCTGATAACTTTCTGAAAGAGCATGCTCAGTAGATATGACAACAAGAGAATGATAAAGAAGCCAAAATTGTATATGTCATTCCGGGGCATTAATTGCCTAAAAATAAAAATGATAAACGGATGAATAATATAAATCATAGTGGCATATCGCTTGGCGATATTGTTCAAAATCGGGATATCAATATTGGTCCCGTTTCTGATCGCATAGAGGAAAATCGCACTAGATGATAAAAGAGTGCTGGGGTAGAGGTCGTGCTCTGTCCCCATAAAACAGTATTCAAGCAGAATCAAACCTATTATTCCCAAGCTAATAGCCCATTTCCTGACAGACGATAAGTCGTAGGCTAAAATACGTTCCCGATGCTTGGCGAACTGCATCCCCATAATGAAAAAGGGAAGGCCCATAAACAGGAAATTTCGATAGTATAGGGTACTGTTGGTATTGAACTCGATACAAAAGGCCAGAGCTAGCAGAATCAGAGACACTCCAAAGGTGGTCAGGCGGTGGAAATACTTATAAAAAAAGAGATAAAGCCCGTAAATATAGGAAATAGCCAACAAATACCAAGTCGGGGTAGCAGTAGGACCAATCAAATCTCTAGGACTGTTAAAAAAGAAGAAATTGGCAAAATCTGACTGGTCTATAGTTGCCATCTTTTCCGCCAGCTCTCCCGACAGTACTAAGTCAATAAAATGCACAATCGAGTAAAATATCAGACTAGCGATTGTCAAAAGCAACATTTGCTTGAGGCGATACTTGACCTTTTTCCTAGAAATATTAAAGGAAAAATAGCCTGACAACATCATGAAAAAGGGCACTGCAAAACGGGCCACAATCTGATAAAAAACACCAAATTCCCCTGGTAACAAAAAGTGCAGAGAAACGATACTGAAACAGGCTAGGGCCTTAACAGCATGCAAAGTTGTATTTTCTGTCTTCATGCAGACATTATAGCACGTTCAATGTTACAATCTGTCAAGACCAGATGACACAAGCATTAAGAATCATATCATTTGATGACAGCCACCTTTCTTCTTATCCTATAAACCATCATTTTCTATAGCACCTACAAGTAATGAAATCAATGAAAAACCTGCCCTATCAAGTCCCAAAATAGCACTTCTAGAGATTTTCAGACCTATAAAAAGGCCGAGGAAAGTGTACCCTAGAGCAACTTTCTTCAACCCTTTGTTTATTGATAATGTGGTCTTGCAAATCCTCGAATATTACCATGACCAACCCGATAGGTATTTCTTCTTACAACTCCGTTGCTTGAATTTCCTTCGATTGTATGAATCCATCCATTCTCTACTCTCTCAACAATACCTATATGATCCGCCCAGCCATCATTTTGCTGGGTATCTTTATCCCAGTTGAAAGTAATAATATCACCTGATTGAGGAGTCGTAGTTCCATCTTCATTCCAAATTCCTAATTTTTTAAAGATTTGAATATGACGTTCTACTCCACACTCTCGTCCTACTAAATGACTAAGACCTTCTCGTTGGAAAACAACTGTAACAAATACATCGCACCAATCATCTGTATTCTTTACAGCATAGCCGACTGGTAAAGGTTTCACACTGTTATAATCCGCTACCATGCGCTGATGAGCTGCACTACCCGTTGACGTACCTACCAGATTTGAAGCTGCACGAATAACTCTATTTTTTTGATCTGTCACTTGGTGGGGCATCAATCTGGTTTGCCCTAGGTTAAATCCTTCCACACTGCCATCCGTATAATCAACATATACGTGAGTCGTGTAATCACCTTGTTTGTTACCGTGGTTGACCGCTGTAATCCCAATCTCAGTATGACCACCAGCAGGAGTCTGCGTATACCAAGACAAATTTTCTTGATGTGCTTGAGACCATACAGCTGCGCGAATATTTTTAATTCGTTTCCCTTGGGAAGATTGATCCACCGCAACGGTAAATGTGCCCGTCTGAGAATTTACGTCTTTAATATAAGCTTTCGTCTTATGCGTTAGATTACGGTACTCTACCTGCGTTGTAGTCGAATGGACTCCTATACGACTACCATCATTCTGGATGTAGTAAAGGTGAACGTGATAAGTACCAGTAGAATTCTTGTGATTTTCTGCCTTGATGCTAGCCTTATAGCTACCATCTGATTGACGAGTCGCACTGTACCAGATCAAGTCATCTTGTCCGCCTTGGTCAGACCAAACGGGAACTTGAACCGATTGAACTCCTTTAGGACTGAAGACGTCTGATATAACGACATCAAAGCTCCCTACCTCTGGGTTCTTATTGGTAATGGTTAAGGTACCAGTCACCTTGCTTTGATGAACAGTAGTAGCCGTACCCGTTACAAATTCTTTTGTTCCTGTCGCTGTGACATAATAGACATGAGCTAAATACTTCCCTTGGGAATTTTTATGGTCACTAGCTTTAATCGTCGCTCGGTAGCTACCATCTGCTTGTTTTACCGCCTTGTGCCAAACCAGATCATCCTGACCGTTGACTTCTGACCAGGTTGGAACCAAGACTTCCTTGAGACCATTGGGAGCGACTACATCACGAATGACCGCGTCAATAGTACCAGTGGTAGAGTTATTATTTTCAATTGTAAGAGTCCCAGCTGAATGTTTGTGATGAACAGTAGTAGCTGTACCCGTTACAAATTCTTTTGTTCCTGTCGCTGTGACATAATAGACATGAGACAGGTACTTCCCTTGGGAATTTTTATGATCGCTAGCTTTAATCGTCGCTCGGTAGCTACCGTCTGCCTGCTTCACTGCCTTGTGCCAAACTAGGTCATCCTGACCGTTGACTTCTGACCAAGTTGGAACTAATACTTCATTGAGACCATTTGGGGCGACTACATTACGAATAACCGCATCAAAAGTGCCTGTGGTAGAGTTATTATTTTCAATTGTAAGAGTCCCAGCTGAATGCTTGTGATGAACGGTAGTAGCCGTACCCGTTACAAATTCTTTTGTTCCTGTCGCTGTAACATAATAGACATGAGACAGGTACTTCCCTTGAGAATTTTTATGATCGCTAGCTTTAATCGTCGCTCGGTAGCTACCATCTGCTTGTTTTACTGCCTTGTGCCAAACAAGATCATCCTGACCGTTGACTTCTGACCAGGTTGGAACTAGTACTTCCTTAAGTCCATTTGGAGAAACGACATCGCGAATGACAGCATCAAAAGTGCCAGTGGTAGGGTTATTATTTTCAATAGTGACTCTTCCACTAGGTTTCTCTTTATTTGCTGTCTTTCCAATGGAAACTTCAGTAGTTGTTGCAGTTACTCCTATCTGCTCACCATTTAGTTGTGTATAGTAGAGATGAACATGATACTTACCTGTAGCATTCTTATGGTCACTAGCTTTCACTGTTACGCGATAGCGACCATCTTGCTGAAGAGTCGCATGATGCCAAACCAAATCATCCTGGCCTTTATCATCTGACCAAACTGGTACAGAAACACTGGCTACACCTTGAGGGGCCAAGACATTTGAAATGACAACATCAAAACGACCTGCAAGAGAATCGTTATTTTCAATGCTAATCTTCCCGCTCAGAGGTCCTTTGGGTACTTCTGGCGCTGGTTTAGCTTGAGAAGTGAAACGGCCAGTGTAGTCTACACTATGGTCAAAAACATGCTTACCTGACAACAATTCAGCCTGGGAGGTAAACTGCCAAGCCCCTGCCCGCCCATTATAGCGGAGAGTCTTCGCATCGTTAGTTGAAAGTTTAGCTGTTGGGTATTGAGCTACCCAGAAATTTTCCAAACCAAACTGGGCTGTCTTGACAGGCCCTTTCCCTCTTAGATTATTTTCATCAATCCAGCTGGCACTAGTATAATACATAAGATTTGTATAGCCATTCTTACGCATTTCATCAGCCCATGCAAGGGTATTACGGTTGATGTTATCCTTCATTTTGGCATCTTCCATGTCATTAACCATGACCGTATTCTTTGGAAGATTAAGATTTCTAGCTTCTGAGATAAAGTGACGAGCTTCTGCTCTTGCCTGCTCTTCACTAGTATAATGTGAAAAAGCGTAGGCAGACACTTGCAAACCAGCTAACTGGGCATTGCGAGCTTGTTCTCCTGCGTAAGGATTCCTATAGGTGGTGCCTTCTGTTAGTTTCACGACAACTCCACCAACTCCCTTGTTGGCAAGAGTGCGATAGTCATTGACGCTTATGCTTCCGTTATGACTGCTGACATCGACAAATGTTTTGGGTTGAACAGCCACATCACTTGAACGACTAGCTGGCCCAGCATGTCCAGTACTATAAAAGGTTGTGTTCCCAACAGCTCCTTTTTTCGATGCAGCCTCATCAACCTTGCTAACTTCTTCTCTTTGGGCAGTTTCTTCAATACTAGCCGACTGGTTCTCAACCTTAGTTTCTGACTGTTTTGGAAGAGAAGCTGGTACTGACTGACTATTTTCAGTCTTTTGTTCAGCTTGTGATTTTTCTTGCTCTTCCTGACGATCAATACCGGTCTCTCCCTTTGACTCGACTGTTTCTGAATCATCTGAAGCTGTCTTTGCCACTGTATCCTGAGCTTGTTCAGCTTTTACTTGGATAGGCTGTACAGCAGACTCTTGTTCATCTGCATAAGCAGGTCGAACTGAAACAGCTAGTAGCAATGCCGCACTAGCATAATAAATAAAATCCTTCTTTTTCATGTAACTCCCTCTTTAACACGAATTTCAGTATACTTCCATTGTAGCACAAGAAACTTGAGCTGAAAAGGGAAATTACTAATAATGGTTCTATCGTTTCTGTAGTGTGTAAAATCACTTTAGAAATGATGGCTTTATTGTATAACCTGTAGCAAAATGGCTGTCGCTGAGACTTCCTTGGTCAAGAAAAATCACCAATTCGCAACTATCGTCAACCAACAAATCACTCAAAAAACCAATCGAAAAAGTCCTTATAACTGCCATCACTAAAAGATTACCGTACACACATTAACCATCATATGGAAGTTGCATGAATTGAAGACTAAGATAGATCTGACCTAGCTTCCTGCGCCTATGATCTAGGAGGAATATAACTTTAAGAATGAGAAACTGAGCTTTATTGCGCAGGATTTCGATTCAAGTCGTTCACCCACTACAGATGACAACGATCCAAACTTTTGAGTGCATACAAAAAGCCGAGACAGGGCTTAGCATTTAAATTGTTAAATTATTTATAATTCTTCAAGCATCAACGAGCTCGCAATTGCTGGAGCAAGCCCTTCAAACTTTGAAACTTGAAAATGCTGTAAGTCAGATAGACAAAGCCGTAAGCGGCTGCGGCAAGATAAACTGATAAAAACCAATTCGAGGCAATAAATACTAGTGTCATTAGCAACTCAACCCAGATATCTTTGACGACCTCAATCTGCATCCTCTTGGCTAAGATTAGCTCTGCAAGTATACTCCTAGTCGCCAGCAACAGCACGATAGACAGCACTGTAGCATTCAGATTGCGCAGAAAAACTGCAAAAATCAAGGTAGTAGCAAAACTTAAGAGCATAGCAATAACATTTACTTTAAAAATCTGCCTCTCCATTCGCAAGGCTTTTAAGTAGGTATTGATGAGCAGTGCCATCTTGCCCTCGTAGACAGACATAGGAAAGACTAGAGCCATAAATATCAAGGACTCTCTGTAAGCCGGCAGCCAGCTGTCCAAAGCAATTTTCAGGGGATAATACAGCAAAAGCACCCCAAACATAACAACCATAAGGACATTCCGCAACTGATTGTAAATCTTAGGCAACTTGCTTTCATCCGTCCGTTTCAAAATTGGAAAAATGACCAAACCGATAGCATTGATAAAGGTCATCAGCAGATTGGAAATGCTCAGGGTCAAGGATACTTTCCCAAATGTAGCAATGTTCCATACCTTTTGAATCCCCATTCGAACCGTCCCGATAATGAGCATACTGGCTACATTTGATAGCATCAGATTAATCCCGACAGCAATATTGCAAACCGTTTCCCGTATATCAAGCTTAAATTGATTGAGAGGTCGCAAGGCCATATCTCGGCATAGGTACATGGCATAAAAAAGAGAAACAACTCTACCAATCAAATCGGCATAGACCATAATCTTGAAATCTCGAAAACCCACGAAAATAAAGACTAGTAAAAGCAGTAAATAGAGGAGGCGGTCTCCACTGACAACATAGGAACTTTCCTTTAGTCGATTAGTCATCTGCAAAACGTAAACAAAGAGAAAGCGCAGATTGGTGACCAACATGGTATAAACCAAAAGTGTAAAAACAAATCGACTGCTATCATCTCTAATAAAGGCAGAAATCCCTAATAAAAATAAGATTCCAATCCCTGTCAGATAGATCAAAAGCATGAGAAACTGAGAGAAAAACTTTT
>ERZ773008.1123-NODE-1123-length-19174-cov-13.279094_pt1 | contig 19174 bp, 20 predicted proteins | sample MGYA00580664_ERZ773008 | MGnify/ENA primary metagenome ERZ773008 (study PRJEB29015, sample SAMEA2738016) | human oral metagenome | biome: human oral; feature: human-associated habitat; material: dental | place: China | collected 2048 ... | reverse complement strand
CTATTTTAAAACAACTAGTAAAGCACGATTTGTTCTAGTTATCTAGGACAGCCCCAATTAGAAAATTATTTCACTCGTGATTTGGTAGTGCAACGATTGATTAAGAGAAAATTAGTGGGGTATGTCCGTTTCATCATTGACGGTAGATTTTAAAATTAATTTAAAATCTATAGTTCGCATAATGAATATTATGTTAAATTATTAAACTAAATAAAAAGCAGGCTGCATCTATTTGATTGGTGCAGCCTGCTTTTGCTGTTTATTTTAACGTACGAATGCCGACGGCATCTTTTACCTGTGCCAGCAATTCGCGTGCTTCAATCCTCGCTTTGTGCGCGCCGGCTTGCAGAATTTCTTCAATGCGCTGCGGATGCGCAATCAAGTCATTGTAAGCATCGGTTTTGCTGTCCAGCTCTGCACCAATTTTTGCAGATAGCAATTTTTTGGCTTCACCCCAAGCCAAGCCTTCGTTAAGCGCGCGCTCAAATGCTTGCGTTTCTTCGGGCGTGGCAAAGGCTTGGTAGATTTCAAACAGCGGGCTTTCATCTTTAGCTTTGGGTTCTCCAGGCTCTTTCAGATTGGTCACAATTTTATTGACTGCTTTTTGACGTTGGTTCGGCGTTTGAAACAAAGGAATGGTATTGCCATAAGATTTGGACATTTTTCGACCGTCCAGACCGACCAATAGGTGCACATTCTCATCAATCAAGGCTTCGGGCAGCGTAAGCAGGTTTTTGCTGAAGCGGTGGTTGAATCGTTGCGCAATATCGCGTGCCATTTCAACGTGTTGGATTTGATCTCGGCCGACGGGGACTTGGTTGGCTTGGAACATTAAGATGTCGGCCGCCATCAAGATGGGGTAACTATACAGCCCCATTTCGATTTGGTGGTCTTGGTCTTCCAGCCCCGCATCGATATTGACCTGCACGGCAGCTTTGTAAGCATGGGCGCGATTCATCAGGCCTTTTGCGGTGATGCAGGTCAATATCCAGTTGAGTTCCAGAATTTCGGGGATATCGGATTGGCGGTAAAACGTGGTACGCTCGGTATCCAGCCCGCACGCCAGCCATGTGGCGGCAACGGCGCGCGTGGACTCGTCAATCATGGCGGGGTCATGGCATTTGATGATGCCGTGATAATTGGCCAGGAAAAGATAGCTTTCGGTGTCTTCCGCTGCGGCGGCTTGGATGGCGGGCCGAATGGCGCCAACATAGTTACCCAAGTGTGGAATGCCGGTGGTGGTGACTCCGGTGAGGATACGTTTTTTTGCCATGAATACCTTTCTTAATCAATACCTTTAAGCAATTTATTCAACACGGGCACGAGCAAGAGCAAAATGCAGCCTGCACCCACGCCGAGATATGTCATCAATTCGAAGAATTTGGACAGGTTTTGTTCGTCATAATATGCACCGAACAGTTTTCCGCCTGCGGTAATACCGACAGAGATGGTCAGGAAGTTGAGCGCAACCATTTGGGTTTTGAATTGCGTCGGTGCGATTTTGGTGGCCAGCGACAGGGAAATGGGGGAAATCAGCAATTCTGCAACGGTAAGCAGGAACAGCACGAACACCATGACGACCATCGACATAATCGTATTGCTGTAGGTATAAGGCAGGAATACGCCGTATGCCAAACCTACCACAATCAGGGACAGCGCGAATTTAAACGGTGTTTTAGGTTGTTTGTCGCCCATTTTGGTCCACATGGCGGCCATGCCGCTGGCCAGCAGGATCACCCACAGGCCTTGTGCGGAAGTCAGCCATGCCGGTGGGACTTCGAAGTCGCCAATCATGCGGTTCATTTTCATAAATGTTTCAAAATAAATGCTGACGGCGGTAAATACTTGAAACCAAACGGCCCAGAAAATGCAGGCTGCAATGAACAAAGGGATATAGGCGATGATGTAGTTGGTTTTGGCGCCCAGTTGTTTGCCGGTAATGAACAGGCGGGCAAAATAAATGGTGGTAACGACCAATACAACGCCGAACAAAACGTTTTTAAAGTTGTCGTAATTCACCAAGCCTGTGGCGAATACAATGGCCAAAACCACCAATGCACCGATGAAGCCGGTCAATACAAATGCTTTTTCGTTGGGTTTCAGCGGATTCACGGCTGCAGTGGGCGGCAGGTTTTTGCGGCCGCGCGCATATTGTGCTAAACCGAATGCCATGCCGACGGCTGCTGCGCCGAAGCCCCAGTGGAAACCGATTTTGTCTTGCAGGTAACCGGTCAGCAGTGGGCCGAAGAATGCGCCGATATTGATGGACAGATAGAACAGGGAGAAGCCTGCGTCGCGCAAATGTTTTGTGTCGTCATGTTCATACAGCGAGCCGACCATTGCGCTGGCAGAGGCTTTTACGCCGCCACTGCCCAAGGCTATTAGTACGAGGCCCGCCAGCAATCCTGCCAAACCGGGGAAAATGGCCAAAGCGATGTGTCCGGCCATGACGGTGATACCGGAATAGAACAATGTGCGTTCTGCGCCCAGCACGCGGTCGGAAATCCAGCCGCCCAGCAAGGTCAGCAGGTAAATGCTGCCGCCGTAAATGGCGGAAATACCGCCGGCTTCCGCTTTGTCGATACCCAAGCCGCCTTTGCTGGCTTCAAAGTATAGATAAAACAGGAGGATGGCCTGCATACCGTAGAACGAGAAGCGCTCCCATAGTTCGATGTGGAATAGGCTGGATAATTGAAACGGGTGGCCGAAAAAGGTTTTGCCGTTTTGTTGCACAGACATAGTGGTTCCTCCAATAACGTAATTATGCAAATGTTTAACGAAATCTAACACAATATTTGTTGATTTGTAAACTGTGAAGGGGAAATTTGCAGAATGTTTGCATAATTATTTGATGATAAATAGAAAAAAATTATTGATGGAATATTGGCAGTTTTATACGCCTTGTGTTTGGGCATGGGGAGGAAAACAAATGGCGGTAATCAAATATGGATGCACGCCCTTCCCTGCCCTTTTTGGGGCAAAAAAGCAGCCTGCATCGGGTGTGCAGGCTGCTTTTGGGTTTGTAGGACGCATTTACAGCAATATTTTCGATATGAAAAAGCAGTCTGCACGTTAAACAATGGCGGTGCAGGCTGCTTTAGGCGTTATTGTACCGTGTGGCGGCTGTGTTCGTTTTTCACGGCGCTGACGATGTCGTTACCGAACAGGGCGTTCACATCGGTTTCGTCAAACGTGTATTGCTCGTTGCAGAAATCGCAGTCCACCGTGATGCTGCCTTCTTCGGCAACGGCCTGGCCGACTTCCTGGCCGCCCAGCATCAGCAGCATGTCGCTGACTTTGCCGCGCGAGCAGGTGCAGGCGAATTCCAAGGCTTCGGGTGCGAACACGCGTGGCGGTGTTTCGTGGAACAGGCGGTACAGCACGTTTTCCGCGTCTAAATGCAGCAATTCTTCGGTGGTAAGCGTTTGCGCCAAGGTGGTAACGTGTTGCCACGCTTCGGGGTCGGGTTGTTCTTCGGGCAGGCGTTGCAGCAGGAAGCCGGCGGCGGTTTTTTCGTCTGCCGCCAAGGCGATGTGGGTTTCCAGCTGCTCGGAATGCGCCATGTAGTGCATGAGCATATCGGCGATGCTGCCGCCTTCTAGCGGCACGATGCCTTGCCACGGTTCGCCGTCTTTCGGTTGCAGGGTGATGGCGAAAATGCCTTGGTTGCCCAAAAGTTCGCTCAAGGCGGCATCATCGGCAATGTGGGCAGTTTCGTCCCAGCGTGCGGTGGCGCGCAGGGTGTTTTCGGATGTGGCTTCCACCACCAGCATTTTGAGCGCGCCCTGCCCCTGCACTTGGATGATGAGCGTGCCTTCGGTTTTCAGATTGCCCGAAAGCAGGCTGCCTGCGGCCAGAAGTTCGCCCAATGCGCGGCGGATGGCGGCAGGGTAATGTTTGCGGCGGAGGATGTGTTGCCAAACTTCTTCTACTTGGACGTGCAGTCCGCGGACGGGCATTTGGTCGAAAAGGAAACGTGTGCGTTGATTGTTGTTCATGGGGGGTCTCTTCAATGAATGTGTCGTCATGCGGCCCAATATGGGTGCAGGCTGCTTTTATTCAAGGGAAAAAGCAGCCTGCACGTTCATTTTGCCTGAAATTATGCTTCCACCACGAATTTTCTGGGGAATGTTTTTTCGCAATAATGGCATTTCAATTTGGTTTTACCGCCTTGCTGGCGTACATAAAAGCGGCTGGCGACCGGTTCGCTGTGGCTGGCGCAGTTGGTATTCGGGCAGCGGAACACTTCGGAAATTTCGTCCGGCAGCGTTAAGCGGCGTTTGTCGGTGACTCGGAAATCGCGGATGGTATTGACCACTGCTTCGGGCGCGAACAGGGCAAGGCGGTTCGCATCTTGTTCGTTTAAAAATACATCTTTGATTTTGATGATGTCTTTGCTGCCTTGCGTTTTGCTGGGCAGGTTGAAGCCCACTGTTACCGCGCTGCCGTAATGCAGCAGTTTGAACTGGCGCAGAATCGTCAGTCCCAGACCGGCTGGAATGTGGTCAATCACCGTGCCGTTTTCAATGGCTTCTACGCTGAGTTGTTTCGTTTTCATTCAAGTCTCCCTGTTGTGTTTCGTTCGTTTCCAACGGCGGCAAAATCCGTGCCGTCCGCCTTATTCGCTTTCCATGCGCACGGCCAGCCATGATTGCCAAACCCATATTTGCACCGTAGCATCCTCTTGTTGGTGTTCCGGCAGCCATATCGTTGCCGTGCTGCCGTTGTCGCGCCGCACCAGCCATTGGCAATAGCCTTGTTCGCAGCGCGGTTGGCCGGTTTCGCGGATGATTTGGCGTTGGAGCAGGCGTGCCTGTTCGGGTCGGCCGGGCACAGCATAAGTGCTGACAACGCCGATAATGTGCGCCAACGCAAAGCAGCCTGCACCATAATACAAAATGCGTTTGGCGGCATGAACAGCCCGTTCCCAGCCTTGTGCAGGCTGCTTTTGGCGATACGTTTTGCCGTAATACAGCAGCATGCTGCCAAACAATAGCGCGCATCCCGCCCGCAAGGGCATCCGCCATACAATTTCCACGTCCAACCATCGGTCGATTTGCCGGCTGATGACAACCAGCAGCACCGCAAAAAGGAGAGTGTAAAGGGTTTTGTTCAGGCGGTCGGGCATATCGGGCATGGCACTCATGAAATATTTTAGGCTGCCCGATAATACACGAATCTATCGCTTTCGGGCAGCCTGCACGGGATGTTATAGCGGATTAAAATAAAAATGATACAAGGCGGTGAGCCGCAAGGTGTACAAAATGGTACGTTAAGGCGAACCAACACCGTAGCATTGCGATTTTAATCCGCTATATTTGTTATTTATAGTACAGCCGCACATAGTCAATCTGCGTGGTCTGCATTGGGAACGGCTCGCTGACGGATTTGCTATTTATTGATTGGAAGACGAGCTGGAGGTAGAGTTGGCCGTGGCCAAGCCTTTTGCCGTGCCGAGGCCTGATTTTTCGTCTTCATTGCAGCCTGCAGTGAGTGCTGCCAAGCACATCACCACCAATAATTTTCTCGCATACATTCTTTTGAACTTTCTTGCAAAATGGATTTTCAGGCTGAATGAAGACTTAATCCCTACACATTTTCATTCAACACCAGTGCAAGCATGGCCATGCGCGCAAATACGCCGTTTTGTGCTTGCTCAAAATAATAAGCATACGGCGTGCCATCTACGTCGGGCGCAATTTCGTCCACGCGCGGCAAGGGGTGCAGCACGCGCAGATTGGGCTTGGCGTTGGCCAGTGTGGCGGCATGCAGGTTGAATTTGCCTTGGATTTTGGCGAATTCCACGTCATCGAAGCGTTCGCGCTGCACGCGGGTCATATATAGGATGTCGGCCCATTCCGCCGTACTTTCCAAATTGGGCAGTATCTGCCATTTTGCGCCAGCCTCATCCAATTCTTCGGTAATGTATTCGGGCATGGCCAGGCTGGGTGGCGACACAAATGCAAATTCGCAGCCGAAGCGTTTTAAGGCTTGTGCCAGCGAATGCACGGTGCGGCCGTATTTCAAATCGCCGCACATGGCGATTTTCAGGTGGTGCAGGCTGCCTTGCGTTTCGTAAATGGTGACCAAGTCCAGCAGCGTTTGGCTGGGGTGCTGGTTGGTGCCGTCGCCCGCGTTAATCACGGGCACGCGCGAAAATTCGGCCAACACGCGCGCCGCGCCGTCTTTCGGGTGGCGTTGGACAATCGCATCGGCATAGCTGGAGATAATCCGCGCGGTATCAGCCAGCGTTTCGCCTTTTTTCGCGCTGGTGTTCGCGCCGTCGGCAAAACCGATGACCTTGCCGCCCAGCCGCTGCACGGCGGTTTCGAACGACAGGCGCGTGCGGGTGGACGGTTCGAAGAAGCAGGACGCAATCAGCCGCCCTTCCAGCAAATCGCCGCGCGGCTGCCGTTTCAGGCGCAGTGCGGTGTCCAGCAGGCATTGCAGCTGCTCGATGCTCAAATCGGAAACGGATAAAATATTTTGACGGTACAATGGGTTTGGCATAATCGGACTCTCGCAGGATGGACGGTGGGGGAAGTGCAGGCTGCTTTCGGGCAACAAAAAACCCGTTTGGAACAAGGCAACGGGCATTGTGGCGGTGTATCTTTATCGGCAGGGCGCTCATATCAACAGACAAGTACCCAACATTATACGGTTTTCCCCGCCGTGCAGACAAGCAGTTTGCAGCCTGCGCAAAACGCTTTAAAATAAGCCGTTTTCTGCCGACCGAATCCCTATCCATGCACCGTATTCATGCCCTGCCCGACCATCTCGTCAATCAAATCGCCGCCGGCGAAGTGGTGGAACGCCCCGCCGCCGCGCTCAAAGAAATCGTGGAAAACAGCTTGGACGCGGGGGCGACGCACATCGGCGTGGAACTGGCAGGCGGCGGCATCAAACTCATCCGCGTGACCGACAACGGCGGCGGCATCCACGCCGACGACCTTCCCTTGGCACTCTCTCGCCACGCCACCAGCAAAATCAAACAGTTGCACGATTTGGAACACGTCCGCAGCATGGGCTTCCGCGGCGAGGGCTTGGCCAGCATCGCCTCCGTATCGCGCCTGACGCTGACCAGCCGCACCGCTGATTTGCCGCATGCACACGAAATCCGTGCCGAAGACGGCGTTTTGAGCACGGTCAATGCGGCGGCGCACCCCGAAGGCACCACGGTGGAAGTGCGCGAACTCTTTTTCAACACGCCCGCGCGGCGCAAATTCCTGAAATCCGAAAACACCGAATACGCCCACTGCGCCGCCATGCTGGAACGCTTGGCGCTGGCCAATCCGCAGGCTGCTTTTTCGCTGGCGCACAACGGCAAAACCGTGTTCCGTTATCCCGTGCAAAGCCTGGAAGAGCGCATGGCGGCGGTGATGGGCGCGGAGTTCCAGTCCGCCAGCCTGCCTGTGGACAGCGGTGAAGGCGCGGTGCGCGTGCACGGTTTCGTTTCCAAACCCACGTTCGCCAAAGGCAAATCGGAATTGCAGTTTTGTTTTGTCAATCGGCGCTTCGTGCGCGACAAAGTGGTGCTGCACGCCGTGAAACAGGCATACCGCGATGTGCTGCACCACAAAATCACGCCGGCATTTGTATTGTTTTTGGAAATGCCGCCCGAAATGGTGGATGTGAACGTGCATCCGACCAAAACCGAAATCCGCTTCCGCGACAGCCAGGCCGTGCACCGGCTGGTGTTCCACACGCTGGACAAAGCGCTGGAAGGCACGCGCGCGGACATGACCGGCAGCGTGGGCAATGCGGGCGATATTTTGCAGCAGCGCTTTCCGAACGCCCAAAGCAGCCTGCACACCGAAACGGCAGCCATGCCCACTTCCGGCGAAGCCCCTTCCGCTCCCGCGCCCTATTCCGCCTACCGCGCGCCGCAGCAGCGCAGTTTGTCGCTGAAAGAAAACCGCGCTGCCCTGCAAACCTATGCCGAACTTTATCGCCGCGACGATGATTTCCCCATCGAAAAAGCAGCCTGCACCCCGAAGCAGCCTGCACCCGAAACCGAAGCGGCCGAACCGCCCGAATATCCGCTGGGCTTCGCGTTGGCGCAGCTTCTAGGCATTTATATTCTGGCGCAGACGGCGGAAGGCTTGATTTTGGTCGATATGCACGCCGCCGCCGAACGCGTGAATTACGAAAAAATGAAGGCGCAGCGGCAGCAAGGCAGCCTGCAAACGCAAATGTTGCTGATTCCGCCCGTGTTTGCCGCCAGCCATGCAGAACGCGCCGTGTTGGCCGAACACGGGGAAACGCTGCGCGAATACGGCCTGCTGCTTTCAGACGAAGGTAACGGGCAGATTGCCGTGCGTTCCGTGCCGGCCATGCTGGGCAAGGCCGATGCCGTGGAGCTGGCGCAGAACGTGTTGCGCGAACTGGGCAATGTGGGCAGCTCGCACACCGTGGAATCGATGGAAAACCGGATATTCGCCACCATGGCATGCCACGGCTCGGTGCGCGCGGGGCGGCAGCTCACTCTGCCCGAAATGAACGCCCTGCTGCGCGACATGGAAAACACGCCGCGCAGCAACCAATGCAACCACGGCCGCCCGACTTGGGTGCATTTGGCATTGGCAGATTTGGACGCGCTGTTTTTGCGCGGGCAATGACGAACGGCAGGGTGCAGGCTGCTTTTGCAACGTGCGCGGAATGCGGGGCGCGGCAGCCTGAAAGTGGGTACGACGGCGCAACGCCGTGAAAACCGTCCGGCGGCAGCGAACACGGGTGCGGCGGAAACAGACAGACAAAGGATAACGGAATGGGTGCAACACATTATTTGGACTGGGCAAAACAGGTTTTGCAGATTGAAGCGCAGTCGGTGCTGGAAATGGCGGCGCAGTTGGACGGGCAGTTTGCCTGTGCGGTGGATGCAGTGCTGCAAAGCCGCGGCCGCGTGATTGTGACTGGCATGGGCAAATCGGGGCATATCGGGCGCAAAATCGCCGCCACGCTGGCCTCCACCGGCACACCGGCCTTTTTTGTCCATCCGGCAGAAGCGGCGCACGGCGATTTGGGCATGATTGTGGACGGCGACGTGGTGCTGGCCATTTCCAATTCTGGCGAAAGCGATGAAATCCTGGCGATTATGCCCGCGCTCAAACGCCGCCACATTACGCTAATCTGCATCACGGGCAAACCCGAATCGAGCATGGCGAAACACGCGGACATCCATATCCGCGCCGCCGTGTCGCAAGAAGCCTGCCCCTTGGGGCTTGCGCCGACGTCCAGCACCACGGCCGTGCTGGCTTTGGGCGATGCGCTGGCGATTGCGCTGTTGAACGCGCGCCAATTCACGCCGGAAGATTTCGCATTGAGTCATCCGGCGGGCAGCTTGGGGCGCAGGCTGCTTTTGACGGTGGGCGATGTGATGCATTCGGGCGACGCGCTGCCGGTGGTCCGCCCCGAAAGCAGCCTGCGCGAAGCGATTATTCAAATGAGCGGCAAAGGCTTGGGTATGGTGGCGGTGGCCGATGGTGCAGGCTGCCTGGCGGGCGTGTTTACCGACGGCGATTTGCGCCGCCTGTTCGAGCGGCACGAGCAACTGCCCGACCTGCCGATGAGCGAAGTAATGACCCGTCATCCCGCCGCCATATCGCCCGAAAAATTATTGAGCGAAGCCTTGAAGCTGATGCAGGAAAAACGCATCAACGGCCTGCCCGTGTGCGAATGCGGACGGCTGGTCGGCGCGCTGAATATGTATGATTTGCTGAAAGCGCGGATTGTGTAAATCCCTTTTATAATGCCGCAAAACGTATTACCATAGCGGCATTCCTCATCACGGCTGCCGCACGGTTCGCCGTTATTTCAATTATTTCCACATTCTCCGAAGGAACACGACATGAAAGTTTTATTGTTGGGCGCACCCGGTGCGGGCAAAGGCACGCAGGCGCAATTCATCACGCGCGAATTCAATATCCCGCAAATTTCCACCGGCGATATGCTGCGCGCCGCCATTAAAGCAGGCACGGAATTGGGTTTGGAAGCCAAAAAAATCATGGACCAGGGCGGCTTGGTGCGCGACGACATCATCATCGGCTTGGTGAAAGAGCGCATTGCCCAGCCCGATTGCGCCAACGGCTTCCTGTTCGACGGCTTCCCGCGCACACTGGCGCAGGCGGAAGCCATGGTGGAAGCAGGCGTGAATTTGGATGCCGTGGTGGAAATCGACGTGCCGGACGAAGCGATTGTGGAACGCATGAGCGGCCGCCGCGTGCATATTGCCTCCGGCCGCACCTACCACGTCAAATACAATCCGCCCAAAACCGAAGGCAAAGACGATGAGACGGGCGAAGATTTGGTGCAGCGCGACGATGACAAAGAAGAAACCGTGAAAAAACGCCTGGCCGTGTACCACGAACAAACCGAAGTGCTGGTCGGTTTTTACAGCCGTTTGACCGGCGAACATGCGCCGCGCTATATCAAAGTGGACGGCACCCGGAACGTGGACGAGGTGAAAGCGGAAATTTTGGCCGCATTGAAAGCATAATCCTTCAAAAGCAGCCTGCACTTTTCAACGGCACTCCACGGCAACGGGAAAAGTGCAGGCTGCTTTATTCATTTAAAAAATCAGTAAGCAAATTTATGAAATATTTATCTTTATTCTGCGCGGGGCTTTTGTCCGCCTCTTTTGCCTTTGCCGATTCAGGCTGGCTGGGCGTGTCCGACCGCAGCGATGCCGAATTTCAGGAAAGCAGCCTGCCGCTGCCCGAATTGCCCGACACGGAAGGTGCAGGCTGGTTTGATTTGTATGTTAGCCCCACGTTTTCCGGCAAGCCGCAAATCCTGCTCGACAGCATTCATTACGCGCCCGACGGCAGCATCCGCTATATTCTGAACAACCGCTCGGCTTCGGGCTATCCGAACGTCAGCGCGGAAGGCCTGTTGTGCATCACCGGCGCGAAACTACTCGGCAGCGAAGGCTCGAAACTGAAAACCTTCGCCTTTGCCGATTTGGCCAACCGCCGTTGGATTACGCCGCGCAACAGCCGCTGGGAAGTGATTGGCGGCAAACTCAACGGCAGCAACGCCGTGCGCCGCGTACTGTATGAAGCCTTCTGCATTGAAGGCCGCGCCGCCAGCGACGAATTGCTGCGCCAGCGCCTCCGCCGTCAATCAGGCCGCTCCATTCAATTCGATTACAGCAAATAAGCATGACGACACCTGATTTCAGCCGCCCCGTGTTGGCGATAGACACTTCGACCGCCTTCCTTTCATTGGCGCTGCACTCGGACGGGCAATGGCACGGCATGCACACGGAAGCGGGCAATCGGCAGTCTGATTTGATTCTGCCGGGTATCCGCAGCCTGCTTTCAGAAGCAGCCTGCACCGTTTCAGATTTGGGCGCGATTGTGTATGCGCAAGGTGCGGGCGCGTTTACCGGCCTGCGCATCGGTATCGGCGTGGCGCAAGGATTGGCCGTGCCGTTCGGCATTCCCTTGGTCGGCATTCCCTGCTTGGATGCCGTGGCCTACCAAATACCCGACTGCGAATGCGTGCTGGCCGCTACCGACGCGCGGATGGGTGAAGTGTTTTATGCGTGGTTCGATACGCGCCGCCACGAACGATTGAGCGCATACGGTGTGGGCAAGGCCGAAGAAATCGCCCTGCCGGAATCCTGCCGCGGCCGACAAGTCGCAGGTGCGGGCAACGCATTCGCGATCGAACAGCCGCCCGTCTTTGCAGGACAGCCCCTCATGCCCACCGCCGCCGATTATCTGCGGCTGGCACAAAGCGGCCGCTATCCCGCCACCGCCGCAGAACACGCCAATCTGCTGTATATCCGCGATAAAGTTGCCCTCACCGCCGCCGAACAGCTGGCGAAAAAAGTGCAGGCTGCTTTTTGATTGCCCTTCCGAAAGCCGAAAATGAACTACCGCATAGCCCCCAGCATCCTGTCCGCCGACTTCACCCGATTGGGCGAAGAAGTCCGCCGAGTGATTGACGCAGGTGCCGATTTAATCCATTTCGACGTGATGGACAACCATTACGTCCCCAACCTCACCTTCGGGCCGATGATTTGCCAAGCCCTGCGCCCCATCAGTACCGTGCCGATTGACGTGCATTTGATGGTCGAGCCGGTGGACGACATGATTCGCGCCTTTATCGAAGCAGGCGCCGACATTATCAGCTTCCACCCCGAAGCCAGCCGCCACATCGACCGCAGCCTGCAACTCATCAAAAACGCGGGCAAACAGGCCGGTTTGGTGCTGAATCCCGCCACGCCTGTTCATGTGTTGGAACACGTTTTGGACAAGCTGGACATGGTGCTGCTGATGTCGGTAAATCCCGGATTCGGCGGCCAAAGCTTTATCCCGCACACGCTGGACAAACTGCGCCGCGTGCGCAGCCTGCTCGACCATTACCAAACGCAAACGGGGCGGCGGATTGCGCTGGAAGTCGATGGCGGCGTGAAAGCCGGCAATATCGCCGAAATCGCCCAAGCCGGGGCGGACACGTTCGTGGCAGGCTCCGCCATTTTCGGGCAGGACGATTATGCCGCCGTTATCCGCGAAATGCGGCAGGCATTGGTGCAGGCTGCATAAAATTACAAAAGCCGTGCAAAATAGTGTAAAATTTCCAGCCACGCATTCGTTCAATGTGGGCAAAAGCCATATTGACCCCCAAACAGAACCGTTTGACACAAACGCATGATGGTTTGGCAATGTTTGACTTATTCTCTCCCTATTAACATTCCAAAAGGAAAAACAATGCAGGTTTATTACGATAAAGACGCTGATTTATCATTGGTAAAAGGCAAAACGGTTGCTATCATCGGTTATGGTTCGCAAGGCCATGCCCACGCGGCCAACTTGAAAGATTCCGGTGTGAATGTGGTGATTGGTCTGCGTCAGGGCGCATCTTGGAACAAAGCGGTGGCTGCCGGCTTTGAAACGTTGAGCGTTGCCGATGCCACCAAAAAAGCAGACGTTGTCATGATTTTGCTGCCCGATGAAAACCAACCCGCCGTGTATAAAAACGAAATCGCACCGAACTTGAAAGAAGGCGCTGCTTTGGCGTTCGCACACGGTTTCAATATTCACTATAACCAAATCGTTCCGCCTAAAAATGTGGACGTGATTATGGTGGCGCCCAAAGGCCCCGGCCACACTGTGCGCAGCGAATTTTTGAAAGGCGGCGGCGTGCCTTCGCTGATTGCGGTGTATCAAGACTATACCGGCAAAGCCAAAGACATCGCCCTGTCTTATGCTGCGGCCAACGGCGGCACCAAAGGCGGCGTGATTGAAACCAACTTCCGCGAAGAAACCGAAACCGACCTGTTCGGCGAACAAGCCGTATTGTGCGGCGGCGTGGTGGAACTGATTAAAACCGGTTTCGAAACATTGGTGGAAGCAGGCTACGCGCCCGAAATGGCATATTTCGAATGCCTGCACGAAATGAAGCTCATCGTGGATTTGATTTACGAAGGCGGCATTGCCAACATGAACTACTCCATTTCCAACAACGCGGAATACGGCGAATACGTGACCGGCGTGGAAGTGATTAACGAAAAATCGCGCGAAGCCATGCGCAATGCGCTCAAACGCATCCAAACCGGCGAATACGCGAAAATGTTCATTCAGGAAGGCGCTGTGAATTACGCGAGCATGACTGCCCGCCGCCGCCTGACGGCCGACCACCAAATCGAAAAAGTCGGCGCGCAGTTGCGCAGCATGATGCCTTGGATTGCCAAAAACAAATTGGTTGACCAAGAGAAAAACTAATCGGGTCTGAACGTGCAGGCTGCTTTTGAACGATTGCCAAAAGCAGCCTGCACTTTTTACAAGTTAGGCATTTTGCATGAATCCATCGCGCATTCTGATTTTATCCGTATTTATGGTGGCCAGTTGCGGCTTGGCATACGAGCTGATTATGGCGGCTTTGGCCAGCTATCTTTTGGGCGACAGTATTTTCCAGTATTCGTTCATCATCGGCCTGTATCTCTTTTCCATGGGCATTGGCGCGCACCTCACGCGTTATATTAAAGACGAAGACGTGCTGGTGCGCTTTGTGGAAATCGAGCTTTTGGTCGGCCTGGCGGGCGGATTGTCGGCGCTGTTCTTGTTTGTTGCCTTCGGGTTTGCCGCCGCGCCGTTCCGCGCCCTGCTCTATGCGCTGGTGTTGCTGGTCGGCACGATTGTGGGCATGGAAATTCCGCTGGTGATGCGGCTTTTGAACCAGCAGGAACACGAATTCAAAGAAATCGTGGCGCGCGTGCTGACGTTCGACTATATGGGTGCGCTGGCCGTGTCGCTGCTGTTTCCGTTGCTGCTCGCGCCAAAATTGGGCATGGCACGTTCCGCATTGCTGTTCGGCATCCTGAATGCCGCCATTGCTTACATCACCGCCCGCGTTTTCCGCGCGAAAATCGCCCGATACAAAGCACTGGCCGGCCGCTGCTTTATCGTGTTAATGCTGTTGGTGATGGCCTTTGTTTATGCCAATTATTGGGTGCTCCAAGCAGAACAGCGCTATTTCGGCGACCCGGTCGTGTATGAAAGCCACTCGCCCTACCAGCGCCTTGTCGTTACCCAATGGAAAGATGATATCCGGCTGTATATCAACGGAAATTTGCAATTCTCCTCGCGTGATGAAGCCCGTTACCACGAAGCATTGGTCATTCCCGCCATGCAGATGTCGCCCAGTCGCAAGCGTGTGCTGATTTTGGGCGGTGGCGACGGGCTGGCGGCACGCGAAGTGCTGAAATATCCCGAAGTTCAGCAGCTTACCTTGGTCGATTTGGACCCGGACATGACGCGCACCTTCCAAACCTCCGCGCGGCTCACCGCATTGAATAAGAATGCGTTGAACCACCCGAAAATCCGCATTGTCAACGACGATGCCGCCCAATGGCTGCAACACCAGCCCGAACGTTTTGACGTGATTATCATCGACCTGCCCGACCCGTCCAATTTCGCGCTGGGCAAGCTCTATTCTGTGCCGATGTACCGCATGGTGGCGCAGCGCCTTAATCCGGGCGGGAAAATCGTGGTGCAGTCTACCTCACCCTATTTCGCGCCTAATGCCTATTGGTCGGTGGTGGCGACGTTGGAAGCGGCAGGGCTGCGCACCGCGCCTTATCACGTGTATGTACCCAGTTTCGGCGAATGGGGCTTCGTGATGGCCGATACGACAGGCGATTTCAGGCAGCCTGCACGGATTGACGTGCCGACACAGTTTTTAACACCGCCTGTTTTGACGCAGATGTTTGATTTTCCGAACGATATGGCACGCCGACCCGTGGAGGCGAACTACCTGAACAATCAGAAACTGGTGGCGTATTTTGAACAAGATTGGGCTAATGTGATGCGCTGATGTGCTTTTGCAATGAAATGTACATTTGTTTCTTCTCACTGCACAATGACAAAAAGGCCGCAAAGCCAGGTGGCCAGCAAACAGTCTTTGATAACAATATCCCAATAGGAAGGTGGCAGAAAATATAAAAAGCAGCCTGCACTTTAAAAAACGAAGTGCAGGCTGCTTTTGTAAATGCCCATATCGCCATTTCTATCGCTGCGTATTATATGTAGAAAATAACCGCGTTGTTTACACGGATAGCCTGAGCAGCTATGACAAGTTGGACGTGAGCGGTTTTATCCATCACCGCATCAACCATTCCAAAGCGTTTGCCGACCGCCAGAACTACATCAACGGCATTGAGAATTATTGGAATCAGGCAAAAGCGTGTCTTGCGAAAATACAACGGAATTGATCGCAAATTTTTCCCGCTGTTTTTGAAAGAATGCGAATTTCGGTTTAACTTCGGCACACCATCTCAACAGCTTAAAATCCTGCGGGATTGGTGTGGAATTTAGGGCTAATCTAGTACAGTCCCTTACTTTTTGACAAATAGAAAGACAACTAGTTATTCAGGCGAATACACAACCATTACACCATTCGGAAATTCCCCTTTCCAACCACAAGGAAAGCCACCATTTTTATAGACTTCAATTTGCTTTTCAATAAAATCATCTTTTATTTTAGAAAAGATCCCATATGCAGTAAAAGTTAAGAAGTCGTTATAAACAAAATCTATAAACGGGTCAGGAAACAAATCTTGATTTTCTTGTTGTAGCTGTAAAATTAAATTCCATAACTGATCTTTATAGGTTCTCCACAAATATTCCGCTTTTAATTCTGCTTCCATAGTCATTCCTTCAAAAAGGTAAGTTAGAGGAGTTCTTTCGCCAAGCAAATCTGGATAGCTGCTATATATGGCGTAATCTGGATCTTGCGTTTCATATAAATCTTGAGCCTCTGATTTATCATAAATAACAAAATACCCTTGAAGATTAAAATTTCCATGAAAAAATGATGGGCTTTTTAAAATCTCAAATAATTCTTTTTGTTTACTATTAAATCTAATTTTCAATTTTTCTAACATATTAGTAACCTCTTAAAAGATCATCCCATTGTTGATCCGTGGCATCAGATCTTTTCATAATAGGCTCTCCTCTCTGTAACATTCTTCGCAAAGATTGCTGCAAAGCCAGCAACTTTCTCTTTTGTTGGAGGCATGACCCTTTTGATCCTATTCTAGCAATTGCTCTTCGAACAGCACCAGAGTACGCTTCATGCTTAGAATTATGCTGAGCATTCCCAAACCAAGGGCTTTCCTTTCTTGGATGATCATTAACATTTCTTGGCAATCCTATCAAATTACCTAAATTATCTACATCTATACCATGACACCTTAAAATATTGCCCGAATCCTCCTTCTTAAAAATATCTTGGGGAATAATGTGATGAACCTGATATTTTCCTCTGTCTTGTTCTCCAGCACGCCCCAAAACTTATCTCTATAGTTCTTCAATCCCAACAGATCGACCCAAACAATTGGATTCGGCGCATACTCAAACAGATTCATTCCGCCCCGCAAACCAATCGAATCCTGACTCACAAACCGCCCGATTTCAGGGTCGTAATACCGGAAACGGTTGTAGTGCAGCCAGCTTTCTTCGTCGTAATACTGACCTTGGAAGCGGAACGGGATGTTGGCTTTGAGGCCGTCTGAAACGGTTTCGTTACGGATTCTGCCCCATGCTTCGTATTCGGTCGTCCATACGGTTTCGCCTTTTGCATTGTGCATGGCAATCGGCGTGTCGAGATGGTCGAGTTGGTCATAAATCAAAGCAGCCTGCACTTGTTTGCCTTATTTCCCATGCAGCCTGCGAATTTCGTTTTGCAGCCACCTGTCAAAATCAGGGCGCTGGCGGCAGAGGGATTTGCTCCAATACAGGCAGCAGAAGGCGGTGTAGCGTGCGTTTTCGGTGTTTCGGGCAATCATGCGGGCGACAAAGGGTTCGAGTGTGGCCGCGCTGTGCTGCATCCCGCCGTGTTCGCCGTATTCGCCGCAGGTTTCGGGGTGGAGCACGTCCAGCAGGGTTTCGATTTCGGGTTGCAGGGCAAGCCATGAGCCGTTGTCTTCGTCCAAATAAAGCACTTCTCTCAGCCAGCATTCGATGTTTTCCAGCCCCTGAAAACGCGGGTCGTGCCAGAGCAGGCGCAGGGCGGCGAGCTGGGCTTCGCTTTCCAGAACGCCTTGTGGATTATAGTGGTCGAACTGCCAGATGAGTTCGTATAGGGCGCGGTTGCGCTTTTTTTCGGGCAGGGCGAGCAGGATGTCGCGGACGTGTTCGGGGCTTTGCCATTGGGGAAGGTGAAGTTTGTCCATAGTGCAGGCTGCTTTTTATAGTCGATTAAAATCGCAATGATACGGCGTTGACTCGCCTTGACATACTACCTGTACGCCTTGTCTCATTTTTATTTTAATCGACTATATCAATCGTTATGCCAACGGCGGTATTTCCGCCCAACCATGTTTGTTTTCAAAAAACGATTGTCCGACGGCTTGTTTCTCGTTGCAGGCTGCCTGAAATCTTATTCTTCAATTCTCGCCTTTTTGCGCCAGTATTCGGCGGCTTGGGGGTCGGTTTTGCCCGGTTCTGGCCCGACAAGCAGGTAGAACCAATACAGCAGCTCGGCGGCGCGGCGGTCACCGTTTTCGGCTTTGGCGGTCAGCTCTGCCACGCGTTCGGGGCGCAGGTAATAGGTGGAGGCGGTGGAAACGGGCTGGTCGGGGACGAACTGCTCTTCGTCCAGCACTTTCTGCAAATGTGGCGGCAAGGATTCGCCGCGCCGTTTGAGTTCGTATGCCCAATAGGCGGCATTATGGTAATCGTAGGCCGCCAACCGTTCTTCGGCGTTGGCGCGCATTTGCGGTATGGAAACGGCTTCGTTCGGCATGGCGGGGTTTTCAGCTGGACTTGGAACTTTATCGGCAGCCTGCGGCGCGGGGCAGGCGGCGAGCAGGAATACGGCAAGCGGCAGAATTAGCGGTTTCATGGTTCAGGCTGCCTGAAAATCCAGTTCGCGCGCCAAATGGGCGGCGAGCTTGTCGGCCACTTCGTCCCACGCGGGGCAGGGTTGGACATAGTCGGCGACTTGGGTCATTTCCATGCCGGCATAGCCGCAGGGGTTGATTTGGCGGAAGGGCGACAAGTCCATGTCCACGTTCAGGGCAAGGCCGTGATACACCGCGCCGTTTTTGATGCGCAGCCCGAGCGAGGCGATTTTGCGCGCGCCGACATACACGCCGGGGCGGTCGGGGTCGGCGGCGGATGGGATGCCGTATTCGGCCAGTGTGGCGATGACGGCGTTTTCCAGCGCGGAGACGATTTTGCGCACGCTCACATGGCGGCGTTTGAAGTCAATCATGGTGTAGGCGACGACTTGGCCGGGGCCGTGGTAGGTAATCTGGCCGCCGCGGTCGATTTGGACGACGGGGATGTCGCTGCGTAGCAGGAGGTGTTCGGGTTTGCCGGCCAGCCCTTGGGTGAACACGGGCGGGTGTTCGACCAGCCAGATTTCATCTTCGGTGTCGAGCGTGCGCCCGGCGTTGAAGGTTTTCATGGCTTCAAAGGTGGGGGCGTAGTCGACTTTGCCTAGTTTTTTGATGTTCATGGCGTTTCCTTTGGAGGGGTGCAGGCTGCTTTTTGCGTTAGCTTCGCAGAAATTCGATTTGCTCGTTTTAGCTTCGCAGAAATTCGCTTCGCTCATTTTCAGGCTACCTAATCGGCGCGGCGCAGCTGGCTTTTGTGGATATAGCCTTGAAATGAGGCATCAACGTTTTCGGTGTATGCGCCCTGATTGTCATATAGCAGCCAGC
>ERZ773008.1121-NODE-1121-length-19180-cov-13.807373_pt1 | contig 19180 bp, 22 predicted proteins | sample MGYA00580664_ERZ773008 | MGnify/ENA primary metagenome ERZ773008 (study PRJEB29015, sample SAMEA2738016) | human oral metagenome | biome: human oral; feature: human-associated habitat; material: dental | place: China | collected 2048 ... | reverse complement strand
AAACCGTATCGGTCGGGACGGACAATGATGCACCGTTTCAAGCACAACCTGCTGTTGGACATGCGCCGCAACCCGAACGTAAGCGTGAAGCATGGGATGTATTTGGTGAGTTTTAAATAGGCTTTAAATTAGGGTAATTCTTATGATAGATACAGATATTAAGATTTTTTACGAAGTGGACTATAGTGCCTTGACGGGTTGGGATGTTGTTCGAATTGAAATCAGCCCTGAAGGAAGATATGGCTTTGGCACAATAAAAAACCATGCATTGGTGGCCAGCTTTAATAGCGAACAGGAGGCATTAGATTATGTTAAAACATTGTGTAATCGTTACAAACATATGATTTTAAGTCTGCAGGATTAATACTGTTTAGACAGTACCAATCACTCGCATGCAGTAAATAGGAAACACACCCAGCAAGTGGAAATGCAGGGTGTGTTTCTATTTTGTCCGGATGCGGCGGCAAGTGCAGACTGCTTTCGGATACGGTCGTCCGGCAGATTGTGCTGCCGGTTTTTTTGTTTCTTTTTTTGGAGATTTAATAATGACATTTTCCATGAGTACCAAAACCCAGCCCTGGGTCAAGGTTTTTTTAACATGTTCTTTGCTGTTTGCTGCACAGTCGGCCATGGCCGCAGGTGGGCTGGGTAGTGCCGAATCCGGCTTGAAAGATTTCTTTACCAGTTTTCACGGTATCGCACTGATTCTCGCCATGTTCGGCCTGCTCGGCTGCGCCGTTATGGGCTTTATGGGCATGAAGCATTGGGGCGACTTATTCCCCATCATGGGCTGGATTGCCGTAGCAGGTGCCACACCATCCATTGTCAAGATGATATGGGATTGGGGCAAGAGTAGCTTATAGCCACAGATTCCGGCAAACACTAACCTGAATACGGGAGATACAACATGGCACAGCAGCCTGACGAAATCGGCATCGACACCGAATATCTTACTTACGACGGCATGAACCGTGCGGGCACGGTATTCGGTATGCCGATGATACCGGCGGTGTTAATCACCGTCTTTTTTGTAATGGTTGCCATGCCGGCCCAACAGTATTTGGGTCCGAAGGCATGGGCATTGATGTTATTGGAACTGCCCTGCCTTTGGTTTTTACGCGAAGTGACCGCCAAAGACGACCAGGCCCTGCGTATTTTGGGCTTGGAACTTTACTGGTTCTTCCAACAGCGAAACATGAAACTGCACAACGGCACTTTTGCCATTTACGCCACCCGATACGGGAGACAACACCATGAATATATCCGAATTATTGCGGCAGACACTGATAAAGCAGCCCGCGCAGCAGAACTATTTGCCCCGTGTCAGTCGCCACGTTGCTGAACACATCGTCCATTTGGAAGAAGGTTATTTCGCTTTCGTACTGCGGCTGGACGGCATCGCCTTTGAAGGCGTGAATGACAACCATCTGGTCAATGCTTTTATCCAGCTAAAAACCCTGTTTAATACAGTCGGCAAGCAGTACGGCAACCGGCTGGGCTTGTGGACGACGCTGCAACGCCAACGAATCGAACTGAAACGCCGCTACCGCTTTAAAGAGAATTTTTGCCAGCAGTTTGCCGACCATTATGTCCGGCAGTTTACAGCCAATGATTACTACGAAAACCTGTTCTATATTGCAGGCTGCCTGAAATACGAAGACTTTGACGACGGTTTGCAGGAAGCCAAAGACTTGGTGGACATCATGGCGAAGTCTTTGCAGATGTACGACCCGCATATTTTGGGGACGTACCAAATGGAGAATGATGGCAGCATCCCTATCTTTGCCAAGCAGCCTGCACAAACAGAAAATGAACTCGAGAGCCGTAAAGTGCGCGATGATGAAGAAGCAGACGGTTTTTCAGGAAGCCAGAAACCCGAAAAACGCTATACCGCCGATGACGGCGTGGTCTACTCGGAAATCTACCAGTTTTTCGGCACGCTGATTAACGGTGGCTGCCGCGAACATATCCCGCTCACACCGAATTCGGCACATACCGTTATTCCCAGTGCCGATTTGTATTTTGGTTCGGATATTCTAGAAATCCGCCATCCGCAGGGACGCAAGTTCGCCACCATGTGGGATTTGAAAGACTTCGGCACAAGTAAGGTCAAAGTGCTGGCCAACATACTGACGCTGCCCTGCGAATATACGCTGACACAGAGTTTTGTCTTTACAGACAACGCGGCCATGCAGCTTGAAATCAACAAAAAAGTAAACGAGCTGGAAGGTGCGAAAGACTATGCTACCGACCAGCATGACGAATTGCGGTTAGGCAAGGGCGAGCTGGCGGCCGGACGCATGATGTTCGGCGACTATTCCGCTGCTTTGGCGGTATACGGTAACAGCCCGAAACGGGCACAGCAAAACGGCACGGAAGTGTTTACCGCCTTTCTGACCTCTGGCGGATATCGCTTCGTGCAGGCACGCGGCAGCATGAAATCCACTTTTTTCAGCCAGTGGCCGGGTTACCGGCAACGCCCGCGCATTATGCCCAAAACCACCACGAATCTGGCCACCGTATTCGGTATGCACACCTATTCGCAGGGTAAAAGCTGGGGCAATCCGATTGGCGACGGTTCACCCGTCATGCCGCTCAAAACCCTGTCCAATACGCTGTTCAACCTCAGCCTGCATTACAGCAAGCTCGACCAAAACAACTTGGGCGAACAAATCGCCGGGCATACGCTGATTATGGGGGCGACCGGTACGGGTAAAACCACGCTGGAAACCGCCATTTTGGCGTTCATGATGCGTTTTGACCCGTATCTGTTCGCACTGGACTTGGATCGTGGTTTGGAAATTTTTATCCGTGCGGTGGGCGGAACGTATTTTACCGTCGCCGAAGGCGAGCCAAGCGGACTCAATCCTTTCCAACTGCCTGATACGCCCGCCAACCGCATGTTCCTCTACAAACTGGTGGAGCAGTGCGCGGACGGTGCTACGGCGGACGAAATGCGACAAATCAAACTCGCGGTGGATACGCTGTTTTCCGTCGGTTTTGCCCAACGCAATTTCAGTGTGCTGCTGGAAAACATTCCCTATTCGGCTGATGCTGATTCCCTGCGGACACGTTTAGGCAGATGGTGCAGGAGCGAGGACGGTATTTATGCGTGGTGCCTGGATAATGACAGCAACCGATTTAATCCCGACGAGTTTTACCGCATCGGTTTGGACGTAACCAGCATTCTCAAACCCGATTACGCCCCGACGGGACCGGTTTTGGCTTATCTGTTCTATCTGAAAGAGATGATGGCGGAGCGTGTTGCCGAGCAGGGCAGCCTGCTGGCGACAGTGGTGGCAGAATTCTGGTATGCCGCCAGTTATGAAGTAACGGCCGATCTGATGAAGAAAACCCTTAAAACGGGGCGGAAATTAGGCGAATATATGATTTTGGATACCCAGTCACCAGAGGATGCAATTGCTTGCCCGATTTTCTCTGCCATCGTACAGCAGACCCCAACCAAAATCTTTCTGCCTAATCCCGATGCTGAATACGACGGCTACAAAAGCTGTGGGTTGAGCGATAAAGAGTTTGGCGAACTGGTTACCAAAGCGATTGAAAGCCGCACATTTTTGGTCAAACAGTCCAAACAGTCCGCCTTCTGTCTGTTAGATTTATACGGTTTTGACGACGAACTGGCCGTATTGTCCGGCACGATGGAAAACGTAGAAATCCTGCACCGTGTCATGGAAGAATGCGGTAGTGAAAACCCCGATGTCTGGTATCGGCCGTTTACCGAAGCCGTCGGACACAGCAAGCGGAAAAAACGCGAGCGTAAAACGGTAGCAGAAGAAGTCAAAATGTAATATCAATGTGCAGGCAGCCTGAAAATGACCACCCGATTGGTCTTACAGGCTGCCTGTTTTGTCCCTGTCGCATTAAGCGGCTTTTCTTTTGGAGTAAATATATGAAACACATGAAATTAACCAAGTTGGCAGCTGTTTTGATCTCAAGTAGCCTTGCGTTGGCAATGCCGACCACTGTCTCTGCCGAAGGTATTCCTACAGTAGACTGGGTGTCGGTCCGCAAAGCAACACAACAAATTAGTAACCAAATTCAGCAGATTGCCCAATTGAAAGCGCAAATCGATGCCCTGCGTTCACAAAACAATTGGCGCGATGTAGCACGTGAGACGCTTAAAGCCTCTCTGCCCGATGAATGGCGGTCGGTTTATCAGTCTTTCGAGCAAGCAGCACGCAGTTCCGATTTACTGACATCCAAAGGCTATAATGCCGATGCGGATAGGGACCGTTTGGTCAAACATCTGGATTTGTTGTTGCGCGGCGCAAAAGATTCTCAACGCGGATTGAAGGCTATCGAAACCTTGTACAACAAACTGAATGAAACTCAGGATATTAAATCGGCACAGGATTTGCAGAACCGTATTGCATTGGAACAGGCCAAAATCCAGCAAAGGCAGACCGAGTTGGATACGATGGAACGCATGATGAATTTACAGGAGAAAATCCAAATTCAAAAACAAAATGCGTATTTGGACTGCAAGCGGGAAAACATTATCCGTAGAACAAATAAGCCATGTAATTAATACAACAAAACCGGCAAGCTTCTCTACAGGTTTGCCGGTCTATTATTTCAGGGGATGTTATGTCTTTTTTTGCGGATTTGGCCAACACATTGGGGGCACAATTAGGAGATAACCTGTTAGACAGGACTGGGCAATTTATTAATCAAATCGCTCCATTGTTTCAAGCAGGTTTTGGAATTTACGTATTGATGGTTATTTTGTCCTATTATGGCCAAAGTGGCACAGTCAGCTTAATTGATTTTGCCAAACGTTCGGCCGGTTGGATAGTATTGATTGCCTTAGCATTCTCGCCATCAGTGTATTCTAAGCTGGCACACACCATTTACGGTCTGCCAGATGAAATTTCCGCGCTGTTTACCAATGGAGCAAAATTCGATGTAGCGGCGATAGACCACAGCTATACTGAATTGGAAAATGCCATTATAAGAATCGGTGAACTGCACAGTAAATACTCTTGGATGCAAATCGGCAACCACTTGGCACTGGTTGAAATCAGAATCGTCATCAGCCTTTGCGGCATGTTGCTAATAGGGGTGGCTTTTGCTTATTATACGATTGCCAAAATTTCATTGGCCTTGGTTTTGATGCTGGGTGCGTTTTTCATAGGTTGCCTGATTTTCCCAGCTACCCGCCAATACGGCATCAATTGGATCGGGCAGTGCCTGAACCACATCATTACCTGCACCATGTTTGTACTGTTGACCGTTGTTCAAATGGAAGTGTTCCAAGGATTGGTCAACCAAATATCGAATGGGGATTGGACAAACCACATTTTTTTGGAGGCGCTTATCCCTGTCTTTATTTTGGATACCATTGTGTTTTTGGTAATCGCCTGGGGCATTCCCGGCGTAGCCTCGGCATTAACCGGCGGGGCTGCCGTACAGGGATTTGCACGTTCGCTGGCGATGGGTGGCGGGGCAATAGGCAGGGCAGGGGCAGCGGTACTGTCTTCTATGCGCCAGGCGGCAGCACGCCCTCATTCGGCAGGAGGTTCGATTGCCAAAGGTGTCCGTGCTTCGTAGAGCGTCGTCGTTTTGTTTTAACCAACTATGCATGAAGGATTTCGGTATGCAGGCTAAAGTTTCTTGGATTGGCTATCTCCGCTTTGTGATTATATTCCTGTTGGTAGGCTTATTGGTAACCCAGTTCGCCTCCATTCCTTTGATTTGGGCAGGGGAAACCTTGTTTGGCGATATCGGGGTAACGGTAATGTCCGTTGCGGCATATATTGCCGCTCCTTTGCTGTGTCTGTTCTACTGCTTATACCGCCTGTTCCACTTCCGTGCCTATACCGATGACGAAGGTGTATGGTTTTACAGTGGTTACTTTCCATGGTCGGAAGGCATACGCGGTGTTCGTTGGGAAAATTTTGACCAAGTGCTGTATCAGCCGAGCATGTTTAGCTGGTTCACTCGCTCTTACCGCATCTTTATTCAAGACCGGTACGGCAACCGCATTACCGTCAAAGATTTGTACAACGGCCATCGATGGGGCGGGAATGTCAATAACCTTTTTACCGCAAAACGCCATTGAAATATTAAGGCAATTTTTCCATTATCATAGTTTTGTTTCAAGTGCCCGTTCGGTTTGAACGGGCGTTTTTTTATTTTATCAGCGAGTATCCCTCATGAAAAAATACCTGTTTTGGTTACCGGCTGTCTTGATTTTGGCAGCCTGTTCATCCGCGCCGCCGAAACCCTACGGCAAAGCATTCCCGATTAACGGCCATCATATACAGAAAGCAGAAGACCATGTTTTTTAAAAAGAAAATCAAAAATCAGCCTTTGACGGCAGAACAGAAGGAAGCCAAAAAGAAAAAATCTGATACCCGTGCCGCATGGCAGATGCTAAAAATGGGTGAAGCCTTCGATAAAACCGTCGTTGACATTGCATTGCAGTCGGCCAAAAGCTGGAAGCGTTTTGGCGTGGGTGCACTTATTGTTGCCGGGCTTGGAGTGGGTGCCGTTATGGGGTTGACTCCATTAAAAGAGGCCGTGCCTTATGTGGCACGTGTCAATGAAACCACAGGGCACACAGACATTATTACCACCATCAAAGACAAACAAATGCATTATGATGAAGTGATTAACAAATATTGGTTGGCGGAATATGTACGTTATCGTGAAAGTTATGACTGGAATACGATCCAGTCTACTTTTGATGCGACGAATTTATTGAGCGCTCCCGATGTACAGGCTGCCTTCAAAGAAATTTACAATAGCCCTGAAGCTCCGCATAAAATTTTGAGACAGCAGGCCAAAGTCGTAGCCAAAGTAACCAATATTTCCTTTGTTGGCGATATGGCACAGGTACGCTTTACAAAACAGATTATGCCGACATCGGGTGCAACTGATCAAACTCCGCCACCGCAAAAACTTATCGCTACCATCTCTTTTGAATTTAAAGCGACACCGATGGAGGAGTCCGATCGTCTTATAAATCCATTGGGCTTCCAAGTTACCAGTTATCGGGTCGACCCCGAAGCCGCGCCGTAAGGATGATACTGCATGAACATTGTGAAACCGATTTACTATGCTGCCTTTGGGGCAGCTTTTTTAATGCAGGCTGCCGTTGCCGAACAAACTCCGCGTGGGACGAAATATGATGCCCGCATCCAGTATACGGACTACAACACCGACAATGTCGTCAATATCCGTACGCGCGTAGGCGAAGTGAGCATGGTTCAGCTGGGTATGGGTGAAACCGTCACTAACGAAGGCGATTCCGGATTGGGCATGGGTGACGGCGCGGCATGGCATCTGAACGTGCGTGGCCGCAACATATTTTTTAAACCCAGGGCCGAGCAACCCGATACCAACCTAATTGTCGCCAGCACCAAAGGGCGGATTTACACATTTAAGCTGCATACTGCCAAGCAGGGCCAACCGACCACCTATGTGCTGCGCTTCCGTTATCCCGAAGAAGAAGCGGCGCAACGCCGCACAGAGCAGCGGAAAGCTGAACAGGCCGCGGCATTGCTGAACCGTTACGGCACAGAAGCATATGGAACAATCCGGCAAAACCGCGATTACTGGGGACAGGGAGACCGGGAATTGGCACCGGGAGAAATGTTCGACAACGGGCGCTTTACCTTCATGCGCTACAACAACAGTAAGGATTTGCCTGCCGTATTCCGAGTTAATACGGATGGCAGCGAAGCGGCGGTAAACAGCCATATCGATGGTGATACGCTGGTTATCCACGAAACGGCGCGCCGTTTCGTACTGCGGCTGGGTAAGAGCGTATTGGGCATAGAAAACCGGGGTTTCCAACCTGAAGGGCAGTTCAACAAACTCGGGACGACCGAAATAGGGACGGTACGTCTCAACAAGGGAGATACGCCATGAGCGACCAACACAACTACCAAGGCGGAGACCATCAATCATCAGAAGATTTGGGTTACGGGCAACCGCTGGATTTAACAACCAAAAAGAAAAACCCATTGGCAAAAGTAGTGGTTTTGCTGGGGGCTTTGGCTGCGATGGGCGTTGTTGTCGGCGGCATGATGAATTTCTTTGGTGGCGGTAATGATGTCAAAAAACCGCCGAAAGAAGTCTTAGACAATACGGCAGGTGGAAAAAATTTCCAAAATGACAAAGATGAAATTTTGGAAGGTATGCGCGAAATCCCGCCCGCCGCATCGGAAATCGCTATTGGTGGCGATGATGAAAAAGATACCGACGACACTGAGACCGACGACACTGAGACTGACGAAGCTTCCGTGCCCGGCGAACCGCCCGAGGATTTAATCCGCAAACGCAAGCTGGAAGGCGAAATCATGAAAGCAGCTGCCGAAACAGAAAACACTGAACAAACAGGTATGTCAGAACAGCAGCACGCTGCCGAAGCAGCCCCGGAAAGCGTATACGGCAGCGGAGATATTCCTCCTTCCAGCCTAATGCCTGCTGACAACGGGGGTACGGAAGGCGGCAATGTATTGGGAAACCGCCTTAAAAGTGGTGTATACAACCCGAGCAGAGCAGCCGCACAAGGTATGACAGATTACCAGCTGGCACGCGGCACAGCCATCCCCTGCGTACTGACGACCAAAATTGTTACCACCTTCCCCGGTCTGACGCGCTGTCAGGTAACACGCGATGTATATTCTGCCAACGGTAAAACGTTGCTAATTGAGCGCGGTTCGACCATTATTGGAGAGCAGACATCTGCATTAATGCAGGGGCAGGCACGTGTATTCGCACAATGGAGTGATTTACGTACGCCAGGCGGCGCCGTCGTGAAGCTGGACAGCTTGGGCGCAGACCCGCTTGGGGCTTCCGGCCATCCGGCACGGGTAAATTACCATTTTTGGCGGCGTTTTGGCGGAGCCATCCTTATCAGTATGATTGGTGATTTAGGGAATTATGCTGCCAACCGTAAAAACGGGAACGGCGACGGACAGACTTTCAATTTTGAAAGTACATCACAATCTGCGCAGGATATGGCTACCGAAGCCTTAAAAAACAGCATCAATATTCCGCCAACCGGCTATGTTAACCAAGGGACGCAGATTACCGTGTTTGTGGCACGGGATGTGGATTTTAGCGATGTGTACGAAACCATCCAGCTGCAACCGCCAAGGAGAAGGCTGCCTATCCGCACGCGAATCAGACAATAACATCCGGTTTGAATCTGCAATAAAAACAGCCTGTACCGTGTTTCGAGGTACAGGCTGATTGAAAGTATAGCCCAAAGGCAAGCACATGACCCATTATGATAACTCCACTTCCGCCCGTTCCCTGCTTGACAGCATGGGTATCAGCGAATATCTGCAAAATCCCACCCTGACCGAAATCATGATAAACCGTCCGCAGGAAGTATTTTTGGAAGACGCGGACGGCCGCCACCGCATAGAACGGCCCGACTGGACGCTGGCAAAATTGCAGCAGCTGGCCAATACCCTGTGTATCTACAACCGAAAAGACTTGGCCAAACATCCCATCCATTCCGTTACCCTGCCGGATGGCGAACGCGGCCATATCATGTTGCCACCCAGCTGTGAAGATCGTACTGCCGTATTTGCCATCCGCAAACCCTCCACCAGCCGCTTCACATTGGACGGCTATATCGACACCGGCCGTTTGCAGGACTTTACCGACTATTCGCAATACGGCAATGCAGGCAGCCTACACACCGGAGGTCATGAAACCGAACTGGACGGCAAACACTACCGCGACGTGTGCGACAAAATGAAACTGCCGCACGACGTGCCCTTGGCCGACTGGCAGTACCAAATGCTCGAAGCCAAAGCCAACCGCGACTTAAATACCTTTTTTCAAATCGCCATCGACCGCAAACTCAACATCTGCATGGTCGGCGGCACCGGTTCGGGCAAAACCACGTTCACCAAAGCACTGGTGGATATGATTCCGCACGACACACGGCTGATTACCATTGAAGATACGCACGAGCTGGACACCCCGCACCACCTTAACCACGCGCACCTGTTCTACAAAGAACATATTACGGCCAAGCAGATTATCGCCGCCTGTATGCGGCTGAAACCCGACCGCATCCTGCTGACCGAGCTGCGCGGCGACGAAGCGTGGGACTACCTGTCCGCACTCAATACTGGCCACCCGGGCGGTTTGACTTCCGTCCACGCCAATGATGCGCGCAGCGTGCACTACCGCATCGCCCAGCTCGCCATGGAATCCGCCGCAGGTAAATCCATGCCGTACGACTATATCCTGAATACCGTCCGCACCACGATTGACGTCGTGTGCTTCTTTAACCGCACCTACATGACCGAACTGTATTTCGACCCAGTGGAGAAATACCTGGCACTGCGCGGGCGCGTGTGAACGTACTCGAAAATACAGGCAGCCTGCATAAACGTGTTGTAAATCCAACGCGCAGGCTGCTTTTGAAAGCGATATAGCGTTAAATTCACTATACAAACCGCAGAAAACCCCTATACTGGCAACAGAATATTTTTTCCAATCCCTATACGGAGTATGAAAATGAAGCAAATCGCCTTATCGGTTATGTTTTTGATGTTGGCAGCGTGTGGCGGAAAAAGTGCCGATGATTATGTCGGTACTTGGCAGCGTGATGAGCATAAATGGTTGCAATTTATAGAAATTAAAAAAGATAACGGCAACTACACGATGACACAAAAGGGTAGCAGCGATGTTCAAACCCAAGTCCTTTCGGAGAAAGACGGGGAACTATCATTAAATATCGGTATGGGCGATATGCCGCTTAAATTGTCCGATGACAAGAAGACCCTGCTCGTCAATCTGTATGCCGGCGGCAGCAACAGCTTCCGCAAAGTGGAAGACGAAAGCTGCAAAAACCTGCTGAACGAATATCAGTCCGGTTTGGAAAATATGCCGAGGGTTTTCAGCGAAGACTATAAAACGGCAAGTGCTAACCTCAAATCGCTGCAAGAAAAATACCGCAGTCAGTGCGATAAAAAATAACCGATTTAACCGAAAACAGCCTGAAACGGAAATCCCGCTTTCAGGCTGTTTTTTATGCAACTCAAAATCATGAACCTGTTTAAACGAATCTATCAAATCTCCGGCATTGCCGCCGTAGCCGCTATGCTCGTCTCCGTACCGATAGTGTTATGGGCCGTAGTGACCCAAACATCCGTTCCCGATTCTCCGGCAGCCATGCACATTCTCAATATTGCAGGCTGCCTGTTTTTTGTCTGCACCCCAATTTCCTTCTTGGCCGAAGCGGCAGACAAAACACTGCACAAACAGCCGTTGCCGTGGCTGACGTTGCTGAATCTGGTTGCGGTTATGTTTGCGCTCGGCCTGATACTGGGTATGGGATGGGCGGTCAGCCTGGAATAAACGAAGCAACCGAAAAGGAATCGATATGGACAAATCCTCCGCATTGGAAAAAATCAAAAAATGCCTGGCATTGAGCCGTTCGGCTAACGAGCATGAAGCGGCTCAGGCACTGAAACACGCACAGGCACTGATGGCCAAATACGGTCTGACCGGTTGTGACGTAGAGCTCGCGGAAGTCTCCGAACAATACGGCAAAGCACCGAAGTCGGCACCGTCTTGGCATTGGAAGCTCGTACATTTGTGCGGCAGGGCATTCGGATGCGACCGCTGGCACGCCGCCGACCGTTCAGGCGGCCGTTTTGTGTTTTGCGGTATCAACGGCCGGCCGGAACTGGCCGCGTATGCTTACGAAGTGCTGCTGCGCCAACTCAAAACCGCACGCCGGGAGTACATCAAAACCGCCCTGGCGCGCGTGCAGATTGTCCGCAACAAAACCGCGCGTGCCGACTTGTTTTGCGCGGGCTGGGTATCCAAAGTCGCCGATACCGTACAGGCATTTGCCCAAACCAAAGCAGAAACCGAATTGCTGGAACGTTACCGTACCGGAAAATATGGCGAATTCGGCAAAGCCAAAACGCGGGATGTGAAGGGCAGAACCGACGTATCCGACTATTGGGCGGGGCAGGATGCCGCCGCCGGAGTGCGGCTGGATACGCCGTTGGCACGGACTGAACAAAGGCAACTGGGAGTATGAATATGGAAACCGTCCAAGAATACGAAATCATCATCCGCCTGACGAAAGAGAACGGCCGCTACGGTGCAGCAGCCGAAACCGTCTCCGGCGGACTGCTCGAATCCGTGCCGCCGCTGTCGGCAGCCGGAAACGATGCCCTGTACGCTCTGCTGCACGCATTAGCACTGAAAAACAATTTTTCGGGTTGCCTGAAAAAAGCGGAACGGCAGGAATCTGCCGAAAGCAGCCTGCAATCCGCCTGACGGTGGTATTGCTTGGCAGCGGCATGATTTGCCACACCTGAAAACCTTCAGGCAGCCTTTTACAAATAGAGAGGAATACCATGTCTGCAACGCCCAAATATGCCATCCAAACCGGCTGGCAGTTTACAGCATTGTTCGCCGTTTTAATGTTACTGGCCGTATCGCTGATTGCCTGGCTGCCCTTGGCTTTATACCGAACCGGCATACTGGCCGTTTTGCCCTTTGAAACGCACACGTCCCCGCTAATGTATGCCCTATGGGTCATACCGGTGTATTTAGGCGGCTTGTTTTGCCTGATTGCATTTAAAGTAAAGCCCGATATCTATTTTGACGAAAAGGGCTTTCAAATCGAATACGGTTATTTTATGGCGGGGCACGATGTGTTTATTCCCGCAGAACATATTGCCCATATTTATTTGGCGCACAAGAAAATAGAGATACTGTGTATCGAAACAAAGACGGGGCAAAGCCATCTGTTCGGTTTTGTCCGGTGCGATACCCGAATCCAACAACAGCTTGTGCGGTATTTCGCTAATCTTTTTGTGAATCTGAAAGGTGAAAGTCCACAAAAGGAAACGTTTCCGCTTTTGTGAAACGGTAGCAATGCCGGCTGTCCCTGCGCAAAGCAACATATTCGCCGCAATCTGAATTTTGATAGGCATCCAGCCACAATGCTGCTTTATCTATATTTTTGATCGATGTTGATCCCGCTAATAGGAACATACCTGCAGTAAATGCTGAAAACAGGTGGATCAAGTCGGGCAACTCTTTTGAAACATTTTGTGTATCTTTTGATTTATGGAAACCCAAAGATACACAGATTAGGGCATATTGAACCAATCCTTTAACAGTTACAGTCAGCAGATATATTATTCCTCCCGAAATCATTATGATGCTCAATAACCATGTAACGGCGATATACCAAGCAAAAACGGTAACGGAATAATTGAGATATTCAGGCAATATACCGTATTGGACATTAAAATATTTTAAAGCCAGTACCTTGCCGGTAAAAAATGCAACACCTGTAACTGCACCCATCCCAAGCACGCGATAAACCGTTGAAAATAATTTCTTACGGTTATACCAAATATCTGTAATGGAAAAAACTAGGAAGCAAGCATAAGCAATCAGTACATACTCCGACCAAAATGATAGCCCTGCAAAAGCAAAAGTGATAACTGCCCATATATTTCTATTTGGCCAAGCAGCCTGAGGCATATCTTTTTCATCATTCATATGTACTACCCTGTTTTTCTCTAACATCATCCCCGCCCCGTTTTATAAGAAGCGGGGTTTTGTTTTCAGGCAGCCCGCCATTCAAAATGCAGGCTGCCTTTTCTGTTTGATTATTGTCTGAAAGGAGAATCCTATGGACACATCCATCTACCGTCAAGAATACGCCCGTTTTACCGACTGGCTTGAAGAAAGTGGCAATGATAGCCTGCCGCCAGAAATCCAGGCAGCGCTGTGGCAGGGCTGGCTGGCGCGCGCCTCGCAACAGGAAGCGGAAGGTTTCAGGCAGTCTGTTGCACGCATTGGTTCGGAAGCCAAAGTCCGCGCACCCAACCCGATAGCGCTGCAGCTCAAGGAGTATCTATATCGACTTCAGGATAAATCCGCTTGACTGCAGCGGTAAACTCCGCCCACGCCTCCCCTGTATCAAAAAAATCACTGTTTTGCCGATTCAGATCAAATGCCTGTTCGAACAGGGCGATTATCGCCTCCCGGCGTTGCGGTTCGTCCAACAGGGCCAGAACGGGCGGCATTAGCAACACCGTCTGTTCCGCAAACTTTGACAGGGCACGCACCTGCTGCTGCAAGTCCGCAACCTGCGCCGCCAGTTCCTCGTTCTGTCGCTGCATTTCGTACACAAAGGCAAAACCCTTTTTCTGTAACGGTGTGAGCGTCTCCTGCCGTTCCTTTTTCTCTTTTTCCATATCCGGGTCCTTTATTTTTTAATCCAATTCAGAAAGGTTATACCATGCCGAGCGTAAACAAAATAGAACTGATGGGCAATTTGGGCCAAGACCCCGAAATCCGCCACTTCCCCGACGGCACACCCGCCGCCAAAATCTCGCTGGCCGTGGGCGAGACGTGGACGGACAAAAACACCGGCCAAAAGCAGGAGCGCACCGAGTGGTTTACCGTGCTGTTCCGCAACAAGTTGGCCGAAACGGTCGGCCGCTACCTGCACAAGGGCGACACGCTTTTGGTGTGGGGGAAAATCCAGTCGCGCCAATTTACCGACAAAACGGGTGCCGCGCGGACGGTGTGGGAAGTCTATGCCCATGAAATGCAGATTATCCGCACCAAAGATGCAGCACCGCCTGCCGCCGTATCCAATGCCCATCCGTTTGACGATGAAGGGGAAGATCCGGAATACGTCGGCATGTAACCCATATCCTTCCAAAACCGCAAAAGCAGCCTGCACTTTTCTACGGACGTGCAGGCTGCTTTTTTTCTTATTCGCCGCACCATAAGGAATCCTGATGAAATCCAAAAAACTGCCCGCCGTCCTGTTTTTCCTGTTTGTTTGGACACCGCTATCGCTGGCTGCCGGGTTGTATGTCGGCGCGGTCGTCTTTGTCGGCAAAGCTTCGCTGAAAGCCGAACCCAGCCTGACCCTGTTACCGAAGGCATGGGCGGCGGCCAAACTCTCCGCTATGACCAAACAGGCTTTGATGATGGGGACGGCTGCCGCCGCACTGGCCGCACTGGTGCCGATGGTATTTTTTGCCGTTTTACTGCTGATGAAGCCTAAACGCGAGCTGCACGGTTCGTCCCGCTTTGCCACAGCTGCCGAAATTGCCCAAGCAGGGCTGCTGATGCCGCCGAAAAAATACCGCAAAGCCGAATATCCCGACATTTTGGTAGGCAAATTCAAGGGCAAATATCTGCGCTGGGCTTCCAACGAATTTATGTTCCTTGCCGCACGTACCCGTTCGGGTAAAGGCATGAGCACCGTTGTGCCTAACTGCCTGCATTACGCGCACAGCATGGTGATTTACGACCCCAAGCTGGAAAACTACCTGGTTAGTGCGGGTTTCCGTGCAACGATGCTGAAACAGAAAGTCTTTCTGTTCAACCCGTCCGGCAAAATGCCCGAACACGAAACCAATCCTACTCAGCCGCCGATGTCGCACCGCTGGAATCCGATGACCTACATCCGCCGCAACCCGCTCTATGCCTACAAGGATTTGAGCAATATGGCGAAAATCCTAATTCCCAAATCACCCAAAGACACGGGCACATCCAACTTCTTTACCGACAACGCACGCAAGCTGTTTGTTGGGCTGGGATTGTATCTGATTGAAACCGAAAGCGAGCGCGATTTGGTCGACTACCGCCAGCGCACTACGCTGACCAACCTGTTCAAGCTGACCGTTCCGCAAGACGGCAGCACGCTGTTTGAGTGGATTAAAAACGAACTGGATAGCCGCAACGAAGCTGGAAAGCCATTGAGCGAACAGGCACAGACACTGTTGCGTGCCTTTGCCAACAGCAATGCAAAATCGGGCAACGACGTACTCTCCACTATGACCACGCCGCTGGGCATCTTCCTTGACCCGGTGGTGGAGGCAGTTACCTCTGCCGATGATTTCCGTTTAGACAAAGTTCGCCAAGAGTTGATGACCATTTATGTAGGTGTGATTCCGACAGAAGCCGAAACGTTTAGCCGACTGCTCAACCTGTTTTTCAGCCAGTTGGTGAACGTCAATGTGGAACAGGGGCTGCCTGAAAACAACGTCGTGCGCGGCAAGACCAAATTTCCTTACCAGTGCCTGCTGCTGATGGACGAGTTTACCGCCCTGGGCGCAGTGCCCGCGATTAGCGAAGGCGTGTCCTATATTGCAGGCTACGGGCTTCGGCTACTTATCATCATCCAAGCCCCGAGCCAAGTGGAAGCCGTGTACGGCCGCGACAATATGCGGACGTTTTTCACCAACTTCACCATGCGTGTATTTTTCACGCCGCGTGAGCAGTGGGAAGCGGAGGAATACAGCAAAATCATCGGTGATGAAACTTTCAAGGCCAAAAGCCGTTCCAGCAGCATGGGTAAAGGCAGCAGTACCAGCACTTCCGACCAACGGCGTGCGGTAATGAATCCGGACGAAATCAAACGGATGCCGATGGAAAACTGTGTCATAGACATGGCGGGCGTGCCTGCCGTGTATGCCGAAAAAATCGTCTATTGGCGCGATCCCGTATTCAAAGAACGTGCATTGATGCCGCCGCCACAAATCCCCGTACTGGAAGTGGTACTCAAACAGGGGCAGCGTAACAGTATTACCCCTGCGCGCACCGAGGATATCCCCGCCGAAGAACTTCCCGCCACCGACCCGAGAACCATCGGTAATGCGGCGGAGATGGCCTTTTGTTTGGCCAAAGGCAATGTCCGCGCGGGCGACGACCAAGATTTTATCATCCGACAGGCGGAGAATGCCGCCCAAACCTTTGCGGTGGACAGCCGTCCGCTGCTGGCGAAACTGCTCGACTATGTCGGCAAACTGGAAAAGCAGGCAGCCTGAAACCCTTAAGGAATAAACCATGACGACAACCTACGAAACCGACTACGACGAAGTCCGCAACGCACTGAGCTACCTCGACCCTAATGACCGGGAAACTTGGTGGAAAGTCGGGGCGGCACTCAAATCCGAATTTGACGAAGGCGGCCGGAGCCTTTGGGAAGATTGGAGCCGCAGCTACCCGAAATGGAACGAGCGCGAATCGAACGCGCAGTGGAAAAGTTTCAAGTACGGCCACATCCATATCGGCACGCTGTTCCATATGGCCAAGGCCAACGGCTTTACCTTTTCGCAAAACTACCGCAACCCAACCGCCGAAGAAATAGCACATAGGGAAGCCGCGTGGGCGGTCAAACGCGAAGTGCAGGATGCGTGGGACAGTGCGTCCAAGCAGCACGCACAGCGCACGGCCAACACCGTATGGAACAGCCGCAACACCCGTCCGGCCGATGCTGCATTCCCCTACCTGCAAAACAAAGGCATTGCCGCCCCCGCCGTGCTCGCCCACGTCCGTATCAATACCTACAACGGCAAAGAACAGCTCGTCATCCCGATGTACGACCGCCCGAACCATATCGTCAACCGCCAGGCCATTGATGCAAACGGCGGTAAATTTTTCCTGCCCGGCGGCGAAGTGGGCGGTGCGTACGGCAAAATCGCCGCCCCGAACGCAGACTGGACGGGCGGTGTGTATTTGGCCGAAGGGTTTGCCACCGCCGCCAGTATCCATATGGCCACCGGCAAGCCCGTCGTCATTGCCTTTAATGCGGGCAACCTGCCCAAAGTCGCCGCCAAAATGGCGCAGATGCTGCCGGAAAATACGCCGATTTACATTGCCGCCGACAACGATGCCAGCCAAACCGGCATAAAAAAAGCCGCCGAAGCCGCACAAGTGCTCGGCAGCCGCGCTCGAGTGGTGATGCATGAATTTACCGGGGATGAGATTGCGCGTTTCCAAGCCCGACACGGACAGGACAGCCTGCCCAGCGACTTTAACGATTTGCACGAACTACAAGGATTGGAAGCCGTAAAAGCAGCGCTTGATACGCCGCTTGCACCCGACAGGCTGCCTGAAACCGAAATCAAGCTTGGCAGCGTGTTTACGCTAAACGGAACCATGGGGCGGAATGCGCTGGTTATCGGTAGGAAATCCGATCCAGACACCGGCCGGACTGAATATGCGTATTTGAAATACGATGGCCTCAGTCCCGAAACGGTATCCGTCCGGAAAATTTTCGGCAATCCCCAAACCATAGGCGACTGGCGCGACGGTAGCAGCGCAGTAAGGTATTACCAAGCCCCGCATTATGGTGAGGCCTACTTTCGGGAACATTGGGGCGGGGAAATAGAAAAACTGCAATCGGCCGGCTTTGAGACGGTTTCCCTGCATGGTTTAAAGAATATCTTTGACGGGAAAGAAATCGAAGCGCCGTCTCCGCAATCGGACGTGCGCCCAGACCCTGCCGAACTGCACAGAATCCGCGAAACTGAACTGGCCAAAATCCAAAATGAAAAAATCCGCGCCGCCGTGCGGCAGGAACTGGCGCGGCGGGACGGATTGGGGCAGCCTGAAAAGCAGCCTGCACAACATGAAACCGTGCAGCAGCAAGGATTGGACGAAGGCGGTGATACACCGTTTACCCGTGCCGTTGATGCCGTTATGGGAAACCGCCATATCCCGCAACGCCACATCCCGCTCGGCACAACGCCGCCCGCTTTACAGCTAGCAGGTTTGCCGGACACGCAGATAGAAATCCAAGCCCATGTGCTGCACAAAATCCTTGCCGGTAAACATTATCTGACAGCCGACGATATCAAACGGCTGCCGTCGGAGCTCAACAATCCGGTTGCCGTCCTACGTTCCAGTTCAACATCGCAAAATCCCGACGGTTTCGTTGTGATGACGGAATTGAAAGAATCGGATTATGACCTGAACAACCGTCCGGTAAACAAATCCGTGATTGCTTCGCTGTTTCTGAAAGAAACGCCGAAAGGTTTGCAGGTGATAGGCATATCCAGCGTTTACGGCCGCTGGAAATCCCAAATTGAAAATGCCGTTAAAAACGACACTGTTTTGTATTGGCATAAAGAAAAAGGTTTTCAACTTTTGAACTCGCTCGGGCTTCGATTGCCCCCTCGCCTAAGTTCAGATGAAAACCTTTCGAGACTCAATATTAAAACAGAAACCGATTTAGTGCAATGGCAAAATGCGCAAAAACGTCCGATTCAGCCAAATCCGCAACAATTCATTCCCACCGCCCCACAGGAGAAAACCATGGCGCAATCACCAACCCTTACCCCCGAACAAATCCGCAGCTATGCGCAGCGCATTGCCAACATTACCGACGAAGCCGACCGCA
>ERZ773008.1120-NODE-1120-length-19182-cov-36.863544_pt1 | contig 19182 bp, 19 predicted proteins | sample MGYA00580664_ERZ773008 | MGnify/ENA primary metagenome ERZ773008 (study PRJEB29015, sample SAMEA2738016) | human oral metagenome | biome: human oral; feature: human-associated habitat; material: dental | place: China | collected 2048 ... | reverse complement strand
CGGAACACTTGTCGAGGACAGCGACAAACCCGCGAACCCACGCATTGAGGCCATGTCGTACAGCGCCTCTTCCATGGCCGGATCGCTCAGCGAAAACCACTGCTGCATGAAGTGAATCCGCAGCATCATTTCCAGTGGATACGGGTGCCGGCCCCTGCCCGCCTTCGGGTAGTGTGGCTCGATCAGATCGGCCAGCACCTTCCACGGTACTGCCCGGTCCATGTCCTGCAGGAACTTCTCCCGCCGCGTCTGCTTGCGCTTGACCGCATACTCCGCATCAGCAAAGCTCCATTGCTTCATCCCGTCTCGTTCCTCTGTGTCTGGCTGCTGACATTGATTGTCTCAGATCGGAGGCTTGTTCAGACTTTCCCTAGGGCAATACCTGCACGATTGGCCACTTGAATCACTTTCTCCCTCTCTTCGCAAGTCAGCATGCCACACTGCCAGAGTATTCTTGTGGGAGCGCTCAGAAGTATTTCAGCAGCCACATTCAGTTCTTGGAGCTGTTGCCGGGTCGGCTGGTGGAGGAGTGGGGTTGATGTCGGTTTTGTGGACTGACACGGTGTGGTTGACTTACCTGTCGATTCCAGTGCGGTCTGTGTGGCAAACAGTATCGTGGGTGCAGGATGCTCCTCCATTGATTGAAATGCAGAGCAGAGGTGATGGCCGATGTCTGATATCTGTTCAATGAATACATGCCGAAGTCCCCGTGCGGAAATCACGTCGTGACCGTTGTTTTCGATGTCCACGGTTCCCTGAAAAGCGTACCAGATGCTGCTTGGAGACTCTGCACATACTATCAGGCCCGGTGCATTGGCACGTTTCAAGTTTGATAGTGTTCCACGAACCTCATCGATCATTCCAGAGGTGATGGCGATCACATAGGCCCTTTCATATAGCTGCCATCCCGCCAATGCGTTGGTGGCAAGCTGGTGTTCGTTGCATCCGGAATATGTACCTACGCGGGTTCCGCTGATGGCAGTCTGCATTGAATCTATGAACCTGGCTATCATGGATCCGGTGAAGTGATGAAAATCCCAGTTGTCTCCCCATCTCTCGTTCATGAGGCGAGTGATTTCCGTGGCCATGGTGACCGGACCTGTGGGCACTCTGGTTGCACGGGTGGCGATCCTGTTCAGTTGCGTGTGCTCCAGATGGTCCATCAGCAGACGAAACAGATCGACCCTGCGCATCTCTTCATCTTCATGAGGCGTCCTGATCACATAGTTTCCGCCAAGTTGCGTCATCCATTCATGAAGGCTTCTTCTGGTGCATACGAGGATGCAGGAGAGGGGGTTGCCTGGTCTTGATGGATTGCCATTCCTCATGTCATTGAAAGGGTTTTGAGTGTCGTTGCAATCTCGGTCAGTAACGTCAATGATCGTGCAATCAAATGTCAGTGAATCGACACAGGCTGATTCGACGTTGGCGGACTCCACGGTTCTGAAGTGATGCAGTTCAAGAAGCAATGGTCCTGGGGGTGGATTGCATTTCAGGTAATGTTCCGACTGACGCAACAGATCTCCATAGATTCCCTGTGCAGCTTCATCGTGAGTTGCCGTGCTTTCATGTTTTACGTCCGGGTCCAGCAGTCTGTTCAGTCTGTCCACGGTATCAGAGACGTCTGATATCAGTTTGCTATCAATGCTAATGAGACATAACCTGATCCTTCTTTTTAATTTATTCACAGTCGTGATCTCCTGGCGTACTCGTGAACATGAACGTCATCTCGCAGGTGGAAAGGCGGCAGATTCCCGTTTATCTGAACGTTTTGTTTCGTTTGCAGCTCACGTGACAGAAATCAGGGATCGCTTGGAGTTATGGAATCTTTGGTCTCGCGTCGCATTGTGAGTGCCGGCATTATTTCCTCTGCATCGATGAGTTCGAAAATGCATGAACATGATAGCCTATGTTATTTTTGTAACTTTGAATGGCTATATGACTCTGGGTGTGATTTGTATGATGTTCGGGTGTGTCCTGGAATCAGGTGATCGCTTCTCCCGTTTGTTCCTGCATGGCAAGTGACGTTGCGCATATGAAACCGGCCCGGATGCATAGAATCGCAGGCTGCAGCCGTGGATGGGCAGTGAGGGGGAGCGATTTATAATGTGAACCGCTGGCGTTTATGTCGTGAGGGTTGGCATGATGGATTTTCAGGATCAACATCCGCTCAGGAGCTATTGGGACATGATATTGGCCTCCGTCGGGGCCAACGCCATGGCTTCCGCGTTGGAGCTTGGCGTATTTGATGAACTGGGAACGCCCGTCCGTGGCGCGGACGTGGCGGGCAGGCTCGGATTGCACGAACAAATGCTGGAACATCTGTTGCGACTTCTTTGCTCCCTCGGATTGGTGAGATCCATGGAGTCGCAGTGCGGTGATGAGACGGCAGCGCTGTACGAGGCAGGGAGCATCGCACGTCGTTATTTCATGAAGGATTCGCCTTTTTATTGTGGGGATTCCTGGCAGTTTCGTTTCAGCTCGCTCAGCCAGTTCGGTTCGCAGATTTCTTCAAGGGTCAGGACAGGTCCTGATGTGGACACTTTTCCGGAAGGAGGGGTGTCGGACCAATGCTGGGCTACCCTGACCAGGACCAGAATCGTTCAGGAGCAGGCGGCAATCACGGCGGTGGCGGCGGCGGACATTGTCAGGAATCTGCCTGAGGTTGGCCGGATCGGCCGGTTTCTTGATCTTGGTGGGGGAGCTGGCGTGGTGGCTGTTGCGCTTGCACAGGTCATGCCGAAGGCAACCGGAGTCGTGGTGGAGCTCCCTCCCACCGCGGAGGTGGTCAGGAAGAAGGTGGATGAATCCGGTCTGTCGGGCAGGATCTCGGTCATGTCAGGTGATCTGGAGCAGGTCGATTTTGGTCATGGCTATGGCCTTGTCTGGTGCAGTTCGGTTCTGCATTTCATTAGGGACATGGAGTCCACCATCAGGAAGGTGCGTTCGGCGTTGGCGCCAGGAGGGGTGTTCGTGAGCGCTCACGCTGAAATCCCCGGCAGCCCGGCGGATGCCAATCCGGTGTTGTCCTATTATTTGCCCCTGCTCATGAGGGGACATCATGTCGGGGAAGAAGGCGAGCTGGGCCGGTTGTTTCGGGCTGGAGGGTTCGAGCGCGTCGATTCGTTTACAAGCAACATGTTTCCACTTGCGCCAGTGCGCATCCATGTCTGTCGCTAGTTCGGGCGGAGATGGCACGTCATGCCGTTCGTTCCTATAATTCCCACTGACCGAGGCACGGTCTCCCTGCATGCAGGGGCAGGGCGGTGATTCAGGATTACTGTCGGGCATTCTTCGAGGTATGGGGACGAAATCAGTACGTGGTCAATCGGACATGTGGAGCGACGAATGCGCCCGCACTGCGCTGCGCCGCATCTTCGATGCCGCCGTGAAAAGTGCCGACCCCGCCGCTGCCGTGCGACGGCACCTGCCCGACAAGCCGCGCGGGCGCTGCGTGGTGGTGGGGGCGGGCAAGGGCGCGGCCGTGATGGCGGCCGCCGTGGATGCCGCCTGGCCGGACGTGGATGTCTCGGGCGTGGTGGTGACCCGCTACGGACACGCCGTGCCGGCCGGCCGCATCGAGGTGCTGCAGGCCGCGCACCCGGTGCCGGACGAGGCCAGCGTGCAGGCTTCCACCCGCATCCTGCAGGCGGTGCAGGGCCTGGGGCCCGACGACCTGGTGGTGGCACTCATTTCCGGCGGCGGTTCGTCGCTGCTCACGCTGCCCGGGCCGGGCATGACACTGGCCGACAAGCAGGCGCTCAACCGCATCCTGCTGGCCAGCGGCGCCACCATCAACGAGATGAACGTGCTGCGCTGCCAGCTTTCGGCCATCAAGGGCGGGCGGCTGGCGCAGGCCGCGCTGCCGGCGCGGTTGTGCACCCTCATCATCTCCGACGTGTCGGGCGACGATCCGGCGGCCATCGCATCCGGGCCCACCATTGCCGACCCGGCCACGCGCGAAGAGGCCCGGGCCATCGTGGCCCGCTACCGGATGGAACTGCCGGCCGCCGCGCAGGCCATCCTGGCCACGCCAATGACACCGGCCGCGCCGCATCCCCGCGCCGAGGTGAAGATCATTGCCGCGCCGATGATGGCGCTGAAGGTGGCCGCCGACGAGGCCCGCACCCTGGGGCTGACCCCGCTCATCCTGGGTGATGCGCTGGAAGGCGAGGCCGCGCAGATGGGGACCGTGCTGGCCGGCATCGGACGCGCCACGGCGCTCTATGGCCAGCCGCTGGCAGCACCGGCCGTACTGCTGTCAGGGGGTGAAGCCACCGTTACCATCGGCCCGGATGGCGCCGGCAAGGGGGGGCGAAACACCGAAAGCCTGCTGGCCATGGCGCTGGTCCTGGCCGGCCAGAAGGGTGTCTGGGCACTGGCAGCCGACAGTGACGGCATCGACGGCACCGAGGACGCCGCCGGCGCCATCATCACCCCCGACACGCTGGCGCGTGCGCGGGATCGGCAGCTGGACCCGCGCGCCTTCCTGCGCGCCCACGACAGCTACAGCTTCTTTGCCGCGCTGGATGATCTGGTGATGACCGGCCCCACCGGCACCAACGTCAACGACATTCGGGTCATGCTGGTGGGGTGAGGCAGACGCCGGAGTGCTCCCCATCGTCCGGTCCACAGCCACGTCGAACAGTCGTAGGCCGGCTTCCTGGACCGGCCTGAATCGTTCGGGCATACTGGTTGGCAACCGATGGAGCGAACCGAATGACAGCGACCTTTGATCCTCTCGTCTCGGAGTTCGATACGCCCGAGCAGGAGGCTGACTACACGGCATGGCTGCGCGAGCAGGTTGCCGCCAGTCTGGCTGATCCGCGCCCCTCAATCCCACATGACGAGGTGGAGCGTCGCATGGCGCTGCGTCTGGCAAAGCTGCGCGAACAGCACAAATCCAGGGATGAAGCTGCCTGATGTGGCCGATCATCTGGCGCGAAAGCGCGGATGCCGATCTGGCGGCGATTGTCGATTACATCGCGCAGTTCAGCCCTGATGCCGCAGAACGGATGTGGCGGCGCATTCGGGACGCCGTTCTGCCTCTGGCGCAGTTTCCGTACCTGCACCAGAGCAGCGAGCACGTACCCGGGCTGCGCGAAATCGTTGTGCGGCCAGCTTACATCGTGCTTTATCGTGTCACGGCCAATCAGGTTGAAATCGTGGCCGTCAAGCACAGCAAGCAGGACTGGCCCAGGCAGGCCACGAGCATCTGAACGGAGCCAGCCCGGCCGTTGTCCGCTGGATCGACAGGGATGACCGGCCCCACCGGCACCAACGTCAACGACATTCGGGTCATGCTGGTGGGGTAAGTGACTCAGGGTCTGGGTCCAGCTCTACCGGGGGCCGTTGGGCTGGCGAGCGTGGCGGAATGTCCAGCGTGATGTCCGCCACGTCGGGATACTCATAATGGGCAAAAGCCTGCGCGATGGTCCGGGCCGGCCCGTGACCTTCCTGGCCGTCAGTGGCGGGGGAAAGCGGGCCGGCCGGCTTCATCTCACTGCTCCCGCGTGCGGTTCAGCAGCGCGTTCAGGATGATGGCCCCGAAGGTGGCGGTGCCGATGCCGCCCAGCTGGAAGTTGCCGAAGTGCAGGCTGAAGTCGCCGGCGCCCAGGATCAGCGTGACGGCGGCCACGATGAGGTTGCCGTTCTGGCTGAAGTCCACCTGGTGGTCCACCCAGAAGCGTGCGCCGGCCACGGTGATCAGGCCAAACACCACGATGGACACGCCGCCCAGCACGGCCGGCGGGATGGTGGAGATGGCAGCGCCGAACTTGGGCGAGAAGCCCAGCAGGATGGCCGCCAGCGCCGCAATCACGAAGATCAGCGTGGAATAGACGCGGGTGACGGCCATCACGCCGATGTTCTCGGCATAGGTGGTGACGCCCGTGCCGCCTGCCGTGCCCGAGACGATGGTGGCCACGCCGTCACCGATGAAGGCGCGTCCGATGGAGGTGTCCAGGTTGCGGCCCGTCATGGCCGACACCGCCTTGATGTGCCCCAGGTTCTCGGCCACCAGCACCAGCGCCACCGGGGCGATCAGCAGGATGGCCCGGGCCTCGAAGGCCGGTGCAGTGAACTTCGGCAGGCCCACCCAGGCGGCCTGCGCTACCGGGGTGAAGTCGATGGGCGCACCCAGGCCCAGCACATTGGTCAGCACCCAGTACAGCACATACGAGACCATCAGCCCCACCAGGATGAGGAGCTTCTGGATGGCCCCGCGCGCGAACACCGCCACCAGGCCCACGCTCAGCGCCGTGAGCAGTGCCATCCAGCGGTCGAACTCGTTGGCGCTCACGCCCTTGACCACCACCGGCGCCAGGTTCAGACCGATGACGGCCACCACCGCACCCGTCACCACCGGTGGCATCAGCCGCTCGATCCAGCGCGTGCCCACCGCATTGACCAGCAGCCCGATCAGCACATAGACCACGCCGCAGGCGATGATGCCGCCCAGCGCCACCGGCAGATTGCCATTGGGCCCCACGCCCGCATAGCCGGTGGCGGCAATCACCACACTGATGAACGCAAAGCTGGACCCCAGGTAGCTGGGTACCCGGCCGCGCACCACCAGGAAGAACAGCAGCGTGCCCACGCCCGACATCAGGATGGCGATGTTCGGGTCAAAGCCCATCAGCAGCGGCGCCAGCACCGTGGCGCCAAACATGGCCACCACGTGCTGAAGGCCCATGGCCACCATCTGGGGCCAGGGCAGGCGCTCGTCGGGGGCAATCACCCCCTGGGTCTTCAGCGTCCAGTGAAAGGCGCGCACCGGAGTGTCGGCGGCGGGAGTTTGGGAATCGGGGGAAGCCATGATCGGGTACCTGTTCAGTCGTACCCGAATTTTGCATCAACGCGCCATCGGCTTCATCTGGTGAATGTGCTCTTTTGCCGGTGAAGGGCCTGATGGCGGGGTGGGGCGCAGGGCCTGCCGGCCGGGGCTGGACCGTGGCGAAGGGGCGCAGGTGGTGGCTGGCCGGCTCACCCGTCGGACCGGGGCGTGACGGCAGGGCGGCATGGTCAGCATGGAAGAAGCCGCGGGAAAGCGATGGCCCCCTGGGGGCAGCTTCATTGTTCCGATTCGCAAAACGGTCTGGTGAGGAATCCCCTTCTTATGACCGGCATCGTTCGCCCCGATATTTGGTCCATGCAAACGCACCCCCTGAAGGGCATGACGATGACGGCAACCACTCCCCATACCCCGAACACCTCCGTGAACCCCATGACCGGACTGGCCGCTGCCCCGGGCAGCGCCTCCGCGGACATCGCCACCACCCCCAAGGCCGTGATCCACGTGAGCAACAAGCCCCCGCGCCACTGGGTGGGCGACGGCTTTCCCGTGCACGGCATGTTCGACTACGGGCAGGGCGCCGAACAGCGCAGCCCCTTCCTGCTGATGGACTATGCCGCTCCCACATCCTTCACCCCCAACAGCGGCCATCGCCGGGGCGTGGGCGCTCACCCGCACCGGGGCTTCGAGACCGTCACCATCGTCTACGACGGCGAAGTGGAGCACCGCGACTCCACCGGCGCAGGTGGCGTGATCGGTGCCGGTGACGTGCAATGGATGACCGCCGGTGGCGGCATCATCCACGAAGAGTTCCATTCCGACGCCTACAGCCGGCGCGGCGGCCCCTTCGAGATGGTGCAGCTCTGGGTGAACCTGCCCGCCCGCGACAAGATGACCCCGGCGCGCTATCAGAGCATCACCGCCGGCACCATCCCGTCCGTGCCGCTGGCAGGCGGGGCAGGGCAGGCACGCATCATCGCCGGCAGCCTGGAGGGCAACACCGGCCCGGCACAGACCCACACGCCCATGAACGTCTGGGACGTGCGCCTGTCGGCCGGTACCGAAGCAGCACTGCCCCAGCCGGCCGGCTGGACCACCCTGCTGCTGGTGCAGCGCGGTACCGTGCGCGTCAACGGCCATGCCGTGAGCGAAGGACGACTGGTGACGCTCTCCCGCGAGGGTAGCGGCCTGACGCTGGAGGTGCTGGAGGGCGATGCCCGCGTGCTGCTGCTGGCCGGCGAGCCCATCGACGAACCGGTGGTGGGCCACGGTCCCTTCGTGATGAACAGCCGCGACGAGATCCGTCAGGCCATTGCCGACTTCAACAGTGGGCGCTTCGGCAACATGCCGCGATGAACCCGTGCCGTCCGGGCAACAACCCCCGGACCGTCGCCGGAACGTGGTAATGTCAACGCTGTCATAGATTGATATTTGTCCAGGGCCCGTCCTGCCGGAGTGGGCCCTGTTCCCTGGAGATGACCATGAAACTCTTCTACCTGCCGGGTGCCTGCTCCATGGTGCCCCACACCGCCCTGCAATGGATCGGCCAGCCCTACGAGGCCAAAGCCGTCACCCACGCCCAGACCAAGGAACCCGCCTACCTGGCCATGAACCCCCAGGGGGCCGTGCCGCTGCTGGTTGACGGTGACCTGGTGCTGTCACAGAACGTGGCCATCCTGGCCTATCTGGACGCGCGCTTCCCCGAAGCACGGCTCTTCGGCAGCGACACCATCGAAGGCAAGGCCCGCGCATGGCGCTGGCTGGCCTTCCTGAACGCCGACGTCCACAAGGCCTTCGGCCAGCTCTTCCGCACCCCCCCCTGGGCAGAAGACGAGACCGTCAAGAACGCCATGCAACAGGCCGCCCGCACCCAGATTGCCGGCATGCTGAAACAGGCCGATGACCAGCTGGCCAACCACGCCTGGCTGGGCGGTGAGGAAATCTCCGTCGCCGATATCTACCTGTATGTCATCCTGCGCTGGGCCAACGGCCTGTCCGTGGACCTGAGCCAGATGAAGCACCTGAACGAGTTCCAGAAACGGGTGGCCACCGACCCCGGCGTGCGCGAGATCTGCGCCCAGGAGGGGTTGCAGCCTTGATGGCTGTCCAAGGTGTCTTGTGCGCACTGGCTCGTTCAACACCGTCTTGGCAGCTTGGCTCTCCGCCCTGAATGAGGGTAAGGGGAGCGATCAACCAAACGCGCTGGCAGGCGCAGCATGGGCAGTCGTTGCCCATGCTGCGCCTGCCTTATACCGTGAAGGGATTCAATACCCTGACCCCCATGTCCTTGAAATCCCGAACGTTGCGCGTAACCAGTGTCAGATTGTGGCGCAGGGCGGTTGCGCCGATCCAGGCGTCGTTCTCGGGGCTCTTGTCCGGGACATGCAGCGCGGCACAGAGGCTGGCGATTGTTTCATCCAGATAAAGCGTCTTCTGCCTGAACTGGGCCTTGACCAAGTGGTCGAACCAGTGACGAAGCATGGCACCCTGTCTGGCGTCCAGACGTTCCTTCCTCAAGACGCCCCGTTCCAGCTCCATCAGCGTGATGATGCTGATGAACAGTGGCGCGTCGCCAATGCTTTCCATCCAGGCCGCGACGCCAGGATCCGCCTTGCGTATGGCCAGCTTCCGCATTTCGGAAATGACGTTGGTGTCCAGAAGATACATTCACAGCTCCACCTCAGGCCGACGGGCAGGAGTCCTGGGCGGAATGTCCAGCTCAATGTCCGCCACTTCGGGGTATTCGTAATTGGCAAAAGCCTGGGCGATGGTCTGAGCCGGCTTGAGGTGCTTCTGGTACTCCGCGTAGCTCATCAACACATAGGCAGGCTCCCCACGGTTGGTGATGATGACAGGTGCTGTCTGGGCAGATCTCTGGGCCTGGTTCAAGCGCTGGTTGAACTCTCGACTGGTCATGATGGTCATGGCGGTGTCCTGCTTGTAGAGATGTAGGTACCATGATACCGAGGCGAAGAGTGAGGGGCAATCCCTGGATCAAGTTTCAGGTCTATCCCAAACACTATCGCTACTGGTCAACCCAGTAGATTGCTGCCAGATATCGGAACATGCCCCTCCAGCCTTCCCGATCAGCATCGTGTCTGCCACGAAACCATCTACGCTCAACCTCGTGGATCGCTCAAGAAGGAGATGCCCAGGCACTGCGCCAGCACGCACAAGCCCTAGCGTGGTAGACGACGCTCAAAGCTGGATTCAAGACGCAGCTTCGCGTCGGATGTCCTTCGTATGAGGGGCACGATAAATTCCGTTCGTTACAAGACGTACGGGATGATGGTTTCAACGCTTCCGGCTACTTGTCCATACTCAGAAAAGGTGCGGCATAGCCTAAAAACTCAGTATGAGGCTTTCTCCTTTCATCCCATTTAGTAGCATTGTGAGGGCGTTGGCGTCGATTGCTCACGGTCAATATCAATCGTCTCTTGGCTCTGGATACGCCAACAAAGAAATTGCGACGTTCTTCGTTCTGGTCTGCCCAGAATGTTTGAGCTTCCACACCTAGAAGGATAACAGTGTCAAATTCAAGTCCTTTGCTTTTGTGAATGGTCAGGATTCGTACGGCATTGTCGTTGGAGAATAGTTTGAGTGCGTCAAGAAGGCTATGACCTCCGTTTAGAAGTTCATTGATGCGAGTTCTGGTATCTGTGGCAATCTGACGTAGCCGATCTTTTGATTCGTAGTCATGGGAAAGTGATGACAGGGTCTCTAAACCCACTTCACGCAAGAAGCGACAGGCAAAGTCCCAATAGCTTGTGACTGATTCTTCTTTCGATGTGTTTGATCTTAAGATGCGCCGTTGCTCCTGAATGAAGTTCTGCAGATAGTTTACGGAGTTATGCTGCCGACTGTCGTCATCGTCACCAAAAGGGGTGAGCTGGTTCATCAGACGGCACCATGCTTCCGGTTCTCGTTGTCCGTAAAGGACGGAAAGATAGTCAACGATAAGCTTGGCGGCGGGCTCGGCGGAGAGATCTTGTAGCTTTTGCTCGTCTCTGTAAGGAATATTTATCCGTTCCAGTTCCTCAGTAAGCTCTTCGCCGTAGAGATCGGGCTGCTTGGGAATTAGAATGGCAATTTCAGAAGGTGGGATATGCTCTTGTTCAATCCATGAGCTGATGGATTTGGCTAGATACTTAGCCTCTTGCTTGCTGTCCTCAAATTTCCATTGATACAGCTCTCCATCTTCCCCGGGGATCTGGCTGTCAGGTATGTAAGACGTGGGGTCAATTATTCTAATGATAGCGTTCTGCATACGCAAAAGGCGAGATTTTGATCGAAAGTTTCGGTACAAGTTGAGTGGTCTGGCGGAAAAGTCATCTGCAAAGATCTTGAGTATTTTATCCAGGGCGCCCGCCCATCCCATGATTTTTTGCTTTGCATCACCGACTGCGGTTAGTCGAATAGAAGTACCATGAAAGGCGAGTTTAAGTAGCTCGTATTGGTCTTTTGTGCAGTCCTGAAACTCGTCCAAGAAGACATCGCTATAGGTCATGCGAATGGCTTTGCGAGCGATGGCTGATTTTACCAGTATTTTGGTGGCTAGGGTTATCAGATCTTCGAATTCAATCTGTCTCCTAGGGATTCTTTTGTGGCCGATCTGATAGTCGATATCCAGGGCGTCATGTCCCGTTAGCACCGGTCTGAAGCAAGCGATGAGGTGCTTTGCAAAAGCATGAAAAGTGTAGCTATCAAATCGTGCGGCAAGGCTTCCTCCGCATCGACATCTGACACGATCCTTGAGGTTCTTGCTGGCATCGACTTTGAATGAGATGGCCAGTATCCGCCTTGGGTATTGACATATTCCTGTTCTTAACAAGAAATCAGCTCGCTGCGCAAGGACTTCGGTTTTTCCTGCCCCCGGGCCGGCAGTTAATACAAGATTACGGTGTGTTTCTTGAGAGGCAGCCAGGGCGTTTGGTTCCAGTATTAAACAATCAGCTGGCTTCCAGTCATTTAAAGAAATCATTCTGGTAGTTCCCTAAGCTTGGCGATTGCTGCATTTGCCAATTTTTCTAGTGAATTTGGCATGCGCTGTCGGAGATCTTTGTCTTCTAGTTTGGATAGCGCTTCAATGTGGGCAGCAGGTTTGCTGCTTCGTTTGAAGATTGCTGCATAGGATTCAAATAGTTGTCGCTCTTCATTACTGTACTGTTCCGGGCGAAAGCAGTTCTTTCCAAGTGCGGCTTTGTCGTTTGATTCACTGGGTTCAGATGGGGTTGCACCGTATTCATCCTGAAACGCCGTTAGCATTGAGAAGTCAATATCCATCGGGTTGGAGAAGAACACGTTCCTATTCTCTAGTTCATCTATGACGCATGGGTGCTCTCGGATTTGGAGTTTTTTTGAGTCCCATTCTGGAATGCGTTCATGGCTTGGAAGGGGGGTGTCTTGTGCGTGTTCTATAATTTGATTGTTTATGTATCTAATTCTCCCCCATCCGCCCTGGTGTCTTGAGACATCGAGGTCGAGAAGGGTGATATAAGGGATTTTCAGAGATGAAAGAAGGCGCCAGAAATGATTGACGTGGCGGCCGCCCAAAGGGGCAATTGTTATGCCATATTCGTCAACAGGGATGCCTTTTGCCTGAAAAATGCGAGGTAGGATAATTTCTTCACTGTCGCCTTCTCCTAGGATAACCAGGCGGGAAAAGTAGATTTCAGGGTATGATTGTACGGCTTCGCGGACAAACTTGTGTGCTTCATCGTTATTCTTGGGCAAACATATGCAAGTGATTTTTGTGGTACGTTTTTCAGCGAGACGTAGATAGCGGATGTTATCAGGGGGTGCCCGCCGCAGCATGGAGGGAGCATGCGTGGCAACAAGAGCTTGGGCGTCCTCGTGACTCGTCATCTCGGATAGAGCGCTCACGATTCGTCCAAGATAATGGGGCGATAGGCTGTTTTCAGGCTCTTCGAGGGCAATGATTGTAAACACCGGAGGTGCCAATTTATCCGTGTCGAATGAGCTGTTCTTTTTGGCCAGGACAGCACGTCCAATTGCCTGCGATGCAAGTGCCAGCGACAGGTAGAGCATGGACTTCTGGCCGTCACTCAGTCTGGAGTAGTCGACTGAATTCTCGCCATGACCAGGCGAGAATGAGACGGACAGATGACGAAGAAGGGCTTCGATTTCGGATGTTGCAAAGGTGATCTTCGGGTCAGCGAAAAAGCTTCCTTTGTGCAGGGTGCTCCAGGTTGACTGAAGACTTTCACTGAGTGTGGTTATCGATGGGTTTCCTGTGAGATTTTCACTGATCTTATCTGTGAGTTTTCTTATTTTGTCTCGTTCATCCTCCCAAGTCACAGCGCGCAGCAGACGACCAAGCAACGCATTGGTGCTATAAGCAATGTGGTCTGCTGGATCCCTTCTTGCAGGTAGATAGTGAACCTGGATCTGGTTTCGCTCCTCTCTGCGGACACGTTGCGTGGTTAACGGTGCCCCATCGCTTCCAACGCCAAGGACGTATACCAGGCTCTCATCAATGTCACCATTTGTACCCATGGTGGCTTCGAGACGATACCGTACATGGGGTAGGGCATCGGCTGATTCCATTCGCATATGGCGGAAATTTGGGGCTACCGTTGAAACTTCATCATCCTTTTCCAGTTCAGGGAAGCTGAAGTCAGCCTCGATCCAGAGCCGTCGTTCCTCTGGTGCTTCCTCTTCGTCATAGGGAACGTGGAAGTCAGAACGTCGAATACGCCGGAGCGATGGATCGAACGCAAACAGGCGGCAAAGGGCTTGGAGTGCCGCCGTCTTGCCTGCACCGTTAGGACCTATCAGATAGGTCATGTCTTCCAGTGTCAGCGCCGTTGGCTCTGGCCCGAACGATTGAAAGCCGGATAGCCGGATGCTCTGTAGTCTCATTTTCGAACGACCCATGTAATGGACAGGTCCTTTGAGTGAAGAGATCAGACATGAACTTCATCGCCTGATTGCAGAGCTAGTTTGCCTTAGCTTCCGCCGTAGGGGTACAGGTCAGCCGGTCTGATGATGTTTAATCAACACACCACGACTGAATGAACTTGCTTCTTATCTCGGTGTGCCTTGCCCTAGGGTGAAGGGCTTCCATAAGAAAAAGCCCCCGAAGGGGCTTTTTCTCATGTCAAACGACAAACCGTTCAGCTGTCGAACAACACCTCAGAACCGATAGCTGACATTCAGCCGGACATCACGTCCGGGTTCCGGCAGGCTGGAGACGCCGGAGCGCTGGCTGTGGCTCTTGTAGTACTTGTTGAACAGGTTGTTGACCGCGAAGTTGACGTTCAGGTCGTCGGTGCCGAAGGGTTTCCAGTTGGCGTACAGATCGTTCACGCCATAGCCGCTGCGGCGAACCAGTTCAGGCGTGGCAGATGAGCCGCGCGAGCTGGGGATGTAGCCGGCGCTCTGCACGAAGCGGCCGCGCCAGCCCACTTCCACGTTGGGGTTCTCCAGCTGGTAGGCCAGGCCGGTGGTCCAGGTGCGGCCGATGGGGATGGCGGTGCTGGTCGAGTCGGCCACTTCGCCGTCCAGCTTGGGCTTGCTGTAGGCCACGCCGGCGCGTGTGGTCCAGTGGCCGAAGGCGTAGGCGGCGCTCAGTTCGTAGCCGTGGTTCTTCAGCGTGCCGCTGTTGAAGAGGCGATAGTACGAGGCAGCCTGGCGACCCTGGCAGGGGGTGCCGGCCGCGTTGATGCACTGGTAGTCCTGGTGGTTCCGGGTGTTCTGGTGGAACACGGTGGCGGCCAGACGCAGGGCCTGGGAGGGCGTGTAGGTGACGCCGGCTTCCAGGGTACGGGCGCGTTCGGCTTCCAGGTTGTTGTCGGCGATGATGCGGCGACCGCCGGCCAGCATGGCTTCGTAAAGGCGCGGGCTGCGCGTGGCGTAGGACAGGCCGGCGTTGAACGACACCTGTTCGTTCAGGTCATAGATGGCGGCAATGCTGGGGTTGATCTGGCCGTCGGAGACTTCGCTGCGACCGGAGGTGCGCATCTTGAAGTGGTCGTAGCGCAGGCCGGTGGTGAGGGTGACGGGGTGCAGGTTCCAGATGCCTTCGGCGTAGACGCCAGCGTCGGTCTTGCGCTCGTTGACGGTGTCGATGGCCGTGCCGTCGGTGGACAGGCGGGAGCCGGGCTTGGACTCCTGACGGCGCAGGTTCACGCCGTATTTCAGGATGTGCTCGTTGAACAGGTAGCTGTCCAGGTTGATGTTGGCGCCCTGGGTTTCCACTTCACTGGCGCCAAGCAGCAGGGTACCGGAGCCGGCGCGCGGGAAGTTCTTCATTTCGGCGCTCATCCGGTAGACATCGGTCTCGATCTTGTCGACCGGGCCCAGGCCGCGACCGGTGTAGGCCAATCGCGTGGTGTCCTGGGTGTAGATGCGGTAGCGCGGGGCGTTGTTGGCCTCGTTGTTGTCCTGCGAGAAGTCGAATTCTTCGCGCAGGGCGCGCACGCCGTGGGTCTTCTCCTGGCGGTGGCTCAGTTCGATGCGGTTCTGCTCGTCCAGCGCATAGCCGAACTTGGCCAGCAGGCCGCGCTGTCCCAGGGCGCTGTTCTGCACTTCGCGCTTGGCGCTGCCGCCGGACTTGTAGTTCTCTTCTTTCGTCCAGTTGGCGTTGACGAGGGCGTCCAGTGCGCCGAACTGGCCATAAGCGGCCACGCCGGCACCGCGGCCCTTGTTGCTGCTGAAGCCGCCGTTGACCTTGAAGCCCAGGGTCTGGCCGGGACGCAGCAGGTCCTTGGCCGAGGCGGTGCGGGCCACGATGGCGCCGCTGGTAGCGCCAATGCCGGCCGAGGCCGAGCCGGTGCCTTTCTGCACTTCGATGTCCTTGATGAGGGCCGGATCCAGCAGGAAGCGGCCGTTATGGTGGAACATCTGCGTGTCGGAGTAGGTGTTGTCGACCTTGATGTCGATCTGGTCCTGACCCATGCCGCGGATGGTGACCCACTGCGAGGTGCCGTTGCCGCCGCCGAAGTTGATGGAAGGCTCGGCCGAGAGCACTTCCTTCATTTCATTGGCGGTGCTTTCTTCCAGCGCCTTGAAGTTGACCTTCTCGGTGGAGGAGGCCGCCTTTTCGATGGCGTAGATGGTCTGCAGCTGGGTTTCGGTGGGGGCGGCGGACTGGGCGTGCGCAAAGGTGCTGATGAGCGCCAGCGGCACGGCCTTCAGGCGAGAGAGACGCAGTGTGAACGGAGTTTCATGTCTTGGGCGTCAAAACGGGGTGGAATGGCCAAGGGCAGCCCGCATGGACTGCACAATGTGTCAGCGCCCAAGTATAAGTTCAATTCTTGTTTACATTACGTCTAACTTCATTCAGCTCACGCAGACATGCCCCGTTTCAGCAGCCACTGGCTGAACGGCCAGTCCACGCTGTCCAGCAGGTTCTTGGTGATGAGCCCCAGTTCCGTGTCACCTTCAATACGCAGCTTGCGGTTGAAGAAGAGGGTGTCGGGGTCTTCCTCGCGCATCATCATGCGCAGGAAGTCGATGCCGTTGGCGGCCAGTCGCAGGTCGGGGGCGCCTTCGTAGTCCTGGTCCAGAAACTTCTGTTCGTCGGCGCCAAAGCGCACCTTGATGCCGGCGTCCAGCACGTCGATCTCGAACTTCCTGCCGGCAAAGAGGCTCATGTCGGCGGGCAGCAGGCCTTTCTTCAGCATGGTGTTCAGCGCCAGCACCAGGGCAAGGCGCGGCGGCCGGCCGGGCAGGTGGGCCACGATGCGGCTCACCCAGGCGGGGGCGATGATCTCAGGCAAGGGCATGGCTTTCCTCCTTCAGGGCCTCGATGCCGGGCAGTCCGCGCCAGTAGCCGTCCACGGGCGTGCCCACGGCCAGGCGGGTGAGTTCGGGCTGCACGTCGGCCCAGGTGGCCTTGCCGTCCAGCACGTCGCGGTGCAGGTGGATGATCTCGGGCATGTCGTGCAGCTGGGGCGACAGCCGCAGCAGGCCCACGCCCATGGCCTGCAGTTCCTGGTGGTGCGGCAGCAGGGTCTGGCTGCCGTAGGACATGGTCTGGATGCCGTTGATGGTGAGGAACGGCTTGCCTTCGCGGGTCTTCAGCACCAGGCCGTCCTCATGGTCCAGGCAGCGGAATTCGCAGTGGTCCTTGTTGAGGTTGTAGTGGCGGGCGGTGAAGCAGCGCGACGAGTAGGCCAGCGGCATGCGGCCCCAGCCGAACAGTTCGGTTTCGATGCCTTCGGTGGCCGCCAGGATGGTGGCCAGCTTGTCGTGGCTGAGTTCGGTGGGGGGCACCCAGCGGAAGGCGCCCAGCTCGCGGAAGACGCCCAGCGTGGTCTCGTTGTAGATGTTGAGACTGGCGCCGGCCACGAAGGGAATGTCGTGCTCTCGGGCCAGTCGTACCGCCCCCATGTCGTTGGCCTCGACCTTGAAGCGGTCCTGTCCGGTGATCTTGCGCAGCCGCCGCAGGTCGGTCTCGCTTTCCAGCAGCACCTGTGACGACAGGATGATTTCCTTGCCGCTGTCGGCCAGGTTCTCGGCCAGGCCATACCAGTCGGCAAAGCGCATCTTCTGGCGGCGTGAGCACACGACTTCACCCAGATAGATGGTGTCCACCGGGGCATCCAGCATGGAAACATAGAACTCCAGCAGCGTTTCCTTCTGCCAGAAGAACTGGATGGGACCCAGCGACAGCCGGATCGGGGTCCGGGATTGGATCGGTTCGCTCATCGTGCCTGTCTCCTCATTTCCACGGCCGGTTGTAGGCGCCCAGGGTGGTCTGGTGGCCTTCGGATACCTTGCCCAGGGTCCTGCTCCAGAGCGGATCGACCCGGAAGTGCGACGGGTCGGCCGCGGCAGCATCCAGCGCCTTGCGCAGGGTGTGGGTGACCTGGGCGGTGTAGGTGGGGCTACGCTGGCGGCCTTCCACCTTGATGGCGGCCACGCCGATGCCGATGAGATCGGGCAGCATTTCCAGCACGTTCAGGCTGGTGGGCTCTTCCAGCGCGTAATACGTGGCGTCGTTAACCTCGAAGCGGCCCTTGCACAGCGTGGGGTAGCCGGCCGGTTCCTGCGGGTTGTAGCGGTCAATGAGGACGTGGTTGAGCCGTACATCCATGCGGTCGGGAAGCTGTTCCCACCGCACGGCCTTGGCGGGCGAGCACACGCCCTGCATGTTGGGCGATTCGCCCGTGGCGTAGCTCGACAGGATGCAGCGGCCTTCCACCATCACGCACAGGCTGCCGAAGCCGAACACTTCAATCTCCACATCCGTGTTTTCAATCACATGCTGCACTTGGTCTATCGTCAGCACGCGCGGCAGCACGGCGCGGCGGATACCAAACAAGTCCTTCATTAAATTGATGGCTTCGTAATTGGTGGCCGAACCCTGCACCGACATGTGCAGCCGCAGATTCGGATGTTTTTTGCAGGCGTAGGCCATCACGGCGGGGTCGGCCACAATCACCGCGTCCGCACCCAAATCGGCTGCGGTGTCCACCGCGCGCCGCCAGCGTTCCACCTGCCCGGCCTGCGCGTAGGTGTTGATGGCCATCAGCACCTGCCGCCCGCGGTCGTGGGCGTAGCGTATGCCTTCGATGATGGATTTTTGGTCGAAATTCAGGCCGGGGAAATTGCGCGCGTTGGTCGCGTCTTTCAGCCCCATGTAAACCGTGTCCGCGCCGTTATCCACGGCGGTTTTCAGGGCGGGCAGGTTGCCGGCGGGGCAGACGAGTTCGGGGATGTTGCCGCGCTCGGTCGGCTGCGGCTGGGCGGCGGGTTTGGTGTGGTGGGTGGGCTGGAAGTCGTCAAACAGCATGGCGTGTCCGTTTGTATGTAGGCAAATATTGGGCATTCTACGGGCAAGGCGGCGGTTTGGCGCTGATTTAAATCAACATCGTTGAGCAGGTATTTTTTCAGGTAGCCTACGCCTCAGCAAATAAGGCTACCTGAAAGCGTATTGCCAATTTTCAGGTAGCCTGCAAGCGAAAGGCTACCTGAAAATCCTGCCCTTTCATCCACTGTGCAAGTAGGCAGCCACCTGCAATATGCAGTAAAATCACGCCCAATTTTTGTTAAGCGCGCCAGCCGCCCGAATCATTATTTTGAAAGACACCGAAACGCCATGAAAACTTCCGAACTACGCCAAAAATTCCTAAAATTCTTCGAATCTAAAGGCCACACCATCGTCCGCTCTTCCTCGCTCGTGCCGCACGACGACCCGACGCTGCTGTTTACCAACGCCGGTATGAACCAGTTTAAAGACGTGTTCCTCGGCTTCGACAAACGCGCCTACAACCGCGCCACCACCGCGCAAAAATGCGTACGCGCCGGCGGCAAACACAACGACTTGGAAAACGTCGGCTACACCGCCCGCCACCACACCTTCTTCGAAATGATGGGCAACTTCTCCTTCGGCGACTACTTCAAACGCGACGCCATCCACT
>ERZ773008.1116-NODE-1116-length-19207-cov-23.388419_pt1 | contig 19207 bp, 16 predicted proteins | sample MGYA00580664_ERZ773008 | MGnify/ENA primary metagenome ERZ773008 (study PRJEB29015, sample SAMEA2738016) | human oral metagenome | biome: human oral; feature: human-associated habitat; material: dental | place: China | collected 2048 ... | reverse complement strand
CTTCATGATTTTTTAAGTGAAGATGATATTAAATATATTTGTGAATATATAAAAAAGTTAATTTAAGAGGAACATAATGAAACCAAAGATTTTATTTTATACTTTATCTACACATTTAGGTGGAGGAATTGAAACTGTAACAATTGAATATGTTAATGATTTTATAAAAAATGGTTATGATGTAGATTTATTAGTTGACTATGATATGGGTGAAGATGAAAAAAGCATAGTAAAGTATATGGATAAGAATGTAAATGTTGAATATTTGAAGTCAATTAAATTATCAAAATTAATTTATTCTTTTAGAAATAAAGGGCAAAAAAATAAAATTTATAATTTATTTTTATATGCTTCAATTATTCTTTCTGATTTTTTTCTTTGGAGAAAAGAAATAAAAAAGTTAAGAAAAAATGATTATGTTGCAACAATAACATTTTTTCAATATCTTCCAGCTTATATAACTAAAATAAAGGGAGCAAAACATTTTATTTTTTTACATGGTTCTGTTGAGCATTTTTTTCAAGGTATAAGAAAGTATTTCAAAAAACTTTTTTTTAAGAAGCTAAATAAATTTGATTATGTATGTACTGTAAGTGAAGAAATGCTAGATCAATTAAGAGAAATATTTCCTAAATTAACTAATAAACAAGAAACTATATATAATCCTTTTGATTATAAAAAAATAAAAGAAAAAGCAAAAGATTATAGTGAATTATCAAAAGAAGAAAAAGAATTAATAACAAAACCTTATATATGTAGTGTAGGAAGAATAAATGAAGGGCAAAAAGATTTTACGACTTTAATAAATTCTTATAAAAAAATAGTAGATGGAAACAAAATAGAAGAAAATTTAGTTATAGTTGGAGATGGACCTGATTTGGAATTATTAGAAGAATATGTAAAAAAATTAAAATTAGATCAAAGAATTTTCTTTTTAGGAAGAAAAAACAATCCGTATGTTTGGATAGATAATTGTAAGTTATTTGTTTTAAGTACTAAATTTGAAGGGTTTGGATTAGTTTTAACTGAAAGCATGCTTTTAAATAAAAAAGTTATTTCATCAAATTGTTTAGTTGGTCCAAAAGAAATATTAGAAAATGGAAAGTATGGTAAACTTTTTGAAATAGGAAATGTAGAAGAATTATCTGAGAAAATTTTAATAACTTTAAGTGAAGAAGAAAAAGAAACAGAAGAGTATGTAATAAAAAAATTTAATACAGGTTTTAAAAAATTATTAGGTTTAATTGATGAATAAAGGGAGATAAAATGTATACTTATAAAGAAATTAAAAATTCTTTTCCAAAAGAAAAAGAAAAATTAGAGTCTTTATATGGGAGAATTGTTCCAGTAAGAAAGTTATCTTATTTTTTTACAGTTTCTCTTATAAATATGGGATTTAGTGCATTTCAAGTATCAATAATATCAATATTTTTTGCAGTGGCTGGTTGTATTGTACTTGCTATAAATAATAAATATTTTGTAATAGCTGGGATTGTCTTAGTCTTTTTTTGGCATATTTTTGATTGTGTAGATGGGAATATAGCTAGGGTGAGAAAAAGTGCATCAAAACTGGGAGAATTTGTTGATGCATGTAGTGGATATTTTGTAATGGCTTTCTTACCATTTTCCATTGGAATTGCAGCATTTAATGAAGGTTTGTTCTTAGAAGATAAAAAATATCTTTATATAATAATAGGTGGAGTATCTGCCATATGTGAATTATTGATGAGATTGATTCATCAAAAATATGCTTATACATTAGCAGTTATAGAAAATAAAGAAGGAATCCATTTAGAAAAAGGTGATAATCCTTATCAACTATCAGGATTTCATAAATTAAGAAAGATGATTGATATTGAATGTGGTCCATTAGGATTGCCAATGTTTGTTCTTTTTTTAGCACCATTTTTTAAGTTGTTTTTTTTACTAGATTTATATTATTGTTTATTTCATATAGCTTCTTTGATAGTGGCATCAATATATTACATAGGAAAAGGGAGAAATTAGATGAATATAGCATTAATATTTGCAGGTGGTATAGGAAAAAGGATGAATACAACTGGAATACCTAAACAATTTTTAAAATTATATGGAAAAGAAATAATAGTGTATACTCTTGAAATTTTTGAAAACAATCAAAATATTGATGGGATTGTTATATCGTGTCTTAAAGAAAAAATTGAAGATTTAAGAAAAATAATTGAAAAAAATAATTTGAAAAAAGTAGTATCAATAGTACCAGGTGGAAATACTGGACAAGAATCTATATATAATGGATTGAAAGAAATAGAAAAAAGATATTCTAAAAATGATATTGTTTTGATTCATGATGGAGTAAGACCTTTGATAAATAATGATACTATTAATGATAATATTAATCTAGTAAAAGAAAAAGGAAATGCAATAACAACAGCACCAGCAATAGAAACTATTATAAAATTAAAAACAGAAGAAAACATAATAGATGATATCTACAATAGAAGTGAATGTTTTATGGCAAGAGCTCCTCAAAGTTTTCAATTAAAAGATATACTAGAAGCACATGAAAAAGCAATAAAAGAAGAAAAGTTTGATTTCATAGATTCAGCTTCTATTATGAAGTATTATGGTCATAATTTAAATATAATAAATGGTCCATCTGAAAATATTAAAATAACAACACCTTCAGATTTTTACATATTTAAAGCAATTTTAGATATGAAGGAAAATCTGAATATTTTTGGATTATAATTAAGGAGAAAAAATGTTTTACTGCAATAAATGCTATCAAGAAGATTTAAAAGAAATTTTAAATGTGAATTTATCATTTGAAAATTTTAGAAATAAAAATATATTAATTACAGGGGCAAATGGGCTTATTGCATCTTGTTTAGTAGATACTCTTGTTTATTTGAGAGAAAACAGAGATATAAGTTTTAATTTATATATTTTGTGTAGAAATAAGATAAAAGCAGAAAATAGATTTAAAAGTTTTTTAAATAAAGATTTTTTTAAGATTATAATACAAGATGTAACAGAAGATTATAATATGGATATAAAGTTTGATTATATAATTCATGCAGCTAGTAATGCACATCCAGTAGCATTTTCAAAAGATCCTGTTGGAGTTATTAATGCAAATGTATTGGGGACATTAAAATTATTAGAATATTCTAGAAAATATGGAAATGAAAAATTTTTATTTGTTTCAAGTTCCGAAGTATATGGAGAAAATAATTTAGTAGAAAAATATTCGGAAGATGATTATGGAAGGTTAAATAGCATGACTTTTAGAAATTGTTATCCAGAAAGTAAAAAAATGGCTGAAACAATTGGAGTGTCATATATGGAAGAATATGGTATAAATTTTTTGTCTGCTCGTCCAGCATATATTTATGGTGCACCTATGCTTGAAGATAATTCAAGAGCAAATGAACAATTTTTAAGATTAGGACGAGATAAAAAAAATATTGTGATGAAATCTGAAGGAAAACAAATAAGATCTTATTGCTATGTTGCAGATTGTGTTTCAGCATTTCTATATATTATATTAAATGGAAAAATTGGAGAAGCCTATAATATTGCTAATAAAAATCAAAATATTTCAATAAGAGAGTTTGCAGAAAAAATAGCAGAAAAAACAGGAGTAGAGTTAATATTTGATTTACCTACTGAAATTGAAAAAAAGGGGTATGGCTTGATAAAAAATACCATTTTAGATTCAAGTAAATTAGAAGACTTAGGTTGGGAAGCAAAATATTCTTTGGATAGAGCAATAGATAAGATATTTAAAATATTATAAAGTGAGGTAAAGAAATGGAAAAAATATGTATTTTGATGAGTACATATAATGGAGAAAAGTATTTATCTGAGCAGTTAGATAGTATATTAAATCAAGAAAAGGTAGAGGTTGATATTCTTATAAGAGATGATGGTTCAACAGATAACACATTAAAAATATTAGAAAATTATTCTGAAAAATTTAAAAATGTAGAATATTATATTGGTAAAAATATAAAAAGTGCTAAAAGTTTTATGGATTTAGTTAAGCACAGTAAAACTTATAAATATTATGCTTTTGCAGATCAAGATGATGTTTGGGATAGAGATAAATTATTTATAGGAGTTTCTAAATTAAAAGAAGGATATAATTTATATGGTTGTAAAAAAAGAAGTGTGGATAAAAATTTAAATCTTATTACAGAAAATGATTATGAACATAAACATTTTGTTTTAGGGAGTGTTATATTGAGAGGTTATATAGCAGGATGTACCATGGTATTTGATGATTATTTAAAAAATAAAGTTTTAGAGAGTTCAATAGAAAGATTTCAAATGCATGATACATGGTTTCTTAGAGTTGCATTTTGTGTTGGAAAAGTTTATTTTGATAAAGTGGCACACATGTCATATAGACAACATGACAATAATGTTTATGGGGGAAAAATTTCTATTTTTACTAGGTGGAAACAAAGAATAAAGTTTTTAGATAGAAGAAAATATCAAAATGAAACTAGATTAATAATGGCAAAAGAATTATATAATAGATATTCAGAAAGCTTAAGTAAAGAAGATAAAGAATCATTATTTTACTTTGCTTATTATAGAGAAAATTTAAAAAATCGTATAAAATTAGTAAGTAGAGATTTTTTACATGGTGATAATATATTTGATACTTTTATTATAAAAATATTAGCTTTATTAGGAATACTTTAATATTAGCAGGAATAAGTAAAATAAGATTTAAAGGATTAGTTAATACTTGAATATAGAAAAATAATTGTTAAATTTTAGTACTAATATCTTTTTATTAATTTTATTTTTTGTTATTTAATCTAAAAATATGGAGTAATAAAAAAACTAAAAGGAGAAAAAAGAGGCATGGAGAAATTTAAACCAAAAGAATCAAACTTAGAGTTATTAAGAATTGTCAATATGCTATTAATAATTACTCACCATTTAGCAGTTCATACTCCATTTGTTTTTGAAAACATACATATAAAATATATTGTTTATTTTCTTTCATTAGGAGGAAAAATAGGTGTAAATTCTTTTGTTTTACTTACTGGCTATTTGTTAGTAGATAAAAAATTAAAAATAAAAAATCTTTTTAGAATTTGGGTGGATGTATTATTTTATTCAATAACTATTTGGGGATTTTTTTATTTTTATGATAAAAGTTATATACCTGAGATTAAATTTTTTATTTTTCCCATAACTTATTATTTATATTGGTTTGTAACAACTTATTTTATTATGTATATAATTTTATATTTTTTTAATTTTCAATTATATGATGTAGAAAGAAAAAGATATTTAAAATTTATTATAATTTTAGTAATTCTTTGGAGTGTTTTATCCTCATTTCCTTATGTAAATTTAGGATATTCCAATGTATTATGGTTCATTTTGTTATATTTAATTGGAGGATATATAAAATTATATGTAAATAAAATAAAAAATAAATATTTATATCTTTTTGTAGGAATGATTTCTTACTTTATCATTTTTATAAGGACAATCATTAACCATAGTGTATTAGAATCAGACAAGTATGTTATAACACATTATATTGAAATGAATGATTTTTTTATATTGTTAGTATCTATATTTTTACTTTTATTTTTTAGTAACTTAAATATAAAATATAATAAATATATAAATATGGTTTCTTCAACAACTTTAGGAATTTATTTAATACATGATAATCCAAGTATGAGAACTTTTTTGTGGACTAGCTATTTTAGATTATTTGAAATTACTGGAAGTAAATATTTAATTTTAAATTCAATAAAAGCAATTTTTATTATATTTTTTGTATGTATAATAATTGATTTAATAAGAAAATTTATTATAGAAGTCTTGTTAAAAAAGAAAATCAATCAATTTTATGAAATTCTTGTATTTTTGAATGATAAAGTTAATAAATTTTTATAATAATTTCATAATAAAACTAACTAAAGGAAGGTATAGAATGAAAGGAATAATATTAGCAGGAGGAAGTGGAACAAGGCTTTATCCAATAACTAAAGCTATATCAAAACAAATTACACCAATATATGATAAACCAATGATTTATTATCCTTTATCTGTATTGATGTTAGCAAGAATAAAAGAAATTTTAGTTATTTCAACTCCAAGAGATGTGCTTGTCTTTAAGGAACTATTAGAAGATGGTAGTGATTTTGGATTAAAAATATCTTATGCTATACAAGAAAAACCTAATGGTTTAGCAGAAGCATTTTTAATTGGAGAAAAATTTATAGGAAATGATTCATGTGCTTTAGTATTAGGGGACAATATATTTTATGGTCATGGCTTTACTGGGATGTTAAAAGAAGCTTCATCAAAAGAAAAAGGAGCAACTATATTTGGATATTATGTAAATAATCCTAAAGATTTTGGAGTTGTAGAATTTGATGAAAAAGGGAAAGCTATTTCTTTAGAGGAGAAACCTGAAAATCCTAAATCAAATTATGCTATACCTGGTTTATATTTTTATGATAACACAGTTGTTGAAAAAGCCAAAAAAGTTAAACCATCAAAAAGAGGTGAATTAGAAATAACAACACTTAATGAAATGTATTTAAATGAAAATAATTTAAATGTTGTAAGTTTAGGAAGAGGTATGGCCTGGTTAGATACTGGAACTCATGATGCTTTATTAGAAGCATCAAATTTTGTAAAGACAATACAATCAAGACAAGGAGTTATGGTTGCTTGCCCAGAAGAAATAGCATATAGAAATGGTTGGATAGACAAAAATAAGATTAAAGAATTAGCAAAACCACTTTTAAAATCTGAATATGGAAAGTATTTGTTAAATCTTATAAAATGAAGATGGAGATATTTTTATGATATATATATTATTTATAGGAATAATATTTTTATTTATTTTTTCATATTATACATTTAAAAGAAATTTGTTAAATCCTAGTGTTGTTTTATGTTCAGTATTTATGATAAGTACACTTTTTTTAATGTTGAATTATAAAGAATGGGATGTAAATATCAATGAGAAAACTATTTTAATAGTATTTATGACAATAATTTCTTTTATGGTAGGAAATTTATTAATATATTTTAATCATAATTTAAAAAAAAATAAAATATTAAAAAAAGAAAGTATAAATAGTATTTCCACAATAGGAGTTAAGAAAACAATATTAATAGATTTATTTTTATTGCTAGGTTTAGTTTTTTATATAAAGAATGTATATGAGATTTCTTTATTAGCTGGAAATCCTGGTGGGTATGAGAATATGTTATTTTATGCAAGGGAGGCAAAGTTAAATTTCTATGATATAAATAGAATAAGTATAAATATATTTTATTTTGCAAAAGCAATTTCATATATATATATATTTTCTTTCTTAAATTTTACACTTCAAGATGGTTTAAAAATAAGAAAATTATATTTATTATCCCCAGTAATTATATATTTTGTATTCTTAATATTTTCTACTGGAAGAACAGAACTTATATACTTATTTATCTATTTTTTAACTATTTATTTTATCCTATTATATAGAAAATATAAATTTAATACTAAAATGAATAAAAAGATTATAATATGGTCATTATTATCTTGGGGATTTTTTATGGTATTTTTTTTCATATCAGGAGAAATATTAGGAAGAAGTGATAGTAAAATATTTTATTCAATTTCAAGATATACAGGTTCTTCATTAGCTGCTTTAAATACTTTTTTAAATGGTTATATTGAAAATAGAAATATATATTTTGGACAAAATACACTATTTAGTATATATAGTGTTTTAAGAAAATTGAATAATAATATACCAAATTTTTATGCCCCTTATGAGTTTGTATATTTTACTGATATGAGAACAAATATTTATTCAGCTATAAGAAGATATATTGAAGATTATGGAATAGGAGGGTTTTATAGTATTACTTTTTTTCTAGGGGCATTTTATGGTATTTTCTTCAATTATGTAACTTATAGAAGAAAAGATTTTTTATTAATAATGTATGCTGTATTTTCTTTTCCAATATTTGAATTTCCAATAGAAGAAAGATTTTTTATGGTATTATTTCCATCAGGTTTTATAAATAATTTTATTTTCATAGGAATTTTATATTATGTTTTAATTTATAGACCAAGTAAAAAACAGAAGAGAAGAAGGACTTAAAAATGCAAGTAAAAACTATAAAGTTAAATTTTTTACTTAATTTAATTAGGATGTTTTTGGGAACAGCTTTTATAATTATAACAACACCATATATTGCAAGAGTTCTTGGACCAGAAAGTTTAGGAAAAGTTGAATATGTAAATTCTATAATAACTTATTTTATGTTATTTACTGTTTTAGGAATTCCTAGTTATGGTATTAGAGAAGTAGCAAAATATAGAGATAATCCAAAAGAATTAAATAAAGTTGTGGCTGAATTATTAGCGATTCTCTTTATGACAACAATCATAAGTTACATTGTACTTTTTACTTTCTTATATATTTATAAGAGTCTTTTTGAAATAAAAGATATCATATTAATTATGAGTACTAATATAATATGTAATAGCATAGGAGTAGAATGGTTTTATCAAGGGATAGAAAATCAATTATATATAACTAAAAGGTTTATTTTAGTTAGAATTTTAACATTAATTGCAATATTTCTTTTTATAAAAAGTAAGGATAACTATTTAATTTATGCCTTTATTTTAGTAATGATGCAAAGTGGTTCAAACATACTAAATTTTATTAATTTAAAGAAATATATTAGTTTTAAGGGAATAAAGTTTTCAAATTTAAAATTAGATAAACATATGAAACCTATTTTAATTATTTTTTCAGCAACTGTTGCAACAACAATATATTTACAATTAGATTCAGTTATGATAGGTAATATTAATAAAGAAGCAGTAGGTATATATACAGTACCAAATAAATTGATAAGAATGATGTTAGTTATTATTACAGCTTTGGGAAGTGTGCTTCTTCCAAGAATAACAAATTGCTTAAAAAATAAGGATTATAAAAATTATAATATTTATATAAATAATTCATTAAATTATATATTTTTTATATCAATTCCAGTAGCAGTATCTTGCTTTTTATTAGCAGATAATATTATAAATATTATGGCTGGTTCTCAATTTAAAGATTCAATATTAACTATGAAAATACTATCTCCTATATTGTTCACAATTGGGATAGCTTACTTTTTAGGATTTCAATTACTTTATCCATTAGGTCTTGAAAAATATTATACTTATTCAGTTATTGTTGCAGCAATAGTTAATTTTATATTTAATTATTTAATGATACCTAAGTATTTACAAAATGGAGCTGCTATTGGTACAGTAATTGCAGAAACAGTAGGACCTTTAATCATGTTGTTTTTTGCAAGAAAATATTTAAAAAAAATAAATTTTTTTTCAGTAAAGCGGTTAAAATATTTTATAGCCACATTTATAATGAGTTTGGTTATTATTTTTATAAAAAGTTTTGAAATTGGTTCTGTAAAAACCCTTGTGTTCTCTTTTATTTTAGGAGGAATAGCCTATATTGTTGTGTTATTACTTTTAAAAGAAGAAATTTGTGTTGAAGGGATAAAAATTATAAAAAAGAAAGTGAAAAACATATGAAAGATAGGATTTTATTATTTATACCAATGTTTAATTGTGAAAAACAAATTTTAAGAGTGCTAGATCAAATAAATGAAGAAATTAAAAAATATATTACTGAAATTATAGTAGTAGATAATAGAAGTATAGATGACTCAAAGAATAAGGTTTTTAATTATATAAAAACAAATAAAGATAAAAATATAAAATTATTTCTTAATGATGAAAACTATAATCTTGGTGGTTCACATAAGGTAGCTTTTAATTATGCAATTAAGAATAATTTTGATTATATAATAGTTTTACATGGTGATGATCAAGGAAATTTATCAGACTTCTTACCAATATTAAAAGAAAGGATTTATAAAAAATATGACTGCTGTTTAGGTGCAAGATTTATGAAGAACTCAAAATTAATTGGATATTCTTCAATAAGGATATGGGGAAATTATATCTTTAATTGGCTATTTTCAATTGTTGTCAAAGAAAAAGTATATGATTTAGGATCAGGGCTAAATATGTACTCAGTTAAAATATTGAAAAATGAATATTATAAAAAGTTTCCAGATACTTTATATTTTAATAATTGTATGCTTTTAGCAAGTTATTATTATAAACACAACTTACTATTTTACCCAATTTCTTGGAAAGAAGAGGATCAAGTTTCTAATAATAAACTTATAAAATTTTCAATTTCATTATTAAAAATGCTTAGAGATTATAAAAAAGATAATCAAAAATATATAACATCTGAAATGAGAAAAAATGTTATTAATGAATATAAAACACATCTTATTGTATAATTAAAGAAAGGAGTTCCTATGAAAATATTGATAACTGGGGCAGCAGGATTTATTGGTTCTCAACTTGCATATAGACTATGGAAAAATAAAAAAGATTTAATTTTGATAGATAATTTTTCTTATGGAAAAGAAGATAATCTTGTTTTTCTAGAACATGATTTTAGAAAAGATGTAATTAAAATGGATATTAGAGATAAAGATGGTATAAAAGAATTATTAAAAAGTGGAGAAATAGAATACATCTATAATATTGCTGGAATTGCACCACTTCCTGATTGTCAATCCAATCCTCAAGAAGCAATTGAAGTTAATACAGTTGGTTTTGTTAATATATTAGAAAACGCAAGAAAATATGGAATAAAAAAAGTTATACAAGCAAGCACTAATGCAGTATATGAAAATGAAAAAAATTTTCCAACAAAAGAAGATAAATTTGAAACTCCAACATTAATCTATCCAAACACTAAATATAGTGCTGAACTTTTTGCTAAATCATTTTGTGAAACTTATGGTATGAATATTACTTGCATTCGTTTTGCAAATGTTTATGGTCCTCATATTGATTGTTTAAGAAAGCAGCCTCCTTTTGTTGCATATATGATTAGAGAGTTATATTATAATAGAGTTCCTGTTTTTCACTCAGATGGAAATCAAAAAAGAGATTATATCTATATAGATGATCTTGTAGACTTAGCTATTGCTGTTCAAAGGGGGGAAGGCTTTGATTGTATAAATTGCTCTTCATTAAAAAATTATTCAGTTAATGAGATGTATGCAATAGTATGTGAGATTATGAATAAAAATATTGATGCAAAATATGCATTAGATGAAAATTATTGGAAAAAATATCCTCAACTTTTTGAAGGTTTTTATAAGATAAAAAATTCTATATTAAAAAATGAAATAAACAAATATACACTTTGTGATAATACTTATGCAAAAAATAAATATAATTGGATACCAAAGATAAGTATAGAAGAAGGATTAAAGAAAACAGTAGAAAGCGTATGTGGGTTATTGGATAATTTAGAAAAAGAAAGAGGTATTAGATGTTAAATTTGATAATGCCAATGGCAGGTGGAGGAACTAGATTCAAAAATAATGGAATAAATATTCCTAAACCATTAATAGAAATAAATGATAAACCTTTTTTCTTTTGGGCTGCACAATCAATATTAAAATTTATTGAAATAAAAAGTCTTATCTTTGTTGTGTTAAAAGAACATATAGAAAAATACAATATAGATAAAAAAATTCTAGAATATTATCCTAATGCTAAAATACAAATAATAAATAATGTTTTAAACGGAGCAGTTTTTACATGTTTAGAAGGAATAAAGCTAATTGATAATGATGATCCAATTTTATTTAATGATTGTGATCATGCTTTTTTATCTGAATCATTTTATAAATATTGTATGAAGCATAATTTTAGTGATATTGATGGGGCATTATTAACTTTCTATTCTGACGAAGAAAGATATAGTTATATTGCTTTAGATAAAAAAAATAATGTTATTGAGACGATGGAAAAAAAAGTAATAAGCAATAAGGCAATATGTGGAGCATATTATTTTAAGAATAAAGATATTTTTAAAACAGCAGTGAAAGAATATCTAGGTAACTGTATCTATGATGAATATTTTATAAGTGGTATTTATAATATTATGATAAAAAATAATTTATTAGTTAAATATTTCCCAACAGATTTACATATATCTTTTGGAACTCCAAAAGAATACGAAGAAGCTAAAAAATATAATTTTAAAGAATTTATATAATGAGGGTATTATAATGAACATTATTTTTCTTATGAGTGCAGTAATTTCTCTACTTTTAGCACATTTAATAAAAATATTAAGATGGAGATTATTTATTGAAATTTATGAAGAACCTAGAGATAGAAATCTAATTCAGGCACTCTCTTTTGGCTATTTAATAAATTTATTTTTTCCATTTAGAATAGTAGGAGATTTTTTTAGGGCTATTTATTCTGGAAGAAAAATGAAAAATAGTTATTCTCTTTCTTTATCAACAGTAGTGGTTGATAGAATATTAGATATTATAACAGTGGGAATACTCTTCTTTATACTTTATATATTCAGTATTTATAACAAACAGATAGAGAAAAGTTTTAGATTTTATACACTCTTTTCAGTATTAATAATAGCTATGATTATGCTTTTTTATTTCTTAAAAAAATATATAAAGATAATTTCACTTAGGTTTGCTTCATTATTTAACACATATATAGAATTAAATATTTTAAAATTTATGTGGGCATTAATATGGAATTTTAAAGATATTTTTTTAAAAATCAATAAAATAAAAATAATAATAATAACAATTTTAATGTGGGTTTTATACACTTCTTCATATTATTTATTTTCTTTGTTTTTATTAAGTGAAGGTTATAATTTCAAATTAGTGGATATATTTTTTCTGCTTTTTTCAAAGGATATATTTGGAACAGGCTTATTATTGATTGAAAAAAAAGTTTCAATATTTTTTTATATTTATATGATTACTCCAATTATAATAATGTTATTAATTTCTAAGTTTTTAAAAATAAAGTCTTATTCAAAAAAAGTTGATATAGAAACAGAAGATTATTTTAATTTATTTCCTAACCAAGATAATAAAGAAAAATTAGAATTTTTAAGAAAATATTTTTTAGATAAAGATAAATCATATATTGATAATTATTTAAAAATAAATCAAAAGATAACTATAATTAGAGATTTTTCAGCAGGTTCAAATGCAACAACTATGTTATGTATGAAGAAAGATGAAATTTTTTATAGAAAATATGCTTTTGAGGATATAGAAAAGTTATATGAACAAGTAGAGTGGATAATAGAAAATGAAAAAAGAAATTTACCATTACCTAAAATTATTAGAAAGGAAAAAACTGGAAGTTATTGCTATTATGATATGCTTTATAAACCAAGTAGTATACCATTATTTGAGTATATCCATTCTATGCCATTTGAAGAAACTTGGGATATGATAAAAAATATTTTAAAAAGACTAGAAGAAATCCTTTATGTAAATAATGTAAGAAAAGCTGATGCTGAAAGTATAAATAGATACATAGACTCAAAAGTTAGTGATAACCTAAAAAAAATTACTGATTCTAAAATATTAAAAAAACTTTTTAAATATGATGAAGTTATTATTAATGGAAAGCCTTATAAAAATTTGTTTTATTATTTAGAATATTTATCAAAAGACTATCTTTTTAATATATTTAAAGATGATATTTATTCTGATTTACATGGAGATTTAACTATTGAAAATATTATCTGTAATCTAAATACAGTAGAAGAAAAAGAAAAATTTTATATAATAGATCCTAATTCTAAAAATATAAATAATTCTGCTAATTTAGATTATGCCAAAATATTACAGTCAATCCATGGGGGATATGAATTTATGATGAGAACTTATGATGTTAGTGTTGAAGAAAATAAAATTAATTTTCTTTATACTAAATCTCATGCATATTTTTACTTATATAAAAAGCTAAATGAATATATGAATTTAAAATTTAGTAAAGAAAAAATTAGAAGCATTTATTTTCATGAAATAATCCATTGGCTAAGATTAATGCCATATAAATTAAAAAAAGATGGAAAGAGAGCTCTTATTTTTTATTCTGGTTTGATTATGGTATTAAATGATGTGATAGCAATATATGGTGGTAAAAATGAAAAAAAATAAGTTAATTTTATGTGATTTGGATGGGACACTGTTTGATACTTTAGAAGTTAATTATCATTCATATAAAGAGGCTTTAAATATATTTAATTATGATTTAAAATGTGATTTTTTTTTAGAGCAATGTTATGGGAAATATTATAAAAATTTTTTATCTAAATTAAGTTTTAATGATGAAGAAATAGAAAAAATTCATCAAATAAAAAAAGAATATTATAAAAAAAATTTAAAATATGCTAAAATTAATGAAAATTTATTTAACATCTTGGAAATCATCAAAGATTTCTATAATATAGCATTAGTAACAACAGCTTCTAAAAAAAATAGTGAGGAAATATTAAATTTTTTCAATAAAAAAGATCTATTTGAATTAATTATTTCAGCAGAAGATGTAAAAAATAAAAAACCAAATCCTGAAGGTTTTATTAAGGCAATGAATTATTTTGATATCAATCCAAAAGATACTCTAATTTTTGAAGATTCAGATATAGGAATAGAAGCAGCTATAAAAAGTGGAGCCAATGTTTTAAAAATAGAAAAATTTTAGGTATTTTAAGCTTATATATGGGAGAGAGAAAAAATGAGAAATATTAGAGAGATAAAAGACTTATTAAAAAATTTTTTAAACATATTCAGTCCATTAATTTTGGGCTTTTTTGTAACTGGGATTTCTTTAGCAATATTAGAACCTTATATGGCATCAAAACATCAGGTATATAATGATATAATTTTAGAGTTCACAGCACTTACTGGAACTAATAAATCTGGGGAGTTGCTTAGTTTTTGGATTTCTATGTTTATAGGGATAATTGTAGTAATAGCATTTTTATTTTATAAAAAGGATAAAATAAGAAAAAGTATAGAGAATAGTAGAAATATAAGTTTAGATTTTATAGGTATAGGTGTTTTTGTTTTACCTATTTTTTTTGTATTAATAGTAAAACAAGAAATAAATTTATTTTTTTTAATATTAGGCTTTATTTATTTTCTTTCTTTTATTTTTGCAAGAGATAAAAATATCAAAAAATATAAGTTTTTAGTCTTATTTATAATGGCTTATTTTCTTTCTATTTCTTTAAAAACAATATTAGATAAAGTAATAAAAAATTTTGAAGTCTTACCACAAGATGCAATTTATTTATTAACTATTTTTATTTTTGTATCAGCAATATATTTTCTAAAAAAGAAAAATTATAGGAATTTAGATAAGATGATATTAATTTTCCAAATTCCAATTCCCTTTATTTTATTAAACTACCTTACAAATGAATATATATTAAATGGTGAGAAGTATATAATTAATTATCCTAAAAGATATATTAGTTTGATTTTATTTTTAATCTTAATTTTGATAGTAACAAATATTTTTCAATATAGAAATAAAAAGGATTCAAAAAATTCTTTAATTATGCTTTCAACAATAATTATTATTTTTATTCTCCATTATTATATAGAACCTAAATATGTACATTATGGTGATTTTTGGCATTGGGGTGAAGAAGTTTTACCTTGGGATCAGATAATAAATAAAAAAATGGAATTATATAAAGAGTATTCTGGAACTTCAGGTTTATATGGATTAGTTTTAGGTTTTTTTCAAAATATATTTTTAAAAGGTTTTTCTTTTGCGTATTTTCCAGCTTTGTCATTAGTAAATATATTTTGGATGGCATTAGTAGGAACATTATGTTATTTTTTGGTAGGAGGAAATTTTTCATTAATATTGTCATTGATGATATCTTTACCTCTATATGATAGAATAAATATGTTAATGATTTCCTTTTTACTGTTAGCTAACTCACATTTAATAAAGAAAAGAGTACAATGGATACAAGTATATATATTTCTTTCAATATTATCTTTGTTTTATTATTATGTAAATGGAGTAGCATTAATAGTAGGAGCATCTCCATTTGCGATAATACAGTTATTTTTTATAAAAAGAGAAAAGTTATATTTGAAGCAAGTAAAATCTAAAGTTTTTTGGCTGTTAAATATATTACTGATATTTCCAATAATATTGGTAGTAAAGTATATTTTAGGTATAATAAAATTGGTTTTATTACTTTCATCACAATCAAAATTAGCTGACGGAATAGCAGTTTATGGGATATTAGATCCTCCAGAATGGTTTCTAAGCTTTATTATAAATATAGAATTAAAAAAACAAATATGGTATGTAATTGTATTTTTAGGAATAATATTTGTAGTACTTGTGTTTGTATATTTATTATATTTATATTTACAAAATTATTCAAAAAATAAAATAATAAATAAAATAAAAAGACCAGAGTTTTTTATTTTATCATTTTCTTGTATAGCTTTATTGATTAACTACACTTTTACAACAATAAGAATGGATAATTGTGCTTCTTTTACAAGGCCTTTAAGTACTATAATAGTTTTTGTAGGTTTCTCCTTATTAATTTTTCTATATAAATATGGAAATAAATTATTAGGAAAAAGTATAAAAATTATTTTTATCTCATTATCGTTTGCAGCTTTATCTATAATAGGAGTAGATAATCTAGTAATAGGAGCAGATAATTCAGTAGGAGGGAATGAAATAATAAATATTAAAAAAACACATGAAATATCATCAAATTTTGTATATGTAGATGGATCAGAAGTAGGAATTCCAAAGTTGGGAAAAGGTTTTTTAATAAAAGAAAGGCTGGAGTATTTAAAAAAATATAAAGAAATGATAGATAAATTATTAAAAGAAGATGAATTTTTTTGGCCAGAGTGGGATAGAGAATTATTAGTAATATTTAATAAGAAAGTTCCTACAAAAATAGATAGTCCATATTTAACAAAGAGTTTAAAAGCAACAAGAGAAAATTTAAATTCTATGAAAGAAAAGCCAATATTTATAACAGATTTATTAGGATATCAAAGTTATTATACTTTTAGATGGATATTAGATAATGGATATGTAAATTATAATGGATTTTGGATAAGGCCTGATAGGTATGAAAAAATATTTGGAAATATAGAAGAAGCTAAGAAAAATACAATAGAAGCATTTTCTTCACAAGAATTAGCTAAGATACCATATTCTTTAGGAAATTCTATGCAAACTTTGGATAAAATATTTATTAATAAGAAAGAATATGATTTTAATAATGCTATAATAGAAAGTAATCAAGTAGAAATTCTTTCAAATAAAAAATTAAAGATATTAGATGAAGAAGACCCTTATATTATATTATCATTATCTGAAATGATAAGTGGTAATGATTATGATTTTATATATTTAGAGCTAGAAGAAAAGTATGATAAAAAATCTGAAAAAAGAATGCAAATCTTTTGGGAAGGAGAAGGTTTTCCAATAGCTGAGAATAGGTCTATAAGATTTAATGATGTAAATGGAAAGCTCTTAATACCAATGGGGGTACATGCTAGCTGGATATTATCTAATATAATTAAAATAAGAATAGATTTTGAGGGTGTAAAGAAAAATGAAGAAATTGAAATAAAGAAACTAGAATTTATGCAACTTGATAGAGCTAGAGAGGAAAAATAAGGTGTCAAATTTAAAAAAAATTTTAAGACAATTTATAAAATTTCTATTTTTATCAGGGATAGGATGGTTAATAGATTTTACATTATATTTAATTTTTTCAAATATATTTGATTTTAAAATTATCTATTCAAATATATTGAGTTCTATCCCAGCTGTTACTTTTGTATTTTTTGTATCAACACGAAGGGTCTTCGTTAAGAATAAAAAGGGATTTACATTAAAAGAAAAATATTTTATATATTTTTTATATCAAGTAATATTAATAATTACAATATCATTATTAGGTCAATATTTATATTTATTAATTTTAAAAAATATTGCAGTAAAAATAGAATTAAAAATTTTAAAATTAATTATAAAAATATTAATAACTCCAATTACAATGTTAATCAATTTTATTGTTATGAAGTTTTTAATTGAAAAGTTATAATAGAGAAAAAAGAATATAGATAGAAGAACATAATTTAAAATTAAAATATGAATAATAGAATTAAAAATGGTATAATAAAGTAAAAAAATATAAGGAGAATTTATAAATATGAAAACATATCTAGTAACAGGAGCAGCAGGCTTTATAGGAGCAAATTTTTTAAAATATATCTTAAAAAAATATGAAGATATAAAAGTAATTGTTGTAGATTCATTGACTTATGCAGGGAATTTAGGGACAATAAAAGAAGAATTAAAAGATAACAGAGTTAAGTTTGAAAAGGTGGATATTAGGAATAGAAAAGAAATAGAAAGAATATTTTCTGAAAATAAAATAGATTATGTTGTAAATTTTGCAGCAGAATCACATGTGGATAGATCTATTGAAAATCCACAAATATTCTTAGAAACAAATATACTAGGAACTCAAAACCTATTAGATAACGCTAAAAAGGCTTGGACTGTATCAAAAGATGGAAAGGGATATCCAGTATATAGAGAAGGTATAAAATATCTTCAGGTTTCTACTGATGAAGTTTATGGAAGTTTATCAAAAGACTATGATGAGCCAATAGAACTTGTAATTGATGATGAAGATGTAAAAAAAGTTGTTAAGAACAGAAAAAATTTAAAAACTTATGGAAATAATTTCTTTACAGAAGAAAGTCCGGCAAATCCAAGAAGTCCTTATTCAGCTTCTAAAACAGGAGCAGATCATATTGTTATAGCTTATGGAGAAACATATAAGTTACCAATAAATATAACAAGATGTTCAAACAACTATGGACCTTACCATTTCCCTGAAAAGCTAATACCTTTAATGATAAAAAATATTTTAGAAGGTAAAAAGCTTCCAGTATATGGAAAGGGAGATAATGTAAGAGATTGGCTGTATGTTGAAGATCACTGTAAAGGAATAGACCTAGTATTAATAAATGCTAAAGTTGGAGAAGTATATAATATAGGTGGTTTCAACGAAGAAAAAAATATAAATATAGTTAAATTAGTAATAGACATATTAAAAGAAGAAATTACTAATAATGACGAATATAAAAAAGTTTTAAAAACTGATTTATCAAATATTAACTATGATTTAATAACTTATGTACAAGATAGATTAGGACATGATATGAGATATGCAATAGATCCATCTAAGAT
>ERZ773008.1114-NODE-1114-length-19218-cov-3.479727_pt1 | contig 19218 bp, 16 predicted proteins | sample MGYA00580664_ERZ773008 | MGnify/ENA primary metagenome ERZ773008 (study PRJEB29015, sample SAMEA2738016) | human oral metagenome | biome: human oral; feature: human-associated habitat; material: dental | place: China | collected 2048 ... | reverse complement strand
TGACATAAGCAAAGCACTCTTCCACGGACATACCTTTATGGCCAATCCTACTGGTTGCGCTATTGCCTTGGAGAGCCTTAAGATACTTGCCGAGGAAGAAATGCAGGCCAACCTTAAGCGTATTCACACAAGACATGTGGCTTTTGCCGCTAAAATGGACAAACATCCTAAGGTCGCCCGAACCCGTACCCTTGGCGTGATTGTCGCCTTGGACTTGAAAATTCCCAATACAGGGGAGTATTACGGAGCCATTCGCAACGAACTCTATCGTTTTTACATCAGCCATGGAGTGATCCTGCGCCCTGTATATCATACCATATATATATTACCTCCCTATATCATCACCGACAAGCAGCTCGATAGGGTCTATGAGGTGGTGGAAGAGAGTATAACATACCTAAGCCAAAAAGGACTTATATAGATGAGCAACCACACACCCACCACTGCCCTTACCATAGGGCAGCGTATCATTGCCTTTAACAAGGGCTTACAGTACACAGGCAAACTCCCTGAGGGCTTTGCCGTGCTAAACCCTTACTTGGACAACCCTGAGACGCTACAGGTGATGACCTCCTTTTATGACAAATATTATAACGATGAAGTACCCCGCAAGTTTATCATCGGCATCAATCCCAGCCGACATGGGGCGGGGGTTACAGGAGTGCCTTTTACTGATACCAAGCACTTGGAAAATGATTGTGGGATTCCCATGATTTCGGCTCGTACTCATGAGGTCTCTTCAGTGTTCGTCTATGATATGATTACCCAATATGGTGGTGTAGAAGCTTTTTACAAGGATTACTATATCAACTCTCCCTTCCCCTTGGCTATTGTTCGTAAGAATGCACAAGGAAACTGGCTCAATGCCAACTACTATGATGATCCAGAGCTTTTTGCCATGACCCGTGCCTATATGATAGAGACTCTCAAAAAACATATCGCCCTAGGCCTAGACACCAATGAGGTGTATATCTTAGGTAAGAAAAACGCTACTTTCTTGGAAAAGCTTAACAAAGAGGCTTCTCTGTTCAAAAAAATGGTTGTTCTGGAGCACCCTCGCTATATAGAACAATATAAATCCAAGGAAAAACAACTGTATATAGACAAGTTTATCACCTTATTAAAAACCTAATAATATGAAAATCCTAAAAGAATTGGACGAACTCACCGCCGCCGAGGTCATCTCCCCCGAAGTGGCCGAGCGTATCCGCCACTATGCCGAGCAGCGTACCCAGAGTAACTCCTCCCATAGGCTTCTGACTGTCTTCGGGGCACTAGGGGCAATCCTCATAGCCTTAGGAATCATCGTCCTTTTGGCTCATAACTGGGACGAGCTACCCCGCTGGATAAAGACCATTATCTCCTTCCTCCCCCTATTGACAGGTCAGGCTGCTTGTGGGTACCTGCTTTTCAAAAAGGGACTCACCTCTTGGTGGGGGGAAGCTGCCGCTGCCTTTACCGCTTTGACCATAGGGGCTACGATTGCTATGGTACATCAGGTATATAACCTGCCCGATAGCTCCTTTGCCAGCTTCCTCACCCTCTGGCTTATCTTAGCCCTGCCTACCCTCTACCTTATGCGCTCTCGGGCGACAGCCATACTCTATTATATAGGGATAGGAGCACTCTGTATATTGGGGTATAGAGAATGGCCTACTTACTATACTTCTTTGGTTACCTTTGCGCTTATCTTACCTTTTTACATCTGGCATATAAGGTATAAGGCAAATAGTGCGATTACTCATGCCTTTCACTGGCTTACTGTAGTCTTTACAGGAATAGCTTTGTCCATTCTCTCTGCAAATATAAGAGATGATAGCACTATCCTTTGGTTTGTCTTGCTCGCTGCTATTTATATCATGATAGGAAAGTATCTACAAACAAGTATTTATTATAATGCTTATAAGGTAGCTGCCCTTCTGTGTATTCCTATTTGTTTCTTTATAGAAGATTTTCCTTCTTTTAATAATTACACCCTATATATGACCATTGCTATAGTACTTTTCTATTTTTTACTTATTTCAAAGTATTATTATATAGATAAAAAGGAAAAAACACTGGATCTTGTATTAGTTTTTCCTCTGTTGTATATATTTTCTATCTATTTAGTGCGCCTTTACCTATATGATTTAGTTATTTTAGCCTTTGGTGCTTACTATATTTGGAAAGGATTTAAGAGCGAACGTAGTTTAGTAGTCAATTATGGCCTTTCGGTCATCTCTGTTGAGATTGCTATACGATTTTTTGATAGTTCCTACCCTTTTATTATCAAAGGAATTGTCTTTATCCTCTTAGGTATAGGCTTTTTTGCAGCTAATTATTTCATCTTAAAACAAAAGAAAAATGCGTAAGAAATACCTCATCATAGCCTTTATCTGTACAGTTTTAGTACAATTAGCTTTCCCCTTGAAAATGATTTTTGACAGAGAATTGATTCTCCTTAGGGGTGAAACCTTCCTAATGAAGATTGAACCTATTGACCCTTATGATGCCTTCCGTGGGCGCTATGTGTCCATTAACTATACAAATGTAACGGCACCTATACCTTGGTCTATGCAACAAGAACATTATAAGTTTGACCACGATCTATTCATTCCTCTAAAGAAAGCTGCCAATGGCGAGGCTATCTATCAAGAGGCAAGAGAGATAAGACCTTCTGATACCGACATTTACCTAAGAGTTACTCCAGGGGGGCCTACGGTAGATTATGAGACTGTTTGGATTGATATACCCGACAAGCGTTATTATATGAATGAATACAAGGCACCCATAGCCGATAGGATTATCAAGGATGCCTATGCCCAAATTGTTGTCTACAAAGGACAGATGGTACTCAAGGGTATCTTGATTGATGGCATGCCTATCGAAAAATATATTGACCAATTAACAAAAGACAAATCCTATTAAAATACACTTTACTATATGAAAGATTTCTCTTTAGAAAGACTCAAGCAAGAAATATTCTCCAAAAAAACCTTTCTCTGTGTAGGCTTAGACGTAGATTTGAACAAAATCCCTCCTTTCCTACTCAAGGAAAGCGATCCTATTTTTGCTTTCAATAAGGCAATCATCGATGCTACCCACCCCTATACCATTGCCTATAAGCCTAATATCGCTTTCTATGAGGCCTATGGGGAAAAAGGTTGGCAGTCACTAAGAAAAACCATTGACTACCTCAACGAGCAACATCCCCATATCTTTACCATAGCCGATGCCAAGCGAGGTGATATAGGTAATACGGCTACCATGTATGCGAAGGCCTTCTTTGAGGATTTACAGTTTGACAGTGTAACGGTAGCCCCCTATATGGGGCAGGATTCCGTAGAGCCTTTTTTGGCTTTTGAGCACAAGGCGACTATCCTATTAGCACTGACTTCTAACAAAGGCGCCTTTGATTTCCAAACTCTTACCACCGAGGGAACACCACTCTACCAGCAGGTACTCACCCGTTCACAACAGTGGCACAATGCCCACAGCCTCATGTATGTAGTAGGTGCTACCAAGGCAGAATACTTGGCTGACATTCGCCGTATAGTTCCCCAATCCTTCTTATTGGTACCTGGTGTAGGTGCCCAAGGAGGTGATCTAAAGGAGGTCTGCAAGTACGGACTCAATGACTCGGTAGGTCTCATTATCAATGCCTCTCGTGCCGTAATCTACGCTTCCCAAGGGGAAGATTTTGCACAAAAAGCAGGGGAGGCTGCCCATAGCTTACAAAAAGAAATGGCGACTATCCTTCAAACTAAATACCCTTCTCTATGACTTTTTCTGAAGAAAACTATCTAAAAATCATCTACCACCTTGGTCAAGAGCGACAAGAGGAAGTTACCACCAATGCCATAGCTGAGGCCATGCAGACTAAGGCTTCATCAGTTACTGATATGCTTAAGAAACTACATGAAAAGGGATGGGTGGAACATAAGAAATACCAAGGTGTCTCCCTTACAAAAGAAGGAGAGAAAAACGCCCTTTTTGTCATTCGCAAACATCGTCTTTGGGAAGTGTTCTTGGTGGAAAAGCTCCATTTCTCTTGGGACGAAGTCCATGAAGTAGCCGAACAACTGGAGCACATACAGTCCGACAAACTCATTGAAGAACTGGATAAGCTCCTACTATACCCTGAAAAAGACCCTCACGGAGACCCCATCCCTGATAAATATGGTCACATGCCCTCGCTCAAAAGTGAGCTGCTAAGCCAATTAAAAAAAGAAGAGAGCGCTCAATGTGTAGGGGTAAGAAATACTTCTAAAGAATTTTTGCAATATCTGAATAAGATAGACATTTCTATTGGAAAAGAAATTAAAATTCTGGAGATACATTCCTTTGATAATTCTATTGAAATTCAATTAGATAGCAAGACTATTAACATCTCTTCCATGGTAGCAGAAAACATCTATGTTAAAAAAAACAAATAAGTCTTATTTTTCTTTTTTGTTTCTGAAAAATAGATTATTTTTGCCCTCACATTCCTAATAAAAATGTTACGTAAAAAATACTATTTTATCATCCTTGGGGTGATTGCCCTTGCTGTGGTAGGTTACTTTGTATTCTTCCCTTCTGGAAAGTATAAGTTTGAAAACCAAGAAATTATACTCAATGATTGTGAAGAGGGAGAAGAAGATTGCGCTGAAGTCTCCATCAATTACATGCTTTGCAAAAGACCCAGTGCTTTTGCTCAGACATTTAACGACACTATACAGCGACAATTGGTCAGAATCCTTACTGCAAAAGATACTGTTATGGGAGTAAAGGAAGCTGGAGAACTATTCCTTACTCAATACAAATCCGACAAACAGCAGTTTGAAGGTATGACTCCTTATCAAATACAAATCGTGGATACTATTCTCCTTGAGAATGATGCCCTTATATCCCTTCAACGCTCAGGAACTGAGTACTTAGGAGGGGCTCACCCTGTCAACTGGGCTACTTTCATGAACTTTAAAGCCTCCGATGGCACTTTCTTTCCTCAGGAAGAACTCTTTACTGATATGGGAAAGATATTGGAGGTAGCAGAAAAGCACTTCAGAGAGACTTTCAATATCTCCGATGGAGAAAATTTAAGCGAAAATGGCTTTATGTTCCAGAATGACATATTTTCTTTGCCTAAGAACATAGGTTTTGACCAAAACTATCTTATCTTATTGTATAACCCTTATGAAATAGCCCCTTATAGTACAGGAATCTTAGAGGTGAAAATTCCTCTATCCGAAGTAAATCCTTGGCTTTCATTTAACCTTAATGACCCAAAAAGAAAATGACACCCACACGGAAAGTTTACTATTTAAGCAGTTGCGACACTTGCCAACGTATTCTCCATGAAATCAAGGCATTGGAGGATTTTACCTTTCAAGATGTAAAGGAAGAGCCTATCTGTGAAACAGACCTCGAACAGCTCAAAAATGTTACAGGAAAGTATGAACTCTTGTTCAACAAAAGAGCCAAACTCTACAAAGAGCGTCAGCTGAACGAACAAGAACTGACAGAAAATGATTATAAAGATCTTATTCTGGAACATTATACTTTCCTAAAACGTCCTATCTTGGTTATTGATGATCATGTAGTATTGGGGAATGCTACTAAAATTATAAAAGAAACACGCAAGCACCTATGAGTATTATCACTCAACTGAATATCCCCACTACAAACCTTCCCCGTATTGTTGTCATAGGAGCAGGTTTTGGTGGTATCAACATCGTAAAGCAATTGGATTTTTCCAAAATGCAAGTGGTTCTGATTAATAAGACCAATTACCACACTTTCCAGCCACTACTCTATCAGGTGGCTACTGCGGGACTAGAACCCGACTCTATTGCACACTCAGTGCGCTCTATATTCAAAAAAGAGAAGACGTTTCACTTCCGTATCACTGAAGTAAAACAGATCAATCCTAGCAAGAAAAGTATTCTCACTGATCTTGGAGAACTCTCCTATGATTACCTTGTTATTGCTACAGGTTCTCAGACTAACTTCTATGGCAATGCCAATATCCAAAAGTATGCCATGCCTATGAAGACAGTCCCAGAAGCAATTGATATGCGTAGCCTCATTATCCAAAACTTGGAAGCAGCTATACTTACCAATGACCTTGAGGAACGTAATAGTCTGATGAACTTTGTCATTGTAGGAGGAGGACCTACAGGGGTGGAGCTCGCAGGAGCATTCGCTGAACTTAAGAGCCATATCCTCCCTACCGACTACCCTGACTTGGATATCCGTAAGATGAATGTACACTTGATTCAGGCGGATCCTCGCTTATTGGTAGGTATGGGAGAGAAATCAAGCGAAAAAGCCAAAGAATATCTTGAGAAAATGGGGGTTACCATTTGGTTCAATACCTTTGTAAAAGATTACGATGGCACCAATGTAGTAACCAACACTCACAATTTTGAGACTCGTACCCTTATCTGGACAGCTGGAGTAAAAGGAAATACCATAGAAGGGCTTGCTGAAGAAAGTATCCAGTTCGGTCGTTATCTGGTCAATGAGTTCAATGAGGTAAAAGGCTGTGAAAATATCTATGCCATAGGTGATATAGCTTGTATGATCAGCGACAAATATCCCAAAGGTCACCCCATGGTAGCACAACCTGCCATCCAGCAGGGTAAGCAATTGGGTAAAAACCTCAAGAGAAAGATTGAAGGCAAAAAGAACTTAGTACCTTTTAGCTACTTTGATAAAGGGGCTATGGCTACTGTTGGACGCAATAAGGCAGTAGTAGAGATTGCAGGCATGCGCTTCTCAGGTTGGTTTGCTTGGATACTTTGGATGGTTGTACACCTTGCTTTCCTTGTAGGATTCCGCAACAAAATGGTAGCCTTAGCCAACTGGATTGTACAGTATTTCCAATATAATAAGGGAGTGAGACTCATTATTCGTCCTTACAAATCGGCTTATGAGAGAGAACACTCTCAGAAAGCATAAACTTTTCATATTTCTTCCATTAGAAACTGCCCCCTTAAGAGAGGGCAGTTTTTTTATTCTACATAAAAATTAAAAATACGACTTGCTTATTCAAAAATTATAAGTATCTTTGCGCCCGAATTTATAATATCATTATTTATATTTAATTTATCAAACGATGAAAAAAATGATTCTTTCAGCATTAACTCTTTGGAGTTTTGCTGCTTTTGCCCAAGAAGAAGTTCCTTCTATGTCTGCTCCTGAGCCTTCTGCAGATTCTGAAAAAACATGGACTCGTGCAGGGATTATCTCTCTTTTGTTCAACCAAACAGCTTTCAACCACGATTGGACAGGAGGAGGAACCAATAACTACGGAGGAAACCTAAACCTTTCCTACGATGCCAATTACAAAAAGAATGCTTGGACTTGGGATAACAAACTTCTTATTGACTATGGTCTTACCAGAGTAGATGGCGATGCTTTCTCTAAGAAAACCAATGACCGCTTTGCCTTTACTTCCCTTGTAGGACGACAAGTATCCGATACTTGGTTTGTTTCTTTCTTTGCCAATTTCCAAACTCAATTAGCTAAAGGATATAAGTACGATACTGATAATGCTGGAAAGCAAATCCGTACTGAAACTACCAACTTCTTAGCACCTGCTTATTTCTCTTTTGGTCCTGGTATGTTATGGAAAAAGAATGACAACCTAAAGGTGAATATTTCTCCCGCTACTTCAAGACTTATCTTCACTGATAAGAAATTCACCGAAACAGGTTCTCACTTTGGGGTAGAGCAAGGTAAAACTTCTCGATTCGAGTTCGGTGCAGCTGTGAATGGATATGCTAAGTTCGATAATCTTGTGAAGAATGTAACTTTCGAGAACACTCTTAGCCTATATAGCAACTACCTAGACAAGCCTCAGAATGTAGATATTGACTACACTCTCAATGTATTGATGAAAGTAAATGACTTCCTTTCAGCCAACTTTACTTTCCAAGCTATCTATGATGATGACGCTGTTAAGGCCTTCCAAATAAGAGAAGTTTTCGGCGCTGGATTCACTTACAAATTCTAAGATAAGAGGTAAAAAAAATAAAAAGGTAAAAGAAATTCTTTTACCTTTTTATTTTTTATCTTTTACTTTTCTTCATGTGGTCGTTTTCCGAAGATATTTTCCAAATCTTCCTTGAAGATGACCTCTCTTTCCAAAAGCAATTCAGCTAAAGTAGTGAGCTTATCCTGATTAGCTCTCAAAATAGCAAGAGCACGTTGGTATTGTTGTTCTATGATATTGCTTATTTCTTCATCAATCACCTGAGCGGTTTTCTCACTATAAGGCTTAGTAAATCCATATTCCTCACCTGTGGGGTCGTAATACGTCAGGTTTCCTATCTTTTCATTAAGTCCGTAAATGGTAACCATAGCGCGGGCCTGCTTGGTAACTTTCTCAAGGTCACTGAGCGCTCCTGTGGAAATTTTCCCAAAAGTAATCTCTTCAGAAGCACGACCTCCGAGAGCGGCACACATCTCATCTTGAATCTGGTCTGTTCGTACAATCTGTCGTTCTTCAGGCAAGTACCAAGCAGCACCAAGGGAACGACCACGAGGAACAATTGTTACTTTCACCAAAGGAGCAGCGTGTTCCAAAAGCCAACTTACAGTAGCGTGTCCTGCCTCATGATAGGCAATAGCTTTTTTCTCCTCTGGGGTAATGATCTTGTTCTTTTTCTCCAAACCTCCGATAATTCTATCTACTGCATCCAAGAAATCTTGTTTATCCACTGATGCTTTTCCTCGACGGGCTGCAATCAGTGCCGCTTCATTACATACATTGGCTATATCAGCTCCTGAGAAACCAGGGGTCTGTTTAGCTAAGAACTCTATATCCAAATCCTCAGTTATTTTGATAGGGCGTAAGTGTACCTTGAAAATCTCCTTACGCTCATTCAAGTCAGGCAGATCCACATAGATCTGTCGGTCAAAACGTCCTGCTCTAAGGAGTGCCTTATCTAGAATATCTGCACGGTTGGTAGCTGCTAAGACAATTACATTGGTAGTGGTGCCAAAACCATCCATTTCAGTAAGTAGCTGATTGAGCGTATTTTCTCTTTCATCATTAGCATTCGTGAGGTTATTTTTCCCTCTAGCTCTACCAATAGCATCTATCTCATCTATAAAAATGATAGAAGGTGATTTTTCCTTAGCTTGCCTAAACAAATCTCTCACACGTGAGGCACCTACCCCTACAAACATTTCCACAAAGTCAGAACCAGAAAGGGAGAAGAAAGGCACCTGTGCCTCCCCTGCTACCGCTTTGGCAAGGAGTGTTTTTCCTGTTCCTGGGGGCCCTACAAGGAGGGCACCTTTAGGAATTTTTCCTCCTAGGGAGGTATATTTTTCAGGATTCTTGAGGAAATCCACTATCTCCTGTACCTCCTCCTTGGCACCTTCAAGACCTGCTACATCTTGGAAAGTAATTTTCTTATCCTTCTCTCCGTCAAAGAGTTTGGCACGAGAGCGACCAATGTTAAAGAATTGACCTCCTCCCATACCTCCTCCGGCACGGCGCATAAGAAAAATCCATAACCCTACGAAGAGTACTAGAGGCAACACTACTGTAATGAGTAAGTCACCTAAGAAATTCTGCTCTGTTTTATATATCAGTTGCGTATTGGAGAGGTTGTTTTCTGCTACAATCTTGTTGAATCTGTTTTCAAAATTCTCCAAAACTCCTACCTCCATTTTATACTGAGGTACATCGGAATCTGCTCCAGCCTTGAACAAAGGGCTTTCAGCACGCACCTTCTTATGATCTGGCTTTTCCATAGCCTCTGGAAAAAGATAGATACGTGCTTGGTGCTTATTGACTACTACCACTCTGGAGATATCTCCATCTTGGAGGAATTTTTCAAATTCTGTTTGAGGGATTTCCTCAGGCTGTTTCCATAATCCAGAACTTGAGAGTGGATTAAGGATAAAAAATAGAATAAGCGCGAGCCCTGCATAAAACCAAAAAGCAGAGAATCGCGATGGCTTGTTCTCGTTCATAACTATTCATTTGTATTTATATGGGTTATCTGGGCATCTCCCCATAAGCCCTCTATATCATAATATTCGCGTACATGTTTTTGGAAGATATGTACTACCACATCTACATAATCAAGCAATACCCATTCAGCATTTTGCTCGCCTTCTACATGCCAAGGTTTTTGGGGCGTTTGTCTTTGTACAGCACCTGATATGGCTACTACCTGTGTATTGGATCCTCCTGTACAGATAACAAAGTAGCTACATACAGCATTCTCTATACCTCTAAGGTCTAAGATAGTGATGTCCTGACCCTTTACTTTTTGTATCCCCTCCAATATGGAAGAAAGCATTTGTTCTGTGTTATTTTTTTCTGACATTCAATTTTTTTAATTACTTTTGCAAAGCGACAAAGGTATAACATTTTATGGAAATTATCAAACTTAATGCCACAAATTCTACCAATACTTATCTTAAAAATCTCATTAAGGAAAAACCCATAGCAGACCTTAGTTGTGTATGGGCGCTGTCACAGACCCAAGGGCGAGGACAACAAGGAGCCACATGGATAGCTGAACCTTATAAAAACCTTACCTTCAGCGTTTTAAAAAAGTTTGATGTGTTTCCCTCCGAATATCACTTCCTACTGAATATGGAAGTCTCCTTAGCCATCTTTCGTGCCCTAAAAAAGTTGTATATACCAGACTTAGCTGTCAAGTGGGCTAATGACATTTTGTCATCCAAAAAGAAAATCTGTGGTATTCTTATAGAAAACACACTTAGCAAGGAGTATATCACAGCCTCAGTGATTGGGATAGGACTAAATGTAAATCAGCTTTTTTTCAATGATTTGCCTAATGTCTCCTCGCTACAAAAAATCATGGGACACCCTTTTGACTTAGAAGAAGTATTGCTCCTTATAGGTCATGAGCTAGAAGCCGTACTCACAAACCTCTCCCCTACCCGCTTTGATACTGTGTTGGAGGAGTACCACACCCACCTATTCCGCAAGGACAAGCCCTCCACCTTTGAGCATCCTAATGGACAGCGCTTTATGGGCTACATCAGGGGAGTTAGTCATAATGGACAACTCCAAGTAGAACAAGAAGATGCACTGATGAGCTGGTTTTCACTTAAAGAAGTCAAATTACTTTACTAACCCCTTATCTTATGAAATATTTTTTCAGTACCCTCACGCTCCTTGTTATTATCCTTAGCAGTTGTCAATCCCAGAAAGCAGCTATGGAGGCACTCTCAGGACAAACTTTCTATGCTTATTCGTTACACAATGGTAAGTATCGAGAAAGTTCCTTTCCACTCCTACCCAAGGATGCTTGGGATCACCCATACAAATACCTACATTTTCAGCTACAGCCCAAGGGCAACTACTTATATGTAACCTACGATAAGATAGAAAATGGACAGCTCACCACCCATACCAAGCGCTACTGGGGGCTTTGGCGCAAACAAGGGTTTAGGTACCAATCTCGCTGGCTCATCTCGCCCCTTGTGCCCCTTTTCTTTGGCTGGGATATGCAGCGCTATTATTTTAAGGTAGACGACAAGCAAAACATCGATTTTACCGAAAAGGGAAGCTGTTGGTTCTTTTTTGGTGGCTTTGGCTATGCCTATGATCCCTATTATGGAGGTGGTCGCTTTAAGACAGTAGCTCATACCGAGCGACCTATGGTCTATTTTGACCAAGGTCGTTATGGTATTAGGACAAATAAAGATACCCTGACCGCTCCCCTTTATAATGAGTTGAGCTGGTTTGAGAATAGAGTAGCCCGCGCACGAAAAGAACACTCCTGGGGTGTAATTGATACCCTTGGCAGAGAAGTTATTCCCTCTATATATGACCAAATTAGCTACGAGAGTTCGAGCAAACCACCTGTTTTCTTAGTCCAAAAGGACAGCCTCAAAGGATTTTTTTCTCTCAAGGGAGAGCAGCTCACCCCTATACAATACAAACACTTAGAATATTATTGGTCAGGTGTGTTCTTAGCCCAAAAAGATAGTCTATGGGGCTTTATTGGCTCAGATGGCAAGGAAAAACTGGCTATTATCTACGATCATATCGAGAAAAATGATTATGGTTATACCCTTATCAAAGGAGATAAAGTAGGCTTTTTCAGATATGGAGGACAATATGCGAGATATATCCCAGCAGTATATACGGAAATAGATTTCCCCTCTACCACCAAAGAGTTTGCTGTAGTCCATAGTGGTGAGAAACTCCTACTGATAGATCGCAAAGGTATTGTTCACAAGGCCATTGCTACTAAGGTAAAAGGTATTGATGTCTTCTTGGACAAGCTCGAAGGTGTCGCCGAATACAAAGGACAATACTATAAACCAGCACCAATGACTAGTGACTAATGAATAGTGAATAGTGAATAGAAATAAATAACTATTTGTCATTTGTCACTATTTTCGTATTTTTGCAAAATCAAACTAACTTTCATGAAAGAGACAGATATTATCATCATTGGGGCAGGACCTACTGGTCTTTTCGCCGTTTTTGAAGCAGGACTCTTACGCCTAAAGTGCCACCTCATAGATACCCTTCCCCAACCTGGAGGACAGCTCACTGAACTCTATCCTAAAAAACCTATCTTTGATATTCCTGGTTATCCTAGTGTGGGAGCAGGAGAGTTGATCAATAATCTTATGGAACAAATCAAGCAGTTCCAACCCGAATTTACTCTCTCAGAAACTGCCGTAACTCTTGAGAAACAAGCCGATGATACCTTTATCGTTACCACAGACAAAGGCACCCAAATCAAAGGAAAAGCAGTAGCTATCGCAGGAGGCTTAGGTACTTTCGAACCTCGTAAACCAGAGATTAGCAACCTTGCAGATTATGAAGATAAGGGTGTAGAGTATTTTGTGAGAAATCCTGAACGCTTCGCGGGCAAGCGTGTAGTTATTGCTGGCGGAGGAGATTCAGCACTGGATTGGAGTATATATTTGTCCAATATAGCTCAGTCAGTTACCTTGGTACATCGTCGCAATGAATTCCGTGCAGCCTTGGATTCAGTAGAGAAAGTAAAAGAGCTAAAAGAAGCAGGTAAGATAAACCTTATTACCCCATGCGAAGTAGTAGGTCTCAAGGGAGAAGGACTGCTCTCTGCAGTTGTCCTTGAGAAAGAAGGAGTACAAGAGGAATTACCTACTGATTACTTTATTCCCCTCTTTGGACTTACTCCTAAGTTAGGACCTATCGCTGATTGGGGATTGGAAATAGAGAGAAATGCAATCAAAGTAAATAATGCTCTTGATTACCAGACAAATATAGAAGGTGTCTATGCCATAGGCGATGTAAACACCTACCCTGGGAAACTCAAGCTCATTCTCTGTGGTTTCCATGAAGCTACCCTTATGTGCCAAGGGGTATACAACCGGATCTACCCTACTAAGAAGTATGTACTGAAATACACTACCGTGGCAGGAGTTGATGGCTTTGATGGCTCCCGAAAAGAAGCTGAAAAAGCAGTTATTCAGTCTATTTAAGTGAAGAGTGAAAAGTGAATAACGCTATAATTGCGTACTTACACTTTTCACTCTTTATTTTTTTATCTTTTACTTTTTACTAATTACTTTCCCTATTTCTGTTATTGGATAAGTAGCTTGATCGCCTGTATCCATATACTTGATTACAGCTGTACCTGCCGTGAGTTCTGCCTCCCCAATTAGGACTACATACTTCACCTTTCGGCTATCAGCATAAGCCAATTGTTTCTTGAGCTTAGTCGCTTCTGGGTAGAGTTCAGCCTTATATCCTTGCGCTCTTAGTTGTTGTACCAAACCAAAAGAAGCCAAAGCTTCACGATCTCCAAAATTCACACATAACACTTCCAAACTCTCTCCTATGGCAGTAGGAAATAATCCTAATTGTTCTAAAACAAGATAGATTCTATCCAGTCCGAAGGAGATCCCAATCCCACTCATTCCTTTAAGGCCAAAGATAGCTGTAAGCTCATCATAACGACCTCCTCCTCCTATGGAACCCAAGGAGACTTCACGGGGAGCTGCTACCTCAAAGATAGCCCCTGTATAGTAATTCAGTCCACGAGCTAAGGTTACCTCTAGCTCCAAAGTAGCTGTTTGTAAGCCTAACTGTTGGGTCTGTGCGTGGATAAACTCCAAATCGGCTACTCCCTCCAAGCCTACAGAAGAAGTCGCAAGCAATTCCTTGAGCTGAGTTATCTTCTGAGAAAAGTCACCCTCAAGAGAGAAAACAGGCTGTATTTTGGTAATTGCTTCGGCAGAGATACCTTTAGAACGCATCTCCTCTTCTACCTTTTCCTTACCTATCTTATCAAGCTTGTCCAAAGCTACCGTAAAGTCAATCAGCTTATCAGGTGCTCCAATAATCTCAGCAAAACCAGAGAGTATCTTTCGGTGATTCATCTTGATTGTTACTCCCTTGACTTGTAAGGCTGTAAAGACACTGTCATAGAGCTGAACAAACTCTACTTCCTGCCAAAGGCTACGAGCTCCTACTACATCCGCATCGCACTGATAGAACTCACGATAGCGCCCCTTCTGTGGACGATCTGCACGCCAAACGGGCTGTATCTGATAACGCTTGAAAGGAAAAGCAATCTCATTCTGATGCTGCACCACATAACGAGCAAAAGGTACCGTAAGATCATAGCGCAATGCTTTCTCACTTATTTGAGAAGTAATCCGCTGGCTGTTGCGTTCCTGATAAAGATCTTGAGGTACGTCCTTTAGAAAATCTCCTGAGTTAAGTATCTTAAAGATAAGGCGATCTCCCTCTTCCCCATACTTACCCATAAGTGTTTCCATATTCTCAAAACTGGGAGTCTCAATAGGTTGAAAACCATAACTTTCGAAAGCTTGGCGAATAGTCTGAATAATGTAATTACGCTTGGCAACTTCCTCTGGAGAGAAGTCACGTGTTCCTTTGGGTATACTAGGTTTTTGCATTGTACTATGGTTATTACAATAAAGAACAGCTAATCTTCATTAACTGTTCTTTATATTGGCACTTAATTTAATTTCTAAAGATCAATCCACATTATCATGTAGATAGCTGTTATTTTCACGTATTTGAGCTATATTATTGGAATCCAAACTAATAGAACTACGAGAAACTGATGGAGTCATAGTAGTGGAAGAAATATCCACATTCTTTCTCATATAAGCAGGAGTGTTCTCTAAATCCTCTATTCTATAATTATTTTGGGAAGAGAACTGATAGCTCATATTCTTAAAGGTTGTTTTACGGTTGGCCGCATTTTCTTTAAGCGCTGAAAGATAAGCGTTTTGATTGGCTTCCTTAGGTTGTTGTGTAACCTTAGCAGGTTCCTTTATACGTATTTCAGCCTTAAACTCCTCTTCTTCAGTTTCCCTCTGTGGAGAACGCGCTTGAGTGAGCATTTCCTCCATTTCAAGGTAACTGTCTAGATTATGTATTATCTTTCCATTTTCTTGAATAGGTTCTGCTACTGCTACTTGCTCCATCACAGCGACTGCTTGGGGCTTTTCTTGCTCCATATAGACTACTTTGCGCTCTACTGCTTGTTGTCTTTGGGAGGCTGCTTTAGTGGCTGTTGTTTTTTTTTCTTGGTAGATGACAAAATTCTCCTGCTGAATAGGTACCACACGCTCCACTACTTCAAAATGAACTGGGAGTTGGTATAGACTCTCATCTATATTTATTGACTTCGCTTTTTTTTCGGAAGTAGTATGCAGTGTAATCCCCATGTTACTCTTAGTAGAGGCTTCCTCTGCTGGAGCTTGTGGAGTGTCTTCGAACTGATAGACCACTTTTTCCTTTTTCTTTAGCGAATTTTCAAAAGAAATATCAGTAAATGAAGAAGTTGTATCCAATTCTTTCACAAATTGGGTATTATCATCCAAGGAATGTACTATTTTTTTGGGTTCGGCATCAATAATTTCATGTTGTTGTTCGGTGGAAAAACCCGTTGCCACAACTGTTACCATTACCTTATCTTCAAGGGAAGGTTCCTCTCCCATCCCCATGATAATATTGGTCTTATAACCTGTAGCCACTTCTATACCATTTCCAGCCTCACGCTGAATGTATTCGTTGATTTCACCTACTTCATCCATGGTAATTTCATCTTTTCCATAGAGAATCAGAAGAAGTACATTCTTTGCCCCTGTGATGCGATTATCATTGAGCAAAGGTGATTCCAAAGCTCCTTTTACTGCATCCAAAGCACGAGTTTCCCCAGTACCATAACCTGTTCCCATGATAGCGGTACCACTATTAGAAAGTACTGTATGTGCATCACGAAGGTCAATATTCATTTCAAACTCCTTGGTGATAACCTCAGCGATACCTTTGGCAGCAATGGTAAGTACTTCATCGGCTTTGGCAAAACCTGTCTTGATACCTAAGTTTCCATAGGTATCACGTAGCTTATTGTTATTGATTACAATGAGTGAATCCAACTGTTTGCGCAAATTCTCAATTCCCTTTTGGGCTTGAGCTAGACGTATCTCCCCTTCAAACTTGAAAGGACTAGTTACAATACCTACGGTAAGGATACCCAAATCGCGACATATCTTAGCAATAATAGGAGCAGCACCTGTACCAGTACCACCACCCATTCCAGCTGTGATAAATACCATTTTGGTATTGTTACCAAGCATAGCCTTTATCTCCTCTATGCTTTCCATAGCGGATTGTTCCCCTACCTCAGGGTTGGAGCCTGCTCCTAAGCCTTCGGTGAGTTCCACTCCTAAATGAATCTTATTTACTATGGGGCTTTTATCCAGCGCTTGGCGGTCAGTATTACAGATAATATAATCCACTCCACGGATATCTTGTTTGTACATGTAGTTTACGGCATTTCCACCACCTCCACCGACACCTATTACCTTAATTAGATTTCCTGTATTTTTGGGAAGATCAAATGTTACATTGTCAAATTCTATTGCCATATTTTTTTGCTGCTTTTTATCGTTATCCTATTTATTAGTGATTAGCTATTTGCAGTTAATAATTACTCTTAAATTACTCATTGTCAACAATATTAATCATAAATCATTAGAGGAACGAATGACTATTTTATCCTATATTGTTCTGCGGCAAAATTATTGATTTTTTTCTTAGTTATCAACAAAAAAATGTATTTTGTTTATAACTTTTTTCGTATTAAAATAATTCGTTAATATTCACGCTCTTAAAATATTTCTTTGACAAGATTTTAAAAAACCTCTGCTTTTTTTAGGGAAAAAATAAAAGGTAAAAAGTAATAGTATTACCTTTTACCTTGTAAAGTTCCTTTACTTTTTACCTTTTATCTTTTACCTAATATTTGAGGTAGAGCCAACCTTTCTCAGTATGAGACTGATCATTGGAGTCTTCGTACTCTAAGATATAGTAGTAAGTACCTTGTGGAAGCTTACTATCTGCACTTATAGTAGCACGACCATTGGAATGACCGTCAAATGGATCTTCGTTACTATAACCATCTTTTTCATAGACTAGTACTCCCCAACGATTGAATATCTTCAGATTATTCTTAGGATAGTACTCTATACCGTCTATTTTGAAATAGTCATTGTGTCCATCTCCATCAGCTGATACCCCATTGTATATTGTAAGTGGTTTGTCTTTGATAACTTCTACTTTTATCTTAGCTGTCTTACATACTCCTGGGTGATCCTTCATACAGAGATAATAGGTAGGATTATAAACTCTTACAGGTGTACCTTGAGGTATTATCAAGTTACCTTGTTCATCTATCTTAGCTCCTACAAGACCATCATTATCTGCTATGACTGCTGTCAGTTTGTCTAAGTTATTAAGAGCTTCTTCACCTGCATATTTATCATTCTTTAATACATTACCTACATTTACTGCTCTCTTAGTGGTATTCACTGGAGTGGCTGTAAAGTCATCATCATTAGCTTCCAATGCAGGAAGGAGTCTTAGTACCCCCTTAGCTGTCTTACACTCAGTAGGAGCTGTTTTTTTACAGATCGTATAGTTATAGGTATACACTCCATCTGGGGTATTAGGTGCTATAGTAATCATACCATCCTGAGGATTAATCACAATACCTGGCACTTCATTACCATCCTTATCTTTCACCTTAGTAGGAGTAAATATCACATCTTCATTTGGAGTAGGACGCTTGCCACCTATCTCATCATTAGATAATACACTTGGTATCTTCTGTTCTTTCGATTTATCATTGATAATCTTATCCTCATCATCTACTGCTGTGAAAGATACTACCTTTATTTTTACTACCGCATTAGAGAGATTAACTATATTAGCTTTCTCTTTGATTGTATAGTAATAGAGATAAGGCTCTGTACGTGCCTCTATTCCTGGTTTAACAGTAATACGACCATCTGTTCCTATCACAAGGTGTCTATCTGCTCTGGCTTGATTTGCCGTATCTTCTATCTCTACATCATCGGCTGTAAGGCCTATTTTGCCTTTGAGCATATCATTATTCAAGATACTTGGAGTAAGTCCTCCTAAGGTACCAATCTCATACTCATCGTCTTTGGCCAAGATAGTACTATTCACTACTTCAAGGGTTACCTTAGCACTATCACAGTTAGTAGGTACAGCCTTTTCACAAATAGTATAAGTATAAGTATAAGTTCCTACAGGGGTTCCTGCTTTTACTGTAATACTTCCGTTAGGATTCATGGTAATACCCCTATGTGGTGCTGTACCTGGGGTTAGGACTACATCACTATCTGGAGAAAGGGTTCCTACTACACCTTCCATTGTATCTATTCCTGAAGAGAATACTGTTTCAATAGTGGTATAATCTGCCACATTAGATATCTTACCAAAATTATCATCTATCGCTTTGATTGTACGTCTAGCTGATGTTACAATAATCTTAACTGTAGCCGTATCACAAACATTACTGTGTGCCTTATCACAAATCTTATAAGTTACTGTGTATGTACCTGGAGTAGCATTATTTGGAACCTTAAGCTTACCAGTAGATGGATCTACTGTAAGTCCTGTAAGTCCTCCATTGTTTGGTATTGTAATATCTACAGCAGTTGGAACTACTGGATTACCATTCAAACGGTCATTAGTCAATATATCTACTTCTCCTCCCTTAGCTACTGTGGTGTCTGGATCATCATTTGCCACTATCGCTGGTGTTGTACTTCCTGTTACTGTAATCTTAACTGTAGCAGTATCACAAACATTGCTATGTGACTTATCACAGATCTTATAGGTTACTGTATAAGTACCTGGAGTAGCATTATTTGGAACCTTAAGCTTACCAGTAGATGGATCTACTG
>ERZ773008.1113-NODE-1113-length-19238-cov-26.223688_pt1 | contig 19238 bp, 15 predicted proteins | sample MGYA00580664_ERZ773008 | MGnify/ENA primary metagenome ERZ773008 (study PRJEB29015, sample SAMEA2738016) | human oral metagenome | biome: human oral; feature: human-associated habitat; material: dental | place: China | collected 2048 ... | reverse complement strand
TTTCTCCATGACCTGGGTCGACTGTAGAGACGACATAGGCCTTGGTTCCTGTGAAGGTATAGCTTGCTTTGGCATCTTTTTGATTGGTCCACATAGAAGTGCCACGAACCCCTTCAGATTCATTGTACCAAGTTGTTCCGACTGTATCCGCAGTTGTGTTTGAGTGGTATTCCAGTCCAAGAGGATAGCCATCTGTCTTTTCAATGCTGCTTGGTGTCTTGTAGACTGAGAAGTTGGTCAAGATTGGAGTTGCTTGAGCACCAGTGATGGTTACACGAATTTTTTGTGCCTCTACAGGTTTTCCTTGAACCAAGCGACGGTAACCAACGGTCGAACCTTCGCCGTATGTTACCCAACGTCCGTTGATTTCAACTTCAATCTTGAAACCAGAGATACGTTGACCTTTGGCGATATCTTCCTTGAGTTCAACGACGTCAAAGCGTCTCTTTTGGCCCAAATCAACTGTAAAGCTACCAGTTGTGGCATCATTTGAGAGCGCCCAGCTAGTATCATCTTTACCGTCAGTCAGGTGACTTTCTTTGTAGAGGTGGTTCTGACGAGTAGAACTTGCTGTTACAGTGGCACCTTTGGCAAAGTCAGTCGCATACATTTGGTCTAGGGTTGCTTTGAATTCCTTCAAGCGAGCCACATCTGCATCGGCGAATTTTCCTTCTTTATTTGGTGGAATATTGAGAAGGAGTGGCGTTCCACGACCAACAGACTTGAAGTAGATATCCATCAACTCTTTGAGTGATTTCGGCTGTTGATTGTCATGGTAGAACCAGCCTGAACGGATCGAAACGTCAGCTTCCCCTACAGAATACATATCACCATCTGGATCACCATGGTTGAGGTATTCGTTTTTCACATCGTCTGTGATGTTAGCTCTCTTGACTTTATGCCAGACAGGGTCACCTGCGATACCACGTTCATTTCCGATCCAGCGAACACTTGTCGGTTGAGCAGAGAAGATAGCAATATCTCCTTCAGCTTCTTTGATGTATTTGAACCATTCATCAAAGGTATAGGTTACTTTTTGGGCACCGCTACCACGCGCACCGTCCATCCAAACCTCGATAAATTTCCCTTTATTACCGTATTTCGGATTACCAAGGATTTCTTTCAGTTGGTTGAGATAGTATTGGTTGTATTCTTTTTCGGTTGCAACATGGTATTTTGGATGATTAGCATCCCATGGTGACAAGTAAACACCCATATTCATGTCGTACTTGCTAGCAGACTTGGAAACTTCTTCGAGAAGGTCACCTTTTCCATCTTTCCATGGGCTAGCAGCTACGGTATGGTTGGTGTACTTAGAAGGGTAAGCAACGAATCCGTCGTGGTGTTTAACAACCATAATAGTTCGTTTGAAGCCCGTTTCCTTCAGAGTGCGAATCCACTGGTCAGTATCCAAGTTGGTTGGATTGAAGTATCGAGGGTCTTCTTTCCCATTTCCCCATTCAGAATTGGTATAGGTGTTCATTCCGTAGTGGATGAAGGCTGCCAGTTCTTCCTTGTGGTAATCAAGCTGAGCCTTGCTTGGAAGAGGTCCATGGTTGCCAATCTCAGTTTCTTTATCTTCTGGATGAGCCACTGGTGGAGTCGGTGACGTTGGATTAGCTGTATCAGCGACTGGCTCGTATTCAAAGACGACCTCATTCACACCTTTTTGCTGGATCCTTGCTTCCAAGCTAGCTTTTACTGGACGGTAGCCAGCAATGTCTTTTGCATGGAAGGTGTTGACAAAGGAAACGTCATACTCTTGACCGTCATTGTTATCAACTGTCGCTTCCGCTAGTTCAGTAGTGGTTCCTTTTTGACGGTAGTAAACTTTGAAGGAGCCTTTGTTAACTTTATAGACCACCTTGATGACACGTGTACCGGCAGGCGCTTTGCTGACAACATTGTGATTTTCAGACCAAGTATCCTTTAGTTGTTTATTGACTGCTACGCCATCAATGGATACAATTTCGTATTTGTCTTTATTCTTCTGATAGAAGTCCGTTTTCTCGATTTCTTTTTTGAAATTATAGTCAAATGGCGAATCAACAGCTGTCTGTTCGATAAAGGTGTCATTATCTTTGACAAGATTTCCTTCTTCGTCTTCGTGTTGGATAACAACGCGACCGTATTCAACTCCCTTGGTCAAGGTAGCGATCCCATCTTGGTTGAAGGAATATTCGTTGCTTCCGATAACAGCTTTCTCATTTCGAAGCATACGTCCTTCATCGGTAAAGTAGTAACGATTTCCGTTATCACCTTGGTACCAGCCTTTCACACCATACTTGGCAATCATGTCCTTAACCCATTTCAGTTGTTCAGGTGAAAGGACGAGTCCGCCACCAAAGCGATCCTTTTCAGCCACACCATTGTCAACGGTTCCGTGTTGGTGAACCCCCAGAACTTTTCCTTGGCTATCGACAATCCCGCCACCAGACAAACCAGATACAGAAGTGGTTTTGTAGGTGATACCAGTCGTTCCCTTATCATCATAGGACTCAACAGATCGGATGGTCCCATCTGCCTTGTAAAGCTGACCAGCTAGGATAGGTTGTTTCAGTTCTTTTGAGCTCGAGTCAGTTGGGTAGCCAATCGTACTGATGGCTTCTCCCGGCTGATGCGTCTTGTGCTCCGCTAAAGGCGCAAAGGTTGCTGCTTTGTTTGGACTAGCAATCGGAAGAGGAATAGGAGCTTCTACAAGAGCAAGGTCATTCTTATAGCCTTTTCCAAACTCTTTCTTGTTCCAGAAATAGATGTCTTTTTCTCTGAATAAAACCGTAGTTCCAGAAGATGGCAGTGAGTTTTTCTTTTCGCTGTTTGAACCAACGTTATAGTAGAACTGGGCAGATTTTCCACCACGAATGTGACCCTCGCCAGTTTCTTTATTGGCCTCTAAGAAGTTATGAGCAACGGTAAGAATCAAATTAGGTGCTACGAAGATACCTGAGCCTGAAACGAGGTAGCGTTGCTCCCCTGCATTGTAAGTGCTGTAAACCATAGTAGCAGCAGTAGCAGGTTGTCCCTCGTAGTTGATGTGTTTGAGGTCTTGTCCACCGTTAATGATGGCACGGTTTCCGTTCTCAGATTCTTTTGGAGCTTCTTCCTTGTCCTTTAGAATGCTCTTAGTTTCTACTTTTGGACTAGCTTTCTTGTCAACGATAGTTGTCGTGTCGAGTTCTTTGACAGGTGTGTCTGGATAGGCACGGTCCTGAATGTCTTCAGGGAGCAAGTCAGCACTGTTAGTATCTGCAACAGGTGTTTCTTGTTTTTCAGCTTCTACACGGTCTTCTTCTTTGACTGGTTCAGCCTTGGTCTCTTCTATATCTGCGACTTGTTTCATTTGCTGATCTAAATTGGATGTCGTGGCAGGAGACGTTTCGTCTGCACGCACGATTCCAGAAGCAAAAAATGCCAGTCCCACGATAACAGATGCCACACCTACAGTCAACTTCCGAATGCTAAATGTTTGCCCTTTTTCAAAAAGGTATCGATTCATAATATACTCCTAGTTTTTAGAAAGGCAGTCAGCTACTGCCAAGCCCAAGTCTGACTTGGTTACAACTTGATTTAATGAAAAACTCTCTGATAATTTGTAAGCCACCTTACCTCCTGTTTATAAAGCGCTTTCATTTTAAGATAAAAAAATTTAAAAGGTCATTTCTCCCTTAAAATGACTGAAAACTTTTAATATAACAAATATACTAAATTAATGAAAGAATTGCAATAGAAAATGGCAAAAAAATAAATATAAATTAAAGAAAATCAGTTACTTTTTAAAGAAAAAACGCATCCTTTCATGGCTCAAACTAAATGAAAGGATACGTTTTAAAAAGAAATTAGAGTATTTTTTGGAGAGAATCTTGGATGGTTTGGGGGTCTGTTTTGGAAGAGAAGCGCTCAAGGACTTGCCCATCTCGGGCAATGAGAAACTTAGCAAAATTCCATTCGATTCGTTTTCCTAGCGGGCCAGATTTCTGGTCTTTTAGCCAAACATAAAGAGGATCTGCCTCCTTGCCGTTGACCTTGATCTTGGCAAAGCGAGGAAAAGTGGTCTGGTAGTGTAGACTGCAGAAGCTATTGATTTCCTCTGCGCTGCCGGGTGCTTGTCCCATAAACTGATTGCAAGGGAAATCTAGGATTTCAAAGCCCTTATCTTGATAGCGTTCATAGAGTTCTTGAAGTCCCTGGTACTGGGGCGTTAAACCACATCCTGTAGCAGTGTTGACAATCAAGAGAACGTTGCCACGATAGCTCTCCAGTGGGATTGCTTGGTTGTTTTGGTTCAAAACGGAAAAATCATAAAGTGAAGTCATGAGGGCCTCTTTTCTTTTTCTACATTGTAACAGTTTTTACCCTTTTCGTCGAGTTGGATGAGAGAAGTTGTTGAAAAAATAGACTCTTGATATGATAGAAATCGTTTACAAATAACTTTTAAAATGGTATGATTTAATTAAACCGGTTTACTTAGTTGCTATAGATCTCTAATTTGAGATTTAGTTCCTATTGATTTTACAATATGTTTATTGGAGTGTATACATGCAAACAAAAACAAAGAAGCTCATTGTGAGTTTGTCTTCACTTGTTTTATCAGGATTTTTATTAAACCATTATCTGACAGTTGGAGCAGAAGAAACGACTACGAATACCATTCAGCAAAGCCAGAAGGAAGTTCAGCATCAGCAAAGGGATACAAAAAATTTAGTTGAAAATGGTGATTTTAGTCAGACGGAGAACGGAAGCAGTCCTTGGACAGGAAGCAAAGCCCAGGGGTGGTCAGCTTGGGTAGACCAGAAGAATAGTTTTTCAGGTGCCTCAACTCGAGTCATTGAAGCCAAGGATGGGGCTGTCACTATCTCAAGTTCTGAGAAACTAAGGGCAGTGATTCACCGTATGGTCCCTATTGAAGCTAAGAGAAAGTATAAACTGCGTTTCAAGATTAAAACAGATAATAAAGTCGGGATTGCCAAGGTTCGCATCATTGAGGAAAGTGGTAAGGACAAGCAATTGTGGAATTCTGCAACGACGTCAGGAACAAAGGACTGGCAGACCATTGAAGCAGACTATAGCCCGACTTTAGATGTTGATAAAATCAAGCTGGAGTTATTCTATGAAACAGGAACTGGGACTGTTTCCTTTAAGGATATTGAGCTGGTAGAGGTAGCGGACCAGCCTTCTGAGGATTCTCAAATAGATAAACAGCTTGAGGAAAAGATTGATTTACCAATTGGGAAAAAACATGTTTTTGCTCTTGCGGACTATACTTATAAGGTAGAAAATCCTGACGTTGCTTCAGTCAAAAATGGAATGTTAGAACCTCTTAAGGAAGGGACAACTAATGTCATTGTTAGCAAAGATGGAAAGGAAGTGAAAAAGGTTCCTTTGAAGGTTTTGTCGTCTGTTAGAGATGAGTATACAGACCGTCTCGATGACTGGAATGACATCATCGCTGGGAATCAATACTATGATTCTAAAAATGAACAGATGGCCAAACTAAACCAGGAGCTAGAAGGAAAGGTGGCAGATAGCTTAGCCAGTCTTTCTACTCAAGCAGATCGTACCTATTTGTGGGAGAAATTTTCAAATTATAAAACTTCTGCAAATCTGACTGCTACCTACCGGAAATTGGAGGAGCTGGCCAAGCAAGTGACGAATCCTTCTTCTCGTTATTATCAAGATGAAACCGTCATTCGAACAGTTAGGGATTCCATGGAATGGATGCATAAACATGTCTACAATAGTGAAAAGAGCATTGTTGGGAACTGGTGGGATTATGAAATCGGTACACCTCGTGCCATCAACAATACCTTGTCTCTGATGAAAGAATACTTCTCTGATGAGGAAATAAAAAAATATACAGATGTGATTGAAAAATTTGTGCCAGATCCCGAACATTTCCGAAAGACGACTGATAACCCATTTAAGGCCCTAGGTGGAAACTTAGTGGATATGGGAAGGGTAAAAGTAATAGCTGGTTTACTGCGCAAGGATGATCAAGAAATTTCTTCGACCATTCGTTCGATTGAGCAAGTGTTTAAGTTGGTAGACCAAGGTGAAGGTTTTTATCAGGATGGATCCTATATCGACCACACCAATGTTGCCTATACGGGTGCTTATGGGAATGTCTTGATTGATGGCCTGTCTCAACTATTGCCAGTCATTCAAAAGACCAAGAGCCCAATCGATAAAGATAAAATGCAAACCATGTACCACTGGATTGATAAATCGTTTGCTCCTTTACTAGTGAATGGAGAGCTGATGGATATGAGTCGTGGACGCTCTATCAGTCGTGTAAATAGCGAGGGGCATGTTGCCGCAGTAGAAGTGCTAAGGGGGATTCACCGGATAGCGGATATGTCTGAAGGAGAAACCAAACAACGTTTGCAGAGTCTTGTGAAGACCATTGTTCAATCGGATACTTATTATGATGTCTTTAAGAATTTGAAGACTTATAAGGATATCAGTTTGATGCAATCCTTATTAAGTGATGCAGGAGTCGCAAGTGTTCCAAGAACAAGTTACCTATCTGCCTTTAATAAGATGGATAAAACAGCCATGTACAATGCAGAGAAAGGGTTTGGATTTGGCTTGTCGCTCTTTTCCAGTCGTACCTTGAATTACGAGCACATGAACAAGGAAAACAAACGTGGTTGGTATACGAGTGATGGGATGTTCTATCTTTACAATGGTGATTTGGGTCACTATAGCGATGGCTACTGGCCAACAGTCAATCCGTATAAGATGCCTGGTACGACAGAGACGGACGCTAAGAGATCGGATAGCGATACAGGTAAAGTTCTACCGTCTGCTTTCGTTGGAACGAGCAAACTAGATGAGACCAATGCAACAGCAACCATGGATTTCACCAACTGGAATCAAACACTGACTGCTCATAAGAGCTGGTTTATGCTGAAGGATAAGATCGCCTTTTTAGGAAGCAATATTCAAAACACTTCAACAGATGCTGCTGCAACTATAATTGACCAGAGAAAACTGGAATCAAGTGATCCATATAAAGTCTATGTCAATGATAAAGAAACCTCCTTTACAGAACAAGAAAAGGATTATCCTGAAACCCAAAGTGTCTTTTTAGAATCGTCCAATTCGAAAAAGAATATTGGTTACTTTTTCTTTAAGAAGGGTTCAATCAGTATGAGTAAGGCTTTGCAAAAGGGAGCCTGGAAGGATATCAATGAAGGACAGTCAGACAAGGAAGTTGAAAATGAATTTCTTACGATTAGTCAGGCTCATAAGCAAAATGGGGATTCTTATGGCTATATGCTCATCCCTAACGTGGATCGTGCCACCTTCAATCAGATGGTGAAAGAGTTAGAAAGTAGTCTCATCGACAACAATGAGACCCTTCAGTCTGTTTATGATGCCAAACAAGGAGTTTGGGGCATTGTGAAATATGATGATTCTGTCTCTACTATTTCCAACCAATTCCAAGTCTTGAAACGTGGGGTCTATACCATTCGAAAAGAAGGGGATGACTATAAGGTTGCCTACTACAATCCTGAAACCCAGGAATCAGCTCCAGATCAGGAAGTCTTTAAAAAGTTAGAACAAGCAGCTCAACCACAAACTCAGGATTCAAAAGAAAAGGAAAAATCTGAAGAAGAAAAGAACCATTCGGATCAAAAGAATCTCCCTCAGACAGGAGAAGGTCAGTCAATCTTGGCAAGTCTAGGGCTCTTGCTACTTGGGGCGGTTTATCTATTCCGTAGAGGAAAGAACAACTGATTTGTTCATCATCTAGATGAATCACATGAAACTGTGGAAAATAGAAAAAATCCGAAGAAGGCCAAACATCTTCGGATTTTTCTTTTAAAAAAGGATAAGTTAACACTTATCCTTTTTTACTTCATTTTATCTGAGTGTAACATACTGTTGGGCAATCTCGCTGATGCGGTCAAAGTCGCCTTGGGAAGCGAGTTTATTGAGTTCGCCACCAATTCCAACGGCGTCTGCACCAGCAGCGAACCATTGAGGGATGTTGTTTAGGCCGACTCCTCCGGTTACCATTACGGAAACTTGTGGGATCGGCGCCTTGACTGCAGAGATATATGATGGACTGAGAGCACTACCTGGGAAGAGTTTGATGATTTCACTACCGGCTTCAAGTGCAGTCGTTATCTCTGTGAGGGTAATACAGCCTGGAATGTACGGTGTGCTGTAGAGATTGCACATTTTTGCAGTTTCAGCATGGAAAGATGGAGAAACAACGTAATTTGCTCCGGCTAGAATGGCATCTCTAGCGGTTACGGCATCAAGCACAGTACCTGCACCGATACAAACACTTTGATCGTCCTGATACAAGTCTACAAGTTCCTTGATGATTTGCCCTGCATACTGATTGGTATAGGCGATTTCAATTGCCTTGATACCGCCCTTGATACAAGCAATCGAGGCTTGCAGTCCCTCTTCCTTTGTATTTCCTCGAATAACAGCGACAATTTTTTGTTTTTTTAGTTCAATAATCGTATCTGATTTGGTCATGTAATTCTCCTAACGAATGATATCTTGTGTATTTGCCAGTAATTTTTCAATACTAGCTGCCGAAGTGGAGAGGTGGTCTCCTGGGAGAGTGCATTTGAGAGTGGCACTGGCAACTGCAAAGTCAATGGTAGTTTTTAGGGAGGAATGATGGAGTAGTTGGTAAAGGGCACCAGATATAAAGGCATCCCCGCTACCAACTCGTTGATAGACTGCAGTTTTTAGTTGGACAGACTCTTCAAATCGTTCTCCCAGAGCATAGGCCTGATAGACATTTTTGTCTTGCTCATCACTAGAGCGGAGGGTATGGAAAATGGCCTTGAAACCATAGGTTTCTTTTAAAAGTCGCATGCGATTTTCCACCTCTTTTAGGCTGGCACTGTCTCTTGGAAACATCTCTAGATTTTGTTCATCAATCATGAGAGGATCAATACCAAAGCAATAATCAGCGAAACGAGCAAACTTAGAAAATTCATACTTAGCTTCTAGGACTGAAATCATCTTTGTTCTCAGATTGAGATCCATTGAAATGATAATCCCTCGGCGCTTGGCTTCTTCCAAGAGTAGGAGAAGGAGCGTACGGACCTCTTGACCGATAGCTACGGTGATTCCACTGAAATGAAAATGGCTAATCCCCTGAAAGAGAGAATCCATATCTAGCATGTTTGGGCGAATCTGGCTGATACTCGTATGTTTGCGGTCGTAGAAAACTTCACTTTGACGACAACCAAAGCCGTTCTCCAAATAGTAGAGGCCGATTCGATCGCCAAGCCGATAGATTGAACTGGTATCGATTTGGTGCTGTTTCAAGAATGTAATAAAACGATCTCCAATCTCGTTGGCAGGGAGTGCGGTAAAGACTTTCGTTGAGATACCTAGGGCTTGCAAATTACAAGCGATATTAATTTCTGATCCGCCAAAATAAGTCGAACTGGCAACATGATCGCCGATACTGGTGGCATCTAATGGTGAGATTCGAATTAATGGTTCGCCAAACAGTAAGATTTTCGTCATCCATTAGTTCCTTTCTGGTTTAGAATAGCTTTACTTGGCTAATACTTCTTTCAAATAAGCAGCGACTTCATCATCTTGGCAGTTTTCAAAGAAGTATTCTTGGAAGTATTTGCCAGAGATGGTGTCTTTGAGGAAGTCTTGGTCGATTGTTTTAAGGATGGTTATCAAATCATTGTGGGTGATTTGTTTCACCTCGTTTAAGATACGAGCGTTGCGTTGTTCAGGGATTACACGTTCTCTTGGGTAGCCACCGCCCATTTCTTCAGCAAATAAGCGTTCAAACATCAATTTGAGGGTCAATTCTGCCCCCCAACCAAATCCTTTGGCATAAGGGATAGACAAGGCGTTACCACCATTGATTTGAGAATAAAGGTAAGCGTCAGTTGGGTCCACTGCTAGACCACAGACAACACCAGGGAAGCTGTTTAAAGCAAGCATAGCTCCTACACCCGTACCACAGCCGGTAACAACAAAGTCGACTGCTTTTGTATTTAAAAGGATGGCAGCCATTAAGCCGTTTTGTACGTATGTTAATGGGTTTTCACCTTCTTCTCCACGCATACCATAGTTAAATAATTGGTAGCCTTTTTTATCTGTTGCTTCTTTCAGACTATCGTAAATAATGTGATTCTTGCTAGCTTGACTATTTTCATTGATTAATGCGATTTTCATAAGATCTTCTTTCTATTTTTACTCAGGTTGTTTTCCGATGTAGGCTAAGATACCGCCATCTACATATAGGATGTGGCCATTGACAAAATTGCTGGCATCACTAGCGAGAAAGACAGCAGGGCCCATCAAATCTTCAGGATTTCCCCAACGTGCAGCAGGTGTTTTTGCAATGATGAACTGGTCAAATGGGTGGCGAGAACCATCTTCTTGCAACTCACGAAGAGGTGCTGTTTGAGGAGTGGCAATATAACCCGGTCCAATTCCGTTACATTGGATATTGGCTCCACCGTATTCAGATGCAATGTTGCGGGTCAACATTTTCAAGCCCCCTTTAGCGGCAGCATAAGCGCTAACTGTTTCACGTCCCAGTTCGCTCATCATCGAACAAATATTGATAATCTTTCCATGCCCTTTCTTTATCATAGAAGGAATAACTGCCTTTGAAACGATAAATGGTGCGTTTAAGTCAATATCGATGACCTTACGGAAATCAGCGGCGCTCATTTCGCACATTGGAACTCGGCGGATAATACCAGCATTATTAACGAGGATGTCAATGACACCAACCTCTTGTTCGATTTGCTTGACCATGGCTTGGATACCGTTCTCGTCTGTCACGTCACAGACATATCCATAGGCTTCGATGCCAACTTCACGATAAGCTTCAATCCCTTTATTGACCAGGTCTTGATTGATATCGTTAAAGACAATAGTAGCGCCGGCCTCAGCGTAGGATTTGGCAATAGCAAATCCAATTCCATAAGAAGCGCCGGTGATGAGAGCAATTTTTCCTTTTAAAGAAAACTGCTCAATTGAGAATGATGTATTTGTCATTTGATACTTCCTTTCAAATTTGTTAAGACTTCTCTATAACCAAATTATATTCTAGTAAACCGGTTTTGTCAATAATTAAATATTTTTATTTCCAAAAATCTTTGTTTCCCTAAAAAACGGAAGATTTTGAAATTCCTGTCTATTATAATGGTTAAATAAACAATGAAAGCGCTAATATTTTTTAAAAAAACTATTGACAAGATAAAAATAAAGGGTTACAATGGAAAATGTAAAGTAAACCGGTAAACTCAAACAAGAAAGGAGAAAAGATGAAAATTGTACTTGTAGGGCATGGACATTTTGCCACAGGGATTTATAGTTCTTTACAATTGATTGCAGGCAATCAAGAAAATGTGGAGGCGATTGACTTTGTGGAAGGAATGTCAGCAGATGAACTCAAGCAAAAAATCTTACTTGCAATTTCAAATGAAGAAGAAGTTTTAATTCTAAGTGACCTCTTGGGAGGATCGCCATTCAAGGTTTCTTCTACTATAATGGGAGAAAATCCAGCCAAAACAATGAATGTTCTCTCGGGTTTGAACTTAGCCATGTTAATGGAAGCAGTCTTTGCTAGAATGGCTCATAGCTTTGATGAGGTTGTTAATAAATCAGTAACGGCGGCCCAGGGCGGAGTCGTAAATGGTAAAGAATTGTTTTCAACGGATGCAGAGGTAGAGGAAGAAGATTTCGAATCGGGTATTTAAAGGGTAAAAGAATGATAAAAAAGGTTACGATTGAAGAAATAAAATCGCCTGAGCGCTTCTTAGAAGTACCACTTCTGACGAAAGAAGAAGTCGGCCAGGCAATTGATAAGGTTATTCGGCAGTTAGAACTCAACCTTGACTATTTCAAGGAAGATTTCCCGACGCCAGCTACCTTTAATAATGTCTATCCAATCATGGATAACACGGAATGGACCAATGGTTTCTGGACAGGAGAACTGTGGTTGGCTTATGAATACAGTCAACAGGATGCATTTAAAAACATCGCTCATAAAAATGTTCTTTCTTTCCTGAATCGTATCAATAAGAGAGTAGAATTGGACCACCATGATCTCGGTTTCTTATACACACCATCTTGTATGGCTGAATATAAGATAAATGGAAATGGAGAGGCTAGAGAAGCGGCCTTGAAAGCTGCAGATAAGTTGATTGAACGCTATCAAGAAAAAGGTGGCTTTATTCAAGCTTGGGGAGACTTGGGCAAGAAAGAGCATTACCGTTTGATTATCGACTGCTTGCTCAACATTCAACTCTTGTTCTTTGCCTATCAAGAAACAGGCGATCAAAAATACTACGATATTGCAGAAAGCCATTTCTATGCTTCAGCTAATAATGTAATTCGTGATGACGCTTCGTCCTTCCACACCTTCTATTTTGATCCTGAGACAGGTCAACCCCTTAAAGGTGTAACGAGACAAGGGTATAGTGATGATTCATGCTGGGCACGTGGTCAATCATGGGGAGTCTATGGTATTCCTTTGACTTATCGTCACCTGAAAGACGAGTCCTGCTTTGACTTGTTTAAGGGTGTAACCAATTATTTCTTGAATCGTCTGCCAAAAGATCATGTTTCTTATTGGGATTTGATTTTTAATGATGGTAGTGATCAATCACGAGATTCTTCAGCAACAGCTATCGCCGTCTGTGGGATTCATGAAATGCTAAAACATCTCCCAGAGGTGGATGCTGACAAAGATATTTATAAACATGCTATGCATGCCATGCTTCGTTCCTTGATCGAACATTATGCAAATGATCAATTTACCCCTGGTGGGACAAGTCTCCTCCACGGTGTGTACTCATGGCATTCAGGTAAAGGGGTGGATGAAGGCAATATCTGGGGTGACTACTATTACCTAGAAGCCCTTATCCGTTTCTACAAAGACTGGAACCTATATTGGTAGGAGGAGAAATATGACAACGCCAAATATTATTATGACCCGTATCGATGAACGGTTGATTCACGGGCAAGGACAACTTTGGGTAAAATACTTAGGTTGTAATACGGTCATTGTTGCCAATGACGAAGTGAGCACGGACAAGATGCAACAAACTCTGATGAAAACAGTTGTGCCAGACTCAGTTGCTATGCGTTTCTTCCCTTTGCAAAAGGTGATTGATATCATTCACAAGGCTAATCCTGCGCAAACAATTTTTATCGTTGTAAAGGATGTGAAGGACGCTTTAACCTTGGTAGAAGGTGGTGTCCCTATCAAAGAAATCAATATCGGGAACATTCACAATGCCCCTGGTAAAGAGCAAGTGACACGCTCTATCTTCCTAGGTGAAGAGGACAAGGTAGCTCTTAAGGAATTGAGTCAAACGCATCAAGTAACATTTAATACGAAAACAACTCCAACAGGAAATGATGGAGCTGTTGAAGTCAACATTCTGGACTATATTTAAAAGAGGAGATCGTTATGTCGATTAATGTATTTCAAGCGATTTTAATTGGATTATGGACAGCTTTCTGTTTTAGTGGAATGCTGTTGGGAATTTACACCAATAGATGTATTGTTCTGTCATTTGGTGTCGGAATTATTCTAGGTGATTTGCCTACTGCTCTTGCAATGGGAGCTATTGGTGAATTGGCTTATATGGGATTCGGTGTTGGTGCTGGAGGTACTGTTCCACCAAACCCAATCGGACCTGGTATCTTTGGTACCTTGATGGCTATCACTAGTGCTGGTAAAGTCAGTCCAGAAGCGGCTCTTGCCCTCTCTACTCCGATTGCTGTGGCGATTCAATTCTTACAAACTTTCGCCTACACTGTACGTGCTGGGGCGCCTGAAACGGCGATGAAGCACTTGAAAAACCATAATTTGAAGAAATTCAAGTTCACTCTAAATGCAACAATTTGGTTGTTTGCCTTTATTGGATTTACCTTAGGTTGCTTGGGTGCCCTTTCAATGGATACCTTGTTGAAACTCGTAGACTACATTCCACCAGTATTGCTTACAGGTTTGACAGTTGCTGGTAAAATGCTCCCAGCTATCGGTTTTGCAATGATCTTGTCAGTGATGGCTAAGAAAGAGTTGATTCCATTTGTCTTGTTGGGATATGTTTGTGCAGCTTATCTAAACATCCCAACAATTGGTATTGCAATTGTAGGTACTATCTTTGCTTTGATTGAATTTTATAACAAGCCAAAAACAGCGGATCATGCGGTAGAGGAGGAAGCACACGATGACTGGATCTAACAAATTAACAAAACGTGATTATCTTAAAACGTCTTTGCGGGCATTCTTTTTACAAAATGGATTTAACTATAGTAACTATCAAGGGCTGGGATATGCCAATGTAATGTATCCTGCTTTGAAAAAACACTATGGAGAGGATCAGGAAGGTTTCTACCAAGCCTTGGAAGAAAACTGTGAATTCTATAATACCAACCCACATTTCCTACCTTTTATTACCAGCTTACACCTTGTAATGTTGGAAAATGGCCGACCAGCAAAAGAAACACGTAGCATCAAGATGGCCTTGATGGGACCATTGGCAGGTATTGGGGATTCTCTTTCTCAATTCTGTTTAGCTCCATTGTTCTCAACCATCGCAGCTTCGTTTGCTCAAGAAGGCTTGGTTGTCGGTCCAATCTTGTTCTTCCTTGCGATGAATACGATTTTGACAGCGATTAAATTGTCAACTGGTCTGTATGGATACAAACTAGGAACAACTGTGATTGATAAACTAAGCGAACAGATGGCAACGATTTCTCGTATTGCCAATATTATCGGTGTAACCGTAATTGCTGGTTTGGCAGCGACATCTGTTAAGATTATGGTGCCGATAACCTTTGCTGCAGGGGAAGTTAAAGCAGACGCTAAACAAAGTATTGTCAGTATTCAGGGAATGCTTGATAAGGTTGCTCCAGCTCTTCTACCAGCCCTATTTACACTTTTAGTTTACTACTTGATCAAAGAAAAGAAATGGACAACATATAAACTCGTTATTTTAACAGTTATCATCGGAATTATCGGAAGCTGGCTTAAGATTCTAGCTTAATGGATACGACATTGTTTTATGGGATAGTGATTGTCTTGGCAGTGAGCCCCCTTTTACTGTCCAGCTTTCATTCTATTCGTCAGCAAAAGTTGCTTCGCAAACAGATGGAGCAACGACAAGAGTATTTAGCTTCTTTAACATCTGGTGATGAAGTGTTGTTATTGTCTGGAATTCATGGAAAAATCATTTCTATCAAAGATGACGTGGTCTCCTTGCAGATTGCAAAAGGAGTCGTCATCTATGTAGAAAAGGAAAGTGTAATGGGAAAGACAAAAGAACTGCTTTTTAAGTAGTTCTTTTTCTGGTAATAGATAATGAAAGAAGAAAGAAGACAATTTTTTGAAAGAGTCGATGGGGACCAATGTCGTGACTATATCTTATCCCACTGTTCAAAAGACTATGAGAAAGTCAAGCGTTCTCTTGAGAGCTTGATGGACAATCGTTTTATATTTGATAGTCCTTGGGATATGGAACCTTGTTCAAAAATCCATCAAATCCAGCCGATGGTGTGGAATCAAGTATTTGAAGATGATCCAGAATGGGCTTATATGCTCAATCGACAAGAATATCTCTTGCAGTTTATGATAGGGTATCTGGTAGAAGGAGATAAGGGCTATATTCAAAAGTGCAAGTTCTTTCTATTTAATTGGATTGAGCAAGTGAGAGAGTTTTCTCCTCAATCTTTGATAACTAGAACCTTGGATACGGGCATTCGTTCCTTTACTTGGTTGAAACTACTCTTGCTCCTCTTGAAATTTGACTTGCTAGAAGAGGAAGAACTAGAGAAAATTTTGGTCAGTCTAGAAAAGCAGATTGACTTTATGAAAAGCCACTATCGTGCCAAGTACACTCTTAGTAACTGGGGGATTTTACAAACGATTCCGATGCTTGCTATCTATCATTTCTTTTCAGATAAGATGGACCTAGAAGAAGTTTACCTTTTTGCTTCAGAGGAGTTGGAACAGCAAATTGATACGCAGATTTTAGAGGATGGAAGTCAGTTTGAACAGTCGATTCTCTATCATGTAGAGATTTATAAAGCCTTGCTAGACTTGTGTATATTGCTTCCAGACTTGCAAGATAGCTTTCAAGAGTTGCTGGAAAAGATGGCGACTTACATTCAAATGATGACAGGCCTGGATGGACGGACTCTGGCTTTTGGTGATAGTGATTCTACAGAAACGACAGAGATTTTGAGCCTGTCTGCTGTGGTTTTGAACAAGGAAGACCTTCTTAACGGTCTGGATCTTAAAATCGATTTGCTTAGTCTCTTGTTTCTGGGGCGAGAAAAGGTCAAGCAACTGCAGGAATTTGAAAAGAGAGCTTGGCAGCCTAAGTTCAGGATCTTTGAAGACTCTGGGCATGTCTGCATTAAGGATGAACATCGTTATCTATTTTTCAAAAACGGTCCACTGGGAAGTGCCCATAGCCATAGTGACGAGAATAGTTTTTGCTTACAGTATCAAGGTCAACCGATTTTCATAGATGCAGGGCGTTATTCTTATCGTGAGATAGATGAACGTTATCTCTTAAAGAGTGCTTGGAGTCATTCGACCTGCATGGTAGATGGGAAAGCTCCAGAAAGGATCGCGGGATCCTGGGAATATGAATACTATCCTCACCCCCTGTTTTGTCACCATAAAGAAAGGGAGGGAGTGCATTATATTGAAGGGGCTTATTTGTCAGCAGAGCCTGATTTGCCTTATCTTTACAGGAGAAAAATTCTCATGTTGGCAGAGGATGTCTGGCTCTTGGTAGATGATATCAGGTGTCAAGGTCAGCATGAGGCGTTGACTCAGTTTATCCTTGACAAGGATGTGACCTATCAAGATGGGAAAATCAATCAGTTGAAACTATGGAGTGAAGTTGATTTTGATTTGGAAGCTACCATTATTTCTCCTAAATACAATGAGCTTGAAAAAAGTAGCAAACTCACCAAACACCAATTCTTTGAGAATCAGATGCTGGATTATACCATCATTGCGCATGAGAGTTTTGAAATCATCCGTCATTCTGTCTACCAGACAGATGGTCATCAAGTAGAAAATGCTCTGGCCTTTGAAGTGAAAAATGACGAAACAGACAAGCTGATTCTGTTGTTAAGCGAGGATATTTGTGCAGGTGAAAAATTATGCCTCGTTGACGGAACAAAAATGCGTGGGAAATGTCTAGTATATGATAAAATAAATGAGAGAATGATTCGCTTGCAGTGCTAGAAATAGGCATTTTGAATGGTGAATATGTTATACTAAGTATTAGTAGGAGGTGTTTTAGATTGGAGAAGAAACTGACCATAAAAGACATTGCAGAAATGGCTCAGACCTCGAAAACAACCGTGTCATTTTACCTAAACGGGAAATATGAAAAAATGTCCCGAGAGACACGTGAAAAGATTGAAAAAGTTATTCATGAAACAAATTATAAACCGAGCATTGTTGCGCGTAGCTTAAACTCCAAACGAACAAAATTAATTGGTGTTTTGATCGGTGATATTACCAACAGTTTCTCAAACCAAATTGTTAAGGGAATTGAGGATATCGCCAGCCAGAATGGCTACCAGGTAATGATAGGAAATAGTAATTACAGCCAAGAGAGTGAGGACCGGTATATTGAAAGCATGCTTCTCTTGGGAGTAGACGGCTTTATTATTCAGCCGACCTCTAATTTCCGAAAATATTCTCGTATCATCGATGAGAAAAAGAAGAAAATGGTCTTTTTTGATAGTCAGCTCTATGAACACCGGACTAGCTGGGTCAAAACCAATAACTATGATGCCGTTTATGACATGACCCAGTCATGTATCGAAAAAGGTTATGAGCATTTTCTTTTGATTACAGCGGATACGAGTCGTTTGAGTACTCGGATTGAGCGGGCAAGTGGTTTTGTGGATGCTTTAACAGATGCTAATATGCGCCACGCCAGTCTAACCATTGAAGATAAGCATACGAATTTGGAACAAATTAAGGAATTTTTACAAAAAGAAATCAATCTCGATGAAAAAACTCTGGTATTTGTTCCTAACTGTTGGGCCCTACCTCTAGTCTTTACCGTTATCAAAGAGTTGAACTATAACTTGCCACAAGTTGGGTTGATTGGTTTTGACAATACGGAGTGGACTTGCTTTTCTTCTCCAAGTGTTTCGACGCTGGTTCAGCCCGCCTTTGAAGAAGGACAACAGGCTACAAAGATTTTGATTGACCAGATTGAAGGCCGCAATCAAGAAGAAAGGCAACAAGTCTTGGATTGTAGTGTGAGTTGGAAAGAGTCTACTTTCTAAGATGAAAGGGAAATGACTTGCAACCTCTGTTAAGAAATAAAAGAATCCCACCTAGAATGAGCTAGGTGGGATTCTTTGCCTATAAAATGAGAAATTATGGGAGTGATCTCCTAAATCAACTGTTTTTGATCTACTTCTTTAACCACTTGATAAAAGTTATAGAAGTAGACCAAACTTGAGATGATGGTTACGACTAGGAATATTGAAAATTTCCATTGGACAGGGTTGGTTAGAAGCTGTGGAAAGGATATAAGGAGGAAGAAGAGGGCAGCGTTGAGGACAGGTACCCGTTTTGATTGCATTTTCTCAAGTCCTTTATTGAGTGCAGGAAGAAAGAGGAGTAAGAGTATTAAAACTGTATGAGAAACAGCTCCTGAAACAAGGGCGAAGGAAAGGAAAATACTGATAAAAACATGACCGATCAGTAGTCTAGCTAGTGATTTCATAAGGCACCTCCTAGTCGTCTTCTTGCTCTTTCTTGGCTTTTCGAATGCGAAGAGAGACAACAATTTGCATCATCAGTCCAAAAAAGAACGCTCCCAGTATAGTTTTTAAAATATGTTTTGAATTCAGAAGAGAACTGATGAAATTTGGATTTTCACTGGTTAGGGTATCGATGAGTGGCATTATAAAAAATATCGCTATGCCGTAGATCAGACCGGCTTTTAGACCCGGAAAATGTAGCTGTTTACTTTCTTTTTGACTCAGCATTTCGGGATCAATAGCTGTGATGCCCGTTTTCTTGGTTTGAGAGACCACATAGAGGGCAGCTACCATCGAAATGCCAAACACCACGAGAGGATAACCGATAGCGACAATTTGCGGGTATTTATAAGCAAGAACGAGCGGGATAAGATTGCCAAATGTCATCAGATAAAAGAGGACAATAAAGACCTGATTCCCGATACGATCGGCCTCGCGCCGTTTGTGTTCGTCAAGGG
>ERZ773008.1110-NODE-1110-length-19246-cov-3.553489_pt1 | contig 19246 bp, 16 predicted proteins | sample MGYA00580664_ERZ773008 | MGnify/ENA primary metagenome ERZ773008 (study PRJEB29015, sample SAMEA2738016) | human oral metagenome | biome: human oral; feature: human-associated habitat; material: dental | place: China | collected 2048 ... | reverse complement strand
GTTACTTCAGTAGATACTGATGTAGATACAGTTGGCTCTTCTGTTGTTGTTGAACCATCATTAGGAACGTATGGTGTCGGTGGTGTTGTTGGTTCCGGAGTTGTTGTTGTAGTTGTTGGCAACGTCGGTCGCGGCGGTGGCGAATGCCTGCTCGAACTTGACGAGCTGCGGCTTGAACTCGGTCCAGGCGTCGCGGAAGGCCTTGGCGTTGGCGCTCTCCCAGACGGCGTTCTGGAGGGCGCTGTCGGTCAGCTTCTGAATGTCGTCGGACCGCTGGACGTCGTCCTTGAGGGTCTGGTAAAGGGTCTTGAGGGTGTCAAGATCTGCCTGAATCATACTGAGGTCCTCCTCGTTGGTTGGATTCGTTGAGTCACCCGAAGAATGCCCGAGGGCTCTCCATGTGATTGCGACTGTGACGGCCGTCGCTTCTAGTACCATTTCACGATCCGCATCGGATCGCAAGGGGATAACAACCCATGTGATTTTCTTCCGGATCCTGGTCGTTGAGCCCGCCATGGCGGTCACGGATAGGCTACGGTGCTGTCGCTGTCCCATCCGATTCGACTTGAGGTCTCCCATGGCACTGTCCCAGAACGGACGCTCCTCACGGCGTCGCACGAACGACGCCGGTCAGCCTCAGCCCACCCGCCAGGCCCGCGACACCGGTGGTCACCTGCCCTCTGCGCCGCGCGAGCGCCGTCCGCTCCTGGTCGCCCTCGCCGTCCTGCTCATCGTCGGCGGCGCCCTGCTCTCGGGCCTGCTGGCCATGCGCCTGGACCAGCGCGTCCAGATGCTGGCCGCCAAGGACACCATCAAGGCGGGTCAGGTCATCGACAAGGATGACCTGGTGAGCGCCTCGGTCGCCTCGGACCTCACCACCCTGGTGCGTGCCGACCAGGTCGACCAGGTCATCGGCCGCACCGCTCGCGTGGAGATCTCCAAGGGGCAGCTGCTGGACACCTCCCAGCTCGCCACCAACCCGGTCCCCAGCGGGGACCTCCAGGTCGTCGGCGTGTCCGCCAATGCCGGGCGCTTCCCGGCCGGCGGCCTGCAGCCCGGCGACAAGGTCGACATCGTCGACATCGGTTCCCAGAACATCATCGTCTCCGACGCCCAGGTGCTCGCCGCCAAGCCCTCCTCGGGCACCAGTGAGGACTGGACCTCCGGCGCCGTCATCTCCGTCCTCGTTGACAAGAAGGGCTCCGCCAAGCTCGCCAGCGCATCGGCCAACGGAACCATCGCCGTCGTCCTGACCGCGTCCGGGCAGCCGATCAAGGAGAGCTGATGCTCATCTCGATCGCCTCCGCGAAGGGGTCGCCCGGCGCCTCGACGAGCGCCCACGTACTCGCCGCGGTCTGGCCCCGTCCCGCCGTCCTGGCCGAGCTCGATCCCGCCGGATCAGACCTGGTCTACCGCGCCCACTCCCGTGAGGGCCTGCCCCTGGACAGTGACCGGGGCGTCGTCTCCCTGGCCGCCGCCATCCGCCGCGACCCGGCCGCGCCCCTGCGCGATCACCTCACCCTCATCGAGGGCGACCTGCCGGTCCTCGTGGGCCTGTCGCGCCCCGATCAGGCCACGGCCATCGGGGCGGGCTGGTCCGGACTGGCCACCAGCCTGCAACGCCAGGGGGACATCATCGCCGACGTCGGCCGCCTGTCTCCCGGCGCCCCGAGCCTGGGCGTGGCCATGGCCTCCGACATCACCCTGGTCGTCGTGCGCCCCGGCGTGGAGAACTACGGCCACCTGCGTGAGCGCCTGTCCTGGATCGTCGCCGAGACCTCCCGCCGCTCCGAGCGGGTCCGCCTCGGTGTCCTCCTCGTCGCGCCCTGGAAGGCCCGCCACGAGGCTGACGACCTCACCCGCCTGCTGCGCGGCAGCGGCCTGGAGGTCCCCGTCGTCGGCGTCCTGGCCATCGACCAGAGCGCGGCCGACTCCCTGGCGGGCCGCCGCGCCCGTCCCCTGGGCCGCACCCTCCTGGTGCGCTCGGCCCGAACCGTCGCCACCGCCCTCGCCGGTGCCGTCATCAACGGAGGTGCCGCATGAGTGTCGACCAGGGACTCATCCGCGACATGCGCGAGGAGGTCGCCGACCTCCTCGCCCAGCAGCGCCGCGACGACGCCACCTCCGGCATCCCCCCGATGTCCCCGGAGGACGAGCGCCAGTTCGCCCGCGCCCTCATCGGGCGGGTGCTCGAGCGGCACGCCCGCACTGAGATCGCCGCCGGCCGCAGCCCGCTCAACGCCCAGGAGGAGGAAGAGGTCTCCCAGGGCATCCACGCGGCGCTCTTCGGCGTCGGCCGCCTCCAGCCCCTGCTGGACAACAAGGATGTCGAGAACATCGACATCAATGGCTACGACAACGTCTTCATCCAGTACGCCGACGGCCGCGAGGAGCGCGGTGCCCCGGTGGCCGAGTCCGACGAGGAGCTCATCGAGCTCGTTCAGGTTCTCGGCTCCTACTCGGGCCTGGCCTCGCGCCCCTTCGACTCCGCCAACCCCCAGCTGGACCTGCGCCTGCCGGACGGCTCGCGCCTGTCCGCCGTCATGGAGGTCTGCTCGCGGCCCTCGATCTCGGTGCGCCGCGCCCGCCTGGACCGGGTGGGGCTGGAGGAGCTGGTCCGGCTCGGCTCCCTGACGCCGCGGCTGGCCGCCTTCTGCTCGGCGGCCGTGCGCGCCCGCAAGAACATCATGATCGCCGGTGCCACGAACGCCGGGAAGACCACCTTCCTGCGCGCCCTGGCCAACGAGATCCCGCCCGAGGAGCGCCTCATCACCGTCGAGCGCGCCCTGGAGCTGGGCCTGGGCGAGTTCGCCGACCTGCACCCCAACGTCGTCGCCTTCGAGGAGCGCCTGCCCAACTCCGAGGGCTCCGGTGCGATCTCCATGGCGGACCTCGTGCGGCGCTCACTGCGCATGAACCCTTCGCGGGTCATCGTCGGTGAGGTCCTGGGCGATGAGATCGTCACCATGCTCAACGCCATGAGCCAGGGAAACGACGGCTCGCTGTCCACCATCCACGCGAACTCCTCCTCCGAGGTGTTCAACCGCATCGCCACCTACGCCATCCAGTCCGCCGAGCACCTGCCCCAGGACGCCACCAACCTCCTCATCGCCGGCGCCGTCGACTTCGTCATCTTCCTGACCCGGGAGAACCGCTTCTCCCAGGGTGGGGGGCTGCGACGCTACGTCGCCTCCGTGCGCGAGGTCAACGGCGTCGACGGGCGGGTCCTGTCCAGTGAGGTCTTCGCCGACGACGGGACCGGGACCGCCCAGCCGGCCGCGCCGATCTCCTGCGTCAACGACCTCATCAACGCCGGCTACGACCCGGCCGCCGCCTACCGGGGTGGTTACGCATGAACCAGGCCACCGCCACTGTCGCCATCCTCGCCGGTGCACTCGTCGGCGGAGGGCTCTTCCTCCTGGTCGGCTTCTTCATGGGTGTCGACATTCTGCCCGACCGTCCCGGCTCCTCGGGCTCCCTGCGTGACAGCCTCAAGGGCCTGTCCGGTCGGCTCATCGCCTGCCTCGTCGTCGGCCTGGGCATCCTGCTGCTCACCCGCTGGATCGTCCTGGCCGTCGCCGCCGGCGTGCTCGTCATCGTGTGGCCGCTGCTCTTCGGAGGCGCCAAGCAGGAGAAGATCGCCGCCGCCAAGATCGAGGCCCTGGCCACCTGGTCCGAGTCGCTGCGAGACACCATCGCCGGTGCCGTGGGCCTGGAGCAGGCCATCCCCGCCACCGTCTACGCCGCCGCCCCGGTCCTCCGCGAGGACCTGGCCCTCCTGGCGGACCGCATGCGCGTGCGGGTCCCCCTGCCGACGGCGCTGCGCCAGTTCGCCGACGACCTCGACGACCCCACGGCGGACCTCATTGTCTCCGCCCTCATCATGAACGCCCGCCTGCGCGGCCCCGGTCTGCGCCAGCTGCTCGGCGCCCTGGCGGACACGGCCCGTTCTGAGCTCGACATGCGTCAGCGCGTCTCCGCCTCCCGCGCCGGTACCCGGCGCTCCGCGCAGATCGTCGTCATCTTCTCCATCGTCGTCATGCTGGGGCTGGCCGTCTTCAACCGGAGCTTCGTGGCCCCCTACTCCAGCGTGCAGGGACAGCTGGTGCTGGTGGTCGTCGTGGCGCTCTTCGCCGTCGGCATGCTCTGGATGCGGCGTCTGGCCGGTGTCCAGCTGCCGCGCCGCTTCCTGACCGTCTCTGCTCCGGCCGGAGGTGAGAACGCATGATCACCTGGATCCTCGTCGGCGGTGCGCTCGCTGGGACCGGCCTGTTCGCCCTCATCCTCATCCTGGCGCCCCCCGCCACTCAGCCCGCCGCCGCCCTGGCCGAGCTGGACACCCGCCGCGACGAAGGTCGTATGCGTGAGGACGTGCGGCGCCTCAACCCCTCCGAGGCGGACACCCCCGAGTGGGTGGACACCTTCAGCCTGCGCATCACCTCCCTCGTGCGGCGCACCGGTATCGACCTGTCCTCCCTGAGCGGGGACCTCGCCGTCGTGGGGCGCTCCCTGGAGCGCCACATGGTGATGTCGGTCTTCCTCGGGCTGGGGGGCTTCGCCGCGCCGCTGTTCGTCGTCGGTCTCATGCAGGTCATGGGGGCGCCCCTGGGGTGGTCCGTGCCCCTGCTGCTGAGCGTCGCCCTCGGGCTCGTCGGCCTGCTGCTGCCCACGCTGCGCCTGCGCAAGGATGCCGACGAGGCTCGCCGGGACTTCCGGCACGTCGTCGGTTCCTACTTGGACCTCGTGGCCATGTCGCTGTCCGCGGGGCGCGGTGTCCCCGAGGCCCTCGACGCCGCCTCGAGCCTCTCCGACGACCCCGCCATGCTCCGCATCCGCGACGCGCTCGACATCGCCCGGCTGCGCGGGGACACGCCCTGGGCGGCCCTGGGCCGGTTGGGCACGCAGCTGCGCATCGACGAGCTGCGAGACCTGTCCGCCGCCCTGGCGCTCGTGGCCGAGGACGGCGCCAAGATCCGCGAGTCCCTGGGAGCCCGGGCATCCAGCATGCGCCGCCGCGACCTGTCCGACGCCGAGGGCAAGGCCGGGGAGAACTCCGAGTCCATGCTCGTGGCCCAGCTCGTCGTCGCCATGGGCTTCATCGTCTTCCTCGTCTATCCGGCCCTGACCGGGATCATCGGATCCGTGTAAACCCCTCAAGGCCTCCTGACCCTGACCGCCCCGTGAACGGAGAACCTCCCCGAACCAGTTGACTGCCTTTCGACCGGTCGCTTGACTGAGAGCCTGCGACGATTCACCGTCCACACCTTCATCACCCAGTTTCTCTCAAGGAAGGGACAAAGCATGCTCAAGATGCTGTGCACACTCCAGATGCTCGCCGGCGACCTGCGCGAGCGGGTCGGCAACCGCCTGTCGGAAGAGAAGGGAGCCTCGACCGTCGAGTGGGTCATCATCACCGGCTTCCTCATCGTCCTGGCCGCCGTCGTCGGCAGGGCCATCTACAGCATGGTCAACAACGCCTCCGCCAACCTCAAGGTGCCGGAGCTCGGCGGTGGCGGCAACGGTGGCGGCAACGGCTAGGCCCCCTGATAAGAGGAATGACCATCATGCAGTCGCTGCGGAGAGGGATGACGAGGCGCTTGCGCTCGGAGGCCGGGGCCTCGAGCGTCGAGCTGCTCGTCTTCTTCCCGCTGCTCCTGCTCATCGTGCTGCTCACCGTGCAGGTCGCGTTGAGCTGGTACGGCAACGAGGTGGCGACCTCCACCGCCCGGGAGGTCGCCCGCGAGGTCCGCAACGGCTCGGCCGGCTCCTCCGCCATCGCCGCCGCCAAGACCGACGGCGAGGCCTACGCCCACCGGGTCGGCGGCAAGGCGCTCACCGACGTGTCGGTGGACGTCGTCGTGATCGGCAACCAGGTCAATGTCCAGGTGACGGGCAAGTCCATGGACGTCATTGCCGGCTTCGCCCCCAAGGTGCGGGCCTCGGTGACCTCGGAGCGCGAGACCTTCCGGGAGGACACGTGACCCCCGCCCCGACCACCACCCGGGCCGTCACCGGCGGCCGAGCCCGCCTCGCCGCCGAAGCGCTCCGTGCTCGCTTGCGCCCTGTCGCCGGCGGCGCCGATGCTGCCGAGCGGGGCAGCATGTCCGTCGAGATGATCGTCCTGGTTCCGGTGCTCCTGCTCATCGTCATGATCGCCGTCGCCGGGGGCCGCCTGGTTTCCGCCGAGGGCATGGTCCAGGCCGCCGCCCGCGACGCCGCCCGGGCCGCCTCCATCGAGCGCTCCGCCGGGGATGCCGACGCCGCCGCCCGCCGCAGCCTGGCCGCCGCGGACACTGCCAACGCCCGGTGCTCGGGGGGAGTCGACGTCGGTGGCTTCGGCAGGGGCGGCACCGTCACCGCCACCGTCAGCTGCCGTGTCGAGCTGTCCGACCTGGGCCTGGTCTTCCTGCCCGGCGCCACCACCGTCACGGCGAACTCCACCGCACCTGTCGACACATGGAGGGGAACCCGATGAACCGGATCGCCACCTCCGTGCGCCACCGGCTCCGCCACGACGGCGAGCGCGGAGCCGTCTCCGTCTACGCCGTCATCATCGCCGCGGTCCTCATGCTCATGGCCGGACTGTGCATCGAGGGCGGCCGCGTCCTCAACGCCCGCGCCACCCTGGCCGATCAGGCCGAGCAGGCCGCCCGCGCCGGCGCCCAGCACCTGTCCACCGACGATGTGCGCGGAGGCGCCACCGTCTCGGTGGACAGCGCCGCCGCCACCTCCGCCGCCCGCACCTACCTGGCTCAGGGCGGCTTGGCCCAGAGCTCCACCGTCGACGTCACCGCGCGAGGGGTCGCCGTCACCGTCGAGCGTGACGTCCCCACCACGATGCTACGTCTCGTCGGCGTCACATCCATTCATGTCACCGTCACCGGCGAGGCCCGCAACGCCGTCGGTATCTTCAAGGAGGATCAGTGAGCCGCGCCGCTCAACGAGCCCAGGCCGCCGGACCCGAACGCTTCCGCGCACCGGCGCGCAGCACGCGCCCTCCGGTGTGGAAGTCACTCCTGGCCGCCCTTCTCCTCATGCTGGTCATCATCGGACTGCCGGTCCTGCTGCTGGCCACCATCGGCCTTCCCCCCATCCCCACCGAGCTGGGGCTGGACACCTTCACTCAGGCGATCTCCGTGGACGCCCTCCTGGGCGTCCTCATCTGGGTGATCTGGCTGGCCTGGATGCAGTTCACCTTCTGCACCCTGGTGGAGACCGTCTCCGCCATTCGTGGCCGCAGCGTCCCCGGGCACGTCCCCTTCTCCGGCGGGGTGCAGGCCTTGGCACGTCGGCTCGTGGCCTCCGTGCTGCTGCTGGGCGCCGTCAGCGGCCCGCTGGCCGCCGCGGCAGCCCCGGTGGTTGAGGAGCCCACCCCCGCCGTCGCCGCCGCCCAGGACTCCGCCCGCGCCACCACCCAGACCACCGACGCCTCGGGCGCCTCGATCACCTCCGGGAGTGTGGCCCAGAACCCCGACGGCAGCCAGCAGATGCGCTACATGGTCGGCGGCGTCGAGATCGACCCCGCCCTCGGCTCCCAGCTCGTGGGCCAGCGCGTCTACGTGGTCCAGCCGCCCGAGGGCCGCTACCACGACAACCTCTGGGACATCGCCGAGCGCAACCTCGGTGACGGGCGCGCCTACACCCGGATCTACGACCTCAACGCCGGCCGCGTCCAGCCCGACGGCGGCTCCCTGGAGCTGGCCCGGCTCATCCAGCCCGGCTGGCTCATGGTCATGCCCGACGAGGCCACCTCCGTGCCCCGGGTCGAGGCCGTGCCGGTGGCACCGGCGCCGGCCACCCCCGCCCCCGCCACGCCCAACCCGGACGAGGCGAGCTCCGGCGCCAGCATCGACCAGGGCCTGGCCTCCACCCTGCGAGACGTCCCGCCCGTCCAGATGCCTGCCATCGGTGCGCTCCTGGCGGCCTCCCTCGTCTCGGTGCTCGTGCGCCGCCGGCGCCAGCTCTCCGGCGGGGCCTTCGATGAGGGGCCCGGCGAGCTCGAGCGGCTCCTGCGTGTGGGCGCTGACGAGCGTCGCGCCCAGCGCCTCAACGCCATCCTGCGCTCCCTGGACTCGATCCCCGGCAACCCACGCCCCTACGCCATCGCCATCGACGATGAGGCCTGCTACCTGCGCCTGGCTCAGGCCGTTCCTGAGGCCCCCGCCCCCTGGCGCGTCCAGGAGGAGGGCCTCACCTGGGTGATGCGCGCCGGCCAGGAGCCTGCCCCCGCCCCGAACGGCTCGCTCCTGCCGGGCCTGGTGACCGTGGGCCGCATCGCCAGTGGCGCCGACATCCTCATCGACCTGGCCTTCGCCGACGGCGAGGTCGCCGTCACCGGTGACCCCGCCATGGCCGCCGAGGTCGTCACGGCCTTCGCCCTGGAGCTGTGCACCAATCCCTGGTCCCAGGAGGCCGTCGTCGTGGGCGCCGGCCTGTCGACCACGCTGCGCGAGGTGGCCGGCGGGCGCATCCAGTCCCCGGAGGCTCTCCTGGCCAGCAACCCGCTGCCGGGCCGTGCCGACGTCATCACCGGTCGTCGCCCCGGGGCCGCCACCACCTTCGTCCTCGTGGGTAACGGAGAGGCCACGCCGAGCCTGCCGCCCGGCGGCGACTACGCCGTCGTGCGCACCGGTGGGGACGGCCGGGCGCGCTGGACCATTGACGTCGACGCCTCCGGCACCGCCCGCATCGAACAGCTGGGCGTCGCGGTGCGGGCAACGCGCGCCACCGAGAACGAGGTCCTGGCGCTGGCGTACCTCTTCGGCCCGACCCAGGTGACCGATGACGGCACGCGCCCGCCGATCCCCGACCCGCCCATGCCACCGATGATGACCGCGGCCCTGCGCACCGCCGACGTGCGCATCCATGTGCTGGGGCACACGCTCGTGGAGGCCGCCGGCGCGGTCGAGCCCGAGCGCCGCTCGATCCTCACCGAGGCCGCCATCTGCGTGGCCCTCCACCCCGAGGGCATCCGTCCGGCCGTGCTGGGCACCATGCTCTGGCCACTGGGAGCCACCGCGGACGTGGTGGCCGGCACCGTGGAGCGGTTGCGCGCCTGGCTGGGCCACGACGCCCAGGGGCTGCCCCACCTGCGCGAGGACGCCGAGGGGCGCCTCGTCATGGGGCCGGGGGTCGTCGTCGACTGGGACGTGCTGCGCTCACTGCTGGCCTCCTCCCGCGGCTGCCCGCCCCAGCGCGAGGTCGAGCTGCTCATCGAGGCCCTGCGCCTGGTGCGCGGCCCCATGGTGGCCGGCGCCGAGGAGGGCTGTTACACCTGGATGGCGCGCGTGCGTGCCGCCCACCAGTACAACGCCCTCGTGGTGGACGCCGCCCACCGCGTCGTCGAGCTCATCGGGGACACCGACCCCGACGGCGCGGGGATGGCGATCGCCACGGGCCTGGCGGTCGTGGACCTGGACCAGGGGCTGTGGCGCGACCGCCTGCGCCTGGCGGCCCGGCGCGGCCGCGGCGAGCTGGAGCGGGAGGTGCACGGGCTCCTGTCGGCCGCCGGTGCCGATGACCTGGCCCAGGTCGACCCGGCCACGGCCGCACTCGTGGAGGACCTGGCACCGGGGCTGTCCGTGGCCCGACGCCCCGCGTAAGGAGGCGCAGGCGTGCAGCTGTTCATCAGTGTCCTGCGGCCCGGCGAGGCCGATGCGGCCGCCCGCGATCTCCTGGTCGTGGCGCCCGAGGACGCCACGGTCGGGGATATGGTGGCGGGCCTGGAGCCCGCCGTCGAGGGCAGCGCCCCCGGAGCGGCCCTGCGGCTCGTCGTCAACGCCGGCGAGCAGGTGGGTGCGCCCCCCATGGGCGTGTGGGATGGTCAGCGGCGCCTGGCCCCCGCGGACAACCTGGTCGACGTGGTCCGCAACGGCATGCTCCTGGGCCTGGGCGGGCCGGTGCGCGACGACGTCGAACCGGTGGGCGTCGTCGAGCTGCGCGTGGTGGCCGGCCAGGGGACCGGTGCCGTCCACCGCCTGAGCCTGGGCGGCTACACCCTGGGTGGGCCCGGCTGCGACGTGGTCCTGGAGGGTGTGGAGGGGAGGGTCGCCGACCTCGCCGTCGCCGTCGGGGGACATGTGACGATCACCCCGGTGCCGGAGGTTGCCCAGCGCGAGCTGCCGATGCCGCTGCCGAGGCGCCGTCCCCTGCCGGGCCCCCTCGTCCTGGCCGCCCCGGAGCGCGGCGAGGAGCAGGAGGCCAAGGGACGAGCCGCCAGGCGCCGTCGACGCAAGGAGGCGCGCAAGCGCCGCCGCGCCAGGAAGAAGGGCCTGGACTCCGAGGCGATCCTCTCCAACCGGGAAACGCTGGAGCCGGACGGGGTGCGTCACTACCTCGAACTGGATCGCCGGCCCCTGGGTGTCGACGGCACCGCCTGGTCTCCGGACGCACTGCTGACGGTGGGGGAGACGCTCCTGTCGATCGGGCCGGTGCCGGAGGCCAATGCGGTGGTCTCGCCGACAGCGGGCGCCCCGACCCTGAACTTCAACCGGCCGCCGCGTCTGGCCCGGCCGGTGCGGGAGACGAAGTTCGCGCTGCCGACGAAGCCGGACGAGCAGCGCAAACTGCCCTTCCCCTTCGCGATGCTCATCTCCCCGCTGATCATGGGGGCGGGCATGTACTTCGTGACGGGGCGCCTCTACTCGCTCATGTTCATGGTGTTCTCCCCGATCATGATGATCGCCAACCAGATCCAGGGGCGCTCGAACCAGAAGAAGGACTTCCGGGACAGACTGCGCAAGTACGAGGATCAGCGTGAGGCCACCGAGGAGGCGGCCTTCAAGGCCCTGACCGCGGAGCGGGGGGTGCGCCGCGGGGACCACCCGAATGCGGCCGAGCTGCTGCTGCGCGCCACGGGGCCGCGGGCCCAGCTGTGGGAGCGGCGGCCCACCGACCCGGACTGGCTGGATCTGCGGGTGGGGGTGGCGGACCTGCCCAGTGACGTGGAGATCGAGGACTCGCAGCGCGCCAAGCACGAGGAGCCGCTGCGATGGACGGCGCCGGACGTGCCGGTGCGGGTGCCGCTGGGTGAGCTGGGCGTGGTGGGCGTGTGCGGCACGCGGCGCCACGACGTCGCCGACTGGCTGGCGGCCCAGGCGGCGGTGCTGCACTCGCCGGCCGAGCTGCAGATGGTGCTCCTGGTGGAGCCGGCGCGTGGCGAGAATCGCGCGGGGCGCTGGGCCTGGACGAGGTGGCTGCCCCACCTGCGCAACCTGGAGGGCATGGGAGCCCGGGCGCGCGTGGGACTGGACGATGAGACGATCGCCCGGCGCATCAACGAGATCTCCGAGCTGGTGGAGCGCCGGCTGGACCCGGAGAAGCGGGGTCCCTCCACGGGGCCGGGCGAGCAGATCCTCGTGGTGCTTGACGGCGCCCGGGGCCTGCGTCTGCGCCCGGGCCTCATCTCGGTGCTGCGCCGGGGGCCGTCCGCGGGGGTGTTCCTGGTGTGTATCGACCGGGATCGCACGGCCCTGCCCGAGGAGTGCCGTGCCGTGGTCACCGCGGAGGTGGGGGCGGCGAGCGTGTCGCAGACGGATGTGGACGAGGTCGAGCGGGTGACCCTGGACCTGCTGCCGAGCGGCTGGTGCGAGCGGGTGGCCCGGGCGCTGGCGCCGATCCACGACGTCTCCGCATCGGGCGCGGATTCGACGATCCCGACCTCCTCGCGGCTCCTGGACGTCCTGCCGATGCCGGATCCGAATGCGGAGGCGGTGCTGGCGGCCTGGGAGCGGTGCAGCCGGACGACGAAGGCGGTCATCGGTGAGGACGCCGAGGGGCACTTCTGGTTGGATGTGCGCGCTGATGGGCCGCACGCCCTGGTGGCCGGAACCACCGGTTCGGGTAAGTCCGAGCTGCTGCAGACGCTCATCGCCTCCCTGTGCGTGGGCAACACGCCGGATTCGATGACGTTCGTGCTGGTGGACTACAAGGGTGGTGCGGCCTTCAAGGACTGTGCGCGCCTGCCACACACGGTGGGCATGGTGACGGATCTGGACGGGCACCTCACCTCCCGGGCCCTGGAGTCCCTGGGCGCCGAGTTGCGCCGCCGCGAGCACCAGCTGGCGGGGGCGGACGCGAAGGACATTGAGGACTACGTGGCCGCCATGCAGCCCGGTGATGAGCCCATGCCGCGGCTGATGATCATCATTGACGAGTTCGCGGCCCTGGTGTCCGAGCTGCCGGACTTCGTGACGGGCCTGGTGGACATCGCCCGGCGTGGGCGCTCGCTCGGGGTGCACCTGGTACTGGCGACCCAGCGGCCGGCGGGCGTGGTCTCGGCTGAGATCAAGTCGAACACGAACCTGCGCATCGCCCTGCGCGTCACCGATGAGAACGACTCCCAGGACGTCATCGAGGCCTCCAACTCGGCCTACATCCCACCCTCGATCCCGGGGCGCGCCTATGCGCGGCTGGGGCATGCGAGCCTGCGTCAGTTCCAGTCCTCCCGGGTGGGGGGACGGCCCCGTGGGGCGTTGCCGCAGGCGGCGGTGCGGGCGGCGACGCTGACGTTGGATGAGCTTTCCCGTCCGGAGATGAAGCCGCCGGATATGGAGGAGGATGCGACGATTCCCACTGATCTGGCCACTCTGGTTTCCGCGATGGGGGCGGCGCACACGGCGACGGGGCGGCCTGATCCGCACAGTCCGTGGTTGCCGCCGCTGCCGGAGCTCATCACGCTGGCGCAGGTTCAGGAGGGCATGGAGGCGGCCGAGGTCACTGGCGGTGGGGGCTCCCTGGGTGGGTCTGATCCGCGGGCGGCCGGCTTCCTGCCGGCGCTGCCGCTGGGCTTGGAGGATCTGCCTGGTGAGCAGGATCAGCGGCCGATGACGTGGGACTACACGCGCGCCGGTCATTTGGGGATTGCGGGTGCTCCGCGTTCGGGGCGTTCGAGTGTGTTGCGGGGGATTGCGGTGGCTTTGGCGCAGACGGCGTCGGCGGCTGAGGTGCATGTTTACGGTATTGATGCGGGTAATGGGGCTTTGGCTCCGTGTGTGGGTTTGCCGAATTTTGGGGCGGTGGTGACGCGTGATCAGGCGGACCGGATCCGCCGCATGCTGGCGCTGCTGGGTGGCCAGGTGGCCCACCGTCAGCAGTACCTGGCCACGCACGGCTACGCGTCCGTGGCCGAGCAGCGGGCCGCCACCCCGCCGTCTGAGCGCCTGCCGTACCTGGTGCTGCTCATTGACCGGTGGGATAACTTCATGGCGACTTTTGAGAACACTGATGCTGGGGCGATTCCTGGGATGGTGGAGACGCTGATGCGTGAGGGTCCGGCGGTGGGGTTGCGTGTGGTGATTGCTGGGGATCGGACTGTGTTTCGGGGGCGGTTTGGGATGATGTTGGAGGATCGTCTGGTGCTGCGTATGCCCAGTCCGGAGGATTTTGATCTGATTGCTATGCGTGCTCGGGATGTTCCTGTGTCGATGCCGCAGGGGCGGGCGTTCCGGTCGGGGGAGCGGCCTCGTGAGGTTCAGTTGGTGATGCTGACCGGTGATTCTGCCGGCACGGCGCAGGTGGCGGCGGTTCATCAGGCGGCTGAGGAGGCTAACGCGAGGTGGGGTGTCATTGATCGCGCTCAGCGTCCGGGGCACGTGGATGAGTTGCCGGTGGCGATCTCCGCTGAGGAGGCGCTCAGGCTCGAGCCCGCACTGGAGCCGAATGAGATCGCTTTCGCTGTGGGTGGTGATGATCTGCGCCTGTTGCCGGTGTCTTTGGAGGATATTGGTAATGCGTTCCTTGTGACGGGTCCGCGGCGTTCGGGGCGGTCGACGGCGCTGCACTTCGCTACCAACCGGCTCCTGGAGAATGGGCGGAAGATTGTGCTGGTGCTGCCGCGTAAGTCCCCGCTGATGGAGTTCGCCAGCAACCCGGGTGTGTTGGGGGTTCTGGGTATGGATGCGGGGCCCAATGATCTGAGCAGGCTGTTGGAGGAGGATGTGGAGAATACTGTGATTGTGGTGGATGATTTCGATACGCTGACAAACGACCACAACATGAATCCGAGGATTGAGGAGCACATCAAGGCCTGCCGCGATCACCATGGGGGTGTCCTGGTGGCCTGCGGCATCGATGAGATCGGGGGGATGTACCGCGGCGTTGTCGCCACCGCCAGGAAGACAAGAACCGGGCTCATCCTCGCCCCCCGAGGATCCGACGACGGCTCCCACTTCTCAGCCCGACTCCCCAGATCCATCGGAGGCCCCGTCCCCAAAGGCCGAGCCGTCCAGATCAGCACCACAGGATGGACCTGGGTACAGGTACCACGGCAGAAAGTGAGCAACAATTAATTACTTCAATGAAGTGTCATTTCCTGCAGGGCTGTGACGCCTAGTTAGATAATTAGGTTAGATAGAACATAAGAAAGGAGTCGAAATGGCAGACAAAGATGAAATGGACGACAATAGAAAAAAGAGCGCCTTAGAGCGAATTAAAAAAGCTACTGACGAAGCCAAAAGCTACATAGACAAAAATCCAAAACCCATTGACGGAAGTCAGGCGACAACCGCAAGCCAAGACTATAGCGGAGGGGCAGGTAGCTTCACCAAGGATTTGTCGGACGCATGGAAATCATCAAAATCTGAAGAATTCCAATCGGACATTATATCAAATATTCATGACATTAGGGAAGAGTGGCGTAAGGTGCATGAACATGTAAGTGCCGCCATTAACAACACTCCATCCGAACCTCGATTGAAGAAGGCGGACCATAAAGATGCGACTGACAAAAAGTGGGACAGAGTGCCCTGAATCTAGTGTCTTCGTAATTCGACTCTAAAAACAGATAGGAAAAACTATGGTATTCATTAAGGTGGACTTGGATAAACTCGGCACTTTCATTAAGAACTTGGAGGAATGGATCATTGATGCTGAATCGAGTCGCAAGGCTGTTCGCAACAAAGTAAGTGCGGAAGATCCCGCTAACATCCGAGACATCGTCTCCGACAATTCAACCATGACTCGAGTGATAAATCACCTGTCAAGCCTTAAGGGGTCACTCGAAACTCGTCGTTTAAATGTCAAAGATATGAACTCCAATGGGGTTGCAGGTGTGGCCGGAGCGAGTGTGTATTACTTGCCTGACGGAGTCGAAGACAATACTGCGAATGTAACGAAGTATAACATAAATGCGAGAAAGGCGGGAGATAGGGCAGCTCTAGAACTAGTTGAGGCAAATGAGAACGGAAAGTCCTCAAAGGGACGGACCGCTGAACAGATTATCTTCGAGATGAAGAACCACCAAGATATCCCGACCTACGCTTCTGCCTTCTTTTCTATCACCTCTCCCGAAAGTTATCTGGACCTAATGGAACAAAGTATTATAGAGGTATCCTCAGATCCAGAAAAGGGGGCTGCGGCTACGTCTGTAGTTTCACATCTGTTTGCTGCTGCGTCAAAATTTGGTCGCAACGCTAAAGGGATGGCTGAAGGGTACGGAGAAGCTGTAGCAAAAAATGACACAAAGCAGGCGTCACGAATAAAAATGATGAATGCCCTCCTATCCTGCCCCACCTCGCCGGCCGACTATTCTTCTGATTTTCTTGTGGAGTACGCAACGAGGGCAGAGAAGGTCGATCTCAATAAAGTTAAGACATCTGCTCCAGCGCTGCCGTTCAGTTGGACCAATAGCGTCGATCCCTTATCTGGCGCACTCAACGCAATAGGAAGAAACAAAACGGCAGCATTGAACTACTTCTCACCAGACGGCAAGATGGGCCCAATTAAAGATTCATCAGGAAATAATGTTACGGATGGCAATGGGAATCCTATAAATGTTTGGCAACCCGGCCCTAAATCAAGGGCGCGCTGGGAACGCATCAACGGGCGCTCCTGGGACCGCGAGGGAGTGGTGAACTTGAGTTCCGCAATGAAGGCCAATTCGTACTGGCGAGACTCAGGCGACTCCAATACGGCTGCGAGAGCAGCCTGGTCTACAAGTCAGTCAATCAACCATGCTGCTACGCATTGGAGAAAGAAGGACTACGATACCAAGGATCTCGACCCAACAAGTAGCCTTGATATCAAAAGTAAAGCGAATAATAGTGGCAAAGAAACACTCAAAGAGAATATGGCTGTGGTTATGGGGGATTGCGAGAAGGAGATTTATGGAATAGCAAACAGTGTTGACCCCGGAGCGCCATTTAACAGGAATAATATTTCGACGGTGCTATACGATATCATGGATAATGAAAAAGCAATTTCTCATGTCAATGCAAAAGTCGGAGCATACGCTCAACAGGCTCAGGATTATGACCCAGAAAATGGTTGGACTATGGAAGACGTCGATGATAAGTATCGTAAGGCGGGTGCTGCGTCAGGTTTTCTTAGTGAGATGACGAAAAAGAGGATGGCGGATAATAAGGACTCGAATGGTAAAACAGTGGAAATGTTGAATACCGGCGCGTCTGTATTTTCAACGCTTGCTGGCGCAGCCGTCAGCCCTGCATTGGGGACGGCGACTGCAGTAGCTACACAATCCTTGCAGCCGATGACAGTTGATGCGATTGCCAAAGCATCTGGGCTTCCTAGAACTACTTTGACCGGAAAGGATCAAACAACTTCACACGAGCAGCTCGAAGCGTTGGCATATCAAGAAATCGTGAATAGAGACCTGTCTGGCGGTGGTAAGCCAGCTCCGAATGCTCAGTATCAGGCGACGGATGGAAGCTGGAAAAAATGGACTGATGCTAACGGTAATGTCACTCTGCCTTCTCCTTACGATGATGGAGCTGGCGGTGCACTGCGTACGTGGGCTGACGGTACCCACAACAACGATTTTAAACAAGTGAAGGAATCTATTGGCAATGGGATGGACGAAGGGGAGAGGAATATTCACGAAGCAACAGATGGTTCAAGTCACTCTGATGCTACCCTGAAGATTAACAGAAATTGAGTAGAGGAGATTACTCAGTGCCACTAAAGGGAACGTTAATAGGTGCATATTATCGGCTAGTAGCCTTGTTGTCAGTGCTTGTGTTGGCTGGTTGTTCTATCTCGCCTTCGAATGGCGGGAAAAGGAGTAGTGGGACGGATGCGTCAGAGCCAGCAATGCTTCGAGAATTCACACTATGTGAAAGTGTTCCTAGAGATGTGTTGGTTGCGTCGCTGGGCCTCAATGCTCGTTCTTTTACTGTGTCTCATTATTCGGACGTCGATATGAGATCTGATTCGTACGATCCCTTTTTTAGTTGCATCATTGAAGGTTTTTCCTCGAGTGAACCGGTAGATTTGGAAATTACTTTCAACAACGCGAGTAAAGTAAACGCGGGTGATGGCGGACCTAAACCGGCCCATTTTGATGACATAGCTACAAGTTGGCCTAAGGCAAAACCTGTAAATTTGGAGGGGCGTGACGGTAAGGGGTGGTCGGTATTTGTTGAGCCGTCGAAGTCTGTGTTTGTGTTTTGGCGATATCGAAGTGGCGGCATCATGAAGGTGCAGTTGCATTATTCTGGTCATATGCCAAGTGATGACGATTTGAATAAGTTAAGAAATGTTATGTTGAGTTTTGTGGATGTTGTTCCGGCAGTTACTGAAGGTCCTTCGCGTGAGCACGCTAAGGTCACTAATTCAGGAGTGGAAACGCGTTAGCGTAATGGTGGGGTCGCTGAGCTTCAAACTGCTGTAGAGGAGCAGTCGCGAACGAACGGGTTTGTCACAGGTGCTGTTGCGCGCCAGAAGTCAGTTCAAAGGAAAGGTGCGGATAAAGCTGGTCAGGTAGCGAACGATGCGGCCTCAGCGGCTGTTGGAATGATCCCCATTCCTATCGTAAACAGTGCCTCGTCTTTCGTAGTTACAGAACTGAAGCCTTTTGTTACGGATCACCAAGGTGGTGCCGCCAAGGATGCTCAGAATGCTCTGTCTGCATCGGGAAGTTACACCACGATGCAGGTGACCGCGTCATTGTTGAATAGTGGCTTGTACTCGAACGAGGATCTTAAGGCTAGTTGGGAAGATGCTGGGTATAATCCAGCTATTGGGGCGCTCCTCAACTCCGATGGAAGTCTGAAGCGTGGAGGTATTACACGGGAGGCTGTTGATGAAGCCATTACGGCGAGCGAAGGCGACAAGGATCAAGGCGGACATAATGAGCCGGCGTCGCTTCCTGACGAGGTTGATATCCCAACCGGTTTAGAAGCACTTTCAGCAAAACTGCATAACGAGCGGGATGCTGCACATAAGAACGAGCCCGAACTGAGTTTCCACACTACGGTAAAGGACTCGCATAAAAAAGGCTTCAATGCGGCCAAGCCTGAAGGCGACGCGGCTCCGTCGAACGAGTGGTCGACAGAAGGAGATAATAATGATAAAAAGAACGAGAAAGATGGATAGTAAGTGTCAGGAGGTTTAGTTTTTGAAATAGTGCTATTGTAGGTAGTAGATGGGAGTCCAAAGTGGGAGCGCTTGTAAATTTACGTTCCAGTGCATATTCTGCAAGGCTGTGCGGAGGTGGTCGATGTGTCGCTATGCCTATCGTGTTGTTTATGACGATAGCATCTCTTGTCTTGATCGCATCGTGCTCGAGACTTAGTGATGGTGCTGGAGAAGGGGGAACAACACACAAAGTCAAAGAAACCTCTGCAGTGAGCGTGGTGCCTACGGTAGCGCCCTCGGAGGCAGCGGACTACGTGTGCGCAGGAATTCCTAACAGTTCTTTGAAAGCAATGTTCGGTGATAGTGTCGAGGTCGTGGCAGCCTCGCCTAATATCGCCAATGCAGTGTGTCTTGTTAGCGTAGATGGCCGGCGCGTTTTCGTCTCCGAATTCAGGTATGCCTGGGCGGGTCATGGTGGATGGAAATCTGCGTACGTTTTCCCGGGTGATGTCACGTCAACATTCTCTTTTGATGGCGTAGATGGTAAGGGTGAAGCTAAAGTCGATGGAGGGAGCAGTCCAGAGGTAGGGACGACGGTATATACATGCGGCGACAGGCAACTCATACTCGCCGCTAGTGATGGGAGTGCTATGAGAGGAGACATGAAGGCTAATTTAGTTAGTTTGACTCAGTCTGCTCTTCCTTGGCTTTGTGGTTCGTCACCTATTCCGGGGTTGGGGAAGACTATGGAGGAATATCGGCCTCGGTTCCTAAAGACTCCCTCTCCCTCTGTAGATGGAACCGCCGATATCCCGTAATTTGTTAGCGGTGCTTGTGTCTTGTCGGCCATGGCGAACTACGGAGGGTTATTCATGGGGTGTGTGTGAATATGAGTCCGAGGACGGCTGTGATGGTTTCCGGGAAGGTGTCTAGT
>ERZ773008.1106-NODE-1106-length-19262-cov-9.942052_pt1 | contig 19262 bp, 16 predicted proteins | sample MGYA00580664_ERZ773008 | MGnify/ENA primary metagenome ERZ773008 (study PRJEB29015, sample SAMEA2738016) | human oral metagenome | biome: human oral; feature: human-associated habitat; material: dental | place: China | collected 2048 ... | reverse complement strand
CCCCCCGCCGCCCGCCGAGGGCGCGGTACCGGGAACGCTGCCCGTCTCCCGGGTCCCCACCGTCTACCGCCGCCGCGCCGATGACGGGGGCGCTCCCCCCGTCCTCCCGCCCATCACCCCGGACCGGATCACCCGTCCCGACCTGGCCGCGGGCAGCCCGCCCTCCGCCGCCCGGACGGCGCTGCCGGGCGCCGGGCCCGGCGCCCGGGACGCGCGCCCGGGTGCCGGGCTCACCACCACCGACCCTTTCGAAGGAGCCAACCGATGAGCCCCCGCCCGCAGTCCGTGCCCGTCTCCGACGACGACCCCGGCACCGGGATCACCTACGCCTCCGCCGGCGTGGACACCGCCGCCGGCGACCGCGCCGTCGAGCTCATGCGGGACTCCGTCGCCGCCACCACGACGTCGGCCGTCGTCGGGGGAGTCGGTGGTTTCGCAGGGCTGGTCGACGTCTCCGGGCTGCGCGAGCACCGCCACCCCCTCCTGGCCTCCTCGACCGATGGCGTGGGCACGAAGATCGCCATCGCCCGTGCCCTCGACGTCCACGACACCATCGGCCAGGACCTGGTCGGCATGGTCATCGACGACATCGTCGTGGTCGGCGCCCGGCCCCTGCTCATGACCGACTACATCGCCTGCGGACGCGTCGTGCCCGAGCGGATCGCCGACATCGTCCGGGGCGTCGCCGCCGCCTGCGCCGCCGTCGGCGCACCGCTGGTGGGCGGGGAGACCGCCGAGCACCCCGGCCTCATGGACCCGGACGAGTACGACCTCGCGGGCGCCGCCACCGGGATCGTCGAGGCCGACCGGGTGCTGGGCCCCGAGCGCGTGCGCGCCGGCGACGTCCTGGTCGCCATGGCCTCCTCGGGGCTGCACTCCAACGGCTACTCGCTGGTGCGGCGCGTCGTCGCCGACGCCGGCCAGGGCCTGGAGCGGACGGTGCCCGAGTTCGGACGCACCCTGGGCGAGGAGCTGCTGGAGCCCACTCGCCTGTACGCCAAGACCTGCCTGGCCATGATCGGGGCGCTCGGCTCGGAGGCGGCGCCCTCTCCGATCCACGCGCTGTCGCACGTCACCGGCGGGGGACTGGCAGCGAATCTCGCCCGGGTCCTGCCCCCCGGCACGATCGCCGATGTCGACCGCTCCGGCTGGGTCGTCCCGCCGGTCTTCGACCTCGTGCGGCGCCTGGGCTCCGTTCCGTGGGATGACCTGGAGGGCACCCTGAACCTCGGGGTGGGCATGGTCGCCGTTGTCGCTCCGGAGTCGGTCGATGCCGTTCTGCGCGTGACGGAGGGGGCGAGCATCCCCGCCTGGGTGCTCGGGGGCGTCCACGAGGCGGAGGAGTATCAGCCGCGGGGGCGCCTGGTCGCCGGCACCAAGGGCGTGGACGGCGGCGCGGTCGATCTCCTCGGGGAGTACCGCGCCTCCTGAGCCCGCGGCTCGGCTTCCGCGGTTTCCGGTGAGCCGAGCCGGTTGAGCCGACCGAACCTGCCGGGCCGCAGGCCGACGAGCGGGCCTTGAGCCGCGTCGGGACGACGAGGAACGGGTCGCCGGAGTTGGGTCGCAGGAGGCCCGGTGCGAGGCCGCCGATGTCCGGACGGCGATGCGCGAGCCGTCCTGCACCGGGTCGGCGTCGGCCCTCGAGGGGGCGACGGAATGCTCGAGCGGATCTGAGTCACCCTGATCTGCTCGGCGTCGGCCCTCGCGAGGGCGACTGTCCGGCTGAGGCCCTCCGGCCGTTGCGGCGGGGGCGTCATAATGGTGCGGGAAGGTCGCCGCCGGTGGTGCGGCTCCCGGCCGTTGTCGCGGGGGCGTCATCGGTGTCCGGCGCGGGGATGGCCATGGCGGTGGGATCGGCGCCCAGGAGCAGAACGACCGTGCGTGCGAGAGCCGTCCGGCGCTGTTCCGCGCAGGCCGCGTCCTCCTCCGTCATGGGAGGGAAGATGCCGCCGTCCAGCAGGGTGAGCCCGGCTGCGAGGATGACCTCGACGCTGCCGCGCGGGTCCGGGGTGCTCAGCTCGCCCGCCGCGACCCCCTCCTCGACCACGCGGGTGAGGATGGGGAGGAGGCGCGTGTAGCCCTCGGTCATGGCCATGATGTGGAATCGCAGGTTCCCGGACAGGCGGAGCTGCTGGGCGAGTTCGATGTCCTCCCGGGGCGCGCGGGCCGCCGTGACGACCGCCAGGAAGCGCGCCGGTGCCGGCTGCGAGGCATTCCGGGCGGCTCGGTCCGCACGTTCTTCGATCGCGTCGGTCGTGCGCATGACAATGGCGTCGAGGATCGCCTCCTTGCCGGGGAAGTGGTGGTAGAGCGTGCCCTTGGCGATGCCGACGGCGCCCAGGACGTCCTCGATCGTGGTGGCCTCGTACCCTTTGGAGAGGAAGAGGCGGCGTGCGGCGTCCAGGATCTGCGTCCGGCGGACCGTGGCGCTCAAGTGCTGCGTGACCATCATGACCTCCATAAACCGACCGTCGGTCGCTTCTGGTGACGAGTATGCGCCCGAGCGCCGGACGTCGCAAGACGCCGGACGCTGCAAACCGTCCGGCCCGGATCTCTGTGGAGAGGCGCGCCCGTCGCATGCGCGAGAAGGAGGGGGCGCCGCCGGCCCGGCCCGCCGTGAGGGGCCGGGCGCATGGAAACGCGTGAGAGGGTCGGCGGGCGCAGCCCGCCGACCCTCTCACGCTGTCAGCCCTGGTCAGCTCCGACGACTCGTTCCCGGCCCACCGGCTTCTGAGCCGCCCGAGTCGTCCGAATCGTCCCAGTCGTCATCGTCGACCGCGTACTTGGCGGCCAGCTGCTCGTAGTCGACCTCGTCGTCGGTCTCGGGCCCCGACGACGTCGACACGAGCTCTCGCTCGAGTGCCGCATAGTCGGTCTCCGGGCTGAAGTACTTGAGCTTGCGAGCGACTTTGGTCGCCTTGGCCTTCTGACGGCCGCGCCCCATAGGCTCGACCCCCTCCAACAATCTCTGGGCGCGCACGTGGTCGCGCTTCACTTGGGCAAATGTGTCGTGGGGCAACCGTACAACGAGCGCACGCGTCAGCACCATTCGGTGCCGCCCCTGTGTCCGTGGCACCGCCCACGCCGAATGGCGGGCTCGTGCCGGCCGGGCGCCCGACTGCGCCTCCAACCGCGAGCGGCCCGTCGGCGGGTGAGGAGGGACCGGCCCGTCAGGCCCGTCCGCTCACCGGCGCACCGCCTTGACGGTGGCGACGGCGCTGACCCCCGCCAGCACGACGATCGCACCGGTCACGATGGAGAGCGAGACGGGCTCGCCGTCACGGGCGTCCCCGATCAGACGGGACAGCCGGTCGCGGACCACGACGGGGGACAGGCATGCCGCTTTCGAGGCCACTGCGTTCACGCACCCGCAGCGCCCGGGGCATCGGGAGCCCGCCGGGGTCCCGCCCTCGCGCACCAGCGGGTCGTCCTTCAGCAGGCCGACGCGCTCCTTGAGGCGGGCCGTGCGGATCCCGGCCCGCCTGCGCCACTCGGCGGCGGTGGCCTGCGCCGACTTGCGCGCCATCGCCGTCAGCGCTTGGGGGGCCATGCGGGCGGCGAGCTGCTCGACGTCGCCGACCAGCTGATCGCGCTGCGCGGCCAGGGCGGCCTCGATGACCTCGGGGGACCTCGTGGGGCGGGACTGCCGCGACTGCTTCGGGCTCATCGCTGACCGCCCTTCTCCAGACCGGAGGCGACGGCCTCCCTGACGGCGTCGACATCGTCCTTCAACCGCGCCTTCGGGTCCGGCGCATCGGCCTTGGCGGCCTCGAGCCTCCGCTTGCCCGGCAGCGCCACCGCCACCGCCACGGCGAACAGGACGACGGCGACGATGATCTTGGCCGCCCACACCGGCAGTGCCAGGGCGATCGCATCGACGATGGCGCCCAGGAGGAAGCCGAGACCGAACAGGGCGGCGATGCCGGCCGCCGTCAGGAGAGCCGCACCGACGCCCGCGGTCCTCGCCGTGCGCAGGGCCTTGGCCCTGAGCAGTTCGATCTCGCTCTTGACCAGGGCCGAGATGTTCTCGGAGATGCGGTTGATCAGTTCTCCGATGGAGGGCTGGTCGGATCGGGACGCCGCGGATGCGGGTGATGTTCGGGGTGGTTGAGGCTGTTGGGTCATAAGATCGACCTTCGTCCGGGGCAGGCGCTCGCGGTGGGAGCGTTGTGCGTGAATCTACCGCGCACAGAATCTCACAAACTCGTACGGAGGGTCTCATCTGGTCATCGGCGGGGCGATGCTGCGACTGACGCCGGCACCGACGCCGTGGTCCCCGTCGTGGCCGCCGCGGATGCGCGCCGTGACCGCCGGAGAAGCATGACCGGCCCCGTCCCGGGAGCCACTGGTCGCCCTCGTGGCCGCCGCGGATGCGCGCCGTGACCGTGGCGGGCGCTCGGGCGTCGCCGCTCAGACCACGGCCCGCCCCTCGATGACCGGGGCGAGCCCGCCCAGCGGGCCCCCTGTGCGCAGGGTGCGCAGCTCCAGGGTCGAGAACCCCGCGGACCGGAGCTCCGCGGCGGTGTCGCGCCGCGGATCGCAGCCTCCGCCGAAACGTCTCGTCAAGGGCGCGATGAGCCCCTGGACCCGGCGAGCCCCGGACCCGGGCGCCGCCCCCACGTGCTCGAAGAAGACCAGGCTCCCGCCCCGGCGGAGCACCCGCCGGGCCTCCGCCAGGGCGCGCGGAGGGTCGTCCACCGAGCACAGCACCGTGGAGCAGACGACGGCGTCGATGGTCGCGTCCCCCAGGGGGAGCCGCTCGGCGCCTGCGGTCAGCAACCTGGAACGGGCCCTCCCGGCGACGGCGCGTTTCAGGCGCCTGGAGGGGGCCGGCTCCAGGGCGAGCCAGGTGACGCCGGCGGGCAGGAAGTCGGCGCTGGCTCCGGAGCCGGCGCCGACGTCGAGGACCGTGCCGCTCAGGGAGCCCAGGACCTCGCGGCGCCACCGTCCCTGCTCCTGCGGAGCCGTGCGATCAATCCTCTGAATCGTCATGGGGGCAGCCTAGGTGGCCGGCGAGGGCGTGCGGGACCGGCGGCCGGTGGGCGGAAAGCGGGAAGGGGCGCGGGGCCCCGACCGTTCCGATTCCCGTTCTCGTCCGGGCCCGCCTACTCTTGGCTCCACGCCTCCCACAGGCCCGCGTACTCCCCGCCGAGGGCCACGAGCTCATCGTGCGTGCCCAGCTCCACGATCCGCCCGTCCATGACGACGGCCACCCGGTCGGCGTCCTGCGCCGTGTAGAGCCTGTGCGCCACCTCGATGACCGTGCGCCCCGCCAGCGCCGTGGACAGCGTCCGCTCGAGCGTGCGCGCGGCGTGCGGGTCGAGCAGCGAGGTCGCCTCATCCAGGATGAGGGTGTGCGGATCCAGCAGCACCAGGCGGGCCAGCGCCACCTCCTGGGCCTGGGCCGGCGTGAGCGTCAGGTGCCCGGATCCGACCATGGTGCGCATCCCTTCGTCGAGCCCGTCGACCCAGGCGTCGGCCCCGATGGCCTCGATCGCGCGCCGGATCGTCGCGTCGTCGGCATCCGGGCGCCCCAGGCGCACGTTGTCGGCGATGGTGCCCACGAACACGTGATGCTCCTGGGTCACCAGGGCCACGTGGCGGCGCAGCTCGGTCTCGGTCAGATCGGTCAGCGGCACCCCGCCCACCGTCACCGATCCGGAGGTGGGGGGATTGATGCCCGCCAGCATGCGTCCCAGCGTCGATTTCCCCGACCCCGAGGGCCCGACGACGGCGAGCCGCTCGCCCGGCACGAGGTCGAGGTCGATGCCGTGGAGCACCTCGACGCCCTTGCGGTAGGAGAAGCGGACGTCGCGCAGCGCCATGCGGGGCCCGTCCGGGTTGGCTCCAGTGGGCGCGCGGTCGTCGGGGACCTCCTCGACGCCCAGGATGCGCGAGAGCGAGGCCTGCGAGATCTGGACGAGGTCGATCCAGAACATGAGCTGGGCGATGGGCTTGCGCAGCTCCATGGCGTACAGGGACACCGTGGTGATGGCCCCCAGGCTCGCGTGCCCACCGGCGGCCAGGAAGGCGCCCCACAGGAGGATGACGACGACGGGCGCCCGCCAGGCGACGTCCAGGACGAGGAACAGGCGCATCCGCAGCCCGGCGGTGTAGCGCTCCAGGCCCCACGCCTCATCGACGGAGGCGGCGATCACGGCCTCGCGCCGCGCCCCGATGCCCAGAGCGTCGATCGTCCCGGCGTTCTCCACGGTCTCGGTCACCGCGCCGTTGAGACGGGCGAAGGCCGCCGAGCTCGCCCGGTACGCGGGCACCGAGATCGGCAGGTACCAGCTCATCATGGCCCACACGGGCGGCACGACGACGAGCAGCCCGGCCGCCAGCAACGGGTCGCTGACGGCGGCCGCGACAATGGTGAACACGATCGTCACCGTGCACACCATGATCTGGGGGATGCCGACGCGCACGAGGAACTCGATGCGCGAGACGTCGTTGGTCGTACGGCCCACGAGATCGCCGGTGCCGGCGGACTCGACGGCGCTCAGGGGCAGGTGGACGACGCGGGTCATCATGCGCTCGCGCAGATCGGCGAAGACCGACTCGCCGAGCGTGCGGGCGTGCATCTGGGCGAAGCGGTTGATGACCGCGCCCACGACGGTGACGGCCACGATGACCAGGACGATCAGGTCGACGTAGCCGGCCGTGCCGGTGCCCGTGGACACGCGCGTGACCAGACGGCCCAGCAGCTGCGGTGCGACGAGGGTCGCCAGGACCGCGACCACCTGGAGGATCAGCACGCCCGCGAAGCGCCATCGGTAGGAGGCCATGATCCGGAAGGTCTTGCGCATGGCGACCTTGCCGGGAGCGACGGGGAGCGCCATCAGCCCTCCACCGCCGTCCGAGGAGCGGTCCCGGCGATGCTCGCGCCGTCATCGCCATCGTCGCCGTCACCGTCCGGGCCCTGCTCATGGGGTTCCTCGCCGTAGGCCCGGGCCACGACGGCCCGGTAGGCCAGCCCGTCCGGGTCGCCCCGGCGGGCGCGGGCCAGCAGCTCCCGGTGGGTGGAGCGCGCGCGCTCGCCGTCGTCGTCCAGCAGGACGATCTCGTCGCAGGCCTCCAGCACGAGGGGGGACTCGGTGACGACGACGGTCGTGCGCCCCCGCCGCGCGGCGCGGAGGCGGCGGGCCACGCGCGACTCAGTATGGGAGTCCAGCGCGCTGGTCGGCTCGATGAGCACGAGGGCGGGGGCCTCGGTCAGCAGGGCGCGCGCCAGGGCGACCCGCTGGCGCTGGCCCCCGGACAGGGACCGTCCCTTCTCGGTGATCATGCCGGCCAGGCCCCGGTCCAGCGAGGTCAGGACGTCGTGGGCGTCGGCGGTCCTCAGGGCGGCGAGCAGCCGGTCGTCGCCGGGCAGGGTCTCGGCGGCGGGGCGCACGTCCTGGTCGACGGCGTCGATGCCCGCGCGCTCGGCCTCCGCGGCCACGAGCGCTTCGACGCCGACGGGTTCCGGCGCGGCCGCGCCGCGCACGTCGAGGGCCTCGCGCAGTGTGCCGGTGAACAGCTCGGCGGCGGCGCCGGCCACCACGATCGAGGCGCGCACATCGCGCAGCGGCATGGCGGTCAGCGGTCGGCCGTCCAGGGTCACCGCGGGGTCGGCGTCGTCGAAGCGCCCGAGCCGGGTGGCCAGGGCGGCGGAGGAGTCGGGATCGGCGCAGACCACTGCGGTCATACGGCCCGGCGCGAAGCGCACCCCGGAGGCGGTATCGACGATCTCGCCCGCCCTGGTGGCGCCGTCGGCGGGATCCAGGCTCAGGCGCTCGGCCGGGGTGCCCGCGGCCGGGACGACGTCGAGCAGCCTGCCCAGGCGCCGCAGCCCGACCATGGCTCGCGTGTAGTCCTGCACCGAGCTGGAGAAGACCATGAGGGGCCACGACAGGTAGGCGGTGTAGCCGTAGAAGGTCACGAGCTCGCCGGCGCTGATGCCTCCGGTGATCGCCAGGCGGGCGGCGGCCCATACGACGACGGCGACGAACAGACCCGGCAGGAGCACCTGCAGGCTCATGAGCACCGATTGCGTGCCGGCCACCTCGACTCCGCGTCGGCGCAGCTCCTGGGAGGCCTCGCGGTAGCGGCGGGCGAAGACGTCCTCGCCGCCGATGCCGCGCAGGATGCGCAGGCCCGCGACCGTGTCGGTGGTGATGGTGGTGACCTCGGACTGCGCCTCGCGCTGAACGGCCTGGCGCTTCTGGAGGGGCCTGATGACCAGGGTGACGATCCAGGCGACCAGGGGCATGCCGATGATCACGATGAGGCCGAGGCGCACGGATACCGAGACCATGAGCACGGCCACGACCGCGAAGGACACGGCGGAGCCGATGAGCGGTGGGAGCCGTTCGAAGAAGTTGCCGATGTACTGCGCGTCGGAGGCCACGATCGAGGCGACCTCGCCGGTGGACGCCTGGTGGGGCAGATCGGCGCCGGTGACGGAGACCTGGCGCCCCACGAGCCGGGTGACATCGAAGTTGGTGCGCATCCAGGCGAGCATCCCGACGTAGGACTGGGCGGTGTCCCCGATGGCGTAGACGACGAACAGGAGGAGCAGGCTCAGGCAGATCGACCACAGGCGCGCGTTGAGCCCGTTCTCGATACCGGAGTCCAGGGCCGCCCCCAGGAAGGCGGGCACGATCGCCTGAATGGTGTTGGAGGCGACGGCGGCCAGGCTCGCCACCGTCAGCGGCCCGGCGGCCCGGCGCGTGAGCCAGCCCAGCAGCGCCCGGACACGGGACGACGGCGGCTGGGGCAGGGGCGCGTCGGGGGCGGGGACGAGTCGTCCGGCGACTCGTGACAGGGCTCTTGGCATGATGCGTCGAGGCTATCGGAGCCCGCCGGGATGGGACAGCGCGTCGTATCGGCGAGGTGGGTGAGAAGTGCCGCGCGTGGAGTGGGAATAGTGGGAGTACGGAGTGACGGAGTGGAGGCGCGGGGCGCTCGGGCTTCGGGCCGAGGTGGGGCGTGGCGGGGCGAGGGGCTCCCGGGCGCTGCGTGGTCATACGTCGGGTCGTCTTCCTCATCCGGGCGGAGCGCGCCGTCATCTGGGCGGAGCGCGCCGTCGCTCGGGCCCCGTGCGCGTGTGGTGCGGCGCGGTCGTACGCAGGGCCGTGCGGTCGTACCTTCCCGCGCCAGGTCGTACGTTGGGAAGCCTCTAAGGTACGACCTGGCGCATTCGGGTACGACCGCGTGAGAAGGGGTACGACCGCGTAGGACTCCGTGCATGAAGAGCAGGAATACGTCAAAACCCCGCTCGCCGTCTCGGGGCCGACCTGTTCGTCTTGTAGCGGGTGCGCACGGCCCTAGCTCCACCCGCGCGTCTCGGGTCCCACGCGTGATCCGGGCGGAGCACCCGTGGGAGGGGCTGCGGGCCCGTGCTGTAGAGTGCGTGTCAGAGATCTCCTGGAAGGTTTCCCACATGGATCCTGAACAGCTCGCCAGGGCGGCGGATCAGGCTGATGAGGCCCTCGCCGCTCAGACGAACGATTACGCGTTGCAGGCCGCCATCGCCGAGCGCAGACCTGACCTGTGGGCCGCGCTGGCTTCCAATCCCTCGTCCTATCCCGACCTGCTCGTGTGGTTGTCCAAACTGTCGGATCCGGCGGTGCGCGCGGAGCTGGAGGCGCGCGGTGCGGTGCTGCAGGGGACGACCGTCGCGCGGGCCGACGCGGAGTCGCAGGACCCCGAGGCGTCGCGGGAGGAGGACGACTCGCATGGGGGCGGCACGACGCAGTCGGGAGCGCCGCAGGAGGCTGCCCACGAATCGTCGGCGGAGGGGACTGAGACAGCGGAGATGTCCGAGGCACAGGAGCCCGACGAGCCGCACGGCGGGTCGGCGTTCCGAACGGTTGAGGCCGCGTCTCAGGACGACGGCGCCGCGCATGACGAACCTGCCGGGGTGCAGGCGGGGCAGGAGGATGCGGAACCTCCGGTCGAGGGCGAGGAGTCGCGGGCCGAGGATGCCGCGTCGCAGGATGAGGCCGGGTCTCAGGATGACGGCGCCGCGCATGGCGAACCTGCCGGGGTGCAGGCGGCCGTTGAGCCTCGGGCGGAGGGAGTCGAGGAGGCCGAGGGGGCGGCGTCCTCGAGCTCTGACCGATTGCAGACGCAGACCATGCCTTCAGCGCCGTCGGCGACCTCGACGGCGGCTGCGTCCCCGGGAGCCGGGACTGAATCGCAGTCGGAGGCGGCGTCTACGGCCTCGGCTGCCTCGACGGCCCCGGCCGCGGGAACGTCGATGATGCCCTCGATGCCCTTGGCGCCGTCGGCGGCCTCGGCCCCGGTGCCCGCAGGACCCGCAGGGCCCTCGGCGGGCGGGGCGCCGCAGGTCGGGCCGGTCCCCCCGATGGGAGCCACGCCGCCCGCAGTGCCGCCGACCGTGCCCTCGGCGGGGACCGCGCCCTGGGCCGTGTCCGGATCCGGCGTCCCGCTCGTGCCGGTGCAGGGGCAGATGATCGAGCCGGGTCCGGAGCAGCCCCGCCGTTCGAGGTCCCGTGCGCCGGTGGCCGTTCTGGTCGCCCTGGTGCTGCTGATCGTCGGCGGAGTGGGCGGGTGGTACGTGACGAGTTATCTCAACGATCGCGACTCCACCTCCGTGAACGGCTCCGATAGGGCCGACCGAGACAAGCCGCGCTACGGCAAGCAGGATGCGTCGGCGTCCGCCGAGCCCACGAGCACCGGGGCGACGAACTACGTGACCGCGTGCGGGAGCGCCCCGGTCTTCACCCCGACCTCCGTCAGGAATGGGGACGGGGAGCTGCAGGTGGAGGTCAAGGTGACCGCGTCGTGTCCCAGCGGCGACGTCCTGGGCGGAACCGACGACCACGTCGAGCTGAGGGGACCGTCGCGCTCCGACGGGACCGGACCGGCCGACGCCGTCGTCGCCTCGGGGGACTTCGACTTCTCCGGCTCTCCGCTGGTGATCTCGGGCTCCGGGACAACGCTCACGCTTCACTTCGGAAGCGGCCACTTCTATCGCACGGCTGATGACATGGATCTCACGACCATCGTCGTGACGTGCGCACCGGACCGCGGCTCCGCGCCGACCGCGGCGACCCCGGGCGCGTCGAGCCCGTCGTCGGCGACGGCGGCCACGACGAGCAAGGACAACACCTTGGAGGAGACCGCGGCGAAGGATTCCCTGCGCTGGCAGGCCGATCACGACAAGTCCTCGGTGAAGGGCGTCTCCGGCAAGTGGGTGCCGCAGTTGTCGTCGAAGAAGTCGGGGATGGTTGCCGATGGCATCACCTGGGACAACCGCGCCACGCTCCAGGAGTTCCTCAAGCTGCGCCAGAAGTACTCCGACGCCAAGCTTCTGTACAGCGACGAATGGCCCGTCTTCGACAGCGGTGGCCAGTATTGGGTGACGATCGTCGCGACTCCGTACGGCAGCGCCGACGAGGCCAACGCCTGGTGCAGCGCCGAGGGGTTCGACGCCGATCACTGCTTCGCCAAGTACATCGACACCAAGGGGTCCTCGGAGGGCACGACGGTCAACAGGTGAGCCCGCCGTTCCGCGCCCGGGGCCGACGTCGGGGAAGCGCCCGGGCGGGCGGCCCCGGGAACCCGCCGCCCCGCTCCTGGGACCGGCGTCGACGCGCCCGGGACCGGCATCCGGTCGTCCGTCGCCCCGATCCTCGGGCGGGGCCGGCCTCAGGAGCCGTTCTTGAGTGCGAGAACGCGGGCGGCGGACTCGTCCACCCGCTCGGCGAGGGCGGGGTCGCTCTGCGCCTCGGTGACGAGCGCCCGCGCCATATCGGCGACGACGGTGGCGTCGGCCGAGGCCAGGACGATGTCGCAGCCGGCTCTGACGGCCTGGACCGCCCGTTGGGCGGGCGTCCGGTCCTGCACCTGGACCGCGGCCGAGACGTCGTCGGTGATGACGACTCCCTTGAAGCCCAGATCGCCGCGCAGCATGTCGGTGACGACCACGGATGAGAACACGGCCGGCGCCGAGGAGTCGATGAGGGAGTAGATCGCCGAGGAGACCATGATGACCCTGGCACCGCCGGTGATGGCGTCGGCGAAGACGGAGACCGCCGGGTCCCCGGAGCGCGTCGTGACGGCATCCGTGACACCGGCTACGGTGTCGGTGTTGTCGGTCACGCGCCCCAGGCCCGGGAAGTGCTTGTAGGTCGCGACGAGACCGGCATCCTCCATCCCCCGGGCGAAGGTGGTGGCGCGGTCCAGCGCGGTGGCGGCGTCGTGCCCGTACTCGCGCTCCCACTTGCCGATGGGGCCATTGCTCGACGGGTTCGGGCCGTCGACGAGATCGGCCACGGGAGCCAGGTTCATGGTCACCCCTGCGTCGGCGAGCTCCTGGCCCCACGCCCGTGACTTGGTGAGAAGATCGTCCGCGGACATGGCCGCCTGCTCGGACGCGGAGGGAAGGGCGGAGAAGCCAGTCCCATTCAGGACCTGGACCTGGCCCCCCTCCTGATCGGTGGCCACGAGCAACGGGGCGTCGTGGGTGGTGTCGGAGCCGACCAGGTCGGTCAGGGTGGTGATGACCCCGCGGACGGGCTCGGCTCCAGCGCGGGTCTGCCCGGAGATGAAGACGTTGCCGACGTGATGGGTGGACACGGCGTCGATGGAGACCATCTGGGGGCCCGAGGTATCGGCGCCGACCATGAGGAGCTGGCCGACCTTCTGCTCCAGGGTCCATCCCTCCAGCGGTCCCGAGGACGGGGAATCGGTGTCCTCGGGCTCCGGACCGTTCGACGTCGGCGCCGGGTCGGCCGCGGCCGGGGCGGTCGTGGCGGGACCCGCGGTGGACGTCGAGCCGGGCTCCGAGCTCCGCGTTGAGCACCCGGCCAGGGTCGCGGCTCCGAGCAGGCCGGCGAGGACTACGGGGCGCCGGCCCACCATCCGGCGCGCGGTGGGGGGCGGCGGACCGGCGAAGAGGTGGTCGTCCATGGCCCGCACCCTATTCCACCTCTCTCCGGTGCCGCCTCCGTCTCGCGCCACGGGATGCGCCGGGGCGGTAGCGGGAGTAGTGGTTCAGTGGCCGGAGGAGCCGACGGCGGACTCGTCAGTGGTCCTGCCGTAACGGCGATCGGTGGGGCTCATGGTGCTGCAGTGGAACGAGAGCCGCTGACCGACACTTACTCGGAGCCCTGGACCACGATGCGACGGCTCTGCGTTCCACCGATACCGGATGCGACGGCGTCCGTCCGGCCCGCCGGAATGGCGCGCGAGTTCCCCCAGGCGCGGATGTCCGCGACGTCGTCGGGATTCGAGCGAGAGAACGGGACGACAGCGCGGAAGCGGTCGTAGATCGTGGTGTCGTCGGGGAGATCGTGTGTCTGGTGGTTGTACATGATCTCGGCGATCTCATTGACCACGGCGTCGATATCGGAACCGGCGAAACCCTCAGTCAGGGGAACGAGATCGCGCAACAGGTCGAGTGAGGGCTCGGACCGCGTGTACTTCCGGAAGCACAGTCGGATGATATCCTCTCGCTCGTCAGCAGTCGGCAGATCGACGAAGAAAACGGCATCGAATCGGCCCTTGCGCAGCAACTCGGGGGGAAGGGTCGCTACGTCGTTGGACGTGGCCACGAGGAACACCTTCGACGTTGATTCCTGCATCCAGAACAGGAACTGTCCGATGAGACGCCGGATGACCGAGTTGTCTCCTGTTCCGGAGGCGAGCCCTTTTTCGATCTCGTCGATCCACAGGATGCATGGCGCTGCTCTGTCCGCGGTCGCCAGTGCATCGCGCAGACGAGACTCCGACTCCCCGACGTACATTCCCATGACTGCGGCCATATCGAGTCTGTAGAGCGGCAGTTCCCACTGCTGGGCGATGGCCTTGGCGGACAGGGACTTGCCGCATCCGGGGACGCCGCACAGCAGGACCCCCTTCGGGGGTCTGACGCCCCACCCGGTGAGATCGCCGGTCATGAGATTCTGCTTCCCCGACAACCACTCCTTGAGATTCTCCAGTCCGCCCACCTGGTAGTCGTCCTGCAACCTGACGCGTTCGAGCCCGGCCAGATCGCCGAAGATCCGGTCCTTGAACTGGGAGAGCTCCGCGAGATCCTCGTTGCGAACCTCTTCCTTGGCGATGAGGGTCGCAATGACGTTGATGGCCTCGCCCTCCGTGACGCCGGACAGAATCTCAGCAGCGCGACGGATCTCGGCGTCCTGCCACTCGATGAAGATATTGGACCCGCGGTACGGATTCATAGTCGAGGCGATGGTCTCGTGGAGCTCGTCAACGGTGGGCACGTCCAGCGTCGTGGTCATGCCGAGTCGGCTCAGCCCGGACCACACGGGCCTGTCCTCGATGAGGATGACGGCTCCGTTGTTCCTCTCGGCGAGCCGGATGAGCTGGGAGAAGTGCCGGGACGTCGCGGTGTCGCCCTCGAGGTCGTCGAGTTCGGAGAACACGAAATTGACGTTAGCCCGTGCGCGGAAGGTCTGCCGAGCCTGGTCGAGGGCAGCGACGAGGGAGTAGTCGTCAGTCACCGATGATCCGGTCAGAACCTCTCGCAGACCCTCCGTGCGCGTGTATGAGAAGAACGGCATCTGACGAAACTCGGTCGCGAGCTGACTGATGATCTCCGAGACGCGCATGGGTTCTACAGTCCTAATGATGATGACTGGAACTCTGGCTTTGAGAAAACGTCGAATCTCGTTGCTCGTCCGGCGGTAGTCCATCATTTCCCTCTTCTTGTACCAATACGCTTGAGCAGGCCGGGACGGGGTCTGCGCTCCTCAGCCGTCGGGGGCGGCGCTCCAACGGGGCCGGGGACCGTCGCCCGGTCGACAAGACCGATGATTCCCGATCCATCGACGTAGCCATCGTCGAAGATCCGCATGAGCGAATTGCCGCGCACGATCCTGATCAAGCGGTCGTTGCCCGCGGGATCCGATACGCCCCGCCTCCCGCGGCCGCCCGACACCGCTTCCTCCAACTGGTGCTGCAGGGACTCGACATCCTTTCTCATCGACGTCGTCAGCTCCTCCCGCAGTTCCGGGGGAACCGAGGGGTGGGAGGACAACCGCAGCCGTGGCAGCAGTAGTCGTCGTGCATCGACGAGGGATGACTCGATGAGGTGCTCGTCCCCCGAGGCGAGAGCGTGTTCCCAGGACCTGGCGAAGGAATCGTTCCACGTGTCCATCATGGTTCGGATAGCGGAGGCGAGATGGTCCACCAGCCTGGTGTAGGTCCGCGGGCTGAAGCTCTCGGAGGTCAGTGGGGGCAGCCCATCCAGAGACATGGATGGGCTGCGGGCCCAGGTCCTGAGCGTCGTGACCCAAGTCTTGTACATGCTCGAGCCCGTCGATGGTGCTCCGAGTGGTGGGGTTCTGCTCATCGTGCCTCCGATGACGGACGGCGGACGATCATCTCATTGGGCGGAAGCGGGCTCCACTCGGGCAGGCCCCCGGCCATTGCGCGGTCGCTCGAGAGTTTCGGGGCTCCCGTTGTGTCTCTGGTACGAGCCAGAAGGTCTTTGCGATCGATGACGGGCCCCGAGCCGGGTGGAGCGGGGGAGAAGGAGGGAGTCCTACGAGGACGACGGATAATCGTGGGCGGAGTGGGCGGAGTGGGCGGCACGGCGCCAGTGGGCGTGGCCGGTGCGGAGGCGGTGCCCGGTGGTGGCGGAACCGGCATGGGCGGCGTGGCGTCCGGTGGTGGCGGAACCGATGCGGAGGCGGTACCCGGTGGCGGCGGAACCGGAACGGGCGGCATGGCATCCGGTGGCGGCGGGACGGGAGCCGGGGCCGGTGAGGACGACTCCGCCGTCGTGGGAGTCTCCTCGGCGGTTGCCCCGTCTTCAGCGGCGGTTGGTGTGTCTTCGGTGGTCGATCCGTTCTCGATGGAGGCTGGTGAGTCCTTGTCGCCGGTTTTCCCGCCCTTAGCGGCGGCTGGCTCGTCCTCGATGGCGGCGGACACGTCCCCGGTGCCGATTGAATTGTCGTCGGCGATGTCCGCGTCCCTCTCGACGGCGTCGGCACCGGTATCCGGCTGAGCAGTGTCGGTCATGGTCATTCCCCCTCGCTGGTGGCGTCGCCCACCGGCCACACGTCAATGACGCGGAGGAGCTCGGCCTCGTCGGCGTCGTGCTCCTCGTAGAAGAATCCGAGATCATCGAATTCCGCGCGAGCGTCGACGAGCATCTGGAGCGACTGGGTGCAAGCCGTTTCTTTCGTCCGATGGATCTTGGCCACCTCGGCGTCGGCCGTCTTCTTCTTATGACTGATGATGTAGTAGACGATCCCGGCGGCGGCCAGCGCCACGAGAAAACCCAGCCCCTTCAGCACCGCGAAACCGAGTAGCGACACGATCGCAGCGATGGCGATGGGGAATACCATCTGCCGGTTCTTGAATGACGCCTGGGCCACGCTAGCGGCGCAGGTCTGATCCCACGCCGATCGCAGACGAGCTACCATGACATTCTCATCCTCCGCAGTATTGGTCGTCAGGCCGACGAAGCCCAGAGCGGAGGCCAGGCCGTGGTGCTGACCTCCGAGGTTCAGAGGCACGTTGGTCACGTGCTTTCTCCGGTAATCCTTGGTGTAGGCGCGGACCGCTGTGCGGAAATCCTCTCGGCCCGAACCGATGGCGACCTGCTGGGTACGCACGGACACGCCCAGGGCGCCCGGTGAGATGGCTGCGTTGGTCTGGAGCGTGACGGCGTCCGTGCGCTCGTCGAGCACCGTGATGAGCTGGTCGGCCCTCGTGCGAGCACGATCGATGTCGCCATCGGTGTCGATGATCGCCTCCTGGTACGCCGCTTCTCGACGTAGGGGGAGCTCCTCGTCGTCGTACTCGGTGACGAGCTGGACGAGCAGGTCGTCCAGGAGGGATGAGATTGTGCCCGTTGAGGTGAAGTCCGAGTCCTTGATCGCTGTGTACTTCTCCGCGCAACGCTTAAGAGCGGTTGAGGCCTCTGCCTGGGCGCGGACCGCGGCGAAGGAGTCGGGGGGTGTGAGCTGACGCAGCGTCGGCGCCTCATCGGCGTCCAGCACCTCGCGCAGAACGGTGAGCTCCCGGATCCACTTATCGATCTGCTCCTGGACCAACTCCTGGTTGTTGCGCAGCTCCGTTGTCCAGGTGCGGAGCTGGGCGCGGACGAGGTCCGTGCCCTGGGGGCCGAACTGGCCTTGGGAGGCCGCCTCGAGGATCACCGCGAACTCGCGGGTGAGGCTCCTGGGATCGCATGAGGAGAAGTAATGCCGCAGCCAGCGCGCGGACTCGGCGCCGCGTTGCTCCCTGCGCAGAATGAGGGCGAAGAAGAGGGCGGTCTTGGCCTGGTTGCGTCCGTAGGCCTCGGTGACGGACAGCTTGGCCACGTCCTCGTCATCGCGGGACCACGCGGCCAGCGCCACCAGTGCCGGCGCCAGCCAGTAGCGCGGAGTCTGGACCATGAGTTCTTCGCTGATCTGGTTGGCGGTGGAGTCCGAGACGTTGCCGACGTCGAAGGCCTGGAGCAGGCCGATGCTCGAGCGGCGCACCACCTTGTAGTGGCCGTAGTCGCGTTCGAGATCGGCCTTGAGGGTGCCGAGCTTGGTCTCGGCCCGCTGCACGGCGGCGACCCGTCTGGCCTCCCCGACGTAGTCCATGAACTGCCGGTGGAGCTCTGCGAGCTCCTCCTGCGTCGACCGGACCTCGTTGGAGACCTCCAGGACCTTGGAGTCGACGCGGCTGACCTGCTGCTGCGTTCCTATGACTTCCTTTAAAATACCATTTTCGAGGTTGACGAGTTCGCGGCGAAGTTCATTTACGATCAATGAGCTATCGGACATGCTCGATCCTTTCAAGAAAGGATTTCAGGGAGATATTAAGGAGATAAGGAGCGACGCTAGCTCTACGCTCTCGTGCCATCTTCCAGTACGGGGACGAGCTCGCCGTCGCCGTAGACCTCGATGTAGGCGTAGACCGGCGAGCGGGCAAGTGCCCGCGCCTCCCGGTAGAGGTCCGGGACGGTGTCGGACGGCGTGTAGTGCTCGACGATGCTTCCGGCGACGGTCATGCAGTGGTCGATATAGGGCTCGCCGAGGTGGCAGCGCGCGAACAGGCCGACGAGGAGGCCTCCCATGCGGTCGATATAGGCCTGCTCGATCCAGGAGATCAGGTTGGCCCGGTAGGCCGCGTCTTGGGTCATGTCGAGGTTGCGGACGGCCTGCATGACCTCATGGGAGCGGGGCGGCGAGCGGCGGGACCGTTCGAAGGGCGTGACCACGGCGGGCGCGAGCGCCTGCGATGGCGCCGTGTTCGGGGTGAGGGACTGAGGTGCTGCGATCTCGCTGAACTGGATGCGACGTCGTTGGTGCGGCACGATGGACCTCGACTGCTGGGGGCTGGAGTGCTGATGCGGTGGTGCTCACGTGACGAATGCGATAATGCCACATGCGCTGATGATCGGGGAGGTGGTGCCGGGTACTAGTTGTCGCACTCGTTCACGGCAGGACAACGATGCGTGGGAGGACGGGGCCGTGGTTCATGGCGCTGCCGCCTCCGTCTCGCGCCACGGGATGCGCCGGGGCGGGGCCCGCGAGCGCGGGCGCGGCCGGCGTCCGCGCACCTGCTGCTCCCGACTACTCCCACCCGAGCTCGTGGAGGCGATCGTCGTCGATGCCGAAGTGGTGGGCGACCTCGTGGATGACCGTCACCCCGATCTCCTCGACCAGCTCCTCGCGGGTCGGGCACCAGCGCTCCAGCGGGCCCTTGAAGATCAGGATCCGATCGGGCAGGACCATCGACCAGCCGTCGTCGCGCTCGGTGAGCGGGACGCCGTCGTACAGGCCCAGGAGGGTCGGCAGGCCGTTCTCATCGTAGTCGGCCCCGGTGAGCAGGTTGGGATCGGGCTCGTCGCGGACGAGGATGACGACGTTGTCCATCTGGGCGGCGAGCTCCTCGGGGATCGCGTCCAGGGCGTCGCCGATGGCCGCCTCGAATTCCTCGTCGGACAGGTGCACCGGGCTCATGGAGCGGAGCCTCTCATATCACCGGCGCCGCGGTGAGCAGGGTCACGCTTGAGAGATTTGCGCGGGGGGAGTCCCGCCCCATACTGTTCTACCCGGTTCAAGGCGCGACGACGCCAAGGGCAGTGGGCCCCCATCGTCTAGCGGCCCAGGACCCCGCCCTTTCACGGCGGTAGCACGGGTTCGAATCCCGTTGGGGGTACTGGCTCGTGCGAGTGGAAGACAATCTCGTTAGAGTATGGCTTCGTGCCGAACGAGGCCTCGTGGCGCAGTTGGTTAGCGCGCCGCCCTGTCACGGCGGAGGTCGCGGGTTCAAGT
>ERZ773008.1101-NODE-1101-length-19356-cov-7.653489_pt1 | contig 19356 bp, 14 predicted proteins | sample MGYA00580664_ERZ773008 | MGnify/ENA primary metagenome ERZ773008 (study PRJEB29015, sample SAMEA2738016) | human oral metagenome | biome: human oral; feature: human-associated habitat; material: dental | place: China | collected 2048 ... | reverse complement strand
CGAGATTATTGGTGGTGCGATCGTCAAAGCGAACGCCGATACCTAAAATCAAGTCACTGTTATGCATTGCGGTGTTGGCTTCATAAGTACCGTGCATACCAAGCATACCAAGGAATTGTTTATCTGTGCCCGGGAAGGCACCTAAACCCATGAGGGAAGAGGTTACCGGCAGATTTAACTGTTTGGCAAACTGGGTCAAGGCATCGTGACAGTTAGCCGAAATCACACCGCCCCCCACGAAAAGCACCGGTTTTTTTGCCACTAATAAGGCTTTTAAAGCGCGTTTAATTTGCCCTTTGTGACCTTGTACCGTCGGATTATAGGAGCGTAATGTCACGTCTTCCGGATAGGTGTAGGCAAATTTGTTTAATGGATTAACGACATCTTTTGGCAAGTCAATCACCACAGGACCGGGACGACCGGTAGAGGCAATATAAAAGGCTTTTTTAATAATAGTTGGGATGTCTTGCGGATCTTTTACTAAAAAGCTATGTTTCACTACCGGACGGGAAATTCCTATCATATCGCATTCTTGGAAAGCGTCACTACCAATTAAGCCGGAAGGTACTTGACCGGAAAGCACCACTAAAGGGATGGAATCCGCATACGCGGTAGCAATACCGGTAATGGCATTGGTGGCACCCGGGCCGGATGTGACTAGAACACAGCCCACTTTGCCTGTGGCACGCGCATAACCGTCAGCCATATGAACTGCCGCTTGTTCGTGACGCACTAAAATATGTTCAATACCACCGAGGGTATGAATGGCATCATAAATGTCTAAAACCGCCCCACCCGGATAGCCGAATAAAAACTCAACCCCCTGATCGCGCAAGGATTGCACAACCATTTCTGCACCCGATAATTTCTTCATTTTTACCTCTTGATTAGCTATAAATCGCCGTTGCAATTTATTGGAAATGTTAAAAACATATGATGTTTATTCATAAGCCCGTTTGCTTACTCATTTGCTCTAAAGAGCCGTTAATGAGGCTAACATTGAAAAAGCATTGCATTTTTTGACCGCACTTTATGTAGATGGTGTGCTACTCCAACAGAGTGAACCTTTTATTTGTGATTCACCGTGCAGTAGTTTTAACGGAAAAGAGTTTGTTTGTCTATTTATAATTTGTTAGAAGAATGCATATTTCAAGTGATTTTCAAACATAAAATTCTGTTAAATCAATTTAAGCGATATTTTATAAAGCAAATTGAAGTTTAGATATAAAAAATGCGACTTTATGTCGCATTTTATAAAATATACAAAATAATCGTTTGAATTTAATTTTTGTGCGTCAGATCACAATTTAGCGTTTCTTAAAGATAAGCACTAATAAGGCTAAAACTACGCCGGTGGTAATAAATCCTAAGATACCGGAGTACGTTAGGCCAACAACGATATAGCCTGCGATACTTGCGGTAGCAACCGTTACGGCATAAGGCAGTTGTGACGTTACATGATCCATGTGGTCACATTTCGCACCGGTAGAAGATAAGATGGTGGTGTCGGACACCGGTGAACAGTGGTCACCACATACGGCGCCCGCCATAACGGCAGATAAACATGGCAACATAAGTTCTACGGAGCCTGCTGCTGCGTGAGCGGCAATGGCAGCAGCAATTGGCAACATAATGCCGAATGTTCCCCAACTGGTTCCTGTGGAAAAGGCCATGATCGCAGCCAAGATAAAGAGTAATGCAGGTAATAAAGCCAATGGTAACGTGTCGGAAACTAGAGACGCCAAATATGTCCCGGTTTGTACGTCACTGACCACATTATTAATCGTCCATGCGAAGAATAAAATTAAAATAGCGCCAAGCATGGATTTCATGCCGAGTAACCAACCTTTGATATATTCTTGACCGCTAACTAGACGATCTGCCGCAATACAAATAGACGCCATAATGACCGCACTTAAACCGCCGGCAACAAGGGAGATACCTACGGTAGTATTTTCAAATGCGCCTAATACACTAAATGGTTTGCCATCGGCGGCCAAGGCTTCGTTACCGGTATACATCATGGCAGAAACGGTGACAATGATAAGCGTTAAAATAGGTAACACGAGATTACGCACATGGCCGTTAACGCCGGAGAGTTTTTCTTCTGTATTATTTGCTTCTAAAGCCAGTTTTTCATGTCTTGCCATGGAACCGATATCAAAAGAAAAATAGGCCACGAAAAACACCATAAAAATAGAGAAAATAGCGTAATAGTTCATTGCACTCATTGCCATGAAAGCGCCAATAGGTGAATATCCGGTGATGGAATAGGTAGCTAATAAGCCTGCAATTAAGGTGATGATGTAAGCTCCCCAGCTGGATACCGGCATTAACACACACATCGGCGCTGCGGTGGAGTCTAAAATATACGCTAGTTTAGCTCGGGAGACTTTGAATTTATCGGTAATAGGACGGGCAATGGCGCCTACGGCTAAGCTGTGGAAATAATCATCAATAAAGGTGATAAATACTAAAGAAGCCGCAACTAATTTAGCACCTCGACGACCTTTAATATGTTTTTGTGCCCATTCGGCAAAAGCGCGGTTACTCCCAGACATGCTTAAAAGTGCGGTTAAAACGCCGAGCAATAATAAGAAAATCAGGATATTTATATTATTGGTATTTAATCCGTCATCTTTTACGAATAGGGATGAGATGTTATTTTTTAAATAGATGAGGGTATTAAGCGGATTAAAATTAGCCAGCATGACTGCTCCGACCAGAATACCGATACTTAAAGAAAGTAATACTTTACGCGTCACAATAGCAAGTAATAAGGCAAGTACCGGAGGCAGTATTGACCAAGTTGATGTCGAATAGTTTATGAGTTCCATAATGTTGTTCTACCTAAATTAAGGGAGAACCACTGACTTTAAATATTTAAAATAATGTTAGAAATGATTTAAAAAAGGTAGGCAAAATAAGACCTAACCTAACCAGTAGCGCTCCATAGTTGTAAATATACTATGACAGTGACGGTTCTTTCGAAGACGCCACCAACCGATTAAAATGACTTTTAATCGATTTCGGCAAATGCTCCTTTCAATTTTCTTCACCGTTATCCACTCGGAAAATATACTTATAACATTTGCACCTCTACATACGTAGGATGGCATAAGACTACAATAAAAAAGCACTAATGCCAATAATTATTGTCTATAAAATTGCAAATTGTTTATGGCGCAGAAAATCATATTTACGTTGTTCCATAATTTGTTTATGATAGCGAACATTCGTGTTAGTTAATGTACATATAGAGAGGAGAGAAATTAATGACTGATGTGTTAAAAGTTTTAACCAATATTCGTAGTTTACGTGTAATTGCTCGTGACTTAGCATTAGAACAATTGGAAAGTATTTTAGAAAAAATTCAGTTGGTTGTGGCTGAGAAAAAAGAAGAGTTATTAAAAGCTCAACAAGAAGAAAATGATCGTCAGGAACGTATTGCCAAATATAAAGAATTGTTAAAACAAGAAGGTATCACTACAGACGAATTAGCCGAAATTTTAGGTTCTAATGTTGTTCGTAAAAAGAGAGAATCTCGCCCAGCTAAATACCAATATGTTGATGAAAATGGTGTGACTAAAACTTGGACAGGTCAAGGCAGAACACCAAAAGCAATTCAAGTGCAGTTAGATAAAGGTAAATCCTTATCTTCTTTTGAAATTTAATCATTTATTGCATTTTCACGAAGAAGCCCATTTTTATGGGTTTTCTTTTTTATTAAGATGATAGAAACTTATGATTGAAAATAAAATATTATTAACTGATTGTCCGGATGATAAAGGTCTGATCTCTAAAATCACAAATATTTGTTACAAGCATCAATTAAATATTATTCATAATAATGAATTCGTTGATTTTGAAACTAAACATTTTTTTATGCGTACGGAACTACAAGGCATTTTTAATGAAGAAACATTGTTGACGGATTTAAATTTTAGCCTACCGGAAAAAACAAACTGCCGATTAATTAGTGCAAAACGTAAACGGATTGTTATTTTAGTCACCAAGGAAGCGCATTGTTTAGGTGATATTTTAATGAAAAATTACTATGGTGGTTTAGATGTAGAAATCGCTGCAGTGATTGGTAACCATGATATGTTACGTAGTTTAACAGAACGTTTCGATATCCCATTCTTTTGTATTAGCCATCAAGATTTAACCCGTGAGCAGCATGATCAATTATTAGCAGAAAAAATTGATGAATTCGCACCGGATTACATTGTCCTTGCGAAGTATATGCGTGTGCTGAATCCAAAATTTGTGGCACGTTATCCTAACCGGGTTATCAATATTCACCACTCATTCTTACCGGCTTTTATTGGCGCTAAACCTTATCAACAGGCATATGAACGTGGCGTTAAGATTATTGGAGCAACGGCACATTTTATTAATAATGAGTTGGATCAAGGTCCGATTATTATGCAAAATGTGATTAATATCGATCATACTTACAGTGCCGAAGCTATGATGAAAGCAGGGCGTGATGTGGAAAAAACAGTATTAAGCCGCGCCTTAGATTTAGCGTTGCACGATCGGATTTTTGTTTATAAAAATAAAACGATCGTTTTATAGACCGCACTTTAGTTGCTACAATAAGCGTCACTCTGATTTAAGCCACCTTTCTGTCGCAAATTGAAGGAAGGTGGATTTTTTATTAATTATGATTTAAGGCTTGAAAAGTAAAGCTTGAGCCTTCATATACAACGACATTGCAAAATACAAGACAGGTTATGGGCAAAAAAAAACGCTCGGCGAGTTCTAGTCGCTGGTTAAACGAACACTTTAAAGATCCTTTTGTACAAAAAGCGCATAAACAAAAACTGCGTTCCCGCGCATATTTTAAACTTGATGAAATCCAACAAACTGATCGTTTATTTAAACCTGGTATGACCGTAGTGGATCTCGGTGCCGCTCCTGGGGGATGGTCACAATATGTAGTGAGTCAAATAGGTCGTAATGGACGGGTTATCGCTTGTGATATTTTGGAAATGGATCCTATTGTTGGTGTGGACTTTCTACAAGGTGATTTTCGTGATGAAAATGTGTTGAATACCTTATTGGAACGTGTGGGCGAAGATAAAGTGGATGTTGTGATGTCCGATATGGCGCCGAATTTCAGTGGAATGCCGTCGGTAGATATCCCGCGAGCAATGTATTTGGTCGAATTAGCACTAGATATGTGTAAACAAGTTCTCGCCAATAAAGGAAGTTTTGTAGTAAAAGTTTTTCAGGGTGAAGGTTTTGATGGATACTTAAAAGAGATTCGTTCTCTGTTTAGTGTGGTAAAAGTTCGGAAACCTGAAGCCTCTCGAGATCGTTCTCGGGAAGTCTATATCGTAGCAAGCGGATATAAGCTTTAGTTAAATGGATTAGCAATAAAACTAATTAATTTGATAACTTTAACTTTAGTAACAAATATAGTAACCTTGCGACATTTTGTTAACTTTATGAATGGGGTAATGCCTTGAACGACATGGTAAAAAATTTAATTCTTTGGGTGGTTGTTGCAGTTGTGATGATGACTGCATATCAAAGTTTTAATGCCGCTTCTAGCGGGGGAATAACGGACTATACAACGTTTATTTCAGATGTTGAAAATAATCAGGTACGTCAGGCTAAATTTGAAGACAATGAAATTTTAGTCACCAAAGCCGACGGCGCTAAATATACAACAGTTATTCCATTGGAAGATAAAGATCTTTTGAATGACTTATTGAAGAAAAAAGTAAAAGTTGAAGGCACACCGCCAGAAAGAAGGGGATTGTTATCTCAAATTCTGATTTCTTGGTTCCCGATGTTGTTATTAATAGGGGTTTGGGTTTTCTTCATGCGTCAAATGCAAGGCGGTGGTGGTAAAGCTATGAGCTTTGGTAAAAGTCGTGCTCGCATGATGACACAAGAACAGATAAAAACTACTTTTGCAGATGTAGCCGGTTGTGATGAAGCAAAAGAAGAAGTCGCTGAAATTGTTGATTTCTTACGTGAGCCAAAAAAATTCCAAAATCTTGGCGGTAAAATTCCAAAAGGGATTTTAATGGTTGGTCCTCCCGGAACAGGTAAGACCTTATTGGCCAAAGCCATTGCCGGTGAAGCAAAGGTGCCTTTCTTTACTATTTCCGGTTCTGATTTCGTAGAAATGTTTGTTGGGGTAGGGGCATCCCGTGTGCGTGATATGTTTGAACAAGCTAAGAAAAATGCCCCTTGCTTGATTTTTATTGATGAAATTGATGCTGTTGGCCGCCAACGTGGTGCTGGTCTTGGTGGTGGTCATGATGAACGCGAGCAAACCTTAAACCAAATGTTGGTTGAAATGGATGGATTTGAAGGTAATGAAGGCGTTATCGTGATTGCTGCAACTAACCGTCCGGATGTTTTAGACCCTGCGTTAACCCGCCCGGGGCGTTTCGACCGTCAAGTTGTGGTTGGATTGCCTGATGTGAAAGGTCGTGAGCAAATTCTTAAAGTTCACATGCGAAAAGTACCTGTTGGACCGGATGTTGATGCAATGACGCTTGCGCGTGGTACGCCAGGCTATTCAGGTGCAGATTTGGCAAACTTGGTGAATGAGGCGGCGTTATTTGCTGCACGTACCAATAAACGTATCGTTACCATGGTCGAGTTTGAAAAAGCCAAAGATAAAATCAACATGGGACCTGAACGTCGTACCATGATTATGACCGATAAGCAAAAAGAGTCCACCGCATATCACGAAGCGGGACATGCTATCGTTGGTTATTTGGTGCCGGAACATGACCCTGTGCATAAAGTCACAATTATTCCGCGCGGACGTGCCTTAGGGGTAACCTTCTTCCTGCCGGAAGGCGATCAAGTGAGTATCAGCCAAAAACAATTGGAAAGTAAACTTTCTACATTGTATGCGGGACGTTTAGCAGAAGACTTAATTTACGGTGAGGAAAATATTTCCACCGGTGCGTCTAACGACATTAAAGTGGCAACCAATATTGCGCGCAATATGGTCACCCAATGGGGTTTCTCCGATAAACTTGGCCCAATTCTTTATACAGAAGATGATGGTGAAGTTTTCCTCGGTCGTTCAATGGCGAAAGCAAAACATATGTCCGATGAAACGGCTCACGTGATTGACGAAGAGGTTCGCGCAATTGTTAACCGTAACTATGAGCGTGCAAGACAAATTCTGATCGATAATATGGATATTTTACATGCCATGAAAGATGCTTTAGTAAAATATGAAACTATCGAAGAAGAGCAAATTAAACAACTTATGAATCGTGAACCGGTGACTCCGCCATCAGGTTGGGAAGAGCCGAGAGACAATGGCAATAAGGCGCAGCCGCAACAACCAAAAGCCGAAACGCCAAAAACAGAAGATCGGGAATCTACAAAAGATACACAAAGTGCGGTTGAAAAAGATACCGATTCCGAATCTTTATAATGCTAATTAAAAAGCCTTTCTCCTTTGTTAGAAAGGCTTTATTATCACAACCCACTTTTTGAAGTGGGTTTTATTTTTTTGGAGACAAAATGGAACTGGAACACAAAATCGAAGATTTAATTGCAATTTTCAATCAATGTTTTGAACAGGAATACAACACTAAATTGATCAAAGGCGGAGATGAACCGCTATATGTGCCGGCAAATGAGGATTGTCCTTACAACGCCATCTATTTTGCTCGCGGATTTTACAGTAGCGGATTACACGAGATTGCGCACTGGTTGGTTGCCGGCAAGGAACGGCGTAAATTAGAAGATTTCGGTTATTGGTATGAACCTGATGGGAGAACAGAAGAGCAACAGCGCTTATTTGAAAAAGTAGAAGTCAAACCGCAAGCGCTTGAATGGATCCTCGCCACGGCAGCCAATTTCCGCTATTTTGCCAGTTCCGATAACCTTAACGGCCAACCGGGCGATACCCAACCTTTTAAGCTGGCGGTGTATGAACAAGTTAAAACTTATGCGACTAAAGGGCTACCGAAACGTGCTGAAACCCTCCGTCAAGCCTTAGCTAAGTTTTATGGCACGGAAGATAAAATTGATTTAACCAAGTTTGATGTAACAAGAATTTAGAGCGCGAAAAGTGCGGTCAAAATCCACAGCGTTTTTTAGCCGCACTTTGATAGGTTAAAAACAGTTAAAATTTACACCGCACTTTTGGCTTATCGTTCACAAAAGTGCGGTCATTTTTACAAACGTTTTTATTCGGCGGGATACCAATGCAGTTTGCTAAACTGAATCTGGCATGATTCGCCTTCGTTTAACAACGGATCACGCCGTCCTTTTTGTACGCGCAGTTCTTGATCACCGATATGAACGCTATAATCAATGACCTCACCTAAGTAAGAACGGCGTTTCACGATGCCGGGAATTCCGCCTTGATTGACGAATTCAATTTCTGACGGGCGACTTGCCAATAAGGCTTTGCCTTGTGCCAGTAATTCGGTAGGTGGTGGCGGTTGAATGTCGAATACACCCTCACAGTGATCAATTTTAACGCCTTGCGCGGATAAATTGACGTTTAACTGATTGGATAAGCCAATAAAATTAAACACAAATTTATTGATCGGATTATTGTAAATATTAAGTGGCGTATCAATTTGTTCAATCATGCCTTTTTTCATCACCATAATTCGATCAGATAATGCCATGGCTTCCGATTGGTCGTGAGTTACGTAAATAATGCTAAAACCAAATTTACGCTGCAACTCTTTGATTTCAAATCGCATTTCCTCTCTTAAGTGAGGATCCAGACTGGATAACGGTTCATCCAACAACATCACATCCGGGTTTAGGGCTAAGGCTCGTGCCAATGCAACCCGTTGTTTCCCACCACCAGACAGATCATCAGGGCTTTTGGAAGCTACGTCCAGCAAATTAGTATGCCTTAAGGCATCGGTCGTACGTTTTTCAATTTCCTGCTTGGATAATTTCTTCAGCGTTAGCGGAAACGCTACATTATCGTATACCGACATATGCGGCCACACAGCAAAGGCTTGGAACACCATGCCGAAATGACGTTTTTCCGGTGGTAAATAAAAGTTGGTGGCTTTGGAAGAAAGCACTTTATCACCTACTTTAATTTCGCCGGCATCTAAATCCTCAAAGCCGGCAATCATGCGTAACGTTGTAGTTTTCCCGCAACCGGATGGTCCTAACATAGAAAAGCATTCGCCTTTTTCAATGGACAGATTTAGGTCGGGAATGGCTATCACATCGCCGAATTTTTTCATGACGTTATTTAGTTGAATATAACTCATCTTATTCTCCTTAACATTCGGCTATTTCTGCGTTTTCTTTTCAGCATAACGTTTTATCACGGTTTGACCGACCACGATAATAATTAACGCAATGCCTGCCAGTGCAGCGGAATAAACGGTTTCACCATCTTCATTTAAAGTATAAATGGCAACCCCGATGGTTCGGGTAGAAGGTCCGTACAGCATAACGGAAACCGTTAATTCGCGTAGTGCAGGTAAGAAAATCAAGAAGAATGCGGCAATCATGCCAGGTCTGACCAACGGAATAACAATGTCTTTCAACGATTGCCACATACTTGCCCCACAAGCACGAGCTGCTTCTACTAAGGAATCATGCACTTGTTCCAAGGCGGCGGAATTGGCTTTCAACGAGAACGCCATATAACGAGCAATGTAGGCGATGAGGATAATCCAGACAGTATTGTAGAGGTTAATGCCGAATTTGCCACTCCATGCCAGAATTACCCCTAAGGCGATAACGGAACCCGGAACGGAGAACGGAAGCATACCGAGGAATTCCAAAATGCCTTTACCTCTGACCCGCATTTTGACGATAACGTAAGAGATCATCACCCCGGCGAACATGGTAATTACAGCAGCGGCTAAACCTAGGGAAACACTATTGCGGATGGCGTCTTTGGTTAGTTGCCATTCAAATAGGATAAACTTGTAGTTTTCCATGGTGAGATTTTCCCAAGTGATTGGTAAGCCGTAGGTTTTTAAGCCTCCCACTAAGAAAATTGTCGCTGTTGGCAATACGATGGTGAAAGCGATATAAAGTAGGCAAATAATTAATAACGGCATGCGTAAGCCTCTGAGCTTTACTTCCACCGGTCGGAAACTTTTTCCGGCAATGATTTGGAAACGTCCGCGATTTAACACTTTATTTTGCAGCCAAATGATAAAGGCTGCGGTAGCCACTAACACGGTTGCCAGTACCGTACCTGTACGAATGGCATCAAAACTACCCGCACTTTGGTGAATCCGTTCGTAAATTAAGGTTGGGATATTAAAAATGCCGTTTTCAATACCTAATACCGCCACTGTACCGAAGTGTGCCATGGAGTAGAGCATAATCAATAATGCGCCGGAAACGATACTCGGCATAACTAACGGGATTGTGATTTTACGGGTAATCGTGAACAGGCTGGCACCGGAAATACGGGCAGACTCTTCTAGAGTTGGGTCCATGCGCTCCAACGCACCGCACACTTGAATGAATACGAACGGGAACAAATACATGGTTTCCACCGCCATAATGCCGGCATAGCTGTAAATATTAAATACCGGTTCTTCAAATCCCAATGTATCCATGAATAATTGGTTTATATAACCTGCACGTGGTGAAAGTAGCATCTTCCAAGCAAGTGCGCCGATAAATGAAGGTAGCATAAACGGCACTAAAAACATAACTTTCATAAAGCCTTTATAAGGCAGATCCGTTCTGGTTACCAACCAGGCGAAGAATGTACCTACACAGGTACTCATGATTGTTACGCCTGAAGCGATGAATAATGAATTCAATAATGCTTCATAGGTTTCCTGCTGTTTGAGGATTTGTACTACATCGGTAATGTTAAATTGCCCGTCAACCCAGAAAGAGTTGATGAAAATTAATAATACCGGTACGGCAACAACGATAACTAAAATCCCAATGGATAGAGCAAGAATAGCATTGGCGATATTGAACGGACTTTTATTTGTTATTACGGCCATACTTACCCCCTTGCCAAATCCGTTGTATTCGGGAACCAAAGCAAATCATGGAAATTCACATAACAGCTTTCTCCCTCCGTAAACATTAAATTTTGTTGTAATGCTTTATTAGTTGGAACTTCTGTACGGAGCGTTACGCCGTCGATTTCCAACATATAATCCATTACCGCGCCGAGAAAACTGGCACGCACTACTTTGGCGTGTAATCCTTCTCCTTGTTTGCTGAGAATAATATCCGACGGGCGACAGCCGAATTTGCCGGATTCTTGTGGCAAATCATTCCAGAGAATTGCTTGGCTGCCTTGACCGACAAGATGTTGACCTTGCTCGTAACGTACCGGAATAAAATTCGCCAAGCCCATAAATTTAAATACGGTTTCATTGGCAGATTTTTCATAGATTTCCCAAGGTGTACCAATTTGTTCAATAGAACCGTCAGTTGCCATAATTGCCAAGCGATCGGAAATCGCTAAGGCGATTTCCTGATCGTGGGTGACGTACATAATGGTAATGCCGAGTTTTTTCTGTAACTCTTTAATTTCAAAGCGCATTTCTTCGCGCAAATTGGAATCCAGATTATTTAGCGGTTCATCTAGTAGCATTAGTGAGGGTTTGGCAACTAATGCTCTCGCTAAGGCAACTCGTTGTTGTTGACCTCCTGATAATTGCGATGGCATGCGTTGTTCCAAACCGGTTAAATTCACTAACTCTACAACCTCCATGACTTGTGCACGAAGGGTTTCTTTATCCAGATTTTTGAATTTTAACGGATAAGCGATATTGTCAAATACCGTCATATGCGGCCATACGGCGTAGTCCTGAAAAACTACGCCTAAACCACGCTGATCCGGCTGAATATCAATATGTTCAGCCGGATCGCTGACAACAGTATCGTCAATTAGAATCCGCCCTGAATCCGGTACATCAAATCCCGCCAATAGGCGTAATAAAACGGTTTTTCCGCAACCGGAAGGGCCTAGCAAGGTAAAGCATTCACCGTCTTTTACTGTCAAGGATAAATTCTTTAACACTTGATGAGAGCCGAATGCTTTGGAAATATTTTCAAATGTAATTGTTGCCATAAAGCACATCCTTCAAGCGGGTTAATTACGCCCTTGCAGAATTTGGGTGAATTTTTTTACGGTTTCCTCTTTGGAGGCGATAACACTCTTATAATCAATCGGAATTGCACGGCTCATTGCTTCTTCGGCGGATGGCAAACCAAATTCAGGGTTTGGTTCAATTCCTTTTCTTACCGGTAAAGTACCTTCATGAGCAATGATTTTTTGTGCATCTTCAGAAAGCAAGAAATCAATAAATTTTTGGGCGCTAGAAAGATTTTTTGTACCTTTCATAATGGCTGCCGGGCTTGGAATGACCAACATTTCTTTCGGATAAGCGAGTTTTAAAGAGGCCCCTTTTCTAATCTTATCATTGGTGATGTAATCCACGGCTAATGATGCCAATAAGTCGCCTGAAGCAGTGTCATCGATTACCTGACCGGCACCTTTACCGATTTTGGCTTTATTTTCTTTTAATTTTTCAAAGTATTCCCAACCGAAAGTAGATTTTAGCAACGATACGCTCATATAAGACGTACCTGAAAGAGCCGGGTTAGCAATACCAAATGCGCCTTTAAATTGCGGTGTGAGAACATCAGCCCATTGTGACGGTGGATCTTTTTTCACAAAACGGGTGTTATAGGCGATGCCTAATGTTCCCAAACGAATTGGCGTAAAGGAACCATCGAAGTCCGGAATTGGGTTAATAATATTTCCTACTTCCGATGAAACATAGGTCTCTAACATACCACTTTCTTTCATATGAAAGAAATCAGGCACTTCACTGGTCCAGATAACATCCGCCATAATTTGCCCTGATTCTTTTTCTGCGGCAATTTTCGCCATCAATTTACCTGCGCCGGCAGATTGGTAGTCCATAGCGATGTCCGGATATTTTTCATTGAACTTGGTTTTTAACGCACCGATGAGGGATTCTTTCATTGAGGTGTAAACGATGAGTTTGTCTTGGGCGACAGCTATGCCGCTGATGGAAAGTCCTAAACTGAGTGCAATTAAGCCTGAGGTGAATTTCTTATTCATAATCAATTCCTTAATTTATCGATGTGAGTGTATGAGAGGTACTGCTTGACGAGCTATTCACTGAACAGAAAGTGAAATTTAAAAGTACAATAGCACTAATACAAAATAAGAAAAGTGGACTCAAAGAATGGAAATGAGGCATTTTTGACTCAAATATAGCCTTTTGCTTAAGCTATTTTGACTCATTTGTGGTCATTATCGGAAATATGACCTAAAAAATTGCCATGAGTAACTCAAAATATCGAGAATAACCAAATTTTAATTATTTGAAATAGATCACAAAAAATATGAATGGATTGGTATTTTATAGAATTTGAGTGGAATTCAAGGTTAGAATCATTTTATTCAACATATTTCGTATAGGTGATTTATATGTCGGGGCTAAAACGAGGTTATTTTAATTCTCTGCTTGTGGTGCTGATCATGGCGTTATCCTGTTTCGGAAGAGTATATGGCAATGAATTGGTCATCGGTACGACATTTTCACCGGAATCGCTATCTTACTTAATTACCGAGTGGGAAAAACAACCGAATGCTGCCCCGATAAGAATGCTAAACAGAACAAGCAACTCGTTAAATAAGTTATTTGATGATGAAAAAAACGATAATATTGATCTTGTTTTAAGTTCCTCTCCTATGCTGTTTTATCATTTGCAGGAAAAACAACGATTGGCTGCTTTGCCGGATAAATTTAGCCAGGGAAAAAAATTCGTACCGGAGATTTTACAAAAAACAACCGTAGCATTTTCACTATCGGGGTATGGGATTTTGTCCAATGTATCACTGCTGGAAAATGCAGAAGTGGATGTTCCCACCGACTGGTCAGGGCTTATTTCTCCTAATTTGCAGGGATTGGTTATTATGAGTAGTCCGAGCCGTTCCGATACGACGCACATTATGATTGAGGCGTTATTACAGAAACAAGGGTGGCAGCAAGGTTGGGCGTTAATTCATCAAATTATGGCAAATGTTGGAACCATTTCTTCCCGTAGTTTTGGTGTCGTTGATAAAGTTCAGGCTGGGTTAGGTGCTGCAGGGATTACCATTGATAATTACGCAAATTTGCTCACACATTACAATGCGGATCCGCATTCCGCTTTGATGTTTAAATATTTTCCGAATTTCCCGGTTTCACCGACGTTTATCGCAATAACAATAAATAGTGCCAATAGCCGCCAGGCATCGGCATTTATCCATTTTCTCTTAAGTAATTCGGGGCAAAGCACGTTGTATCACAGCAAAATGGGAAAATATCCGATTATTCCGTTAGCCAAATCCCATCCGCTATATGCAGCCCAACAATTTTTATTTTCCCAACCGACGATTGATTATCAGCTGATGTTAAAACGTCAGGACGTGGTTAAACTGATGTTTGAGCATCAGATTATTCACCGTTTAGCCCAAATTCAAGAAAACTGGAAAATTCTGTATCAAAAGGAACAACAAGCAGGACATACATTACCGGAATTGCGGAAATTTTTGACCGCACTTCCAGTAACGGAAAAGCAGGCGGCTGACGAAAATTATTTGGAAACGTTTAATTCAAATGAGGCGTTACTGGATTGGCAACAATTTTTCATGTTACAGCAAATGCGATTTGTCGATGCAGTGGAAAAATTATGAAAAAATGGTTTAAACGCTTAGATATCAGCACAGGTTTACAACTATCGCTTATTATCAGTGCGTTGTTTTGTCTGTTTATTGGTGCAGTCGGTTTATATACATGGCATCAGCAACGCATAGAAATTGATTTTGCTATTGATCAAAATTTTCCAAAGATTCAAGCCGCTTTCCGCATGGAGGAGCAAATTAATGTATTGGAAAATACATTACTAAATGCAAAGAATATTCGAAATACGGAAGAAAAAATTAAATGGTTTAATGCGTTACATAAACAAATTAAAACGCTCAAAGACGTGACTCAATCATTAAATGACGATTTGAATGATGAAATTCCCACTATCGTAATTAAACAAGCCAATCTTCTGCAAGAACTGTCATCAAATATCGATAATCAATTAATCTTGAATACGAAATTTAATAAAATATTATCTGAAATCAATTGGTTGCATAATGATTTTCGCGATGAATTTAAGGCGTTGTTACAGGAAATTATTTGGCAGCAAACAACATTAGCGAACCATCTGAAGGATAATTTAAGTAGATCTAAACAGATTGAGCAACTTAGAAAATTTCAGTATGAATTATTGCTACTTTATGATTTCCTTACTTATGAAGAACAAATTGTCACAGAACTAAAACAACATATTGTCAACCGCTCTGATTATTCATTAGTTGCTCTCACAAATTCGCTTAATTATTTAAAGAATTTAATTGATCAAAAAGTTAAGTCTTTAGATAACCATACTTCAAGCTATACGATTAAACAAATTATTGAGTCCTTGCTGACCATCGGAGAAAATGAACAATCTTTACCTAATTTATTAACCGAAAGAAAGAAGCTGGATATTTCCCAACAGCAATTAATGCATGAAAGTGAATTGCTCATGTCAAAATTAAGGCTGCAAATTAATAGTCAGGTCGGTGATAATCAAAAGCAATTAGAATTGTTTCATTATTTAATAAATAAAACTACTAGAATAAATGGCTTGATTATTCTGTCTGCCATTTTATTTGTTGTCCTTTTTGTTGCAGCGATTAATTTTTATTATATTCGACGGAGATTAATAGAGCGTTTTCAATCTCTTAATCAATCTGTTGAAGGAATTATTAACGGCGACTCCTCCGTTAAAATTTCAGTTTGTGGTGATGATGAATTAGGGCGTATAGCAAAATTATTGCGATTGTTTTTATTTGAGGTCAATACAAAAAATGAAGAATTAGAAACAAGGAATCAAATTTTATTAAATGAAATTAGTGAACGTATTGCAATCCAGGAAAAACTGGTCAGCACACAACAAGAACTAATTCAAGCGGCAAAATTAGCGGTGGTGGGACAAACCTTAACATCTATTCACCATGAAATTACACAGCCGCTAAATGCAATGAATGCGTATATTTTTAGTGCAAAAAGAGCGGTCAAAAACAATGATGTTTTTTCTGCAAATAATTATTTAGAGAAAATAGAACATTTAGTGGAACGTACAGCGTTGGTGGTGAAAAGGCTGCGCCATTTTTCCCGCCAAACCACAAATATATTGCATGAGGTTAATTTATCGGAATGTATAAATAATGCCCGGGATTTGCTCGAACCAAAATATAAGCATCTTAATGCACAGGTATATCTTCCTAGTGAACTACCAAATGTATTAGGTGATGAAATTTTATTAGAGCAAGTATTTGTTAATGTTTTTCTGAACTCACTGGAAGCCATACAGCATGAAAAACCGAAAATTAAAATAGAAGTACAACATATATCACAGCAGAAAATGACATTGTGGATTTCTGATAATGGTTCCGGTTGGCCTTTGTCAGATAAATTATTACAACCTTTTTCCAGTAGTAAATCCATTAATTTGGGTTTAGGGTTGGCGATAAGTTTATCTATTATGCAGCAATGCCAAGGTGAGTTATTAATAGCCTCCACGTTAACAAAAAATGCGCTTATTATTTTGGAATTTAAGGTGGTGAATAATGGTTAATTATCAGAATAATGTCTTATTAATTGATGATGATTTTGATATTTTGGAATCGTATGCCGACTTATTACAACAAGAAGGTTATTCTGTATTTGCAACTTCTGAACCCAAAGAGGTTATTCATCAAATCCCGGAAAATTGGTATGGCGTTGTTATTTGCGACGTATTATTGCCGGGCATTTCCGGATTAGATGTATTAGATCGAATGATTGAAATTGATAGCCAAATTCCGGTGATTATGATTACCGGCCATGGGGATGTGCCCATGGCGGTAGAAGCTGTTAAGAAAGGGGCGACAAATTTCTTTGAAAAACCTGTTTCTCCTGAAAAATTACTGATTCAAGTAGATAAGGCTTTAGAAAAACGAAAAAGAGTGATTGAAAAGCGCCAATGGCAAATGGAAAAAATTAATGACGTTTTTATTGGCAGCAGTGTTTGGATTAACGAGTTAAAAAAACAATTACAGAAACTGGCAAATTCAAATTTACCGGTTTTTATTTGGGGAGAAATTGGCACCGGTCGTCATTTGGCAGCCACATATCTGCATAAATTAAGTGACCGAAAAACATTGCCGCTGGTTTTTCACGAATGTAAACAAAATGACAATATTAATATTATTGAGTTAATTAAAGAAACAACATCAGGGACTTTAATTATTAAGAATATGCATAATCTTCCTGATAAAGAACAACAATATTTAATTCAGGTTCTACATCATGAAGAGAGTCAATTCCGTTTAATTTTACTGAGCGATACCGAGCTTAACGAATTAATTCGCTGTCGGCAGATAAGTGCCGAGTTTTATTATTTTTTTATTTATACTCAAATTGAAATGCTTCCTTTGCGTAAACATATTGTTGATGTAGTTGATATTTTTAATCATTATGTGAAAAATATTTGTGTGAGATTAAATAAATCCGTCGTAATGCCGGATAAAAAAATATTGCAAAGTTTACGTAATAAAGAATGGTACGGAAATGTGAAAGAATTGATTAGTGTCGCGGAACTTTATGCAATCGGCTTACTTTCTTATATTCCTTCGGCGGTTCCTCCCGTATTTAATGATGCTCAGATGAATTCGTTAGATGAAAAACTGAATCAATATGAAAAGCAACTTATTGAAGATGCGCTGGTTTTTTATCAGGGGAAAATTAATGATGTGGTTAAGCATCTAAATATTCCCAGAAAAAAACTTTATCTACGTATGAAAAAATATGGGTTGGATAAGAAAAGTTATAAATTATAAATCAAAAAGTGCGGTCAAAATCCACGGCGTTTTTTAACCGCACTTTTGTTTTTTACTGCCGAGCCAATCTCAAATTTGGTGGTAATCGCTCAAAATTTGAACGATAAGGATTGATATCTAGGCCACCGCGGCGGGTATAGCGTGCGTACACGGTGAGTTTTTCCGGTGCGGCGAAGTGCATTAAATCGCAAAAAATACGCTCGACACATTGCTCATGGAATTCGTTATGTTGACGGAAGGAAATGATATAACGCAATAGCTGTTCACGGTTGATTTGTTTGCCTACATAATGAATTTGCAGACTGCCCCAGTCCGGTTGTTGGGTAATAAGGCAGTTAGACTTGAGTAAGTGGCTAACCAACGTTTCTTCTACAACATTGTCGTTTGTACAATCTTTCAGTAACTCCGCATTAAACGCATAATCCTCAATTTCAATATCCAACCCATCAATACAGTCACCGTCTAATGCAGCGATGGGTTGTTGAGTATAATCCGTTAAGGAATTTAACCGCACTTTCACCTCACCCTTGGCACAATCTTGCAAATCCTGTTGCAAAATTTGCTGAACCTCATTGAAATTGGCAAATTGGGTTTGATTAAAGCTATTTAAATAAAGTTTAAAGCTTTTCGATTCGATCAAATTTTCACTACGAAAATCAATGCTGACATCGGCAATCGCCACTTGTGGAACGCCTTTCGGGTTAAGCCACGAAATTTCGTATGCCGTCCAAATATCCGCGCCGCTGGTGAAAGGTTGAGTTGTTGTAATGTTCAGCATGTCGCGGTTTAAGTGACGTGGAACGGGTTGTAATAAAGTGCGGTCATATTTTTCCGCATATTTTGTTTGTTGACCGAGTTTAAGGGCGTTTAGGCTTTTATCTTGATAATGCATGGGATTCCTTATTGCCAGTGCCATGAGAGATTGGAAACGAGGCGGCAATGATCACATTTAAAATATAAGAAGTCAAAAAGTGGTTGCTCCAGTGTCCACGCACGTTTGCATAATGGACAATGGGAATGTAATTCGGCTTCTCGGCTTTCACCGCCGATTCGATACAAATAATAGTATGTGGGGATGCCGCTGTAGCGAGTAATTTCTTGAGCTAAGTGATAACCATGTTTAAACAAATGAGTTTCCGTACTGCTAATTTGTTCCAATGCTTCTTTTTCTAACACGGAACCATTCATTTGCAACTGATCGCACGCCTGCCAATTTTCTTGCCATTTGATGGTGTCCATTGCCAAGTGCGGTATATTTTTCAGTTGTTTATACAACGGAATCGGTTGCAAAGTATCACCGCTATGTAATGGTGAGCAAGATTGTAAATAGGTCGTGTAGAGCAGTTGCCAAGAAGGTGTTTCCGACGCGGTAATGTCGGAATTGAGATCTTCCGCTACGATTTGAAAACTCTCGAAAAACACACCGCACTTTTCTGCTTCTAGAAGGGCTT
>ERZ773008.1099-NODE-1099-length-19369-cov-21.880760_pt1 | contig 19369 bp, 16 predicted proteins | sample MGYA00580664_ERZ773008 | MGnify/ENA primary metagenome ERZ773008 (study PRJEB29015, sample SAMEA2738016) | human oral metagenome | biome: human oral; feature: human-associated habitat; material: dental | place: China | collected 2048 ... | reverse complement strand
GAAAGTATGAGCCAGGCCGCCTTCGTCTTAGATGGCAAATCTCGCAAGGGCATGGCTTATGGCGGTAGTCCTCTAGTGGATAGCCTCTATCGGGATGGCTTGTCTGATGCCTTTGGGGGCTATGCTATGGGCGTGACAGCTGAGAACTTAGCTCAGCAATATGACATTAGTCGCCAAGCTCAAGATGCTTATGCTTATCAGTCTCAAGTCAAGGCTCAAGCGGCTCAACAAGCAGGTCTCTTTGACCAGGAAATTGTGGCGGTGACAGAAGTCGACCGCAAGGGTAATCGTCAAGTGATTGATTGCGATGAGTATATTAACTACAAAACTAGCCCTGAGAAATTAGCAAGTTTGCGCCCTGCCTTTCAGGCCGAGGGGACAGTAACAGCCGGGAATGCGTCAGGCATTAACGACGGCGCAGCCTTTCTCTGCTTGGTGAGTCAAGAAATCGTAGACCGCTACCAGCTGACACCACTGGCGGAAGTCCTAGGTTTTGGTCAGGCAGGGGTGGATCCTAGCCTTATGGGTATTGGCCCTGTAGGGGCTATCGAGCAGGTTTTAGCGCGTACTGGCGTGCCTTTTGAAGCAGTTGACCGCTTTGAACTCAATGAGGCTTTTGCGGTTCAAGCATTGGCTGTCTCACATGATTTAGTAGCCCATCACGGGGTATCAGCTGAATGGTTGGCTGAGCGGACCAATGTCCATGGCGGGGCAATTGCCTTAGGTCATCCTATCGGTGCTTCAGGCGTCCGAGTCTTAGCGACGCTCTGCCATGAGTTAGTTCGCTCTGAGAGTCAATATGGCCTTGCCTCCCTTTGCATTGGTGGTGGCATGGGGATTGCCAGCCTTATTAAACAATATCAAGCTTAGTTAATTATCAAGCCAAGAGGCTGGAAATTACCAGTCCTCAACATACTAAAATAAAAAGAGAGTCCCACGCGTGATTTTGTTTGCAAGTTGCCGTGGGCTTTTATATACTTAGGGAGAAGACAGAGGGAGGAATTACCTATGAAATGGAAGTTAGTAGCCGATTCAGGCGCGACTATCTCGCCGGACCTGTTTGCAGGGACGGATGTCGCTTTTGAATTAGTACCTTTAATGATTAATATTGGCACTCAGGTATATGTGGATGATGCCAACTTAGATATGGCAACTTTTGTAAAGGATATGCAAGACAGCAAGGAGGCCTCTTCGACTGCTTGTCCGTCTCCTCAAGCTTATGCTAATGCCTTCGAGGGTGCAGAAAATGTTATCTGCTTTACCCTCTCAAGTGGCTTATCAGGTTCTTATAATAGCGCCCAGCTTGGTCGCAATATGGCTTTGGAAGAAAACCCATTGGCTAATATCTATATCTTTGACTGCTTATCTGCCGGGACAGAGAACGACCTCTTGATTGCTAAGGGCTTGGAGTTGGTAGAATCTGGTTTGGATTTTGACCAAGTGGTAGCTAGCCTGAAGGATTATCACCAGAAGACGGATGTGGTCTTCATCTTGGAGTCAGTAGATAACTTGGTTAAAGCCGGCCGTGTCAATCGTCTAGTCGGCGGTATGATTGGTCTCTTAGGCATTCGCCTGATTGGGGTTCGTACACCTGAAGGTAAGATTGAGATTGGGACTAAGTCAAAGGGGAGCAAGCGGGCTGTGAAAGCAACCGTGGAAGAAATGCTCAAGCATGGCTACCAAGGTGGTAAGGTGGCGATTTCTCATAGCGACAATCCAGAAGTGGTTGAAGCGGTGAGTGCTTTGCTGCGTGAACACTATCCTCAAGCTCAAATTGAGGTGGTAGATTTTAATGGACTCTGCACATTCTATGCCCATTATCACGGCTTGATTATTGGCTTCGAGAAAGCCTAATTCACTATAAGAAAGAAGGGTATCTGTATGTTTATTGGAAAGTTGCACCGCTCTAACCTGGTGCTATTAGCTAGTTTGTTTTTTGCAGCGACAGGGATCGGGTTCGCCTTTCATGGTGAACTACAGTATGCCCTAGTCTCTTTAATGATTGCTGCTATCATTGATTTCTTCGTTAGCAGTGTGATGCGGCAGTTTCAGTCAACGGTGTCCGAGGCCGCCTTTGGTAAGGAATTGAAGACCTTAAGTAATTTCTTGATTTACGGCGTTTTGCCAGCTGTTTATATGATGGCAGTCGCGAAAGCTGGCGGCTTAAGTTTAGTCGTATTTGCTTTCTATATTTTGGCGGTGGGGACTCGTTTGGCTTATTTTAACCAATCCACCCAATTCCAGGAACCTCAGGAAAAAGGCTTCACTACTGGCTTGCCACTTGAGTTAGGGACGATTGTGATTCCATTAGTATCGCTCTTGGGCTTCCTCTTGCCACTGAATATTTTCCAGATCTTTTTAATGCTGATTTATCTTGTGCTCGGTTTTGCCTATGTCTATAAGGTTAAAATTCCGCGCTTGCCTAAGCAATGGCTTTTCTACCTAGTAGCGCTGGAAGCCTTGCTTTGTGTAGCTTGGCTCTTCCTTGGCAAGTTTGGCGCTTAATTCTAAGCAAGCAATCAAAACCGCCCGTGACAACGGGCGGTTTTGATTCGGGGCGCAGATTGTATAATTAAGTGCAACACCGAAAAAGGAAGATCGCAAGAATAAGTGCGGCAACCCAAATCATTGCTTAAAATGACTCATGGGAGAAAGATATGAAATCAAAATGGAAGTTATTTATAATTGTATTTATAGTTACCGTTGTAGGACTTTTTGAGTGGACGAAAGTGTCAGACAACTTATCAACTTATAGCGTATACTATGCAAGGTACACCGAAGGAAGATACTCGCCTTTGCAAGAGGCGATGCGAAACTTTAATGATATCGAGCATCCTGAACTTGATAATTATAAGTACAAGAGAGATAATTTAAGCGGGGATTGGGAATTTACCACGGCGTATAATGGAGCCAAAATTCGTTATATCGTAATTGCGGACAGTAGACAACTCTATTATAATGATGAGGCCATCCACTACTCGCTAACTCCTTTGGGTCAAGTTGAGTATATACCTGTAGATACTCCCTTATTAACTAGTCTGAGACATGACATTTCAGATGAGGAGCAAATATTCGTAGATGAAGCACTTGCTACAATTTTTGAACCTATCATTCAAGCACAGCCTGCTCCAGATTGGAATCTTCAATGGCTCTATAATTTGCTGAATCAGAGGAGATAGGCGCTTCCTGATGTATGCCTCTCTTGCTTGCTTGTAACGCCTTACAGCCATTGCATTGGGCATGTTTACATTGTCAGGATGGTTAATTGCGACGAAAATTAGGAAAGAGGGTCAAAAAGCTTCGAGCACTGTTTATCTTAAAAAGAAGCAGAGCGAACTAGAAAGAATAAATATTAATGAAACTAGAAAAGAGGTAAGCGAGGTTAGGAAGGCAATCCAAAGAATAACTTCACCGGTGAAGCGATTTATAAATACAGTTATACCTCAAAAGGTATTAACTCCAGTAAAAAAAGTAGCTGGAGCAATACATAGAAAGGTAAACTCTGTAGTAAGCAGCTACAATAAGCTGTTGGTTGAGCGATATATTAAGCGTCCTATTGGCAAGGTAACAAATTATATTAAACGATGGTTAAGAAGGTAGGGATAAGGGTGAAGAGAAAAAGAATGTTGATTATCATCTTCTCGGCCTTACTGATGCTGGCACTCTTATTTGTTAAGGGGAGACTGGAATTGAATCTTAAGAAATATGCACCCTATTACGCACAAAACGTTGAAGGGCGGTTCTCACCAGAGTGGGAAGCGCTGCGGTTTATGTTATATAGTGACTCCCGTCAGATACCAGGGTATCACTTTAAGCAAGATACATTGACTAGTAACATAAGGTTTAGAGTTAATAGTCGTGGGAGTGATATTACATTTGCAATTTATGGTGACGAAGGCACAGAGATTAATCTTACTTATCATAATGTTATGTATGCCTTAAGTGCTGAGGGGAGAATAGAGTATATATTTAGCAAGCGTTGTGATTGCAGAGTAAGCCCTTCTGAAGAAGACCAAACACTCATCAATGAGATTATCGAAGAAATTGGGGCACCTCTAGTAGACGCACAGCCTACTCCAGACTGGAATCTTCAATGGCTCTATAATTTGCTGAATCAGAGGAGGTGAGAATACCTTGAAGATAAAAGAAGTCTTACTCCCCTTCAATGCTTTTTTTTGTGTTTTCAATCGGGAATTTCTTAATCTTAAGAGACACTATCGAGGTGCTAGAAATAGCTCTGAGCATCCCGTCGCCCATTATGTTAACAAGTTTGGGTAGCCATTGGCCGGTTCGGATTTATCTCGGCAGTATGCTGATCTTGATAATCCTAGGTATTATATTATCCCTATGGAATCTTCGTGGCCAGAAGACCACACTGGAGAAATTAGTGGTGGGATGTACCTTGTTCGGATATATTGCCCCCTATTAGGACTACCTTTGTCATGGAGCTACCTTCCAATCTTGGTGATGTTAATCGTGACAGTTGTCAGCATCATGCGCAACCGTGCGATACCAAGATTTTTGGGCTAAGTTGCCTGACTAGACACCCAAAAACAGCCGTCCCCACACGTAGGTGGGGACGGCTGTTTTTGCCATATATGTTAGAAGCAGAAGGCCAGGCCATACAGGATGCTAATCAGCAAGTAACTAGTGCTGAGATAGTTGAGTTTATTTTGGTTTTGGTTATGTTGTCGAGTTTGGACCAAAAGAGGGGCTAAGGTCAAGACGCTCCCGGCGATAAAGAGGAGTTGGAGCATAAAATAAGATTTGGATGGGAAACTTAAGTAGGTCCCAGCAGCTACAGCTACTAGGCTCAAGATGAGCACTAAACTTGTTTTTAAGCCATGTGGCATGACGGAAGGGTGTCCTGTTAGCTGACTAACTAGACTATTGCCTTCAGCTTGAAAGGCCAGTTGTAAGGCTGCCAGAGGCAGGAGGCTGATGAGGAAGCCGGTCGTGATGGTCCCAGTTTGGCTGAAGTAGGCTAGGTTATTGACAATGAAGGCCTGGAAGAAGACATTCAGAACTAACTGGTAGAGGCTGTTGGTCAGATTATAAGGATAATGCTGAATGTGGGTGTAGGCGATATAGAGGAGGAGTAAGAGGTTAGCCCCCCAATGATGCTGCCACATAAAGCCCACGGTTGCAGCCCAGAGCAGAATCTCCATAGCATATAGAATCACTGGAGAGCTGGCATTAGCCTTACGAGTATTGAAGCGAACGAAGAAGTAGTGGTCAATCAACTGGCTGCTAACTAAAATCAGGTAGAGATAGCCCAAGGCTAACCAGTTGATTTCGGTAGTGTGGTACATCCCTACGATTAAACCATATATCCCAAAGCCTAGTGGCGCTAGGAAGATTCGAATGAGGGGATGTCTTAGAAAGTGTGCAAAGTGTTTCATAGCTAATCCTCTTTTTTCGACATTTTTTACTATCTATATCTACTATACTAATGTATAATGGAGTCAGTTACAACAATAAATTCCCGATGGGATTCATTTTCTTAATGAAGTTGCCTTGTAACCAATCTACAAAATGGGGGAAATTACTATGGAAAGAAAGTTGTTTACATCTGAATCGGTGACGGAAGGACACCCAGATAAAGTAGCCGATCAAATTAGTGATGCCATCTTAGATGCCATCTTGACACAAGACCCACTAGCCCGGGTAGCCTGCGAGACCGCGGTCAACACCGGCTTGGTATTGGTCTTCGGGGAAGTCAGCACGACTGCCTATGTCGATATCCAACAAATTGTACGCGAAACTATTAAGGGCATTGGCTATAATTCAAGTGATTATGGCTTTGATGGCGATAACGTGGCCGTCTTGGTCGCGCTTGACGAGCAATCGCCTGATATCGCTCAGGGGGTAGACGCTGCCATTGAAACCCGGGACGAAGCAACCGATCAATTGATTGGGGCAGGTGACCAAGGGCTCATGTTTGGTTATGCCTGTGATGAGACGGAAGAATTCATGCCATTACCAATCGCACTTAGCCATCGTCTAGCTAAACGTCTGAGTGAGGTGCGTAAGTCTGGCCAATTGGCTTACCTGAGACCAGATGGCAAGTCCCAAGTAACCGTTGAGTACGGGGAAGACGGTCAAGCACTACGGGTGGATACAGTCGTCATTTCGACTCAGCATGCGCCTGAAGCAACCTTAGAAACGGTGCGCCAAGATGTGATTGAGCAGGTAGTGAAACCTGTGATTCCAGCGCATTTATTAGATGAACAAACCCGCTTTTTAATCAACCCAACGGGTCGTTTTGTCATCGGTGGACCTAAAGGGGACTCCGGCTTGACAGGCCGTAAGATTATTGTCGACACCTATGGTGGCTATGCTCGTCATGGTGGTGGGGCCTTCTCTGGTAAGGATGCAACAAAAGTGGACCGGTCAGCTAGCTATATGGCTCGCTATATTGCCAAGAATATCGTGGCAGCTGGCTTAGCTAAGCGTTGTGAGGTGCAATTGGCTTATGCGATTGGGGTTGCGCAACCCGTTTCTATTCGGATTGAAACCTTTGGAACAGGTGTTGTCTCTGAAAGTCGCCTCGTTCAGGCAGTACGTCAACTCTTTGACTTAACGCCAGATGGGATTATCCGTACTTTGGCTCTACGTCGCCCAATCTATAAGCAGACAGCGGCCTATGGTCACTTTGGCCGTCAAGACGTGGTCTTACCATGGGAACAAGTCAATAAAGTGGATGAACTTAAAGCCGCGATTGCTGAATAAGACAAAATGAAAAGCTGAGACTTAGGTCTCAGCTTTTTTTACTTATTTGATACGTTCGATGATGAGGAGTTGCGGTGGGTTATTCCGTTGGTTGATGAAGCCATAGTGAAGGACTTGGAATTCTTCTTGGGGCCAGCTGGCTAAGGCCTGGAAGAGGGCGTCCTTTTCCTTGGCACCTTCAGGGTGACCGCTATAGATAACCAAGATGATTTGACCACCAACCCGAAGTTTGGCTCGAACCTGGTCTAAAGAGGCCAGGGTGGAAGCCTCTTGAGTTGTGATTTGGTGGTCACCACCGGGTAGATAGCCCAGATTATAAATGGCACCACTGAATTGGGGGATCTCCGCTAACAGCGTATGGATTTGGTCGTGAGAGGCCAGAAAAAGCTGGGCAGACTCCTTGTTGGGCAGCTTAGCTAGACGTTCCTGGGTCCAAGCCAAGGCCTGATCTTGGATGTCAAAGCCCATAACCTGGCCGCAAAAGCCTGGTTGGTTTAGGATAAAGGCTGTGTCATGTCCTTTGCCTAGAGTACCATCAATATAAACGCCATCTGGAAAGCGTTGGATTAAGTCAGCTAAGAGGCTGTGGCTGTAGTGTAGAGCGCGTTGCATAGACAAACTCCTTTGTATTACGTGAAAGTTACACAATCGTTAAAAGTAGACGAAAAGGGTGCTAGGCCCCTTTTTTTAGCGAGTGGCTTTCTATATAATGGTATTGTATCATAAAATGGCAGAATGGGGGAATATACGTGAAATTAACGCGTCAAGCGGTGATTAATCGTCGTAAACAAGCACAGCGCCACGAATCAAATAAGAAAATTGCCAAAGTGGTTAATGCAGGCTTAGTCTTATTCGCTTCTGCATCTACTTTAAGCACGCTCACTGCACCAAAGGTGACCGTACAAGCTCAAACAGCTACCCAACAAAACTTCTTATCAACTATTGGAGGGTATGCACGCGATATCGCTAAGAATAATGACTTGTATGCCTCTGTAATGATCGCGCAAGCAATCTTAGAATCAGGTTGGGGACAAAGTGGATTAGCATCAGCACCTAACTATAACTTATTCGGGATTAAGGGTGACTACAACGGTAATACCGTTCGTATGGATACCTTAGAAGATGACGGTAGTGGTAACTACTATGCTGCTAAGGAGCCTTTCCGTAAGTATAGCAACTATGGTGAATCCTTGAGTGACTATGCTTCGCTCTTAACTGGGGACAACAATCCTAACAGTTGGCGCTATAAATTCTATTATGGGGCGCGCGTGAGTGCGACCAACTCTTATCAAGACGCAACACAACACTTAACGGGTCGTTATGCGACAGATACTCGTTATGCGTCTAAGCTCAACCAATTAATTCAAACCTATGGCTTGACTCAATATGATGCGGGTGGTTCTAGCACTGCTAGCCCAGCTCGTCCACAGGCTCAAGCGACTGGTGGCGGTTCTTATACGGTTCAAGCAGGCGATAGCTACTGGCGTATTGCTAACAAGTACGGCATTTCAATTGAAGAATTGCAACGCTTGAACGGTACATCTAGCTATTTCCTCTATCCAGGTCAAAGCTTGGTAGTACCAGGTTCTGCTTCAACTACAAGTGGCTCTGCTTCTTCTGCTTCAAGCTCTACTAGCTCAACAAGCACTAGCTCAGCAGGTGGCAACTATACAGTTCAAGCCGGTGATAGCTACTGGCGTATCGCTAACAAGTACGGGATCTCTATCCAAGAACTCCAACGCTTAAACGGTACATCTGACTACACTCTCCATCCAGGCCAAAGCATTAAAGTGCCAGGTTCAGGGACTAATGCGTCAGCTTCATCGAATAGCTCTTCTGCTTCAACCAGCACAACAAGTGCAGCACCAGCAGCAGGCGGTTCATACACCGTCCAAGCAGGCGATAGCTACTGGCGTATTGCCAACAAGTACGGGATTTCGATTTCAGAACTCCAACGTTTGAACGGCACATCTGACTACAACCTCTACCCAGGTCAAAGCCTTAAGGTGCCAGGTTCAGGGTCATCTTCAAGCGCAAGTGCTTCATCAAACGGCACTTCTACTTCAACTAGCACAACAAGTGCAGCACCAGCAACAGGCGGTTCATATACTGTCCAGGCAGGTGATAGCTACTGGCGTATTGCTAACAAGTACGGGATTTCAATTTCAGAACTCCAACGCTTGAATGGGACTTCAAACTACTTCTTGTACCCAGGCCAAAGCATTAAAGTGCCAGGCTCAGGTTCAGCAAATGCGACTCCTGCTCCTGCAGCAACCACTGCAAGCACAACATCAGCACCTGCTGAAACACCAGCACCAGCGCCAAGCACAGGCGGTGGCAACTATACAGTTCAAGCCGGTGACAGCTACTGGCGTATTGCTAACAAGTATGGAATTTCAATTTCAGAACTTCAACGCTTGAACGGGACTTCAAACTACTTCTTGTACCCAGGTCAAAGTATCAAGGTACCAGGTGGTGGCGCCGCTGCTGAAACACCAGCCCCAGCTCCTGCAGAGAGTCCAGCGCCAACTGCTGCTGAAACACCAGCTCCGGCCGCAAACAACGCTAGCCAAGCAAGTGGCGGTTCATATACTGTCCAAGCAGGTGACACCTTGTACTCAATCGCTCGTCGTAATGGGGTAGATGTTTACAAATTGATCGCTAACAATGGGGGTTCCCATTTCATCCAAGTAGGTCAAGTCATCTCATTGAACTAGTCGCTAGTATTTGATATACTAGACTTAATAGTAATTCAATATTGGAATTAGTAGGCGGTACAACTGTTATAGAGAGCTTATGGGTGGTGGAAATAAGCCGGGAGTGCTACTGAACTCATCCAATTGAAGCTAGTCTGAATCTTCAGTAAGACTAGACGTCCGCCGCGTTAAGGCTAGAGATAAGCTATTCTAGCTTAAATTAGGTGGTACCGCGAAAATTTCGCCCTATGTGAACTGTGTTTAACACGGTTTATGTAGGGCTTTTTTTATCAGAAATGCAAGGAGGTTATGTGATGACCTATAATCACAAAGCAATCGAAGAAAAATGGCAAAACTACTGGCGCCAAAACCAAACCTTTAAAACTCAGGAGCGTCCTGGACATCCTAAGTTCTATGCACTAGACATGTTCCCTTATCCATCTGGTCAGGGCTTGCACGTAGGGCACCCAGAAGGCTATACAGCAACAGATGCCGTGGCGCGTATGAAACGGGCACAAGGCTATGATGTCTTGCACCCAATGGGTTGGGATGCCTTTGGTTTGCCTGCTGAACAATACGCTTTGGATACGGGGAATGACCCAGCTGATTTTACTGCTGCCAATATCGAAACTTTCCGCCGTCAAATCAATTCACTTGGTTTCAGCTATGACTGGGAGCGGGAAGTCAATACAACCGATCCTAACTATTATAAATGGACCCAATGGATTTTCTCCAAAATGTACGAAAAAGGCTTGGCCTATGAAGCAGAAGTAGCCGTTAACTGGTGTCCTGCCCTAGGGACCGTCTTGGCGAACGAGGAAGTCATTGATGGTAAATCCGAGCGTGGGGGCCATCCTGTTTACCGTAAGCCAATGAAACAATGGATGCTCAAGATTACAGCCTATGCAGAGCGTCTACTAGAAGATTTGGATCTCCTAGACTGGCCTGAAAGCCTTAAGGAGATGCAACGTAACTGGATTGGTAAATCTGAAGGGGCTTTGATTAACTTTGATATTGTGGGGCACCCTAATCAAGTGCAAGTCTTTACCTCACGTGCAGATACCCTTTTCGGGTCTACATATGTGGTCTTGGCGCCTGAACATGAGTTAGTGGCGAAAGTCACCAGCCCTGAACAGGAAGCCGCTGTAAAAGCCTATGTCGAAGCAGTGGCAACTAAGAGCGATATGGATCGGACCTCTCTTAATAAAGACAAATCTGGTGTCTTCACAGGGGGCTATGTCAAGCATCCCGTAACTGGTGAATCCTTACCAATTTGGATTGCGGACTATGTCTTGGCTTCTTATGGGACCGGGGCGGTCATGGGGGTACCAGCCCACGACGAACGTGACTTCGAATTTGCTAGCAAGTATGAGTTGCCAATTGTGTCCGTAATTGAACATAATGAGTCTGGTTGCTATGAAGGCGATGGGCCGCACATTCATTCTGACTTCTTGAACGGCCTTCATAATGCAGAAGCCATCACAACCATGATTGATTGGTTAGAAGCCAAGGGTAAAGGCCAACGTCAGGTCAACTACCGTCTACGTGACTGGCTCTTCTCACGTCAACGTTATTGGGGCGAGCCTATCCCAGTGATTCATTGGGAAGACGGCAGTATGAGTCTAGTGCCTGAAGATCAATTACCACTTCGTCTGCCAGTGACTGATAAGATTCAACCAAGTGGTACGGGCGAATCACCATTGGCTGCTATTGAAGAGTGGGTCAACGTAGTGGATCCAGAGACAGGGCGTAAAGGTCGCCGTGAGACTAACACCATGCCACAATGGGCGGGAAGTTCTTGGTACTATCTCCGTTATATCGACCCACAGAATTCAGAGCGCCTAGCAGATCCAGACAAGTTAGCCAAATGGTTGCCAGTTGACCTCTATATTGGGGGCGCAGAACACGCTGTCTTGCACTTGCTTTACGCGCGTTTCTGGCATAAATTCCTCTACGATTTAGGTGTAGTACCCACTAAGGAACCATTCATGAAACTCTTCAACCAAGGCATGATCTTGGGGACGGACGGCAACAAAATGTCCAAGTCCAAGGGCAATGTGGTCAATCCTGACCATGTGGTTGACCAATACGGGGCAGATACCCTACGTGTTTACGAAATGTTCATGGGACCATTGGATGCCTCTATTGCTTGGAGTGAAAATGGTTTGGAATCTACTCGTCGCTTCCTTGAACGGATTTGGCGTCTCTATGTGGCAGAAGACGGTAGCCTCAGTGAGCGAATCCAAGATGTTGAGAACCCAGCCCTAGAACGTGTCTACCATCAAACAGTCAAGAAGGTAACGGAAGACTATGAAATCCTCCACTTCAATACCGCAATTTCTCAAATGATGATTTTCCTCAATGCTACGAAAGACCAGGCCATCATTCCAAAAGCTTATGCCCAAGGTTTGATTCAATTGTTGGCGCCATTGGCTCCACATATTAGTGAGGAAATCTGGCAAAAGCTAGGTTACCAAGACAGCATTTCGCATGTCGCTTGGCCAAGCTATGAGGAAGCTTTGACCATTGAAGATCAGGTAGAAGTTGTAGTTCAAATTAATGGTAAGATTAAGGCTAAGGTCATGGTAGAAGCCAATATGGCAGCAGATGCTTTAGGTGATTTAGCTCTTAACTTGTCAGAGATTCAAGCACAACTTGAAGGTAAGACCCTACGCAAAGTGGTAGCAATTCCTAACCGATTAGTCAATATCGTAGCAAATTAAGGAGACGATGCAGATGACAGAAAGAGACAAGCTCGATTTAGAGCGCGGCGCACCAAGCCCGGATTTACAGGCTTTGTTGGCCGAAGAACAAAACTTGCATGAGACCGTCATCTTTTCCAAAGAAGACATGAAGAAACTACGTCGGCCTAATGTGCAACCAGAAGATGGCGATTACTTTAACCTCAATCTGCCGGCAGACTTGGACCTAGAATTAGACGATGATCAATTTGATGTAGACCCCATCTTCCAAGCAGATGCCGAGCCAACTCCTAGCCAACCAACCAAGGAAAAGGCAGATTGGGTAGTCAATGACTTACCAGCCTGGGAGGAAGAAGCTGAGCCAACGGAGCAAGATGAAGTTGAGGAAGAACAAGACCAACTCGATGCTGATCTTCCAGAGTTAGAGCTAGAGAGTGCTGAAAGCAGCTCAGTAAGCAATCTTGATTTAGAAGGACAAGACGATCCAAACTACAATCCTTTTATCTATCGCCCAAAACATCCTCAGCCTCAGCCGACAGAAGCTAAAGCATCAAAATCGCTTAAGCTACCTCGCTTAGATTTAGACGCTGTCTATGAAGCCCACTATAGCTTAGATCACTTAGACGATTTGGATGCTTATGACCAATTTGGGGCGCCAGAATTAACCCCAACCAAGATCGAGCGACTGATGCAAAATTGGTGGCAAGGTATCACGCAAAGAGTCAATAGCCTCAAAGCTAAGGAAGAGGTCGCCGCACCAGAAGAAGCGTTAGCTGAAGAGCCAGTAGTGCTGGAAGTTAATGACGAGTCTAGTCAGACTGGAAGTCAAGCAGAACCAGAACTCGAAGCAAGTGATACAGAAGTAAAATTAGCTGAAGTTGAAACGATTGAACCAAGGGAAGTAAGCCATGCTTCAGAAATGATTGAAAGTTCAGAGCCTAGTCAAGAAGACCAAGAAAATCAAGCTCTATCCCAAGAGGAGGCAGTAGAAGAAGCTGCTGAACTTGATTTGCTAGAGCCTGTTGAGTTGGAAGAAGCCGAGCTAGTTACAGAAGAAGGTAAGCATGATGATGACCATCAATGGGCGCCGGTATCTGTCTTAGATATAGAGGAGCAAGAGGCGGAGCCAGAAGCTAACTCCGAGCTCGCAGATGATGCAAGCTTAGACTCAGATCAAGTGACTGAGCAAGAGCCTCAAGAAGAGCAAGAAGCTGAGCCAAAACTTAACCTATGGCAACGCCTAGTACGTTGGATTCAAGAAGGCGAACCTAAGGAAGAAGAGGAGTCAGAGCAAGAAGCAACTTCTCAAGAGGCTTCCCAAACGAGTCAAGCTTCTGATGAGTCAGATTCTGACCATGATGAAGATGATAGTCAAGGTGGTGCCAGCCTAACAGCTTCGGAGCAAGAAGTAGAGCCAGAGGCTGAACATGACGCCTCAGAACTTGAAACCGGCTCTGATACCTCCCCTAGTTCAGATTTTGATTTGGAACTAGAAGAAGAGGCGGTGGCCGCCCACCCGGAGCCTCAAGCGGCGCGTCCGACGGAAAGACCTCAGACCGCCAGTCCTGAAAGCCCATCTCTAGGCCAACAACTAGCCTTTGACTTAACGGACACCCAGGCGATTACGCCAGAGGCCATTCAAGCCTACAGTGACCAGGTTAGCCAGGCTACTCAGGTCTTTACGGAGCCTATTCTGACGGACCAGGTCCTAGAAGAATACCTGAATGAAGATGATGTCACCATTGAGGCGGAACTTAATGAGAAGCAAACCATCGTCAAAGGGGCGACTTGGCTGACTTTCGGGAACATCTTCTCTCGGATTTTGGGTGCCATCTATGTCATTCCTTGGGCAGCTTGGTTAGGGGCAGACTATCTCAATGCCAATACCCTATATAGTGCGGGTTACCAACCTTATGCGCTCTTCCTAGCCATTGGGACGGCAGGTTTCCCAAGTGCCATTGCCAAACAGATGGCCTACTATCACTCCAAAAAGCAATACCGTTTTGCCGACCAACTCTTTAAGGCAAGTATGATTGTCATGAGTTTGATGGGCTTGGTGACGGCTACCGCGCTCTTCTTCGTAGCGCCGGCCTTAGCAGCAGCGACGCCAACCATTGACCATGCGGCAGCCACTTTGGTTATTCGTTCCTTAGTACCACCGCTAGTTATCTTGCCAGTCATGAGTCTTTTACGGGGCTATTTCCAAGGCTACAATAACATGGTGCCAACAGCTGTATCCCAAATTCTGGAACAAATTGCTCGCGTCTTCTATATGTTGGCAGCAACTTATGCTGTTATGAAGCTCTTCAATGGGGCAGCGACGACAGCGGTTATCCATTCGACTTTTGCAGCCTTTATCGGGGCGGCGGTGTCACTGGTCTACTTGATTTTCGTCTATCTTCGTCGCTTGCCGATGATTAAGGCTTTAATCGCGACGGACCAATCCCGTGATGAATTCGACTTAATGAAGACCCTGCGAATTATGCTTATAGACTCTGTTCCTTTCATCCTGGTAGGATCCGGTATTATTATCGCGCAAAACATCGATACCTATACCTTCGGCCAGATTATGGGTTACACTTCTAGCCTCTTGCGTAGCGAAATCGCGGAACTCTATGGGGTGCTGAGTCTAGACGTCAACAAGCTGATTATGATTATTATTTCCTTGGCTATTGGGATTTCCCTGTCTTCTCTGCCAGCCATCACCAAACGTTTTGCTGAACAGGATAAGGAAGGGACGGGCGATTTAATTCAGCACGTTATCTTGCTCTTCAGCTTTGTGATGTTGCCAGCCGCAGTTGGTATGGCAAGTATTCCAACCGAAGTTTATCAACTTTTCTATGCTAATGGGAGTCATTCAGGACCAGGCCTTCTGGTGACAGCCTCCTACATGTCCATTATCTTGGGGCTCTACACCATTCTATCGACCATTCTCCAAGCCATGAACTTCCGCCGTCTCTCCATCTGGCATCTCTTGATTGGTTTAGTCGTCAAAGTTGTCCTGCAATTCCCACTTGTGGCCCTCTTCCAAGCACAAGGAACCTTCCTATCGACAGGCCTTGCCTTCTTGGTATCTTCCTTGCTCATGTGGCGGACCATCCACAAGTCGGTACCTTTGCGCTATAACGAGATGACACCAAAACTTGTTAAAATGCTAGTGGGGACAGCACTGATGGGCGTTAGCACCAGCATTTGGGCCCAAGTCCTGAACGGCCTCATGGGGCCAGTTGGACGAGGCATGACTTTCGTCAAGGTAATCTTGGTTGTCTTGGTAGGTGTCTTCGTCTATATGACAGTAATGGCCCTCTTTGGCCTCTTACCAATCCTCTTCGGTTCGCGTAAGAAAGACTTGCAAGATAAGATGAGGTTCTTCTCATGAGAATTGAGAAATATTTGGCGGATACGGGCTGGGGCAGTCGGAAAGACATCAAGCAATTGCTAGCCCAAAAAATCGTCACTATCAATGATCAGGTTTGCAGCAAGGGCGGCACGCAAGTGACACCCGGTAGCGACCGCGTTGCTGTAGGGGGCCAATTGGTCCCCTATCAGCGATATCACTATTATTTACTTAACAAACCAGCGGGGATTTTGTCTGCCACAGAAGATCGACACCATCAGACCGTTATTGACTGGCTAGGGGAGGGCTACCAACATCTGGACCTCTTCCCAGTTGGTCGTTTGGATATTGACACAACTGGCCTTTTGCTACTCACCAATAATGGGCAGCTTGCCCACCAGCTTTTGTCGCCTAAGAAGAAAGTGGATAAAACCTATACTGCCACCATTCGAGGTTTGGTAGACCAGGCGGATATCGCGGCCTTTGAGGCGGGGCTGGACCTGGGGGATTTTATTAGCTTGCCAGCTGAGTTGACGGTTTTAAGTCAAGATGTGGATCATGGCACTAGCCAAATTCAAGTCATTATCCAGGAAGGTAAATTCCATCAAGTGAAGCGTATGTTCCAAGCCGTCGGCAAGGAGGTTCTGAGCCTCCATCGCTTGGCCATGGGGCCCCTGTGTTTAGAGTCAGATTTAGCCCTTGGCCAGTGGCGCTCCTTGACTGAGCAAGAGGCGCAAGCTCTCGAGCCGTATGGCTATGTGGCAGAATAAGTTTTTAGGAGGTAGACTATGACAAAGATTAATTGGTTACAAGAAGTCGAAGCGCGTAAAGAAGCGCTATTCGCAGATTTATTCCGTTTATTGAAGGTGCCATCTGTTCGTGAAGATGATAAGGCAACGCCAGAGGCGCCAGTAGGTCCTGGACCTAAGGCGGCCTTGGAAGAGTTTTTGAACATGGCACAAGAAGATGGCTTTGAGACTAAGCAGTTTGGCCCTTGGGCTGGACGTGTGGAAGTTGGTTCAGGTGATCAGCTAGTTGGTATTCTGGGTCACGTCGATGTGGTACCAGTAGGAACTGGCTGGGATACCGATCCTTTTGAACCAGTAGTGAAAGAGGGCCGTATCTATGCCCGTGGCTCTAGCGATGACAAGGGGCCAACAGTGGCAGCTTACTTCGCGCTCAAACTCTTACGTGAATTAGGTTTAGAATTAAACCAACGCCTCCACTTAATCGTCGGGACAGATGAAGAGAGTGGCTGGCAATGTATGGATTATTACTTCAAGCATGCTGAAATGCCAGACTATGGCTTCTCACCAGATGCCATTTTCCCAATCATTAACGGGGAGAAAGGTAACGTGTCAGCGACTTTTAACTTCCAAGCTGGGGCTAAGGCGGCTGGAGCTAACCACTTAGTTAGCTTCGAAGCAGGCTTACGTGAAAACATGGTGCCTCAAGACGCAACGGCTGTTGTTGAAAGTGCTAATTTAGCCGAGCTAGTGGTAGACTTTGAGTCCTTCCTTTTAGAACATCAATTAGGTGGCCAAGTGCAATTGCAAGGCAATCAAGCGACCTTCTCCTTGATAGGGAAGGCAGCCCACGGTTCGACACCAAGCAAAGGGGTCAATGCAGCGACCTTCTTGGCTAAGTATCTACACCGTTTTGAATTTGATCAAGCAGGTGCAGAGAGCTTCCTTCACCTTTTAGCGGACCATCTTCATCTGGATTTTGAAGGGGTTAACTTAGGCCTGGCTCACCGTGACCCAGTCATGCAAGAATTGACCATGAACGTGGGCTTGGTTAACTACCAAGACGACAAAGGCGGTAGCGTCGTCGCTAACTTCCGTTATCCAAAAGGCACTGACCCAGAAAAAATGGCAGCTCAAACGGCTCAACGTTTGGCTGGCCATGATTTAAGTGTTGAGTGGGGCGAGTTCAAAGAGCCACACTATGTGTCAGTTGATGACCCAATGGTTAAGGAATTGCTAGCAGTCTATGAAGAGCAGACTGGCCTTGAAGGACATGAAATGACTATCGGTGGCGGGACCTATGGCCGCCTGATGCCACGTGGGGTAGCCTACGGTGCCTTGTTCCCGGATTCCATTGACACCATGCACCAAGCCAATGAATTTATTGCGATTGATGACTTACTTAAGGCAACAGCTATCTATGCTGAAGCTATCTACCGTATTACACGCTAGGTCTTGCCATGGAAGTGATTCAATCCAAGCAAAATCCTAAGATTAAGGCCTGGAAGAAACTAGCTACTGCCAAGGGGCGCCAGAAGGCGGGGCAGTACCTGATTGAGGGGACTCATCTGGTAGAAGAGGCCCTTAAGTCAGATCAACCAGTCCGTCATTTGGTAGCTACACCGGATTATGATTTAGGTCAGTTGCCTGATCAGGCCCTTAGCTTGTCACTTGTCCTGGTCAGTCCTGAGCTCTTGAAGGACCTGAGCGAGACGCCAACACCCCAAGGAATTATGGCGATTATCGACTTACCGTCATCGCCCCTTGATTGGCAACCTTCTGGTCAACGTTACCTGATTTTGGATGCGGTGCAAGACCCAGGTAACCTGGGAACCCTGATTCGAACAGCAGATGCAGCAGCTTATGATGGGGTCATTCTAGGCAAAGGTACAGTGGATGTCTACAATGACAAGGTCCTAAGAGCTAGCCAAGGTTCACTTTGGCACCTGGAGGTTGTCAGTTTGGACCTCTTACAGGAGGCCCGTCCAGCCTTTGAAGCCGCTGGTATTCCTTGGTTGGTTACGGCTCTTCACCAGGAGGCGAAAGCCTATCAAGAGGTGCCAGCCAATCAGAAGCTAGCCTTAGTGCTAGGCAACGAAGGACAAGGAGTCTCTGAAGCAGTTATTCAAGTAGCTGACCAGACTATCTACATTCCTATGCCAGGGCAGGCTGAGTCACTCAATGTAGCAGTTGCTGGTGGCATTCTAATGTTTTATTTTCAAGCGTAAAAAGCAGGCCTAGGCCTGCTTTTTTTGAGTAAAAACTAGGGTAAAACTTATCTGTTTTGTTGTTTTTAATGATGCCTATTGCAGATAGAGTGGAGAGTGCTAGAATAATGTTTGTGGATGATTATACTATTTAATAGTAGGAATTATTCTGTGTTGCGTGAAAAAATGAGAGGGAAGTGTGTGCAATGAAAAAGTCAGTCTATATTAGCGCATCGTTTCTATTGTTATGCGCCGGTAGCACTCTAAGTGCAAATGTATCTGCTAAGGTTAGTCAAGATAGTTTGGGCTATAAAGTTTTGGCTCAGCAAACGGGAGACAGAAAAGTCACCAAAGTAAAGTCTATTGAGGCCTTAGAAGGTGACTTAATCAAGGTAACTCTACCAGATGATTCAAGCTATGAGGCACATTTAGCTATGGTCAATGCGCCCGAAATGAAAGGTAATAAACCTTTCGCCAAAGAAGCAAAAGAACGCTTAAACAGTTTGCTTGAGGAGGCTGACACACTCAATGTAGAAGAGTCGGGAGGAGCAGAACAAAAAATTGACGGTAAATCCACACTCTTTCTATGGGCGGATGATGTTTTGCTTCAGGAAGCTCTAGTTACGGAAGGATTAGCGCGAGTGGACTATATTCAGTCAGCGGATGAACCTTACCTCAAAGTCATGCGGGAATCTGAAGACTATGCCAAGCAATCCAGTAGCAAAATTTGGTCTCAGAGCGGAGTGTATTCCAATGATCCAGTTCGCAAGGACTTGAGTGCTAGCCAGGCTCAAACGCCAGCTGCTGCTCCTGCCCAACCATCCGTTTTCTATAAGAACTGTAAGGAAGTCAAGGCGGCTGGTGCTGCACCTATCCGGCCAGGTGATCCAGGATGGGATCCAAAGTTTGATCGTGATGGAGACGGTATCGGTTGTGAACGATGAGACGG
>ERZ773008.1096-NODE-1096-length-19392-cov-4.020427_pt1 | contig 19392 bp, 13 predicted proteins | sample MGYA00580664_ERZ773008 | MGnify/ENA primary metagenome ERZ773008 (study PRJEB29015, sample SAMEA2738016) | human oral metagenome | biome: human oral; feature: human-associated habitat; material: dental | place: China | collected 2048 ... | reverse complement strand
CCCCGATCCGATGGAGGCGGCACCGGCTCGACTCATACGGCCAGCCGCTATGGGGCGCGGCTCGGCACCACCGGGGGTAAAGGCGCGAACGGGCGCTTCGTCAATGGAGACGGCGGGCAGGTTCGGGTCAACGAGCAGGCTGCGGCGCTGCGACTCGCCGTCTTTCCCAGAGCCTGAGGGCACAGCATCGGAAAGTACAGCGCCGGAGGGCACAGCTTGCAGGGGTAGCTCGGGTACGCGGAACTCCCCCGCGTAATCGCCACCGTTATCGCGGGCGATGTTTTCTTCAACGAAGCCGTGCGCAGCGGGGTGCCAGTCCGGGAATTCCTCAGCGGCTACCGAATCCGCGGCCCTGTTCCGCGCCCACTTTTTGGGTGCCTTTTCTGTAGCCGCTGGCTTTTCCGCTATCGTTTCTGCGGGTGCCGCTTCTGCGGCTGTTGCTTCATCCGAGGGTACCCAGTATTCCCCCGCGTACTCTGCTTCAGGGTACAAAGGCTCTGCCGGATACGGAAGTTCATCCTCGTAGGGAGGCTCGTCAGGGTACGGGGGTTCGTCCTCATAAAGGGGCTCAGCCTCATACGGGGGCTCGTCAACAGCAGGAGGCGCTTCCCAGGTGAGAGTGAGCTCCGCCAGGGGTGCGGGCGCCTCAAAATTGAGCGCCTCGAAGCCGCCCACCTCAATCGGCGGGGCGGTGGATTCAAACGAACCAGTAGCTTCAAAAGAAATAACGGGCTCAAAGGAAATAGCGGGTTCAAAGGGAACAGACGCAGAGAATGTAGAGTCCTGGAAGGCTGAACCTTCCAGAGCTGAGGAACCGAAGTGCGGTTCGGTCGCATCCAGCGCCGCAAAACCGGCGTCGCCGTCACGCGCACTGTTGAGCTCGTGCTCTTCATGGCCGTTCTGTTCCGTCATGCGCTGTTCCGTCATGCGCTGTTCCGTCACGCTCAGTTCCTCCTCTCCCCTGTGTTGGATCGCTTGATGAGTTGGGTCGCCTAATGACCCGTGCGCCGGGCTATACGGCGTTCCCCCATTGTAACGAGGCGCTGTCTCAGCGCCCGCTGGCGCTCCATTTAACGCGCTCTCCGTTAACGACAGATGCCGTGCACCGTGCGGAATGCACAGCACACGGCAATCAGTCGTGGCGTTAGCAAGAAGCTACGTGGGCCGGTTTAGAACTCCTCAGCCAGCTCGTCCAGCGGGTCGTTACCCTCAGACTCAGCAGCTGCCTGCTCGTCAGCTTCTTCCTCAATGATGCCCAGCTTCACCAGAACCTTGTACTGCAGTTCCTCGGTGAGCTCGGGGTTGTCCTTGAGCAGCTTACGAACGTTCTCGCGACCCTGCCCCAGCTGCTCACCGTCGTAGGTGAACCATGCGCCGGACTTCTTGACGATGTCGTTCTCCACCGCCAGGTCCAGGATGCCGCCCTCAACGGAGATGCCCTCACCGTAGAGGATGTCGAACTCCGCCTGCTTGAAGGGCGGAGCCATCTTGTTCTTCACGATCTTGGCGCGGGTGCGGTTACCAATCGGGTTAGCACCGTCCTTGAGGGTCTCAATGCGGCGGATGTCGATACGGACCGAAGCGTAGAACTTCAGCGCCTTACCACCGGTGGTGGTTTCGGGAGAGCCGAAGAAGACACCAATCTTTTCACGCAGCTGGTTGATGAAGATTGCGGTGGTGCCGGTTGCGGAGAGGCGGCCGGTGATCTTACGCAGGGCCTGGCTCATGAGGCGAGCCTGCAGACCCACGTGGGAGTCACCCATGTCGCCTTCAATTTCGGCGCGGGGTACCAGTGCGGCAACGGAGTCGACGACCACGATATCAACGGCGCCGGAACCAACCAGCATGTCCATGATTTCCAGTGCCTGCTCGCCGGTGTCGGGCTGAGAGACCAGCAGCTGGTCGATGTCCACGCCCAGCTTGGCCGCGTAGATCGGGTCCAGTGCGTGCTCGGCGTCGATGAACGCTGCCACGCCGCCTGCCTTCTGAACGTTCGCTACAGCGTGCAGCGCAACAGTGGTCTTACCGGAGGACTCGGGACCGTAAATCTCGATGACGCGGCCGCGGGGCAGACCGCCAATACCCAGAGCGGCATCCAGAGCGATAGCTCCGGTGGAGATAACCTCGGTCTTGGTGATTTCCTTATCACCCAGGCGCATGACCGCACCCTTGCCGTAGTTCTTGTCGATCTGTGCCATCACGGCTTCAAGTGCCTTGGCGCGACCCTCTTCGGGAACGCGAGCTACGCTCTGAGACTTGGTGTTCTTAGCCACGGTAGTACCTCGTTCTTTGTGTTGTCAGTGGTTGACGGGAGTAATGTTTCTTCGGAATCGGTGGGACTCGTAATCGAGACCTTGAAGGTTTTGGCCTACCGGTTCCTTCTGAGACTACTCTAGGGTCACAGCCTGACAGGATAAGGCCATTTTTTAAAATCTGTGGAAAACTTTGAAGATTTTTCCGAAAAATTCCTGATGTGGAAAAGTCTAGCACGAGTCGAACAAAATTACGACCCAGTTTCGAATAAATCGGATAGGGTTTCGGCATATATTTTCGAAAAACCCCGGAATCTTACGCTAATTATTCGAAAATACCTCCCGCACAGGCGCCAGCACTCGAACAGAAGCTAGGCCCCGCCTCCTGCGCTAGAACACACCAGACTTACCGACTAGCGCAGCGGCTCCTTATCGGGACCCAGGCGGCGCTCCTGCGGAATCTCCTGCTCCTCGCAGACCGCAAGCCATACATCCTTCGGGTTAACGCCCTGGTCCAGCGCCTCCGCAGCGGTCACATGACCCAGCGAGCCCAGCACCAAGTCACGCGCCAGCACCGGAGCATACCCGGCACCGAACTCATACTCCATGCACGCCCAAAATTCGCTCAGCTTCACAAGCGCTCCTTCCGCTCCACCGCTAGTTTGCTTCATAATTCGTCACATCACCCGAGAATATACCCGGGATAAACCGAGAATAAGCGATGCCGCACACCCACCTTACGGGGATGCACGGCATCGCTTCACGTTTAGTACGGCATGTGCCGCCTCGCGTTACTTCGAGAGAATGTAGTAATCGCTCTTGTACTGCTCAGACATTTCAGCCGGAACAGTATCCGGAATCTGAACGCCTTCGAGAACCGCCATACGGTCGGCAACCTCACGCAGCATCTGGGACATCGGAATGTCCAGAGCCTGGCAAATCCACGCCAGCAGTTCGGAGGAAGCTTCCTTCTGACCGCGCTCAACTTCGCTCAGGTAACCGAGGGAAACACGGGCACGCTGGGAAACCTCGCGCAGGGTGCGACCCTGACGCTGGCGGACATCGCGAAGAACCTCGCCGATTGCCTGTCGCAGGGGAACAACCTTAGCTTCCTCAACGACCGGGGCGACCTGTCGGGGGGTCTCCTCGATTTCCTTCCACTTAGTAATGCCATTAATCGATACGCGCTGCTTAGCCATGAGCTTCTATATCACTTTCCTGAGTAGGTATTCCCGACCTGCGGGACTGTACAGAGTTAAGCCTAACTGATTTTTGGGGCGCGGGCTAGGAGCCTCGCCATTTTCGTTCTCTTCTTACGGCCTGTATCTATTCAAACAGGCGAACCTATGCCTTTATTCCTGCGGAGCTGAAAGAACCCTGTGAATATATTTGAGCCGTAAAACTTTTTCTCAGGTAGGCACTTTTCTCAGGTTGGCGCTGCACAGACGACTACACAGCCCCGCTCGGCACGCTACGCCAGCTCGTTCTGCAGAACCCCACCGGCACCGCCGCGCACCGCACGCGCCAGCAGAGCAATCGCATCCGCGCTCGCCGCCGCACGAATCTGCGCCCGGTCCCCCGAATAGTGGCGTTCAAACACCTCAGAACCGCCCGGGGAACACACACCGATATAGACCGTGCCCACCGGCTGGCCGTCCGCAGGATCAGGACCGGCAACACCCGTGGTCGACACCGCATAATCGGCACCGCACACACGCGCCGCACCGACCGCCATCTGCACCGCCACCGCAGGATGCACCGCACCCTCACGCGCCAGCAGCTGAGCGTCCACGCCCAACACCTGAGCCTTCACCTCGTAGGCATAGGAAATCACGCCGCCGCGGTAATACGCGGATGCGCCCGGCACCGTACAAATCGCGCCGCCCACATCCCCGCCGGTCAGCGACTCAGCCGTCGCCACCAGCACCGGGCCCTCCTGGGAGGCACGCAGCTGCACCGCATCGCGGAGTAGCAGCGCCGCCGCCTCCGGGGTACCGGAGAAAACCTCAGCGGAGGAAAGCTCAAGGGACAGAGCATCTTCAAGTACGAGGGGAACAACCATCATTCTCTCCTTTCAGCGGCGAACCGCCGCCCAAAACCTCACGCGGCACACAACGCACCGCAGGTACAGCGAAGGGGAGCAGCACACGCCACTCCCCTCGCCTCTACTTACCGCCGCCCTGGGAGGCCTGAGCCTGCAACCAGTTACGACGCAAAATATACGCATCACGCACATACACCAGGCCGGTCCACACGGTAATCGCGGTAACCGCGCCCATCAGAACCCAACCCGGAATCAGCCAGCCAAGGCCCAGCTGGCCCAGCGGCAGAAGCATCAGCACCAGCGCCACCGTCTGCAGCACGGTCTTAATCTTGCCGCCCTTACTAGCGGCCATCACACCGTACTTAATGACGAACAGACGCATGATCGTAATGCCCCACTCGCGCAGCAGAATCACAATCGTGACCCACCACCACAGCTCACCCAACGCCGACAGCACAATGAACGCCGCGCCGGTGAGGAACTTATCGGCAATCGGGTCAGCAATCTTCCCGAAGCTTGTAATCAGGTTACGCGAGCGCGCCAGGTAGCCGTCCGCCCAGTCCGTGAGCATGGCAAGAATGAAAATAATCCACGCCAGCCAGCGGTGCGTCGGATCAGCGGCACCAAAAGTACCGCCCGAAACCAGGGCAACAATGAAGAAAGGAACCGCAATAATACGCAGAACCGTCAACACATTCGGCACATTCCAGTTCGAAGGCTTCGCTGTGCTGACCGCACCGGCGGGTACGGAATTGCGAGCTTCACTCATAACGGCTCCTTACGGGTAGATGGCTTTCGACGGTGAGAGACCGCGTACGCACCGACACCTAAACGTATCGGGGATACGCAAACACCCCGTACCGTCCATTATACGTGTGCCGTAGCAGACATCACAGGGATGATACGGGGTGTATGTCGCACGCTCACTCAGCTGACCCGCTCAGCTGGGCGGGTCAGCTGAGCGGGCAGGGCGCTGAGGCACTAGCGGCCGGTCAGCTGCCAGGCGTCCTCCGAGCCCTCATCATCGGACTCATCAAAATAGTCGGTGACCGCCTCGCCCGGGTCCACCGCGTTCGCGTACGGGTCGGCAGCCGGAGGCTCCTCACCGCGAATACGTGCCAGGGTCGTCTGCAGGTCATCCGGGCGGATCAGCACCTCACGCGCCTTCGAGCCCTCCGAGGGGCCCACCACGCCCTGCGATTCCAGCAGGTCCATGATGCGGCCAGCCTTCGCGAAGCCCATGCGCAGCTTACGCTGCAGCATCGAGGTCGAACCGAACTGGGTCGTAATCACGATTTCCGCCGCCTGCAGCAGATCATCGAGGTCATCGCCGATTTCCTCATCAATCTGCTTCTTCGCGGCAGAGACCATCACGTCCTCACGGTAGATGGTCGGCGCCTGCTTCTTCACATGCTCAACCACGGCGTGAATCTCAGACTCAGACACCCACGCACCCTGAACACGCATCGGCTTCGAGGCACCCATCGGCAGGAAGAGCGCGTCACCCTGACCAATCAGCTTCTCAGCGCCGGGCTGATCCAGCACCACGCGAGAGTCAGTGACCGAGGAGGTCGCAAACGCCATACGAGACGGAACGTTCGCCTTAATCAGACCGGTCACCACATCCACCGACGGACGCTGGGTTGCCAGCACCAGGTGAATACCCGCCGCACGCGCCAGCTGCGTAATACGAACAATCGCCTCTTCCACGTCACGCGGAGCGACCATCATCAGGTCGGCGAGCTCGTCAACAATCACCAGCAGGTACGGGTACTCGTGCACCGTGCGCTTGCTACCGGGGTCGGGCTGAACCTTACCCTCACGCACCGCCTTGTTGAAGTCGTCCACGTGCTTATAGCCGTAATGGGCGAGGTCATCGTAGCGTGCGTCCATCTCACGAACCACCCACTGAAGAGCCTCGGCAGCCTTCTTCGGGTTCGTAATGATGGGCGTAATCAGGTGCGGAATACCCTCGTAGGCGGTGAGTTCCACACGCTTCGGGTCGACCATCACCAGGCGCACCTGGTCGGGGGTTGCGCGCATCAGAATCGAGGTGATCATCGAGTTTACGAACGAAGACTTACCCGCACCGGTCGCACCAGCGACCAGCATATGCGGCATCTTCGCGAGGTTCGCCAGCACGAAGCCGCCCTCAACGTCCTTACCCACACCCATGACCATCGGGTGGTGGTTCGCGTGAGCCTGCGGGGAACGCAGCACGTCGCCCAGCGCAACGGTCTCACGGTCCGTATTCGGAATCTCAATACCAATCGCGGACTTACCCGGAATCGGGGACAGAATACGAACATCCGGGCTCGCCACAGCGTACGCAATGTTCTTACTCAGCGCGGTCACACGCTCCACCTTCGTGGCGGGACCCAGCTCAATCTCGTAGCGGGTCACGGTCGGGCCGCGCGAGAAACCGGTGACCTGCGCATCCACCTTGAACTGCTCCAGCACATTCGTCAGAGCCTCAACCACGTGCTCGTTGACCTCGGACGATTCCTTAGCGGGAGGGCCGGAAACCAGCATCTCCTCCGAGGGCAGCACATAGGTGCCGCGGGAGGACTGCACAACCTGCTCGCCGCGCGCCCGCTCAGTGGTTGCCACCTGAGTGTTGTTCTGCAGCGGGCGGGATGCGCCAGCCTCGGGCGCTCGCGAAGCCGCGGGAGCCGCGTTCTTCGGGTGCGCGCCCGGCGAGTGCATGCGGGTCGGAATCGGAGGCTGAGCCGCGGATGCGGCAGGAGCCTGGGACGCGGAAGCCGAGCCGGCGGGCTGTGCGGCAGACTGCGCAGGGTTCACTACCTGGTGCGGCTTCGTCTGCGGTGCAGCTTGCTCAGAAGCGCCGAAGCCATCGTATGCCTCAACGTCAAAGAGGGGCTCCTCGCCCGGAATGCGGTTCACGCGGCCGTTCGCCACGGCGGCGCGCTGCACCTGGTCCAGGCGGGCTGCGGGCGCATCCGATGCCTCAACGTCGAAGAGGTCCGGGCTGCTCGAATAAGCGCTGTTCTGCGCAGAAGTGCCCTGCGCAAAAGCACCCTGCGCAGCCGGTGCCTGGTTGAGGCGACCGGGCAGACGGGACAGGCGGTTCGGCTTAGCCGCCGGGCGCGTCTGCTGAGCGGAGTCCTGTGCAGAGTCCGCGGGCTGTACCGGCATCTGCGTAGTCTCCGGGTGAGTCTCATCCACCACGGCACTCACGAATGCTTCATCACCGGCGTACTCGTCCAGGGAAGAATCCGTCGACGCAGCGGGAGCAAATCCCAACCAACCGCGCAGACGAGAGAACAGGCCACCAGATTTCGGAGCCGTGCGTGCCGGCTTCTCGTCCTCGTACAGGTAGCTGCGGTCGTGCTCCTCAGCGTTCAAATCCACGGTCTGAGTCGCATCCGAAGGGGTGTCCTTCACGGAGGTTCGAGTCGTGCCGTTGGGCTTCTCACCCAGAGCCAAACCGACCAGGTGCAGGGTACGCGGCACCACCTGACGAATCGGAGTGTTCGTCAGAACCATCAGACCGGCAATACCCAGCAGCAGGTGAATCAGAATCTCAACGAACGCAATACCGCCGCTCACACGCACAATGGGGGTGCCCAGCAGCACGCCAGCCACGCCGCCACCAGCCCAGACGGCGTTAAAACCATCCGCAAAAGTCGGGTGACCCGCATGGCGAGCAAAGAACAGGGAGGTCGCCACCAGCATGATGAAGGAGCCCACCGCCACGCGGTTATTACGTTTAATCAGGTCGGGTCCACGGAAAACGCACCACGCCATGATGAGGCAGAACACCGGAATCAGCAGGGCGCCCTGACCGAAAATACCGCCCAGCATGGTGTGCCAGGCGTCCAGGGGCGCTCGCAACAAACCGAGGGAGGTGTGGGCGCGCCAGTTGTACCACTCCACTCCGGCGCTGATCAGGCCGAACAGCAGGATGGTGAGCGCGCCACCGTCACGGCGGTCTTCGGGCGCAAGGTCGGTGCGCACCGCGCCAATGGAGCGGAAGAGCCCACCGATAGCGTGAGCGATGCTCAGCCAGACGGAGGAGATAGCGCCCGCTATAGGGTTCGCTGCGTTGGCACCGCGCTGGGCACCGCCTCGGGAGGTGGTGCGCTTGCGGGTGGTCTTCTTAGTGTTTGCTTTAGTAGAGGTCGTGTTACGACCCTTCGTGGTCCGTGGAGCCATACCTTTTAGGGTATCAACCTTCCCGTTAATGTACCGATTCTTTCGTTATCAGTGAGCTAAAAAGTGCGCCCCACCGGTGCCTGTGAGGGCATTGATAGGGCGCTGATGAGGCGCTTCTCCCCTACCTCGCTCGCTTTCGAGCTGCTTCGCTCAGTTTTCGCCCACACGTTCTGCAGATACACGGCAGGCGGGGCCGACACAACGTATCGGCCCCGCCTTTTCGCTATGACGGGCAGCTCGCCTCGCGCAGAATGTTAGTTCTTCGCAGCCTTCGCGGCCTTCGAGGTGTTCTCAACAACCACGGGAACAATCATGGGCTTGCGGCGCAGACGGCGAGAAATCCAGGCACCGATGGTGCGGCGCACAATCTGCTGCAGCTGCTGCACGGTGTGCACCTTCTCGGGCGCACGGTGCAGAGCATCCTCTAGCGCGGCGGTAATCTTCGGAACAATCTCGTCAAAGACCGAGTCGTCCTCAGCGATACCGCGAGCGTGAATATCCGGGCCGGTCACCACGCGCTTAGTTGCGCGGTCCACCACGGTCACGATGGACACGAAGCCCTCTTCACCCAGGATGCGGCGGTCCTTCAGGTCGCTCTCGGTCACCTCACCGACGGAACGGCCGTCAACGTAGAGGTACTCGCAGGGAACCTCGCCCACCACGGACGCCACGCCATCGCGCAGATCCACGACGGTGCCGGACTCGCAGAGCAGCACGTTCTTCTTCGGAACGCCGGTCTCCATCGCCAGGTCGCCGCTAGCGATCAGGTGGCGAACCTCGCCGTGAACCGGCATAACGTTCTTCGGCTTGAGAATGTTGTAGCAGTACAGCAGCTCACCGGCGGCAGCGTGACCGGAAACGTGAACCTTCGCGTTACCCTTGTGCACCACGTTAGCGCCCAGCTTCATGAGGGCGTTAATGATGCGGAAAACACTGGTCTCGTTACCGGGAATTAGCGAGGATGCGAGCACCACGGTGTCGCCGGGCTCAATCTGAATCTTGTGGTCGCCGTTCGCCATGCGCGACAGTGCCGCCATCGGCTCGCCCTGCGAACCGGTGCACATCATCACAATCTGGTCGGGGCGGTAGTCGTCAACCTTCTTCAGGTCCACCAGCACGTTGTCGGGAACCTTCAGGTAGCCCAGCTTCTCAGCGATGGTCATGTTACGCACCATGGAGCGGCCCACGAGCACGACCTTGCGGCCACGCTCAGCGGCTGCATCCAGTACCTGCTGCACGCGGTGAACGTGCGAGGAGAAGGACGCCACAATGATGCGGCCGCTTGCGTCACGGAAAACGTTCGACAGCACCGGACCGATGTTCTTCTCGGTCGGGGTGAAGCCGGGAACCTCAGCGTTGGTGGAGTCCGGCAGGAACAGGTCCACGCCCTCCTCGCCCAGGCGGGCGAAGTGGCGCAGGTCGGTCAGGCGGCCATCCAGCGGCAGCTGGTCCATCTTGAAGTCGCCGGTGTGCAGAACCTTGCCAGCCTTGGTGCGGATGTAGACAGCCAACGCATCCGGAATCGAGTGGTTCACAGCAACGAACTCGCACTCGAACGGGCCGAAACGCTCCACCTGGTGCTCCTTCACCGCGAGGGTGTAGGGCTTGATGCGGTGCTCGGCGAGCTTCGCCTCAACCAGCGCCAGGGTCAGTTCGGAACCGACCAGGGGGATGTCGGGGCGGCGGCGCAGCAGGTAGGGCACCGCGCCGATGTGGTCCTCGTGACCGTGGGTCAGAATCATGGCGACCACGTCGTCCAGACGGTCAACAATGTAGCTGAAGTCGGGCAGGATCAGGTCCACGCCGGGCTGGGACTCTTCGGGGAAGAGCACGCCGCAGTCAACAATCAGCAGCTTGCCGTTGATTTCGTACACGGTCATGTTACGACCGACTTCGCCCAGGCCGCCCAGGGGCACCACGCGCAGGGTGTCCTTCTTCAGGCGGGGCGGGAGGGGAAGATTCGCTTCAAAGACGCTCATCGTGTGTCTCCTCTTTCTTCTATGTTTTCTTGTGATGTCTGTGATTCGTAGGCGACGCTTCGTACCGCAAGCACTCCGGCTGATTCGGCTCTCATATGCCGAGGCTGCGAAGGTGCTGCCGGTGCGTCCAAATCACCGAAAGTATTCAAAAGTATTTGGGGCGTAGTGCGCGGGTGCCTCTGCCTAAGGCCCTGTCTGAGTGGGGGCTAGAGTCGCTTGATTCAACAGGCAACGATAAACCGCGGCAATACGCCAGAGCGGACCCCTCACCTAGTGTTAGGTGCGGAGTCCGCGTCCGTTGGCTATCTCATGCGTCCCGAGGGCGGGGCGTACAGCAAGCCGAAGTCCTCTATATATACGCGCTCTGCACGAATAGTTGTGCAGGTTCTGCGTTAAAGTTTAGGCGTTCTTCAGGGTGTGAGCGATGCTCGAGGAGAGCAGGTCAGCTCGCATCGCCTGGGCAACCTCCGGTTCGGAGAGTACGTGCGGCAGGCGAACGACGGGCTCATCCAGCACACCCTGCCAGGAAAGAATTTCCTTGGCGGCAACGCAACCGGGGGCACGGCCCATGGTTGCTCGGACAATCGGAGTCAGTTCCAGGTGAAGACGTTGCGCCTCCACCAGGTCCTGTGCAACGACAGCATCAATCAGGGCACGGAAGAGTGCGGGTGCCACGTGTGCGGTCACCGAAACGAGGCCGACGGCGCCCATTGCCATCCAGGGAAGGGTCAATCCGTCGTCGCCGCTGTAGTAGTGCAGGTCGGTGGTTGCCATGACCTCGGTTGCGGCACCGAAGTCTGCCTTGGCGTCTTTCACCGCTACAATACTATCAATTTCTGCCAGGCGACGGTAGGTTTCGGGTGCGATGGGGATGCCCGCACGACCCGGAATATCGTACAGCATGACGGGGGTCTCAGTTGCTTGAGCAACGGTCGCAAAATGGGCGTAGACACCCGGCTGAGTCGGCTTGTTGTAGTAGGGGGTCACAACCAGCAGACCGTCCACACCAATCTTTTCGGCGCGGTGCGCCAGCTCAATAGTATGCGCGGTATCGTTCGAACCAACACCGGCAATAATCTTCGCGCGAGAACCGACGGTATCCTTCACAATCTGGAAGACGCGCTCGTTCTCGTCATCGGTCATGGTGGAGTATTCGCCGGTGGTACCGCAGACCACCAGGCCGTCGTGACCGTTCTCCACAAGGTAATTCGCCAGGTCTGCGACCTGCTTTTCGTCAACGGAGCCGTCCTTCGCGAAGGGGGTCACCATTGCGGTCAGGAGGCGACCGAAGACGGGTTCAACAAAAGTACCGGGGTTCGAAAGGTTCTCAGACATATGTCCAGAGTACGCCCGAACTGCAGATTTTTGCTACAGAACGCATAAGTTTTCATGCGTGTTCTACTATTCGGACTTTTTCAAACCCGCGGTACTTTCGCGGAGATTCCCCCACAGGAACGATGAAACCGAGCGCGAAGCCTCGGCGCTATCTACCAACCGCACACCAAAAATAAATGCGGCATTAAGGATGGGCCACCGCGGCAGCCCCTAGCGCATACCCTTCACCTGGCCTCCCGAACGCAACGCCCACGCGTTACGCATCGCCGCGCGGGCACGCTTACGCTCACCGCCCGCATCGTACATGCACGCCAGGTTGAACCACGCCTTCCAGTTATTCGGCTCCTGTTCCACCGCCGCCGCGAAGCTCTCAAACTCCACCGCCGCAGCCTCACGGTCCACACGGCCGGAGGGGGTGCGCGGCAGGGTATCCTCCGCAAGCTCACCCGAAGCCGCCAGCTCCTGAGCCATACGCTGAATACGGGCACCGAAAAGCACCTCACGCACCAGCGCCCATGCACCCAGAATCGGCAGCAGAATCATACCCGCGCCAAGCACAATGCCAGCCACCGAACCGGAGGTGAGCATCACGAAGCCCTGCTGCGCAATATGCGCCAGGTACAGGGTCAACAGGGCGCAGGTCAACGCCGCGAAGGTCTTACCCCAACCGCCAGCATCCACCGCGACGAAGACGGCACTAAAAATCAGCACACCCAAAATAGAAGCACGCACCGTCAGCGGCAACGGCAGAATCAGCACAGTCAGCACCATCAGCACGCACGCGCAGATACTCCACAGGCGCAGCGAAGTCCACCAAGGGCTACGAGCCTCAGAAGATGCCTGCAAATTCTCAGGCGAAGTCTGTTCAGACAATACTCTCTCCTAGGACAAATCCATGTAGGCGTCCAAGCCCACGCTCAAACCGGGATGCGCCGCCACCTCACGCACACCCAACAGCACGCCGGGCATAAAGGAGGCACGATCAAAGGAATCGTGACGAATCACCAGCTGCTGGCCGGGGTCACCCAGCAGAATCTCCTGATGCGCCACCATGCCGCGCAGACGCACCGCATGCACGTGAATATCGTCGACCACGGCACCGCGCGAACCCAACGGGTCGGAGGTGGTGGCATCCGGGCTCGGACCCACGCCAGCCTCCGCGCGGGCGGCGGCAACCTTGCGGGCGGTGTGCACAGCGGTACCGGAGGGGGCGTCCACCTTGTTCGGGTGGTGAATCTCGATGATTTCTACCGATTCGAAATAGCGTGCAGCCTTCGCCGCGAACTCGGTGGCGAGGATCGAACCAATCGCAAAGTTCGGGGCGATGAGCACACCCACCCCGGGGTGCTCAGCCAGTAGCACTCGCAGGGAGTCCAGGCGTTCGGGGGTCCAACCGGTCGTACCAACCACAGCGTGCATACCGTGCTCCACCGCGAAACGCACATTCGCCTCGCTGGATTCGGGAACGGTCAGGTCAATAACAACCTCTGCCCCAGCGTCAACCAGCTCCTGCAGGTCGTCGCCGCGGCCCAGTGCCGCCACCAGGTCCATGTCTGCGGAGGTGTTGACGGCGCGCACCGCCTCAGAGCCCATGCGGCCTGCGGCACCGAGTACCGCTACCTTCCAGATTTTTTCGTCGCCCTCGTGGGCCATGATTCTCTCCTCCGTAGCTTTTGTGTACCCCGACTATGGGGCTTTTGCGGCATACAGCCCCTATTATCCCCTGTCCGAACGCGCTGGGCGTCATCGTACACACTGGGTGAGATGCCCCACGGAACCTCAACGGCATAAAAAGCGCAATAATCTAACCGTCATATAAGCCGTTTAATACGTTATCTATAGATAGCAACCATATAATTAGGAAGTATTTCTCTATTTTCCATCCTACGGAGTGCTTTCACAGTATGAAGTCCCTCTTTACATCCTCCGTGCGTCCAGATGAGGCTAACCGGCGTTATGTTCTGCCGGGTCTGGACGGCCTGCGAGCAATCGCTGTGCTCCTCGTGATGGTGTACCATTTCTGGCCCACCGTGCTACCGGGCGGCATGATTGGCGTGGATATCTTCTTCGTCATCTCCGGTTTCCTGATTACCTCCCTGCTTCTGCGTGAGGGTGCGCTCACCGGCAAAATTGCCCTGGGCAACTTCTGGATTCGCCGTGCCCGCCGTCTGCTTCCCGCCATTACCCTGCTGATTCTGGTCATGGGACCGGTCAGCCTGCTCATTGGTGGCGATATTCAGGTGAACCTGGGCCGCCAGCTTGCCGGTGCGGCGACCTTCTCGTCCAACTGGATTTCTATTTTTGCCGGTAACGACTACTTCGCGCAGACCTCCCCGGAGCTCTTCACGAACTTCTGGTCCTTGGCGGTGGAAGAACAGTTCTACGTGGTCTGGCCCCTGCTGATTGTTGGCGCCGGCGTGCTGCTGCGCCGTTCGTGGCGTCGCTTCAGCGTGGTCATGGTGCTCGGTATTATTGCGTCGCTGAGCACCGCCACCGCACTGCTAATGTCCGGTGCCCCCATTAGCCGCGTCTACTACGGCACCGACACTCACCTGTACGGCCTGCTGCTCGGTGCACTGCTGGCGTTTGCGCGCCCCTGGTCGCTGTACCCGCCGCTTCAGCAGTCCGTGCTGTACCGTGTGGCTCAGCCCTTCGGCCTGGTCGCTTTCGCCCGCGTCATGATCAGCTGGCTGTCCCTGTTCGCGCTGATTCCCTACGCGATTCTGGTTCCCGAGTCGGCACCCGGCGCGATTCCCTGGGGTCTGTTTGGCGCCTCCCTGCTGGCGCTGGGCGTGATTCAGGGTATGCTGCCCGATATGCTCGCTGGCGCCTCCGAAATGCTGCGCCGCCTGCTGAACTTCGCTCCCCTGCGTTGGGTGGGCGAACGTTCCTACGGCCTGTACCTGTGGCACTGGCCGCTCGCTGTGGTCATGCACTACCTGATGGGTGCGGACCGTTCCCCGCTGGTGAACGTGGGCGTTCTGGTGACGACCTTCGCTATTGCGGAGATGTCGTACCGCTGGGTTGAGACCCCGATTCGCCGTTACGGTTTCCGCGGTAGCGCGAACCGTGTGGTGGCGGCATTCCAGTCCTCGCGCACTAAGTTCCTGCCGGTTTCGGTGGCTCTTGCCGTTGTCGTGGCGGCTGCTTCGACCGGTCTGGCGGTGCACACCGCTCCGGCAATGACTACCGCCCAGCAGTCCGTTGAGGACGGTAAGCGTGCCGCCGCTGAGCGTCTGAAGGCTCGTCAGGAGGCGCAGGCTGCGAGCGCCTCTGCAAACCCGAGTGCTTCTGCTGCGGGTAAGGATGCGAAGGCTTCGGCTAGCCCCTCAGCCTCGGCAGTTTCGGCAGGTTCGGTGAATTCCTCGCAGGTGACCATTGTGGGTGACTCCATTGTGGTGGCGGTATCCCCCGAGCTGTACGACAAGATGCCCGAGGCGCAGATTGATGCAGCGGAGGCACGCACCATCGCCAAGGCCCTGCCGATTATTAAATCCATGGGTGCCAACGGTCAGATTCGTAAGACCTTCGTGCTGTCGGTGACCGCGAACTCGACCATTCTGGACGGTCAGCTCGACGAGGTTCTGGCGGCTATACCCGCCGATTCTAAGCTGGTGCTCGTCACCGGTTACGGCCCGCGCAACCTGACCTGGATTGACTACTCGAACGGTAAGATTCGCGAGTTTGCGGCTCAGCATCCCGACCGTGTGGTCATTGCGGATTGGAACTCTACGATTCGCCAGGCTCTGCAGACTCAGAGCGGTCTGCTGGCCTCTGACGGTGTTCACCCGGAGGCTGCCGGTCAGGAACTCTACGCTCAGGTGCTGATGGAGGCTATTGCCAAGGCACAGAAGTAGCCCTCAACAGGAGCCTTTCGGTTCTGCCGTTCATGCTGAGCGTCAAGAGCATGGGCGGCAGAACGCCCGGAAGCACTTCTTGGAAGCGCCTCTCGGAAACTCCTCTGCGTTAGATGCTGATACAAACAAAATGCCCGTTCCCTCCCCCGCATTGGGGGTGTGGGAACGGGCATTTTCGTGCCGTAAGCGTTGAGGGTTAGCTCACGATGGTGGTGATCATCTGCTGCTGCCCCAGGTACGCCGCCAGGTCGCGAACCTCCTCCAGAGAGACCGCGCGGATCTTCTCCAGCAGCTCATCGGTGCTGGTGAACAGGCCCGAATCCAGCTCGGCGCGGCCCAGACGGGACATGCGCGAACCCGAATCCTCGCTACCGAGCACGGTGGAGCCTGCCAGCTGGCCGCGGACCTTCGTCAGCTCCTCCTCGGTAATACCGGCGGTGGCGAGCTTATCGAACTCGTAGCCCATGACCTCGCGCACCTGCTCGGTCTTAGCGGGCAGGCAGCCCGCGTACATGCCGAAGTAGCCGGCATCCGAGTACGCGCCGGAGAACGCAAACGTGCTGTAGGCGAGGCCGCGCTTCTCACGGATCTCCTGGAACAGACGCGAAGACATGCCCGCGCCGAACGCGCTGGTCAGCACGCTCATCGCGTAGCGGCGGTCATCACCGGCAATAATGCTCGGGCAGCCCATCACAATGTTGGTCTGTTCGAAGCCCTTCTCCACCTCACGCAGCTCGCTCAGCGGAACAATGCCGCTGTCGGTACGCACGCGACGCGGTGCCGGCGCCACGCCCTCCCGCAGGTTCCAGCCGTAGCGGGTCAGCGCCTCCAGCACGAGGCGGACCATGGTGCTGTGCTCCAGCGAACCGGCGGCAGAAATGACCAGGCGGTCCGGGGTGTAGTAGCGCTTGTAGTGCTCCCACACGGCGTCACGCGGCACCTCGGTAATCTCCTGCGGGGTACCGCCAATGGGGCGGCCCAGCGGGTTCTCGCCCATGAGCTGCTCCACGAAGTTCTCGAAAGCAACGTCGGTCGGGTCGTCCTGGTCCATGGCGATCTCTTCGAGGATCACGCCGCGTTCCTGCTCCAGGTGAGCCGGGTCCAGCAGGGCGTTGGTGACCATGTCGGTGATGACGTCCACCGCCATGGGCGCGTCATCGTCGAGCACACGCGCGTAGTAGCAGGTGTGCTCCTTAGCGGTCAGCGCGTTGGATTCGCCGCCTACCGCGTCGAAGGAGGATGCAATGTCCAGGGCGGTGCGGGTGCCGGTGCCCTTAAACAGCAGGTGCTCCAGGAAGTGGGTGGAGCCGAGCATGCCGGGGGCTTCGTCGCGGGAGCCGACTCCCACCCAGAATCCGATGGATACGCCGCGGGTACCGGGCATTTTTTCGGTAATCACGCGTACGCCACCGGGCAGGATGGAGCGGCGCACCTCGTTACCGCCTACACCCTCGTAGATGAGGCGGCCGTGCTCGTAGTTGAGCTCTTCGGCGATTGCCTCAAGCTCGACGGGCAAGGAAATAGACATTCAGCATCCTTCGATATTTCGATTAGCTAATTTTTCGTTCAAGAGAGCGAGGCAACGCAAACAGCGGAACCCGCAGTTTCTGAGCGCAGTACCCCATCAAGAGCGAGGCGAGAATCGCGAAGATCGTTCCTCCCACCAAGAACAAGGGCACCGAGAAGAAACCGGACTTCGTCAGCACGAAACGGAAAGCTGCACCGCACACAATGTGCGCGATAAAGATTTCCAGGGAGTGACGGCCCAGGTAGGCGAGCCAGCCGCTCCACGGAACCCGCGCCAGCAGGTAGGAGAGCGAGAGCACCGCCAGCGAGGACAGCAACGAAGCGACAATACCCATGGCGATTGCCGCCGGGTTATTCGCAAAGTAGGGCACCACAGTCGGCGGAGCGGCCTGTACATTCACCAAAATTACGGTGTAGATGGCAAGACCGACTACCGCAATGGCGGCGTGTACTGCCAGCGGTACGGACTCCATAATAGCCTGGAACCTCTCGTGGCCTAGAGCCACGCCAAGCATGAAGAAGACCGCTAGAGAGATACCTCCGGTACCTACGTAATCGCCGCTATAGCCCCAGAAAACAATGGCAAGAACCGCGCACACCGTCACAACTGCGTAGGCTTTGATGTCCTTCTGCCAGACGCGGCCCAGCACAGCAATAATGGTGACAATCATGAGCCAGGGGAAGAACCAGAGCTGACCCTCGGGCTTCCACAATTCAAGCAGGCTCATAACAGTCGTCTTATCGGAAGAGTTAGAGGGAAGCACAAGCTTCATACCCACCTGCAAAACCTGCCAAATAACGTACAGGTATCCGAAGAGAACCAGACGCTTCGTCAGATAGGAGGAGGGAGTAGTCTTCGTTGCTCCTCGTGCCACAAAAAGGCCGCTCAGGAAAGCAAAAACTACCAGGTGCCAGAAATAAACCCCATAATCCAGCATGTACTTGTAGGGGCGCAGGGCCTCGGTGCCCAACCCTGATGCCCACATTCCTCGATGAATATGCCCAAAAACAATCGCGATAATCGCGATGCCCTTGGCAATATCAATCGTCGTATCTCGTCGAGTCGACAATTCTGATATTCCTTTCATAGTGAGAACAGCAGTCTGCATTCCGCTGTTCTCTGTCCTCATGAGATAAGGGGCGCCCGGCGCATCCGGCGGGGAGTGAACCGCACCGGGTGCGCCGAACGCCCCTCATCACTTAGTGGGGGTTACGACTACTCGTCGTCGCCACCCTCAACAACCGGTGCCAGCGAAAGCTTGCCACGGTCATCAATCTTGGTAATCTCCACCTGGACCTTCTGACCCACGGAGACAACGTCCTCAGCGTCAACAACGCGCTTGCCGTCGTTGAGCTTACGCATCTCGGAGATGTGCAGCAGGCCGTCCTTACCGGGGGTCAGGGAGATAAACGCACCGAAGTCGGTCACCTTCACCACGGTACCCAGGTAGCGTTCGCCGACCTCGGGAACCTGCGGGTTAGCGATAGCGTTCACAGCCGAACGTGCAGCCTCGGCGGAGGGGCCATCAGCTGCGCCGATGTACACGGTGCCGTCATCCTCAATGGAGATGTCTGCGCCGGTGTCTTCCTGAATCTGGTTGATCATCTTGCCCTTGGGGCCGATGACCTCACCGATCTTGGCAACCGGGATCTTCACGGAAATAATGCGCGGTGCGAACTCGCTCATCTCATCCGGTGCGTCAATCGCGCTGACGAGCACCTCGAGGATGTGCAGGCGAGCCTCACGTGCCTGGGTCAGTGCGCCAGCGAGCACGGATGCGGGGATACCGTCGAGCTTGGTGTCCAGCTGGATAGCGGTCACGAACTCGGAGGTACCTGCCACCTTGAAGTCCATATCGCCCAGTGCGTCTTCCGCACCGAGGATGTCGGTCAGGGCTGCGTATCGGGTCTCGCCGTCAACCTCGTCAGAGACCAGGCCCATTGCGATACCTGCAACGGGTGCGCGCAGCGGCACACCGGCGTTCAGCAGGGACAGGGTCGATGCACAGACCGAACCCATGGAGGTCGAGCCGTTGGAGCCCAGAGCCTCAGAGACCTGGCGGATTGCGTAGGGGAACTCTTCGCGGGAGGGCAACACCGGGGTGATTGCGCGCTCTGCGAGTGCACCGTGGCCGATTTCGCGGCGCTTGGGCGAACCCACGCGGCCGGTCTCACCGGTGGAGTACGGCGGGAAGTTGTAGTGGTGGATGTAGCGCTTGGAC